>JABLTK010003949.1_pt1 | contig 33241 bp, 18 predicted proteins | sample 7160131 | NCBI WGS metagenome assembly JABLTK01 (sample SAMN14651221, study PRJNA627086) | human gut metagenome | isolation source: feces | host: Homo sapiens
CACGGGACTTCATCAGCTTTTAAAGCAGTACATAAGCGGAAAAAAAGATAATACCGAGTAAAGGAGAATTGCTTTGAAAATAATCGAAACAGACTGGAATTGGAACGGCTCTTTATCCAAAAGAGCCGCCACGGACTATATCGCGCTGCACCACGCCGAAGCCGTAAACTGCACCGCAAAACAGGTGGACGAATGGCACAAGGCGAACGGCTGGATTGGCATCGGGTATCATTTCTTCGTAAGAAAAAACGGCGAAATTTACAGAGGGCGTCCCATATGGGCGCTCGGCGCACACGTGCAGGGCAAAAACAACGTTTCCGTGGGGATATGCGCCGAGGGCGACTACCACGACAAGGATAAGGTTATGCCCGAAGCACAGAAAAAGTCAATAAAGGAATTAATCGCTTATCTTAAAAAGGATTATCCGTCAGCGAAAATAGTGGGTCACGGCGAAATCGGCAGCAGCAGCTGCCCGGGGAAATATTATCCGCTGGCGGAAATGAAGAATTATGACAAGGAGGACGAAATGTCACAGGAGCAGATTAATAAAATGAATGCCATTGACGAATCGCTTACCCACCTGTACAAAACGGTGGATAAAATTGCGGAGGATCTGGCAAAAATCAAAAGTCCCATGATTTATAATTATGTGGACGAAAATATGCCCGAATGGGCACGCGAGGGCGTACAGTTCTGTATTGATAACGGTATTATTACCGGTACGGGCAGCGGTCTCGGACTTGATGATAAGGACTTAAAATACTGCACGATGATTATGCGTATAATGAAAAACCTGAATTAATACAGTCAATGTAATTATTTAAAAAACAAGAAAACAGCCTGATTTTTGAGATTTAAAAATTTTACTCCTTTTCAGGCGGGCTCATTATCTCACAATCCGACAGTCAAGTTGTGAGTTCGCACAAATAATAAATGGGGCTGTTTAAAAAGGCACAGACCGTTCAAGGGCATAGATGCTGCTTTAAAGTGATAGCATTTGTTTAAATAAATCATAAATTTAAGTTGAAATCCGCAAAAATGCGGATTTCGATTAATTTTTGTCCTTGAACTACACATAAAACGCACCACTCTGAGGCTGCTCGCCCATGCGACCGGGTACACACGTACGCCGTCGGGTGCGTTTTATGCGTTCTGCACTCTTTTTTAACAGCCCCTAATGATATCATCTATGAGCCGCAGATTTTCACCGGAAACCGGTTCGTCAAAATTTGTGATATGTACATTCGGAACTTCACCGAACAAGGTTTTGTACCAAACGCAGCCCAGCAGATACCTGCCGAAACCGTAGCTTGCATGAATTATATCGCGATAAACAATATCGGGAACGGCTTTATAGGCTTTAAGCATGGCATCGCCGCTTTTTATAACGCCGTCGGGATTAATCAGTTTTTCAGCCTTTCTGTATGCTGCCTTAACCTCTTTAAACATTTCTTCGGTTGTTTTAAACCCAACCTCCGCAAGTCGTTCTCTGTGTTCGGGATATGCCCATGTCCGGTGCAGCAGTATTTTTGTATCGGGGCATCTTAATCTGAGCCATTCGGTTATTTTTTCGATATACGGCGTATAGCTGTCAATATTAAAGCTGGCATGGCTTGCCTGCTGCAAGGTGATATAGTCCCAGTCATTGCTTTTTACAGCGTCCTTTACCGAAACTTTAAGACCCGAATTTACGCCGTTAATCTGAAAAGCATAGTCCTTTTCGTTGTCCGTTAAATTAATATAGTGCTTTTTCAGCGGACAGCCGCCGATGAACAGATTGACGCACATAAGGTCTTTTTTGTTTGCAGCTGCTATTTGGTGCAAATATCGCTGCGAATCCTCCGAAAAACTGTTTCCGATAGATAAAATTTTCATAATCTTTCTGCCTTTCTTTTAAATTATTGCGATGCCGGAATAGTTATCCGCACATCGGTTCCGCAACCCTCGGAGGACTTCACGCTAAGCCCGTAATTTTCGCCGAATATTATTTTTATCCGCTTGTTTACATTGGCAAGACCTATATGCGGACTGATATTGGTATATACGTTTGTGTTAAGACTCTTATTAAGCGAAGAAACCTCCTCGGGACTCATGCCGGCACCGTCGTCCGACAGAGTAAATACAATATTATTGTCGCTGAGCTTACCTGTAACAGTAAGCAGTCCGTTTCCGCCATTTGGCTTAAAACCATGGTATACGGCATTTTCAATTATCGGCTGCAAACACGTTTTTATAACCTTGCACGGCAATATGGCATCGTCAATATCCCATTTCACGCTGAATAAATCAGCATACCGCAAATGAAGAATTTTTATATAATCCTTTGTGTATCGTATTTCCTCATCAACGGTAATAAGATAACCGGAGAACGACAAAGTATTTCTGAAAAATCCCGCAAGATTTACAAGCGCGGCGGAGACGGGATTTTCGCCGCCTGCCATATCGTATGCAAGCCAGTTTATCGTTTCAAGCGTATTATACAGAAAATGCGGATTGATTTGCGCCTGAAGTGTATTATACTGTGCCTGTTTAAGCATTTTCATTCGTTCTTCGAGGATTTCCTCCATTTTGGTTTTATCGTCGATATGAAGCTTTATGCTGTTAATTATATAGATAAGCTCATTTTTATCCTGCGTTGTAATATGCTCCTCGGAATTTGCCGTGTCAAGGAAAGAAATAATCTCTTTGAGCGGCGCATAGCTCTTGACGGAAGCAAAATATGCAAGAATAAAGCCGAACAGCAAAAGAGAGAAAGAAATTAAAAGCAGCTGAATGCGAGTCTTAAAAATTCTGTCCTCATATATGCTCATTGAATAAGCGCTTATATATTTGTAATTTTTTATACTGCTGCCTGTGCAGAGTACGGCATAATTTTCGTTGTTTATAAGGCAATTATCCGCTTTCTCCGATGCTGAAAAGTCTGAGGGAAAACCGATTTCGGTAAGCGTCTTGCCAAAATTGGAAATATCTTTCGATAAAACTATACGGTTTTGCGAATCGGCAAGGTATATTTTCTGTCCCTGTTCGCTGTACTTGCCGGACAGAACGGATTTATAGAGAGACTGGCTGCTGATATTCATAATTACCGCCCCTATTTTCTCATCGGCGACATATATGGGTTTTATAATTGTTATCAGATACGGATAAGAGCCGTTTTTGCAGCCGGGAACGATTATGCCCTTCTGATTGGAAACCGCTTTATAATTTTCAAGCCAGCCCATATCCGAAAACTCATCGGTGCCGAATTTGTTTTCGTTGCTCACCACAACTCCGAGCCGTTCGGAATAGATATATATAGAATCAATATATTTATATATAATCGGGAGCGTTTTTGCCAGCCGTACCATATCGGAAAACGCATCGCGGGTGTATCCGTTTAAGGCAAACAGCTGTGTGCTTTCGTTGCCTGCAATATACGTGCTCATGGTGTCGCATTCAATCAGCGTATCATCGGTTATGTTTGCCGCACTGCTCAATGCCGACGCATTTTCGGCTGAAATTTCATTGCGCATATTTTTAAATGTTTTTGAGTTAAAAATGATACTCAGAGAAATAAACGGCACTATAAGCAGCAGAGAAATTATAATAAATGTTCTCCAAAACAGGCTGTTCAAGCTGAAATTGCGTATATAGCTCCAATTGCTTTTAAATTTTTCCATATACCTGTCTCCAATCAGAAATTGCGTATATATTCGCTCGGAGTGCATTTATAATATTCTTTAAAAACTCTGGTAAAATACCCCGAGCTTCTGTAACCGCATTCCTTGCTTATTTCGGTTATGTTTTTATGCTCACGCAGCAGCTTCACGGCGTTTTCCATACGCACTCTCAAAAGATAATCGCTGAACTTCTCGCCGGTATGTTCCCTGAAAAAGCGGCTGCAATATGCGGGTGCAAAAAATACCCTGTCGGCTGCGTCCTGGAGCGAAATGTTTTCGGAGAAATTTTCGTTTATAAATTGTATTAGCTTGTTTATAACAATATCGTCCGTCTTTTTCTCTCTTGCATTGATTTGGTTTAATATGCCGTTGAGCAGCCGTTCGGAAAAAGCATATATTTCGTCATAGCTTTCGATTGACGGCAGCTGCTTATAGTCAAGAGCCTCGGCTGCCGGCTGTATTTTCAGATTTGCATACATATGGTCAAATACCGTCTGGAAAATATTAAAAACATACTGTCCCAGACATTCGTTGTCATGTGTATAGCTGTCCAAAAGATTTTTGAACAGGCTGAATGTTTCGTCACAGCTTCCGGAAATCAGTGCGGCATAAAGCTGCTTAATTGTGTCAAAAAAGTTATTTATATGCCCTTTCTGACCGGAGGATATTTCGTCATGCAGCTTTACAAGAATATTTTTCAGCTCACCGAAATCGGTGGGTTTGGTAATATATTCCTTAACATTGTACCTTATCGCAGCTTTGGCATATTCAAACTCGGTATAGCCGCTTAAAAGTATGACCTTTGTGTGCGGCATATTCTCGTATATATACTGAGCAAGCTCTATGCCCGATACGTGTACCATTTTTATGTCCGATATTACAAGCTCAATACTGTGGGTGTCTAAAAAGCTTATAGCCTCGTCGCCGTCTTTGAATACGGCAGTAACTTCAAAGCCGGTGTCGCTGCTGTTGATAAAGGACGATATGCCGTTTCTGATGATTTGTTCATCATCTACAACTATTGCTTTGTACATATTAACAACCCTTTCTGTTTTGCCGGAAACTTGGCGCAAATCCTTACTTTTATAAACAGTATAGCATATAAACCGCCAATATTCAAGTACGAAAACATTTTCAAAAAGATATGGTAAAGAAATTAACAAAATGTAAATTTTTTATTCTTGCGCAGGGTTTGTACAGTGTGATAAAATGTAGACAAACAGTAAAAGAAGTAAAAGAGAAAGCGGGGAAACCATCTATGAATGTAAATACAAATAAAAAAATAACAAAAAAAAGCAGATGGAAAGACTTCAAAGATAACGCAGAATTGTCTGTTCTCCTTATCCCGGGGATTGTATTGCTGATACTTTTTGCGTATATCCCGATGTTCGGTATTATAATTGCATTTAAGGATTACAGAAACAATCTCGGAATTTTCAAAAGCAAATGGGTAGGTCTGGATAATTTCAAATTCTTTTTCTCATCGCAGGACGCATGGCGCATAGGCCGCAATACTGTCGGATATGGACTTATGTTCATAGTTCTCGGAATTATCGCCGCGGTGCTTGTGGCAATATTGCTTTATGAAGTAAAAAGGCGTGCGGCGCTTAAATTTTACCAGACAAGCATGATACTGCCGCACTTCCTGTCATGGGTAATTGTGGGGTACATAACATATATGCTTCTCGAACCGAATCTGGGAGTACTCAATAACATTATACGCAAATTCGGCGGAGAGGGACTGCAATGGTATTCCGAACCTAAATACTGGGTGTTTATTCTGCCGATAGTAAATCTGTGGAAAACGGTAGGATTGAAAACAATAATGTATTATGCGGCGCTTATGGGTATTGATGAACAGCTGTTTGAGGCGGCGCAGATAGACGGTGCAAACAGATTCAAGCAGATTATATACATAACTCTGCCGTCGCTTGTACCGCTGATGGTAATACTCACAATACTTGATGTCGGACATATCATAAAGGGCGACTTCGGATTATTCTATACTATTCCGAGAGACATCGGTCTTTTATACCCCACAACGGATATTATCGATACATACGTATACCGCGGACTGCGAACCGGCGACGATATAGGAATGACAACCGCTGTCGGCTTGTTCCAGTCAGTAGTCGGATTTATCATGGTAGTCGGCACAAACCTTATCGTTAAGAAAATCTCACCCGAAAATTCACTGTTCTAAGGAGGTCGGAAGAAATGAAAAAAAGAGTAAATAAACTTCCCGGAATAATAATAAATTTGCTGTTCTGTATGGGTTCATTGCTGTTTATACTTCCGTTTGTGCTTATAATTTCGGCATCGTTCACGAATGAACAGTCCTTAGTAGCGGAGGGCTACAAGCTTATACCGTCGAATTTTTCGACAGAGGCATACAAGTATGTTTTCAGAAATCCGCAGCAGCTTCTGGATTCGTATAAGGTGACAATATTCTATTCGCTGGCAGCGACATTTTTCGGAGTAATCGTTATGGCAATGCTTGCTTATCCGCTTTCAAAGCCGAATTACAAATATAAGAAGATTGTTACATTCTTTATATTTTTCACAATGCTGTTTTCGGGCGGATTGATTCCGAGCTATATATGGATAACAAGATACCTCCATATGGGAAACACCGTATGGGTATATATACTTCCCAATCTGGTAAATGCTTTCCATGTAATAGTAATAAGAACATTCTTCCAGGGACTTCCGCAGTCACTGACGGAGGCGGCGAAAATTGACGGCGCAAGCGAACTCAGAATATTCTTTAATATAGTAATTCCGCTTTCAAAGCCGGTTATAGCCACAATATCGCTCCTTACGCTTTTGGCAAGGTGGAACGACTGGAACACGGCGCTGATATACATAAAATCAACAAATCTGTATTCCCTGCAGTATTTGCTCCAAAAGATACTGCGTGAGGTTGAATTTGTAAAGAATATGGCAGAAAGCACACCGATAGCCGGAATAGATATGGACGCAACAAAATTACCGTCGGAGACGATAAGGTTTGCGATGTGTATGGTTGCGGCAGGGCCTATGCTTGTGGTGTTCCCGTTCTTCCAGAAATATTTTGCAAAAGGTCTTACGGTAGGCGCGGTCAAGGGTTAATAAAACGTAAATATTCTGCATGACGCAGACTATATAATAATCTAAGAAAAGAAAGGAAAAACGAAATGAAAAACAAAAAAGTGTTCTCATTTATCTTATCGCTGAGCATGGTGTTCGGCACATTGGGCGCAGTACCGGCACACGCCGGCGGCAGTGTATCTTTGGATGAGGGTCAAAGTTTCATTGATATTGCACATCACGGCGACACATATGTTGCCATGGCTAAAAACAGCACTTTGACAGCCGCGCAGCTTTATACCTCCACAGACGGCGGTCTGAACTGGACAAAGCAAAAAGACATTTCAAAAGCAGATATTTCCCATAACCGGGAGTCACAGCAGCAGCTCGTGTGGTGGAAAGATAAAAACGTTTTTGTTGCTCATGGAGCAGCCTCAACATTCACATCAACGGACGGAATTACATGGACTGAAAATCCCAACATACATTGGTCGACAAATACATATCTAACAACGGAGGATAAATATCTTCTGCTTGCGGGCGGCTCTTCGGACAGCTCATTAAACGCACAGGACAATCTTACGGAAAAACAGTACAGCGCCAATAAAAATAAGCTTGTAGGGGCGCTTGCGTTTCGCTCGGTAGCGGCGAAGCCGAAAGATTCAAACGGTGATATTTATATGTATACGGTAGGTTCAAAATATCAGTATTATGTAAAAATGACGCCGGGTTCAAAATGCACGTGGGTAACGATAGACAGTAATTCAGGCGGCTCGATACCTACAATCGTTACCGATATGATATATGCAAAGGGTGCGGATCAGTTCCTTGCGGTAACGGGTGACGGTAAGCTCTACGCAGCTTTTGATTCCCAAAGATTCGGTCAGTATGATGTTAAAAATGATGCAACCGTTACGGGAATAGCCGCAAACGATAATGTTATTGTTGCAGGTATGAGCGACGGTACAATGTATTATACCGCCAATACCGCAATAACGGCAGATACACAGTGGACGCAAATTCCTGTTGAATCGGGAAAAACGGCAGCGGCAGAGCCTATTAAGAACATAGAATTTTCAGACGACGGCAGCAGCTTTGTTGCACTGGGCGAGAAGAATATTTATAAAGGAAATCTCAGCGAGTACTGCAATATTACGGAATACGTTCCGAAATATCTCACGATAGGCGAACCGACAGTAAAACCGACAGAGGATAAAGACCCGTTTAAGGGAGTAAGACTTATCGGCGGTACATACAGCGACACTCTCGGCAAATATATAGTATACGGCGATACAACATCAGCGGATTCGGACGATAAATATTACGGAAAAATTTTCACATCATCGGACGGCTTTAACTGGACAAACACCTATACAGGATACACTTTTTCACAGAGAAACTATAACGATAAGGGCGAGTTTACAGGTTACAGCGAAGTAAGAAACGGCTCTGTATGGTGGGAGTCGCAGGGAATATTCATTGTTTCGGCGTCTACAAAGGATCATGTGGGTTATTCTCTTACATCGCCGGACGGCGTGAACTGGAATGTCGTTAAAGGATATGCGGACGAGGGCGATGCCGCGGATACTGTTTATACGGGACTTGCTCTTAATTCGGACATCAGAATTGCGGGCGGCAATCTCTACACAACAAACGGCGCCCGTAAGCTTATGAAATACACCGCATGGAATAAAGATTACGCCTCAGAGGTTGCGGATGTAAGCACGCTGAGCAATATTCCGGCAGCCATTACAGCATTAAATCAGATAGCGGTAAGCGATGAAGCAGATCCGGCGGTACTTATGGCACAGAATTATCTCGGTGTTGTAAGAGACAATTCAAACTCCTCTGCGGAAGAAATTAATAAGTGGAGCGTAGTGCGTACATATGTAAACAGCAATTATCCGAGTGTGTTGGGAATAGGCAACGGCGATTTGACAGACGCGGTTTACAGTAAAAATCTCGGCAAATTTGTTGCGGTTGTAAATAAAAACCTCAGAACGGTAATTATACCGAAAGCAATCACAGCGGATGATAAAGCAATTCAGGGCCCGGTTGTAAAAGATGGAGTTGTATGTAATGCGATAGATACAAATGATTCGGTATTCATGCTGACAAGTCCTAACGGGAAAATTTATACAGCGCCCGATTCCGAAGATTTTAAAAACGGATACAAACTTGCAGACAATGCTGTTGGGGCGGTAACAACCGACGATGAAATCACATACGGCATGACAAACGTATTCAAGACAACGGGCGACCGCTTCATAGCAACGGCAAGCAACAATACGGACAGTGCGGTTGCGGTTATAGATAAGAACATCGGCGGCAGCTACAAATACAAGAACGCGGCGCTGCACAGTGACGTAACATTGACGCCGGGTGAGGAGCTTACGGTAAGCGTTGCTGTTGATAATCAGCAGCCCGAGGATCTTAAAATGACAATTATAGCTGCAATTTATACGGATGGAAAACTGGTGCAGACGGCAGCGTCGGATTTGCTGACCGTATCAAGCTACAATGCCGAAACAAAAACTCTTAATGTTCCGGTAGCCGGCGATATAGAATCCGGCTCGGAAATGCGGGTGTTTGTATGGAACGGTATGCAGCCGCTGAAAGGAGTTTCGACCCCTTTCAATTAACGGACGGTCAGGAAAAAATATATGTTTCGGCGCAATCGGGAAATGATTCGGCGTCGGGAACATATAACGCTCCGGTCAAGACTCTTGAAAAAGCATTGGAGCTGGCAGAGAGCGTGCAGGCAGATGAAATATGTATGCGCGGCGGCGTATATTATGTGTCGGATACCGTAAATATATCGTATTCGGCAGACTGGTACAAGCCGCTGCGCATAAGCGCATATAACAACGAAAGCGTTACGATAAACGGGGGAGCAGACATAAGGCTTTCGGATATGGTTCCGGCGTCTGACAGTTTTACGGATAAAATTATCAATAAGCCCGATGAGGGAAAGATTTTACAGTACAGCCTTAAAGCTGCCGGAATTACCGACTACGGCGAAATTTCACGCCGCGGTCATCTTATTTCCGAGGATAAGGAAGCGCAGGCGGAGCTGAGCATCGGCGGCAGCGTACAAAAGCTTGCAGGGTGGCCGAATGATGAATTTACCGGATTGAAATTGGTTGACGAGTACGGCACAAGGTCAAAAAAAGGAATCGCAGACGGATGCAGCTTTACGGTGGACTATGACCGTCCTTCGCAGTGGAGCAGGCAAAGCGACGTATGGCTTTCGGGAACTCTCGGCCCGAATTATGAATTTGATTATTATCCGGTAAAAAGCTTTGATAAGGAAAACAAACGCTTTTATTTGAGAGAGGGGGCGGTAATGAAATACTACACTTCCCCGTATTTCCGGTTTGAGAATATTCCCGAGGAGCTTGACGCTCCGGGCGAATATTACATAGACCGCGAGGAGGGAATGTTGTATTTCTATCCGCCGCAAAATGCGGATAAGGACGCTGTACTTACGCTCACAATGCCCGTCCGCAGCGCCAAAAACGCATCGGTCAATTCGCTGATAAGGCTTGAAGGCTGCCGTAATATCATTTTTGAAAATCTGACCTTTAAGGGGGGACGAGGCTCTGCCGTGACCGGAAACGGCAATCACGGCATAAGCTTTATAAACTGCGATATAAACAGCTTCGGCGCTCACGGCATACGTCTTGACGCGTCCGGCAGGATAACGGTGCGCGGTAACCGTATACATGACGTGGGGCAGAACGGAGTGGAGTTTACAAAGTGCGGAAATTATGGTAAGATAATACCGAGTTATAATCTTGTGTGCAATAACGATATTTACAATTTTGCCCGACTGGAAAGAAGCTATAAAGCAGGCATAATATTCGGATATCAGTGCGTTGGTGCGTCGGCGGCGAGAAATCATATTCATGACGGCCCTCATACGGGAATGATTTTTTACGGCGTTAACAATGAAATATACGGAAATGAATTTGATAACCTTGTGACGGAATTCAGCGATATGGACGCACTGTATGCGAATAATTCCAACTATCCGTGGGAGCGGGGAAACATGATTTACGGCAATTACTTCCACGATATAGGAAAAAGCACGATGAACGGAGTACATCAGATAAACGTAAGAGCAATCCGCACGGACAATAAAGGCTGCGGACTTAATGTTTTCGGAAATCTGTTTGTCGGAATAGGCGACGGAAAGAACAATAATAATATCGGAGCCGTTACCGCAGAGGGAACACACAACAAAATAGTAAATAATTTGTTTGTTGATTGCAGCGAAACATATATAAACACGCAGAAATATGTTCAAAAGACAGCAGACGAAAACGGATGCCTTTATGCCGACGACGATACAATAAACGGTGTAAAGATTTCGGAGCTTAAAAAAGAAACGGATAATTATCTTACGGTTTACGGAGCGCATTTTCCCGAGCTGTACAATTTCTTCAAAGAGCATCCGAACTGTTCAAAAACAAACGAATTTAAGAACAATGTAATAGTAAATATTGCTTTCCCGTTAAGCACGTATAACGATAATGCGCAGAATGAAGTACAGCTTAATGCGGAGGGGTACAGAGGAAATATAAAACTCACCGATGCGTCCGGCAACTATGTCGGTACGTCAGATCCGGGCTTTGCGGATTATGAAAACGGCAATTTTGAGCTTTCGCAGAAGCTTGCCGACGGTTTTCCGAATATGATTATGTCATCGTTCGGACTGATAAAGTAAGACCTTAAAATTCAAATTACATTAATGGAGGAATACGGTGTGAAGAAAAAAGCTTTGATTCTTGCCTTGACTTCGGCAATATGGCTGGGCAATGTATCCGTACTTGCGGATTACACAGATGTGCACGGACACTGGGCTGAAAAATTTATAGATAAGCTTACCCAAAAGAATATTGTACAAGGAGACAGCGGCTGCTTCAGACCCGACAGCAGCGTTAACGTAGATGAATTTTTGAAAATGACCGTTGCTGCAATGGGGATTGAAGTACCAAAGCAGCAATGGAACTGGTCAAAGCCGTATATTGATGCGGCGCTTAGGGAAAAGCTTATTTACAGCGATGAATTTGACAGCTTCAGCCGCCCGATAAAGCGCAGCGAAATCGCAAGAATATGCGTAAGAGCGATAGGTGCGGATAAGGTTACGGGCAGTGCGAGAGATTATTTAATATCGCGTATTTCCGATTATTATGATATATATAACGATTCAAAGGAATACGTGCTGGCGGCATATGCAAACAAGCTTATGTACGGCTACCAGGATAACAGCTTTCGTAGCGAACGCAATACAACAAGAGCCGAAGCGTGCGTTATTATAAACCGCATGATGGAAAACGGAGGATTCATAAAGCCCGACGACAATACGGGTATAAAGGCAGGAAACCTGTTCTACGTTTCAAATGGCGGCAGCGATTCAAACGACGGTTCGATAGAAAAACCGTTTAAAACTCTTGAAAAAGCGCGTGACAGTATAAGAGAGATAATATCCGGCGGCGCATATCCCGACGGCGGCATAACTGTTTACCTCAGAGGAGGAGATTATGAGATAAACGGCTCGTTTGAGCTTAATGGCAGCGATTCGGGAACGGACGGAAATCCCGTAACATATACGTCGTATCCGGGCGAAACCGCCCGACTTACCGGCGGCAAAAAGCTGCCTTACAGTGAATTTAAGCGCATAGACAGCGATATGGCGGCAAAGCTTTTGGATAAATCGGCGGCGGATAAGGTTGTACAGATAGACCTTAATAAGCTTGGCATAACCGATTTGGGACAGCTTTCAAGACGAGGCTTTCTCATTGCATCGGGCGAGCTGCCGCAGGCGGAATTGTATATCGACGGCAGCCGTCAGCAGCTTTCAAGATGGCCGAATAACGACTGGGCAGGCACAACCGAGATTGTGCGCAGCGGAGCAAGAAGCCAAAAAGGAGTTCTCGAAGGCGCTGTGTACAAGATAGATTATGACCGTCCGACAAAATGGAAAACAAACATAAACGAAATATATACATCGGGTGTTCTCGGACCGAACTATTTCTACGGATATTTTCCGATAGAAAAGATAGAGAACGGACAGATAACCCTCAAAGAGGGTTCGGTCACAAGCTATTATTCAAAGCACTTCATACGCTATGAAAACATCTTTGAGGAAATAGACGAACCCGGCGAATACTATATAGACCGTAACACAAAAATGCTGTATCTGTATCCCGACAGCAGCTTCGGAGAAAAATCCGATATACAGCTTTCGCAGAACGGTGAAAATCTTATAACAGGCTCCGGCGTGGAAAACGTAACGTTTAAAAATCTGAAAATGACGGCGTCGCGTGCGGGAGGAATAAGGGTAACGGGAGTTAAAAACTTCAGCGTTGAAAACTGCGAAGTATCCGGCATGGGTACAAACGGTATATATATTAACGGTACAAACAGCGCCGTTAAAAACAGCCTTATTCACGATATAGGTTCAACCGGAATAAGCATGAACGGCGGAGATTATGACAATATAATTTCCTCCGAAAACAGCGTTACAAACAATCGCATATACAAAGCGGCACAGATAGAACGTTCATACCAGGCAGGCATAACTCTCGGCTATAAGTCGGTGGGCGTGAACGTGAGCCATAACGAAATACATGATATGCCGCACGCGGCAATGATAATCTACGGCCCGAATCATACGGTGGAATACAATAATATCTATGATGCGGTGAAAGAATTCCACGATATGGACGCTATTTATCTTAACGTATATCAGTATCCGTGGGAGAGAAACGTAGTTATAAGACGTAACTTTATCCATGATTTAGGGCAGCAGACATTTACCGAAAGGCAGATGAACGTAGCCGGAATACGAAGCGATAATAACGGAAACGGACTGCAAGTTACGGAGAATGTATTTTACAATATCGGCATAAAGGACGCCAACGGAATACGCGGTGTGTGCGCACAGGGAATTGAAAATATTGTAAACAACAATATTTTCATTGACACCTCCGGCACATACGAGGGCGCGCATACATATAATCCCGATGCAAAATGGAATGTGCAGTCGGACAGCGTAAAGGGAATATACAGTCAATGGCAGATATACAGTCCCAAATATTCCGAAAAAAATCCCGAAGTGGCGCATTTCTTTGAGCATCATTTTGCCGCATATCAAAAGAGCAACAGCTTTAAGGGGAATGTGGTAGTGAATATCGGTATTCCGATAAGTTCGCTGAATCAGACCCAGCAGGCACAGGGCTATAACGCAGCCGAACAGCTGGTGGATGCTTCGGACAATATCGTGACGAAATCCGACCCCGGATTTGCCGATTACGCCAATAAGGATTTTACGCTTAAAGAGGACAGCGAGGTTTATAAAAAGATACCGGATTTCCCGAAGCTTGACTTTAAGAACATGGGACTTTCGGACGGCGAAAACGTAGGGGTACAGTAAGAAAGGGTGAGTGTATGAAAAGAAAAATATTATCGGCTGTTATGACTGCGCTTATGCTGCTCAATGCGGCGGCAATAAGTCCGGTCAGAGCGGAAACAATGCTTGGCAGCGACTATACGTTTGTTGATACGTGTTACAGCCCTGATACGGGTCTGTATGCGGCAGTGGCAAAGAAGCTGGGCGATAAATCCTATACTCCGGCACAGATATGGGTGTCGGACGACATGGAAACATGGAAAAAGACAAAAGACTTTTCACAGGGAATCCATAATGCCAACCCCCAGACGGGGCAGACAATGGTATGGTGGGACGCTGTGCAGAAATTTGTTGTTCAGATGAATAATAAAGTATATTATTCGTCTGACGCAGTGACATGGACTGCCGTAAAAAATGATAATATAAACGGCTCAAACCAAACAATCGAAACAAACGGCGATAAGCTTGTTATTTCATCGAGGGCAAGACTTAAAGTATGCTCAGATTTGGAAAGCGACCCCGAAATTTATGCGATTGATCCTACGCCGAATAACAATACATACGGTAAAGCGGTAGGCGTAACGCCCAAAGAACCGTATTCATATATGGTATCGGATCAGTACAGAACATGGATGATTGACAGTGAAGGCGCACTAAGCTCGGCGGATCAGAATATCCAGGCACACCCGACCGATATGGTATGGGTAAGCGGATTTAACGGCTGGATTGTTGTTAATTCAACTGCCGCATTGCGTATTCTTGCGTCAGACCAGGTAAAGTATTCAAGCTTTACCGCAATGGTACTTTCGGACGGTTCATCAAATACGGCAATGTATACGGCTGCCGGAGCATCCGACGCTTACGTAGTTGCAGGAACAAACACGGGTAAATTTTACATTGCTCCGAATGACGGCACATCACTTACCATTGATGTGCCATGGGAAATAGCCAAAGCCGGAACGGGAGAAGAAAATACGGAGAGAATACGCTCCATAACTGCTGTGGACGGCGGAAAATTTATTGCGGTGTCCGACAAAAAGCTGTTTATCATCGAAAAAAACAGCGAGGGAGCGTGGAGGTACTATGATGTGATGAATGCACATATGGAGCTTAACGAGGACAGAATAGAAATTCCGTCTGAGGGCAGCGATACCTACACTCTCGAACCGATAAACTATAACTGCAAGGGAGAGGTATCGTCAGATGCAGTAATAAGCTTTTCGCTTACGTCCTCGTTGCCCGGCGGAATCACCTCTGAGCAGATAAACGATACGGCAATAAAGCTTTCGGTAGACAGCAGCACATCGGGAGGTCATACTCTGAAATACAAAGCCGTAACGGAATCGGGAAAATCGCAGGAGTTTGAAATCACCGTTGTGGATGAAGACCATATTGAGATTCAAGGTTCGGACAGCCTTGCCGTACCTCTTGACGGAGAGAAGAACGAAGTATACGAATATTCGGCGGCGGTAATCGGAACTGACGGCAAAAAGATGTCAAGAGAAGTACATCTTGCGCCGGCTGAAGTGCCGGATGGCGCCGAATATGACAGCGCAAGCGGATGTCTTACAATCAGTAAGGATGTTAAAGCGGGAGAAATTGTTTTTGAGGCTTATTCGGTCAGCAGACCCTCGGACAAAGCCGAAAAAACAGTAAAAATATCGTTGAGAGCGCCGGAAAAAATAGAGTTTTCGGAGGGTGAGGATAAGATATATATTCCCGATAACGGTTCGCAGAACTTTACATATGAGGTTAACGTTTACGACCAGACAGGGGCGCTGATGAAAAACGCCAAGACGATATGGAGCCTTGAAACAGAGCAAACAATGCCCGCCGGCAGTCTGTCGCTAAATTCCGAAACGGGAGTGCTTACGGCAGACAGTAAAGCCGTTATGGGAACGGTAAAAATAAAGGCGGCGTCGGCGACTGACGAAAGCGTCAGCTGCGAAAAGTCGGTAACGCTTTTGTATACCGATTTGAGAAAAGCTAACGAAGATATGGCGGAGTTTGTGATTGATACATCACTTCCGGTAACGGAAAATATATCGCTTATGCCGAAAAGAACCTTTGCAAGTACCGTAACATGGAGAAGCAGCAATGAAGATATAATAAAGACGGACGGTACTGTTATACGTCCTAGCAGAGCAGATGCAAAGGTTACGCTTACACAGGTTGTAAAGCAAAACAAAGCATTGGTGGAAAAGAAATTCGAGCTTACCGTAAAGAAAGCCGACACACTCTGCACAAACGGAAATCTTGCCGACGGAACAACAAACGGCTGGCAGCCGAAGGACAAGTCGGAGCTTACCGCCGTAAAGGAGGGCGAAAACACCGTACTTAAAGCAGAGGGCGGCGGCGCATATCAGGTTGTCACTCTGACAAACGACAGCAGCTACGGATTTGAAGCAAGAGTAAAAGCGGATACGAATAAAACTATAAAGCTTGTGTCGAAAAAAGCCGGAACGCTTTCAACACTCAAAGCGGACGGCAGTTACAAAATGCTTAAAGCATCGTATGATTACAGAAAGCAGAAAGATTCGTTTGACGATGAAATATACATCGAATGTGACGGTGCGGTTATGATAGATGAGCTTAAAGTCTATGAGATAACATTGGAGCTTAACGAGGTGTCGGCAGCTGTAAACAGAGCGAAATATACAAAAAAACCGGCAGATATAAATAATGCGAAAAAACTTCTTAATAATTTTTATGATTTGCCCATAAAAAATGAACTGGAAGCGCAGCTTGATAAAATAACCATATCCGACGGCGGCGGAAACGGCGGCGGCGGAGGCGGCGGAGGCGGCGGTTCAAAAGGTACCGCACCGTCAAAATCGAACATAAATACCGGCAGCTCCATCGTTCCGCCGGACACATCGGTAAAGGACGAGAAGGGCGACGAGGACAAGCTTGACACATTCCTGTTAAGCTTTAAGGATATGAAAAATCACTGGGCGAGAGAAGATGTCGAATATATGGCAAAGCTGGGAATTGCATCGGGTGACGAAAGCGGAATGTACCGCCCCGACGATATGATAACAAGAGCGGAATTTGCCGCGCTTGTAACCAGAACCATGGGACTTAGCGAAACACTTTACGAAAACAGCTTTTTCGATGTGGTAAGCGACGATTGGTATTCGGGATATGTTCAGACCTGCCGCAGCAATGATTATATGAACGGTTATGACGGATTGTTCAATCCGTACAGGAATATCGAAAGAGAAGAAATCGCAAAGGTTGTGGTTTCTGCCTATAACAGCAAGAGCGGCAAGCAGCTACAAACGGGAAAAGCGCTTTACTTCAATGATATTGACAGCATAAGCTACTGGGCGTACGATTACATTGCCGAAGCGCAGGAGCTGGGCTTTGTAAACGGAGTTACGGATGAATTGTTTGCACCGAAAAACAGTGCGACACGTGCCGAAGCAGCGGTTATGCTGAGACGTATGTATGATAAGCTTAATAATGCCGGTTAACGGGAAAGGAGATAACTGTATGAAAAGAACAATAAGCCTTTTAATGGCTGTACTGTGCCTTGTAATGTTTTCGGGCGCGGCGGTTGCTGAGGACAGCGCTACTCTGTCTCCGAAGCAAAGCGAGGCTGTTTCTCTTATGAACAGTATAGGAATTTTCCGTAATGTAACGGAGGAGCAGTCGGGACAAGCGGTGTCAAGAGCGGAGTTTGCACAAATCATAGTGAGAATGATGGGAGCGCAGAATGAACTGTCCCAGACGCCGAAAAGAATATACACAGATGTTTTGCCGGAGCATGAGGCTGCGGCAAGCATCGAATATCTTTACAACAGAGGTATAATGATCGGTTACGATAATGCCGATTTCAGACCGGACGACATCATAACGGTGGGCGAGGTAGTAAAGGTAATGGTTATAATAACCGGATATGCCGACTGGGCGGAAAACGCCGGAGGATTTCCGGACGGATACTATTCGCAGGCAGTTACGAACGATATGTTAAGAGGCGTCAGCGGAAAGGTTTCGGAGCAGATTTCGTATGCCGACGCGGCGGTTATTGTACAAAATATACTCGAAAGCCACGACTATATAAGAACAACCGGATATGACAAAAACGGAGTTGTTACGGATAGAGAAAATGATGAGGACTATATGGGCTATAAGCTCAATATATACAAATATACCGGTATAGTCGAGGCATACGGGGAAACGTCTCTTGCCGGAGGACATGAAAGCTATAAAAGCAATGTTGTCAAAATAGGCGGCGAGATACTTGAAGCCGGAAGCATAGATTTTTCGGACTATATAGGAATGCTTGTCAAGGTATACTATAAGGCTGATGATTCAAACGGAGACACGGCGCTGCACGCAGTTATCGACTCCAAAACATCGTACATAGATATAAAAGATTCCGATATAGCGGATAACACAACAAAGTCCGCCGTAAATTACTACGACAACAATAAACAGAAAACAGCGAAAATTTCTTCCGGTGCAATCTTTATTTACAACGGAAAAAGACTTGATGTTGCGGCAGACGCAGATTTGCTTACGGGTAACGGATCGCTCAGATTGATTTCAAATGACGGCGATGCGGTATATGATGTTGTAATCATAAAGTCATACGATACGTTTATCGTGGATAAAGCAATGGCTGCGGACTGCGCCGTTACCGCAAAGTATGACAGGGGTACGTTTGATTTTGACGATGATTTTACCACGACGTATTATATAGACGGTGAGGAAACGGAGTTCTCGAGTATAACATCGGGCAGTGTTCTCTCGGTAGCGTTCAGCAAAAACACATCGGGAGATGTGCTTGCAAAGGTTTATATTTCAAATAATCAGGTCGGCGGCAAAGCGGTAAGATTAAACAGAGACGGCAAGCGCAGCGTTGAGCTTGAGGACGGCAGCAGATACGATTTTACGGACGAGTATGAATCGCGTATCGAATCGGGCGAGGGAAACACATACGAGCCGACGATAGGCGAGGAGGGAACGTTCTATATAGATTATTTTAATCAGTGCGCAGGATTTGTTCTTTCGGTAGTTTCTAAAAATTATGCCTATGTCGTAAAGTGCTGGTATGATTCAAATACGGAGGACGGTCTGATAAGACTGTTCACCAAGGACGGCGAATTTAAAGATTTCGGATATGCGAAGAATGTGAGCATAAACGGAGTAAAAACTCCCAAGGAGCAAATCCCCGAAAAACTCAAGCTGTCGGGCGAGAACGGAACGGTAAATCAGCTTGTTGTATACAAGGCAAGCGATGATAACGAAACTATACTGAAATTGGAAACAGCAGCGGATAAAACGGGCGACGGCTATTATACAGGCGGCGAAAATGAATTTATACTGAATGAACACCCGAAAAACGACAGCGGAATCGAATGCGGAGTCCGGTTCTATAAAAACATGGCGGAAAACAGACCGTACAGCTTTGTTGACGGTAAGACGGTACAGTTTATGATACCGTCGAACAAGTCGAAAGAAAAGCAATATAAGGTTGCCACAAAGCTTTTGTCAACGGACGTTTCGCTTCCGGCACCGCTTTACTTCTATGATGCGGGTGCGGGCGGCAGTCTCGGAGCGATTGTATCAAACACAACAAGCTCAAGCAGCTACAATACGCCTGTAATAATCGACAGCGTTGCCGATACCATAGACGAGGACGGCGAGGAGTGCTTCATGCTGAAGTTTGTGGGCGGTTCGAGCGAGTATGTCGATCCCGATGTGCAGTATTTTCAGCCGGGCGGCAGCTGGGCGCAGAGAGTGGACTATTCAAATGTAACGGTTAAAGACCTTAAAAGGGGCGACGTTATAGAATATACAACGGCAAACGAAAAGATAAATCAGCTGCGCGTAGTTGTGCGTGTTGACGATATAGGACCTATCCGAATTAACGGAGACCATATACAAAAGAGCGGAAACATGATTGCGGAGGTAATTTCGGTTTCCGACAACGGAAGAACCGCATGGGTACGCTATGCAAATAACGGCGGTCTGGAAGTAAACCAGACGATGCTTGTAAACGGAACCACTTACAGATATGACAGCGGCAGCGGCAAGGTATATAATTCGTCCTCGGCGGATTTGCGCAAGGGTGATAAAATACTTATCAATTCATTCTGGTGGTCGCCTAAACTGGTTGTAATATTCAGATAATTTTAAACAGGAGGAGATAGATGATGAAAAAATTTAAAAGAGTTATTGCGGCAGCGGCGGCAGCGGCTATGCTTTTAGCGGCGGCAGGCTGCTCGGAAACAACAAACACAGCGGACAATGCAGACGAACAGGTAACATTGAAATGGATTTTTGTCGGCCCGGGCGAGCAGAGGGATTCGCAGAAGGTATGGGATAAGTTCAATCAGATGCTCCCCGATTATCTGCCTAATACAACGGTTGAATTTCAGTGCGTAAGCTCATCGGATTATGCCGAAAAGTGGAAGCTTGCCAGTGCATCGCAGGAGGACGTTGACATCGCATGGCACGGCTGGATGCTGCCTTATGTCAGCGAGGTTAAGAAAGGCTCATACATGGAGCTGGACGATCTGATTGACAAGGTTGCGCCGTCGCTTTTGGAGGCGATTCCCGAGGCGATTATGGATAAGCAGCGTGTTGACGGAAAGCTTTACAGTATTCCGTGTATGCAGCAGATGGTATCATACGTATCATCGCTTGACTTCCCGATTGATATATATGAAAAATACAAGGATAAGATTAATATTGAGGAGCTTGCGTCATTCTTTGCCTCAAAGGAAACCATGGATAAGGAATCATGGGATAAAATTGAGGAATACATAAAAATGATAAAAGACGGCGGAGACTTGAAAAAGGGCGTATTCGGATTTGCGGATCATGTCGAAAAGGGATATGAGTGGATAAGCAATCCCTATAAGATTAAAGCGTCAGGCGACGACTACACACCGATAAATCTTTACAGAACTCCCGAATATAAGACATTCGTAGAAGTTTATTCCGATTGGTTCAATAAAGGGTATATCAGAAAGGACATTCTTACGGCAGAAAACGTAGGAAATGAAGTCTATGAAGTAAAAGGCGGCGGCAACTACCTTATCGGTCAGGGATATATGCCTACAAGCTCAGAAGTTGAAAGCAAAAAAGCAGCGGGAAACACAGCATATGTAAAAATACCGCTTGAGGACAAGCACTATATTCCTTATGCGGCGTCTGCTTCAAATACGGCAATTTCAATCAATTCGGCACACCCCGAAAGAGCAATGAAATTAATTGAGCTTATGAATACCGAAAAGGGAAAGGATTTGTATAATCTCCTTGTTTACGGAATTGAGGGAGAGCATTACACAAAGGTGAACGACAACGAAATTCAGCCTATCGGCTATACGTCGCAGCCTACCTCCGACAGCCCGTACGGTCAGTATAAGTGGGCAGTGGGCAATACCTTTAATGCTTATGAAGTATACATGAAGGACAAGAGCCCGACGCTGAAAACCGAGTTTATAAAGAGCGTTAACGATTCGGCATCGCCGTCAAAGCTCCAGGGCTTTACGCTCGATACCAATCCCATAAAGATGGAGCTTACGCAGGTTTCAGCAGTTGTCGGCGAATACAAGACATCGCTGAACTCCGGTGCGGCGGCAGATCCTATGAAGCTGTATGAAGAATTTCAGCAGAAGCTCATTGCGGCAGGCGATGACAAGATAGTTGCTGAAATTAAGCGCCAGATAGACGAATGGAGATCAAATAAGTAATATCCTGATACCTAAAGGAGGAAAAAATGGCACATAGATTTATAAAAACGATTTCTGCCGTAACTGCCGCGATTATATCGCTGCAATCGGCAGGGTTCGCCGTTTTGCAGCGTGAAGTCGAGTTTTCCGATTTGCAGAACCATTGGTCAAAATCAATCATAATGCGGCTTAACGGCTACGGAATAATCAACGGCTATGATGACGGAACCATACGACCCGACGCATATGTAAGCGCTGCGGAGTATTTAACCGTCATTGTAAAATCACTCGGCTTTACGGAAGAAACCGCAGGTGCGGACTGGGCACAGCCGTATATCAATAAAGCTGTTGAACTGGGATTGATTGACGCGGGCGAATATACCGATTATTCAGCTCCCGTAACACGCAGCCAAGCGGCAAAGATTGCCGCAAATGCCTTAAAAGACAATGTTGTGGCGGACGAAAACTCGGTAAAGGCAAAAATTTATGATTATGCGGAAATTGAAGAACAGTACAAGCCGTATGTTGTGCTTGCGTATGACAAAAAGATAGTAAACGGCAATCATGATAACTGTTTTGAACCTGACAGATATATTACGAGAGCCGAGGCAGGTGTTGTGGCAGTAAGGCTTATTGATAAAAACGGCGGTATGCAGAATCCGGGGAATAACGGCAGCACAGGCCCGAACAACGGCGGCACGGTTACATCGTCGGCGGCGCTGTACGTTGCGACGAACGGCAGCGACAGCAACAGCGGAAGCGAAGCGCAGCCGTTTGCGACGGTTGCAAAAGCAAAAGAAGCAATCCGTGCGATGAATGCCTCAAATTCACTTCCGGATGGCGGAGTTACCGTATATTTAAGAGGCGGCACGTATTATATGGACGAGGGAATGACGTTTACCGCCGAGGATTCGGGCAGGGAAGGCAGCAATATCACTTATACCGCATACCCAGGTGAAAGCGTAACAATATCCGGTCAGATACCTCTTGAAAAGAGCTGGTTTAAGCCTGCGGACGATGCCGGTAAAAAGATTATGCTTGACCAAAAAGCAGCCGAAAAGGCGCTTATGGTAGATCTTAAAGAACACGGGATAGAGGATTACGGAGAACTCAGCACGCGCGGCTATCACTATTTCAATAAGGGTCGTTATGCTCAGGCAGAACTTATTGTAAATGATGAAAACCAGACGCTTGCAAGGTATCCGAACAGCGGTTCAATATCCGTTCCGACCGATAATGTGGATCCGGAGTCATTCGGTTTCAAATATACCGACGACAGAATTTCCAAATGGAAAGACGCAAAGGACGCATATATTGTAGGTACTGTCTCGATAAACTACGAGAACAATACATACCCGATTGAAAAGATAGATGCGTCAAAGAAGCTTTTGACGATTAAGGAAGGCAGAATCAATACATATTATACAAACGGATGGTTCTTCGGTCAAAACCTGCTTGAAGAACTCGATACCGAGGGTGAATATTATATTGACCGTGAAAACGGAAAGCTGTATTATTATGCTCCGTCGGATTTCTCAACGGGTAATTATGATATAGGTCTTTCAACATTAAAGACTCCGATCTTTAACTTTAACGGCGCATCGCATATTACCGTAAGCAATATAACGATGAAAGGCGGCAGAGGTTATGCCGTTCTGGGTACAAGCGCCGGTTACAGCATACCGAGCTTTAAGGATTGGATGATTTCAAGAGGCGCCGACCTTAACGGAGCAAACTTCAAAAAGGGTTCGGGTTCGTCGGTGTATATTGCCGATATTGACAAATATACGGATGCGCAGACCTTCCCCGGACACGTATGGGACGGATTTGTCGATGAGGGCAGCGGCGTCAACAGCATTGAGGTTAAAAACTGCAATATCTTCAATTTCGGTTCGGGCGGTATTGTGATAAACGGTACGGACGTTCATATCGAAAGCAACCATATGAAGAATATAGGCGGTACAGGCTTGTATCTGAGGGGCGGAGACCTTGAAACACTTACTCCGAGCGGAAACACGATAATCAACAATAAAATTCACAGAGTAGGTTATCTGCAAAAAGCCTATGTTCCGGCAATTGCTATGCACGGCGTTGCAATACACGTGGCATATAACGATATTTATGACGCACCGCATTGTATCTTCAATTATCATGGAAACGACCATATAATTGAGTACAACAAAATTCATGACGCCGTAAAAGAGTGTCTTGATATGGACGCAATCTATACGCGAAATGAGTATATGCCGCAATGGCGCGGAACCGTTATCAAAAACAACTATATTTATAACATAGGTATATTCCCTGTCGGAGAATATACAAAGCAGCTTAATGTTTCCGGTATAAGAACCGATAACTACGGTCATGCTTTGCAGATTTACAGCAACGTATTTGCCAATATAGGTTCAAGCAACGCCAATAACGTTATAGGCGTTACCGCACAGGGCAACCGGAATATGATTAAGGGTAATCTGTTTGTAGACTGCTCCGCAACGTTCCTCGGCTGGAACACATATACTCCCGGCGCAACCTGGGATATGACCAAAACGGAGGAAAAGGAAAGAGTAGAGCTTGCAAATAAATATGCGGCAAATCCGATATTTGCAGCAAAATATCCCGAGCTTGCAAACTTTAAGAATGAATATTATAAGTCGGTTGCAACGAATGAATTTGATAATAACGTAATTGTCAATATCAAATTCCCGCTTTCGCAGGCAAACGGTACGGTGAATCCGCAGGGTACAAGAGGAGCACCGGAGCTTATAAACGGAGGTTCAAACTACCTGACTACCTCCGACCCGGGATTTAAGGATTACCAGAACGGTGATTATACACTCAGCGACGACAGCGAAGTATTTGAAAAAGCTGCCGGATTTGAGAAAATCGAAATGAGCAGGATGGGCAACAATGCGCCTGTCGGCCCGATAAACTGATTATGCTTTTGCGGAGGGACTTGTTCCCTCCGCAAAAAACAAAAAGGAGATAACGGAAATGAATTACACGGTATCAGAAAACGGAAAAACACTTACAACATACAGCTGCACTGTTTTTCCGAAGCCATATAATTCGGTCAGTACCATGGAGTACGTTATGTTCTCCGTAAAGACGCATACGGAGCTTGTTATTGAATCCGAAATTGAAGTACATGACGTGGTAATACGCCCCAAAAGCGCAGGCGTTGCGGCAAACATAAAGAACGGAAAAATATATATTTCCGTTGATAAGCCGATAAAAATTTCCGTAGAGATAAACGGCAGCTGTGAAAACAATCTTTTGATATTTGCTCATGCGGACGCATATGAAATGCCGCACGGAGCAGAACACGTTATTGCAGTAAAAAAAGGTATGGAACAAAAAGGCACGCTTTCCGTATGCCAAAACAATACCGTTATTTACCTTGAAGAAGGTGCGGTAATAAACGGAAACATACGTGCCGAAGGCTGCGAAAATCTGACGATATGCGGCTTGGGGAGAGTGTGTATGGAGCAATACACATATGAAATGAGAAAGGATTACGCAAGAAGCGTTGATATAATAAACTGCCGCAATGTTGTGATAGACGGCATAATAATTGACGACAGCAACGACTGGAGTTTGAGAATAAACGGTTGTGACAACGTTAATATAAAAAATGTAAAAATTTTCGGCTGCCGCGGAAATTCCGACGGAATTGACGTCTGCGGTTCGAGAAATGTAACGGTTTCCGACATTTTTACGAGGGTATGGGACGATTCCTTTGTCGTAAAAGCGCTGGGAACGGGAAATGCGGAAAATATTGTGTTTAAAGATTCCGTACTGTGGAATGATTTTGCAAGACCTATCGAAGTGGGTGTTGAGCTGCGTGCGGACAGCGTAAAGAATATACGGTTCGAAAATATTGATATAATTCATTCCGCGACCGGTTATCCCGTTATGGGGATTCATCACGGAGATCATGCAAGGGTGTCCGATATTGTTTTTAAAAATATCCGGATAGAGGACGCACCGGGAGCGCAGCTTTTTGATATACGTATTGCCGATTCCGTATGGAACCGTGATAAAGCAATGGGAGATATACGAAATATTACGTTTTCCGATATAGAATATTTGGGAACGAATGATAACGGTGTACTGCTTTCAAATTCGAGGATAGAGGGCTTTTGTGAAGAGCATGACATAAAAAACGTGCATTTTCACAATATAGCGATAAAAGGCAGAGCAGCGCAGACTGCCGGTCAGATAGGACTTGATGTTTATGATTTTGTGAGCGGAATATCGGTCACATCGGATCTGAATTTGCCGAAAGCGGAGCGCCTGCACTGCGGGATTAAAGAAAAAAAGCGTTTTTCATTGGGGAATGACGGCATATACCACGGCAGTGTTGAGGTGTGTTTAAAAAATAACACGGATACAAAAATGCAGGGAACTGCCGTACTGGCGGTATCGCCGAAGAATACGGCACGGGAAAAGGAGTTTGTTTATTCTCTTTCATCGGGAGAATATATCGTATACGAAGCGGAGATGGAGCTTCAGCCGGGGAAATATGTTTTCTTTATAAAAAGCGAAAGCGGAGAAATTGAAAATAAATTTCTGTACAAAGAGCTTGAAGCCGCCGTTTGCTATGGAAAGAGCATAGAAAGCTGTCCGCTATACGAATTTGTAAATTACTATAATGACCGTATCGCCGCGGTGCGTATAGGAGCAGACAGTGAAAATCTGATAATAATGAACGAATGTAAAAAAGATACTGATTTTGTATTGTATACGGCAAATCCGGCAGAGGTGCAGGAGGGTGAGGTGCTGTTTTCGGCGGAGGAAACGGATTTCGGCGAAGTCTGCGCTTATATAAGCAAAAAGAACAATCCCGTACCGGCGCCGCAGCTGAGATGTCCGGCGGAAATTACTTATGTGTTCAAAAACGAACCGAAAGTCGGGGAGATTTTGCAGACAAATGTTCATTTAAAGAGCGGTGAAACGGCAAAAATACCGTTTGAAGCTTTGGGAATATCAAAGAACGCCGACAGCTTTCTTTTAGAGGCTGCGGCAAAAATGAATGAGCTGTCAGAACTCAGATACCCGTATACGCTGTTTCATTCGACAATGCCGGATAAAACGGCGCATATGTTTGGGAAATTCATAATAGTAAAGTGAGGTAACCGGTATGTTAAAAATATTATTTCAGGGAGATTCGCTTACAGACTGCGGCAGGGACAGAACAGGCAAAAACCCCGTGGCGCTGTTTGGGTACGGTTATGTAAATATAATTGCGTCAAGGCTGATGTGCGATTATCCCGATACAAAGGTATACAACAGAGCATATAACGGCAGCAGAATAGGCGATACATACAGCCGCTGGATAGAGGACGCGCTGAATGTGGACTGTAATGTGCTGAGCATATTGAGCGGAGTAAACGACATAGGCTTCGGCATACGCATGAATCAAGGCGCCGATGCGAAAAAATTCAGATTTATATACGACCTTATGATTAACGAAGCGCTTGAAAAAAAGGACGGCTTAAAGCTTGTTTTATGCGAGCCGTTTCTGTTTAAAATAGAAAACAACACTCCGGAGCTTGGGAAAGATATTGTCGAAAATTGGGAACTGTGGAACGGACAGCTTACGGAGAGAAAGCAGATTGTAAGAGAGTTGGCAAAGGAATACGGCGCGGTGTTTGTGCCGTTCGGGGAAGAATTTGAAAAAGCATTCAAAAAGGCCCCGCCGGAGCATTGGTCGATAGATTGTATTCATGCCACAAATGCGGGGCATGAGCTTATGGCGCGGTGTTGGCTTGAAAATGTGCAAAAAGCAGGAATTACAGACTGAACAAAACAAGGGAGAAACTAAAATGAGCTTGCGATTCAGACAGGTGCATCTTGATTTTCATACAAGTGAGAAAATCGAAAATATAGGGGCAAAATTTGATAAAAAACAATTTCAGGAAATGCTTAAAACAGGGCATATAAATTCGATTACTCTGTTTTCAAAGTGTCATCACGGCTGGTCATATCATCCTGCAAAAGCGAATGAAATGCACCCGAACTTAAATTTTGATCTTCTGGGCGCACAGATAGAAGCGGCGCATGAAATAGGTGTCAAAACGCCTGTGTATCTGTCAGCCGGACTTGACGAGAAAACAGCGCACCGACATCCCGAATGGTGCGTAAGAAATATAGACGAAAGCACCACATGGGCAAAAAACTTTGCAGAGCCGGGGTATCATAAATTGTGTATGGCGTCGCCGTATCTGAATATGCTGACGACGCAGATAGAGGAGGTTGTGAAAAACTATGATGCGGACGGAATATTTCTTGATATAGCCTGTGTGCAGCCGTGTTACTGCAAAAGCTGTGTTGAAGAACGTGAAAAGCTCGGTATGGATCCGTATGACGAAAAAGCGGCTGCGGAGCACGCAGAATCGGTTTACAGAAGATATGCAAAAGCAACGCGGGCGGCGGTGGATAAATACAGATCAGGCTTGCCGCTTTTTCATAACGGCGGACATATAAGGCATGGCAGACGCGATCTTGCGCATTACAATACGCATCTCGAGCTTGAAAGCCTGCCGACCGGCGGCTGGGGATATGACCATTTTCCATTTTCGGCGAGGTATTGTGCCATGTTGGGCATGGAATATCTCGGCATGACGGGAAAATTTCACAGTACATGGGGCGAGTTCGGCGGTTTCAAGCATCCGAATGCACTGCGCTACGAGGTATCTCTTGCCGCGGCAAACGGAGCAAAAAGCTCTGTGGGAGATCAGCTTGCGCCCTCGGGAGAACCGGATGCCGTTACATATGAGCTGATAGGCAAGGCATATGCCGAGCTTGAAAAGAAAGAACCGTGGCTTGAAGATGCGGAGCAGCTTGCGGATATAGCGGTAATAAGCTCCGAAGCGTGCGGCATAAGCGGAGGTACGGCGCAAACAACATCACTTGATGCAACAGACAGCGGAGTGTGCAGAATTTTACTTGAAGGAAAGTATCTGTTTGACGTTGCGGATTTTGAAACGGACATTGAAAAATATAAGGTGCTGATATTGCCGGATATTGTGACGGCTGACGAAGATTTCGAAAAAAAATTACAGCGTTTTTGCGCAAACGGCGGAAAAATTCTGGCAACGGGAAAATCGGCGCTCAGAAGAGATAACGGCGGATTTTGTGTGGATTTGGGCGCCCGGTATATAGGTGAAAATCCGTATAATCCCGATTATTTCAGACCGATTGCTAAAATAGACGGTATGGGAGATACCGGATATGTAATGTACGGCAAGGGTGAAAAGATAAAATGTACCGGTACAGAACTTGGCAAACGGGAAAACCCGTATTTTAACCGTACAAGAGAGCATTTTTGTTCGCATCGCCATGCTCCCGACAGCGGCGAATACGGCGGCGGAGGAATGACCGAAGGACGTGACGGTATTTATATTGCATGGGAAATTTTCAGTGACTACGGAACAAACGGCAGTCTTTCAAATAAGCAGATGGTTATGTTCGCGCTTGACAGATTGCTCGGGGATAATAAGAGCATAGTTACAAACCTTCCGTCACAGGGGATTGTTACACTTACACGCCAAAAGGACAGGTATGTGTGCCATATGCTTTATGCAAGCCCCGTAAAACGCGGAAACGGCATTGAGGTTATAGAGGATATTGTTCCGGTTTATGATACGGAAATAACCGTAAAAACCGACAGAAAAATAAACCGTGTATATCTTGCGCCGCAGCAGGAGGAAATTCCGTTTGAATATAAGGACGGGCGCGTGTCGGTAAAGATACATCGCTTTGAATGTCATCAGATGCTTGTATTGGAATAATTTGTGCCGTTATATGGCGGCGGAACGGAGGAATAATATGTACAAATTTCATGAACGGGAAATAACCTTTGATAAATATAACACGCCAACGCCGTGGATGAACTACCTTTCAAACGGTACATTCCATACGATGATTTCGCAGGCGGGCGGCGGCGTGGCTTTCTATAAAAGTCCGCAGATATGGCGGATAAATCATTATCGTTTTTTTCATCTGCCTACCGACCGCAGCGGATTTTATACGTATATAAAGGATAAAAATCATGTGTGGTGTCCGACGAACGAACCGGTTCGTGATAAACCCGATAAGTGGACTTCGACTCACGGCATGGGTTATACTCGCTTTGAGGCGGAAAAAGACGGTATATCGGCGGTTGTTACATACTTTGTCGGAGAATTTGAAAATGCTCTTATCTGGAATATGAAATTAAAATCGGATGCGGATAAGAAAATTACAATTTTTCCGTATGTGGAGCTTGGTATGATGGAGTTTATGCGTGAGCTGCAATGGCAGTGCTACAATAAGCATCAGCTGACCTGTTATAACACGGACGATGTTCTTGTTTATAAATACGGCGTTGAGGATCAGCCAAAGCCTGACGAAACACCGCTTGTATACTTTGCGGCAGATGTACCCGTAACGGCATTTGACTGTGACAGAGATGAATTTGTCGGCTCTTACAGAAGTGAGGAAAATCCGAAAAATGTTGAAAACGGAAAATGCACAAATTCAACGATGTACGGCGGAGACCCGTGCTTTGCATTGCAGATTGATGTTGACTTAAAAGCAGGGGAGGAAAAAGAAATAAATATTTTCCTCGGTACGGCAATGACGGAAAACGACATCAAAAAAAGCGTTGAGCATTGCAGGGAAAAGGATTTTGTCAAAAAATCGTTTGAAAAGCTGTCCGAACACTGGGATAATTACTTAAATCATTTTCAGTGTGAAATTCCCGATAAAGACGCGCAGACTATGATAAACATATGGAATCCGTACCAGGCGGAGCGAAATTTTCAGTTTTCGAGGAATATAAGCTATTATGCTACGGGAACGTTCAGAGGTGTGGGCGTGCGTGATACCGCGCAGGATATACTGGCAATGGTTCCGTTCGATACACGGCGTGCAAAGGATAAGCTTAATCTGCTTTTTACACAGCAGTATAAGGACGGTCACTGCAATCATTATTGTTTCCCGACAGAGGGTTGGGAGCCTGTCAAGAGAATACACTCGGATAATCATTTGTGGCTTGTAATGACTTGCTACCATATAATAATGGAGGAGGGCAGCCTTGATTATCTTGACGAAACCGTAGATTTTTATGACGGCGGAAGCGCAAGTGTGTGGGAGCATATAAAAAAATCCATTGATTTTTGTATGGCAAACAGAGGTGAAAACGGTTTTCCGCTTATGCTTTCCTCCGACTGGAACGATATGTTATATAAGGTGTGCCGTGAGGGAAAAGGCGAAAGTATATGGACTTCGATGCAGTTCGGAACGGTGCTTGGAATGATTGCGGAGCTGGCAGAATTAAAAGGCGAGGATAAACAAAAATATATTGATATTTATAAGGAGCAGAAAAAGCTTGTAAACAGCATCGCATGGGACGGAAAATGGTTTATACGCTGCATAACCGACAGCGGAAAATTTATCGGCAGCGAGAAAGAGGAGCAGGCAAAAATATGGCTCAATTCGCAAAGCTGGTCGGTAATAAGCCGCATGGGCGATGATGAAAAGCAGATTTCCGCTATGGACAGCGTAAAAAAGTATCTTGATACGGAGCTTGGAATTAAGAAAATCGAACCGGCAATGACAACCGACTATCCGACAAAGGACGGCAATCTGACAAGCTATAACAAAGGCTGCGGCGAAAACGGCAGCGTGTTCTGCCATGCAAATACATGGGCGATAATAGCGGAGTGTATGTTAAAACGTCCCGAAAATGCGTATAAATATTATCATCAGCTGCTGCCGATGATTGCACAGCAAAAAGCCGGAGAATGGCGGTATAAAGCTGAACCGTATGTGTATGCGTCAAATATATTCGGGCCGGAAAGCGACAAATTCGGTCTTGCGAATGTGTCGTGGCTCACGGGAACGGCGGCGTGGATGTATATAGCGGTAACGCAGTATATGTTTGGTATTAAGCCTAAATGGAACGGATTGGAAATTGATCCGTGTCTGAATGACGAAATGCTTCCGGCAAAGGTTAAGAGAGTGTTTAGGGGAAAAACTTATAATATAACCATAACGCAGAATAAAAAAGTATTTGTTCCGTTTGAAGAAGAAAATACAGATATAATAATATGAGGTTTAAGCACTATGAATTTTGATAATTTAAAAAAATTTATGGATAGTCTGACCGATTGGGTAATCCCGGGAAACAGTGCCGCTGTGTACAAGGACGGCAAAAAGGTTTTTGAATACAGCTCCGGTTTTTCGGATATAAAAAAACAGATTCCCAAAACCGCGGACGATTTGATATATATTTATTCATGCTCAAAAATCGCAACCGTGACCGCGGCATTGCAGCTTTACGAACGGGGAAAATTTCTGCTGACAGATCCGCTGTATGAGTATATTTCGGAGTTTAAGGAAATGTATATTTCAAACGGCGAAAAAGCAAAAAATCCCATAACCATGCGCCATTTGTTTACCATGACAGCAGGACTTTCATATAATACCGAAACCGCGGCATTTGAAAAAGCAAGAAAGCTGACAAACGGCAAAATGAATACGCTTTCCGTAATACGCTGCCTTGCAGATGACCCGTTGCAGTTCGAGCCGGGCTGCGGCTGGAGTTACAGCCTGTGTCATGATGTTCTGGCTGCGGCGGTGGAGGTAATATCGGGAAAGCGCTTTTCGGAGTATATGAAAGAAAATATATTCGAGCCGCTCGGAATGGATAAAGCCTGCTACCATGTTGATAAAGATAAATTGTCCTGTCAGTATATTTATGATACCGGCGGTGCAAAAGATGTTGTCACATTGCAGAACAGCACAGCCGCAAAAGGCATAGTAAAAGATGCCGGTAAGGATAATTCGCTTGTGTTCGGCGAGGAATACGAAAGCGGCGGCGCAGGTATCATTACAACGGTGAATGATTACGCAAAACTTGCCGCGGCGCTTGCGAATAAGGGCAAGGGAATAAACGGAGAAAGAATACTCGGCACAGGCACGGTTGAATTGCTTAAAACAAATCAGCTTAATGAAGTGCAGATGAAAGGATATACATGGCGCCGGCTTGCCGGATACGGCTACGGAATGGGAGTAAGAACCATGACAGACAGAGCCGCGGCAGGTTCAAACGGTTCAGTCGGCGAATTTGGCTGGGGCGGAGCAGCCGGAGCAAATGTGCTTATGGATGCCGATTTGAATTTAGCGGTTGTATATGCGCATCATATGCTTAATCCGCAGGAGGAATATTATCAGCCGCGGCTGAGAAATGTTATATATTCATGTTTATAAAAGTATACGAAAGGAATGATTTTTATGAAACCCAAAAAAGGAATAAGACCGACAATCGACGGCCGATGGGGCGGCGTAAGAGAAAGCCTTGAAGAAAAAACAATGGCAATGGCAAAAGCCGCAAAGGAGCTTATCGAAAAGAATGTGCATTA
>JABLTK010021041.1_pt1 | contig 33216 bp, 30 predicted proteins | sample 7160131 | NCBI WGS metagenome assembly JABLTK01 (sample SAMN14651221, study PRJNA627086) | human gut metagenome | isolation source: feces | host: Homo sapiens
AACACCCCTACCAAACTATTTGGGAACCAACTTAACGTCGGGGGGGGGTTAAAAATACTAGTAATAAAATAAAACAAAACCCTTTATTTAAAGATATAAAAGAATATAATAAATATCTATTAAGTTTAGTAGGTATTCTTTTTCTTGTAATAACGGGAGTAATCTCTTATAATCTTACCAATGCATCATATGCTAAATGGAGTAGTAGTGTAGAATCAAAGAATATAATAAAACTAAGCGTAAAAAGTGAAACTCCTGCTTTAAAGTTTGCTCAAGCAAACGTTGGAAAAAACGGTCTAGAACAAATAACACATGAAATAGACAATACTCTTCAAGTAGATAATAAATTTGCAACAGAATATAGATATAGAGGAGGAGACTCTGTAGTAAAGAACTATGTAACATTTAATAATGAAGCATGGAGAATAATCGGAGTAATACCAAATGAAGATACATCTAGTAATATAGAAAATAGATTTAAGATAATAAGGGATACTTCAATAGGAAATATGAAATGGAATGCAAATGGTACTAATGATTGGACAAAGGCACAACTAAATACATATTTAAATAATGACTATTATAATACATTAAGTATTGACGCAAAAAACATGATAGGAACAACAAAGTATTATCTTGGAGGATATAGTAATTCAAAAATAACATCTGATACAATGTGGCAATACGAAAGAAAAAAAGCAAATGATACTTCAGGCACATATTATTCTCCTTATGGAACAAATCCAGTAATGCAAAGTGATGCAAATAAAAAAATAGCAATAATGTATGCCAGTGATTATGGATATGGAGCATCAAAAGAATGTATACATATCTTAGATAAGTATGATGGATATTCATCTTGTAAAAAACCAAATAATTGGTTAGATAAATCAGAAAATACATGGTTTCTTTCGCAGTGTTCAAGCAATTCCAGTTTTGCATTCTTTGTATACTCGAATGGCGTTGTCAGTAGCTACGGCATTGATGTCAACGGCAACGGCTATGAATATGCGATCCGTCCAGTCCTATCTCTCTCATCTAATGTAAAAATATCCGGAGGAACTGGAACAAGTACTGATCCTTATACCTTATCCCTTCAATAACATAAATTAAAACAATACATTATAAAAATCAAAAGTTCCAACCGGAACTTTTTAAATTACTTTTCCTTGTCTTTTACTAAAAAATATGATATAATTTACAAGTCGCATAAGAGGTGGTAAAAATGGAAAATAAAAATGAAAAAATAATAAATATTGCAGTAGTAGCACACGTAGACGTAGGAAAATCAACCCTTGTAGACGCACTACTACAACAAAGCGGTTCCTTAGAAAAAGAAACAGACGAACATCAAATCATGGACAGTAATGACCTAGAAAAGGAAAGAGGAATAACAATCTATTCTAAAAACTGTTCAATAAGATACAAAGACTATAAAATAAACATAGTAGATACTCCAGGACATGCTGACTTTTCAAGCGAAGTAGAAAGAATCATCAAAACCGTAGACACTGTAATCCTACTTGTTGATTCAGCTGAGGGAGTAATGCCTCAAACAAGATTCGTTCTACAACAAGCCCTAAAACAAAACCTTAATCCAATTCTGTTTATCAATAAAATAGATAAAAAAGACGCTAGAATAGACGACGTTGTAAACATGACATTCGATCTATTCGTTGAACTTGATGCCAATGACACTCAATTAGACTTCCCAATCGTCTATGGAATAGCACGTGACGGAATTGCTAAACTTGACATCAATGACCCATCAAATGACATAACCCCACTTTTAGAAACAATCATAAATCACACCAAAGTATACGAAGGAAATGAAAACGACCCTTTACAACTACAAATATCATCACTAGAATACGATGATTACCTAGGAAGAATGGGAATCGGAAGAGTAACCAAAGGAATAATAAAAAGTGGAGAAATGGTAGCTATAAGCAAAAACAATAGTGAAATAATAAACAATCGTGTTGGAAAAATATTCGTAAACGAAGGAATAAAAAAGAAAGAAGTAAAAGAAGCAAGATACGGAGAAATAGTAACAGTTCAAACATATCCTGATATCAAAGTTGGAGACACAATTTGCGATGTAAACAATATAAATCCAATGGACCCAATTGAAATTGAAGAACCAACACTATCAATGAACTTTCTAGTAAATTCATCACCATTCGCAGGAAGAAGTGGCAAATTCTTAACCAATAGACACATCAAAGAAAGACTTGACCGCGAACTAGAAACAAACGTCGGTCTAAAAGTAGAACCATTAGAAAACAGCGACGGATACAAAGTATCAGGACGAGGAGAACTACACCTATCAATTCTCTTAGAAAAAATGAGAAGAGAAGGCTACGAACTATCAGTATCAAAACCAGTCGTGCTTTTTAAAGAAGAAAATGGTATTAAAGAAGAACCATATGAAAAAGTAATAATAAACGTTCCAAATGACTACAGTGGTACTATTATAAATGACTTAAACGAAAGAAAAGGAATAATGGAAGAACTATCAAACAATGAAAGCTACACCAAAATAATCTTTTCCGTGCCAACTCGTGGTCTAATTGGATATCGTAGCAATTTCATAACCAATACAAAAGGTGAGGGAATAATGGTAAGAAGCTTCGATTCATACAAACCATATGCCGGTCCAATAAAAGGAAGAAAAAACGGAGTATTAGTTTCTTGCGAAAATGGTACAACAATGGCTTATTCTCTATACAATCTAAGCGACCGTGGAACAATGATTGTATCCCCATCAACCGAAGTATATGAAGGCATGATAATAGGAATAAACAACAGAGACAACGACCTAAACGTTAACCCTTGCAAAAACAAACAATTAACAAACACCAGAGCAGCAGGAAGTGACGATGCCTTAACCCTAATAAACCCTAAAAAATTCACTCTAGAAGAAGCCCTAGAATTTATAGAAAACGATGAACTAGTAGAAATAACCCCAGACAGCATAAGACTAAGAAAAAAGATACTAGATGAAAAAGAAAGGTACAGAGTCCAATCTAAGAACTCTTAATACCTTTCTTCTTTTTAATATAAGAATAAATAAGATAATAAACATAAGAACAGCTAAACGAAAGTACAATAACCAAAGAACTAATAAAGAAGCATCTCCATCCCTTAATCCCAATAAGAGGATAAAGAATACTATCAAAAATAAAAGAAAATAAATACATATAAAATGAAACCAAAGAAATTCTCTTAACAGCCCCAACAACAACCTTATTCTTACAAGAACAACCAAGAAGCAAACCAAACACCAAAATAGAAATAACAAAAGTAAATAAATCATTATAATAAATAGTAATTGTACTCTTAAAACTAGAGCCATAACAATAAAAAAATAAAATAAAACTTTGAAGCAAAATAAGGCTAAATATTAACAAAACATTAATCCATCTCTTAATATTAAAACCATACTCCCTAATATAACAACCAACATAATAATAACAAATAGGCCACAAAGCAAGCATCCTATCAGGAAGTATATCAAGCTTATAAGAAGAAAACTCAAACATAGCTAAAGTATTAGGCAAAAAACTAATAAAAACTAAACTACCTATAAGAATAAGCTTTTCCTTTTTTTTAAGTCCTTTATATAAAATATTCAAAAAAGGAATAAGTAAAAACAAACCAATATACATTTCCACATACCAAGCATAACCAATCGTATTAAAATTAAAAATATCAATTATAAGCTTTATTATATCAGTTTCACCAAGATAAAAATACCTAAAAAATAAAGTAATAATAGATATAATAAAATAAGAAATCAAAATTGGCAAAATCTTCAAATAATGGTATTTATTAACCCTCTTATTAATCTTCAAATACCCAGTAAGAAGAACAAATAAAGGCACACAAATAAAAAGCAACTGTCTTAAGAAAATGGACAAAAACATATACAAATTATCAACACTTCTATCATAAAAGCCATTATATAAAAATGTATGAACCCATATCACAAAACAAATAGCCACAGCCCTTATTAAATCTAAATTAAAAAAACGATTATTATTACTACAATTTTCCATATATTACTCCTATAAAAAAAGTATATCACAAACCAAAAAATAAAACAAACATTGCAAATAATAAATATATTTAATATAATATAAATATGGAGCAAAACATGAAAATATATAGACAATTATTAAATCAAAAAACATTCAAAATGGTAGACAAAAACTTCCCATCATATGAACCATACAAAAAAGAAAAACAAAAACACTTAAAAAATCAAATAGACCTAACAAACTTTACTAAAGAAATAAACGAAAACAATAGAAAAGATATACTATTAGAAAGCTTAGACAACATAAAAGAAGACTACATCTACCAAAGTAACATTCACGGTATTAATCACAATGAAAGAGTAAGCCTTTATGGATTCTACATAGGAATAAAAAATAATCTCGAAGACCAAAACTTGAAACTGCTACTCGAAGCCTGTAAATACCATGACATTGGAAGAGTAAATGACATTGAAGACAAAGCCCACGGTTATCGAAGTTCAAAAATAATCGAAACATTTGAGCCTCTAACAAAAGAAGACCTAAAAGTCCTAAAATGTATGATAACCTATCATAGCATCGATGACTACCTATTAAGCAACTTAGCAAACCATTACGAAATAAAAGATAAAGATAACCTACAACTGCTATGTAACATCTTAAAAGATTCAGACGCTTTAGATAGAACTCGTGGTGGAACCATATGGGGCTTAAACACCAACTTTCTAAGAACTGAACAAGCAAAGGAAATGGTATATTTAGCATATGAATTATTATATAACTATGAACAAATAAAGAAAGAACAAAAAAACAAAGAAAGGAAAAAAGAATATGAAAGGAACTTATATTGAAATCAATCTAGACAATTTAAAACACAACGTTAAAACTATAAAAGAAAAATACAACAACTATGACTATTACATTGCCGTCGTAAAAGGAGATGCCTATGGTCACGGTCAGTACATAGCAAATGCCCTAGAAAAATCTGGAATAAACTATCTAGCAGTAAGCAGTTTAAAAGAAGCAAATGACATAAGAAAATACAACAAAAATATTCCAATCTTATTACTACAACCAGTACCAATCGAAGACTTAAACCAAGTGACTAAAAATAACCTAACCCTAGTAATTCATGAGCTAGAATATGCCAAAAAAATAACAGAAAATTTAAAAGACAACCTAAAAATTCATTTAAAAATAGATTCAGGAATGGGGAGACTAGGTTTTACAGACAAAAAAGACTTAAAAAAATGCTATGACCTCTTATCAAAAAACAAGCTAGTAGAAATCGAAGGAATATATTCCCACTTTGCCACAATTGGCTTATTTGATAAAAGATGGGACATCCAATTAGAAAGATTCAAAGACATAACAAGCGAAATAAACTTAAAAGACATCCCTATTAGACATATGGCTAGCAGTGCGACCTTAATAAACCATCCTAAAATAGAATTTTGCAATGCCGTAAGAAGTGCAACCCTTCTATATGGATACAACATATCAATTAACCAAAGCAATAAAGGAATAAAAAACAGACTAAAAACTTTAAGAAACAAACTATGTCAAAAAAAATATAATATAAGTAAATGTTACACAAATATTGACATAAACGTTAAAAAATGCATGAAATTTTACACCAATATTTTAGCCATAAAAGAAATAAAAAAAGGAGATAAAATTGGCTACGGAGCAAAAATCAAAGTTTCAGAAAATACCAAAATAGCAATTCTACCATTAGGATACAATAACGGCATAGGAACCAAAAATATAAACAGATATGTTGTCATAAAAGGAAAAAGATATAACGTTTTAGAAACAAGCATGAATATGACAATAATAAAAATAGATGACCAAGTAACAAAAAAAGACCAAGTGATCCTGATGGATAACGAAAACATTACCATCGGGCAACTAGGACGTTTCGCAGACAAACACATGCATGAAATAATGCTAGATATTGGTAAAAACAATAAAAGAGTATACATAGAAGATAAAAAAATAATTCATATTGAAGATTAAAGTGCAACAGCACTTTTTTAACATCAAAAAATTCTAATTTTATTGAATAAAAAAACAAACTATGATAAACTATCTATAGTAGGTGGTCTTATGAATAAGAATACAATTTATATTATTAGCATTATTGCTCTAGTCCTTGCTATAATAATATTTTTTATTATCCTAAGACTTAGTAGTTTAAAAAAACTAAGAACCAAAGCAAGGGAACTAGAAAAGCAAAGAAACCTAATTGTATCAACTCCTATTATGTCAGAACTATCAAAAATAGAAGTAATTTTAAAAAATGAAAAATTAGAAGAAAAATTAGAACAATGGAAAAAAAGATACGAAATAATAAAAGGTGAAAAATATGATGCAATTACAGATAAACTATTAGAATTAGATGGTTTAATCGAAGACAAAGACATAAAAGAATCAAAAGAAAAAGCTGTAGAATTAGAAATGGAAATATATAAACTTCGCGTCATAACAGATAATTTACTAGACGAAATTCGTGAAGTAACAATGAGTGAAGAAAGAAACAGGGCAATCGTAACCAAACTAAAATCAAGATATCGAGATCTAGAAAGAACATTTAATAACAATTCCAATGCTTATCAAGAAATATATCAAAATATTGAACTACAATTTGAAAACATTGAAAAAAAATTTCAGGACTTTGAAGAAGTAATGGAAAACAATGAATACGACGAAGTAGTAAAAGTAGTAAAAGTCCTAGACGAAATGATTGCTCACATCGGAGTAGTTGTTGAAGAAACTCCAGATTTAATCCTACTTATTAACAAGATAATACCAACTAGAATAAAAGAAATAAGAGAAATATATAACAAAATGCTATCAAAAGGCTATCCTCTTGATTATTTAAAAGTAGAATACAACACCAGTGAAATAGAAAACAAAACTAAAGAAGCATACGATAGAATAAAAATACTCAATCTAGAAGATAGTATGTTTGAATTAAAAACATTTCTAAGCTATCTCGACAACCTAATGACCGACTTTGACAACGAAAAAAGAAGTCGCAAAATATTCGACGAAACAGCTAAAACATTCAAATATAAAATAGAAAAAGTAAACAAAATAGTTGCAGACATCTATGCTCAACTAGACGATATAAAAAGTATGTATAACTTGAACCAAGATGACCTAAATGACTTAGAAACAGTAAATAAAAATCTTTTCGATGCCAACAATGAATTTAACACCATGATAAAAGACTTAAAAAGTAAAAAAGAACCATACTCAAAGTTAAAAGACAGAATACTAAATCTATCAATAAATTTCGAACACATCGAAGATGACTTAAACGAATGCCTAAAATCACTTGGTAGCATGCACGACGATGAAATAAGAGCAAGAGAACAATTAGAAGAAATAACAGAACTCCTAAAAAAATGTCGTAGTAAAATAAGAAACTATAAATTACCGATAATTTCAAACAATTATTTCGTTGAATTAAGCGAAGCAAATGACTCTATCTATGAAATAGTAAAAGAACTAGAAAAAACTCCAATAACAATAAAAACACTCAATATAAGAGTAGACACAGCAAGAGACTTATCGCTAAAATTATGCAGCACAACCAATGAAATGATAAAAACAGCAAAATTAGCTGAAATGACAATAGTATATGGAAATAGATACAAACCAATGGATGATGACATTGAAAAAGGACTAGACGTTGCAAGTCAACTATTCTTCAAAGGAAATTATAAAAAATCATTAGAAACAGCAATTGCAGCTATAAACATTGTCGAACCGGATATCTATAAAAAAATGTTAAATGTCTATAAAGACGAGTAATAAAACAAAAAAAGCCTTAAATAATGTAAACTCTATTTTTGAAGCATTATAAAAAGGTTTTTTTAATACATAAAAAGTAGATACCAAAGAAAAAACAAACAAACGTACCAAAATATCTTGACACATTATTCTTTACTATGATATAGTAAAAACATAAAAGAAAAATTAAACAAAAAACCTATTTTACTTTTGTTGTAATTACTTTTGTAGTATACTTAAAGAGGTGATAAAATGACAGAAAATTTAAATGACATGCAAATCGAAGCAGTAAAACATAAAGATGGACCTCTTCTTATACTGGCGGGAGCTGGTTCCGGAAAAACAAAAGTATTAACCACTAGAATTGCTTATTTAATAAAAGAATACAACGTAAAGCCAAGTGAAATTCTTGCTATTACATTTACTAATAAAGCAGCAGAAGAAATGAAAGAAAGAATAACTAATTTGATTGGAAAAACAAATCTTTTAGCATGCACTTTCCATTCATTTGGAGTAAGAATTCTCCGTGAAAATTACAACTATTTAGGTTATCAAAAAAACTTTAATATTTTAGACAGTGATGATTCTCTAACATTAATAAAAAAAATATTGAAAGATTATAACATTGACCCCAAAAGAATAAGTCCATACATGATAAGAAATAAAATATCAAATAATAAAAGCGAGTTTGTTTTACCAGAAGAATATAAAAAATTCGTCTGTTCAGAAGAAGACGACATTATCTACAAAGTCTATAAAAAATATCAAGAAACATTATTTAAAAATAATTCTGTAGACTTTGATGACCTATTAATTCTCCCAATAAAGTTATTTAATGAAAACAAACACGTCCTTGAAGAATATCAAGAAAGATACAAATACATCTTAATAGATGAGTATCAAGATACCAACCGTGCTCAATACATTTTATCAAAAATGATAAGTGCTAAATATCATAATATATGTGCTATCGGTGATAATGATCAATCTATCTATTCCTTTAGAAATGCCGATTACAGAAACATTTTAAACTTTGAAAAAGATTATCCCAATTGTAAAACAATAATGTTAGAACAAAATTATCGTTCAACCAAAAACATCTTAAATGCAGCAAACTCAATAATAAAAAATAACAATCAAAGAAAAGATAAAAATCTATGGAGCGACAATAATGATGGCGATAAAATAACCATCTATAAGGCCCATGATGAATTAGATGAAGTCTTTTACTGCATAAGAAAAATAAAAGAACTGTTAAAAAAAGAAGTAAGCTACAAAGATATAGTAATTCTCTATAGGACAAATGCTCAATCTCGTATCTTCGAAACAGAACTTTTAAAAGCCAATCTGCCATTTAAAGTCGTAGGAAGTTTCTTCTTCTATCAAAGAAAAGAAATAAAAGATTTATTAGCATACTTAAAACTAATCAATAATCATAATGACGACATTAGTCTTCGAAGAGTAATCAACACTCCTAAAAGAGGAATAGGACTTAAAAGCCTTGCAAACCTAGAAGAAAAGGCTACAAACAATGACATAAGTTTATTTGATGCTATAGAACAAGGAAAAGAATTAGAATTTAAAAAACTAATTATTGAACTAACAAACGAAAAAGAAAATCTTTCATTAACAGACTTCGTTGAATTAGTATTAGAAAAAAGTGGGTTAAGAAAAGCCTTAAAAGAAGAGCACTCTTTAGAATCAGACATAAGAATAGAAAACTTAGAAGAATTTAAATCAGTTACCAAAACATACGAAGAACAAAGTGGAGTAATATCATTGGAAGACTTCCTACTTGAAGTAAGCCTCGTAAGTGACATCGAAGAATACAAAAACGATCCTAACAGAATAACTCTAATGACAGTCCATTCTGTAAAAGGTCTAGAATACCCATACGTCTTTCTCGTTGGAATGGAAGAAGGTCTATTTCCACATAAAAACTCTTTAACAAAAGAAGAACAAGAAGAAGAAAGAAGACTTATGTATGTAGCGGTAACAAGAGCCAAGAAAAAGTTATACATAACTTGGGCCAAAAACAGAAGAATCTATGGAATAGATCAAATATGTATAAAAAGTAGATTTATAAACGAAATAGACAACGATCTATTAGAACTAGATAACAAAGATGAAATAAAACCAATCAAAAAAGAAAAAAAATTATACGATAACGACCAAGAATTCACATATGGAGACAAAATAGAACATGAAACCTACGGAAGTGGCGTAGTAATCGAAGTATCAAAAACAATAATAACCGTAGCCTTTAAAAACGGAATCGGTATAAAAAAACTATTAAAAAATCATAAAAGTATTAGGAAGGTGAATTAAAATGAATAAAACACTAGTAATCATGGCCGCAGGAATGGGCTCAAGATATGGAGGACTAAAACAAATCGAATCCTTCGGACCAAACAATGAATTAATAATAGACTACTCAATCTATGATGCCAAAAGAACAGGCTTCAATAAAGTAGTATTCATAATAAAAGAAGAAAACTACGAACTTTTCAAACAAAAAATCGGAGACAGAATATCAAATCACATAAAAGTAGAATATGCATTTCAAAAATTAACAGACATTCCAGAAGGATATAAAATCCCAGAAGAAAGAATTAAACCACTTGGAACAGCCCATGCAATATATTCAGCAAGAAACTATATAAATGAAGACTTTGCAGTAATAAATGCCGATGATTTCTATGGTTATGAAGCATTCAAACTATTAAGTGAACAACTAGAAAAAGCAAACGAAAACGAATACATAATGATTCCCTACAAAGTAAAAAATACAATTACCCCAAACGGAAGTGTAAAACGAGGAGTTTGCTTAGTAGAACAAAACGAACTAAAAGGAATTGAAGAATCAGTAATTGAGATAAAAGATAAAAAAATAATGAAAACTCCAATCGGAACAGACAAAACAACCGAAATAAGTGAAGACACCTTAGTATCAATGAACCTTTTCGGATTTAAGAAAAATATCTTAACCTACATTGAACAAGACTTCAAAAACTTTTTAGAAGAAAATAAAAATAATCTCCTAGAAAAAGAATTCTTTTTACCAGATGTAGTATTCAATTGTATAAAAAGAGGACAAATTAAAGTGAAAGTTTTCCCAACCAATGAAAAGACATATGGCGTAACTTATAAAGAAGATAAACACCAAGTAGAGGAAGCCATAAAAGAAAAAATAAAAGAAAACATCTATCCTAAAAATTTATGGTCATAAAAAAAACTAAGAGGCATAAATTAATAAAAATACTAGACAATAATAAAAAAATATGATAAAATCATATACGTTATCAAGCAATCCGCTGGCTAAATAAAATAATAAAGAACCATGATTGCATAAGAAAAGGAGTGTTAATATGAATTTAGTAGACAAAATGGCCGCTAAACAAATCAAAAGTGATATTCCTGAGTTCAGAGTTGGAGATACAGTTCGTGTTGATGTAAAAATCATCGAAGGAAAAAAAGAACGTATCCAAGCATATGAAGGAGTAGTCACTAGTCGTAAAGGTTCTGGATTAAGTGAAACATTCACAGTAAGAAAAATCTCTTATGGTGTTGGAGTAAACAGAATTTTCCCTGTTCATTCTCCAAAATTAGCAAAAATTACTGTCGTAAGACGTGGTAAAGTAAGACGTGCTAAACTAAACTTCTTAAAAGATTATGTTGGACAATACAGAATCAAAGAAAAAGGAATAAAATAAGGCACCTGCCTTATTTTTGTTATACTATGAAAAAAGAAACAACCAAAAAAGAAAAATACAAAGAATTAATAACCTACGCCATAATAATAATCTTAATTATTCTGATAAGAACCTTTATTATAACCCCTGTAAGAGTAAACGGAACAAGCATGGATGACACCCTAAAAGATAAAGAAATAATGCTTTTAAACAAATTTAGCTATTACTTCAAAGATATAAAAAGATTCGACATAATAGTAATAGACTATGAAAATACAAAACTAATAAAAAGAGTAATCGGACTACCTGGAGAAACTCTAGAATACAAAAATAATAAACTATACATAAACGGTAAAGAACAAAAAGAAACCTTCTTAAACCAAGAAACAGAAGACTTTAATATTGAAGACCTAGGATACACTAAAATTCCAGAAAACTGCTACTTTGCAATCGGTGACAATAGAAAAGACTCACTCGACAGCAGAGTGTTCGGTTGCTTTAAAAAAGACCAAATCAAAGGAAAAGCAAACATTGTCCTATTTCCGTTAAAAAACTTCGGATACAAACACTAACTTGTATCTTTTTTTTGTTAAAAAGTTTACATTACAGTAACAATATATTATAATAAAATAAAAGAATAAAAGGAGAAAAAAAGTTATGAAAAAGAAAAGTAAAGGGCAAACAATTATTATAATTATTTTAATCATACTATTAATAATCTTAGCAATATGTGGTTACTATATTTATAAACAACTTAACAACAATAATAATGAAAACCCAATAAACAATTTAAAAAACCAAACAAAAAAAGAACCAACTAAACTAACTAAAGTAGGAGAATACGACCTTATAACTTCAATGGGAAGCAATTATTTCATCATCGAAGAAAATGAAAAATACGGTGTAATAGACACAAATGGAAAAATAATTGAAGAAATAAAATACGACGACATTTCCTATTTGATTGACAATTATTATTACACAACCCTAAAAGATCAAGTAACATTAAAGAGGAAAGGAAACACTGTAGGTGACATAAGTAAATACGAAGGAAACAAACTATATAAAGATGAAAACGAAAAAGATGCCCCTTACATTCTTTTATACTCTGAAAAAAATAAAGATACTAAAAAGTTAGAATACAGTCACTTTGAAAAAGCCAAAGATGACTTAAGACTAACCTATGCTTCAACCAAAAAAAACTATAAAACAATAGTATACAACTCTAAAACCGGAGAAAAAGTAAAAGAAATAGATAACTATCTAAGAAAAAAAGAAATAAACAATACCAAAGAAAAAAGCTATTTTGCCTATGACTACATAAAAGATGAAACAAGAACCATAACATACTACGATAAAGATCTAAACAAAACTATAAAAGACAATAACTATATTCCACTAGACAACATATACAATGAAGACTTCAGTCACAACGAACAATTCCTAGACCTTGTAACAACCAAAAAACAACTAGGAAAAAAATACGGCTATTACAGCATAAAACAACAAAAATTAATTCTCCCAATTGAGTATGGCACCACTAAAAAAACAAAAAGCATTGTCCAAACAAATAAAGATGAAACCCTATTCGTGATAAGAGACAATACCTTTAAAAACTATTACGCAACAAAAGGTAAATACACACTAGTAGACAGCACCAACAAACAAGTCCTAAAAGGAAAATATGACAATATTGACTTAATTGAAAACTTTATACTAGTAGCCAAAGGAACAAACCTAAAAATATATGATAAAAACCTAAAAGAACTATATAGTTTTAAATTCATTGAATATGACAAAAAATATTGCTCAGGAAAAAAAGACTACTGTGATTTACTAGGAACATACATCTTTGGCTACCAAAAACTATCATCCAACATTCTAGCAGTCGAATCCTTAAAAAAAGATAATGACAAAACAATAAACAAAGACACTGAAGAAAACGAATCTACAAGCTACAAATACTTCTACATAAAAGATGATAAAATAGACCTAAAAGAAGAAGAAATTCATGTCCTAGTAAGAGAATCGCTAGACAAAAGATACATCATAAGAACCACATACGATAACGATTCAAAACTAAAAAAAGTAACAATCTACGATGAAAACTTAGAAAAAATAAATGCCATCGACACCAACATCCCAGATAATAATAACAACATTTTCTGTCAATGTGAAAACTCATGTGATGCAAACATACCAGACGATGATCATTTTAAATCACATGATCACTACGACTATGACATAAGCGAAGACGGAAACTATCTTCTAATAAAATACTGCGTTCCAACCCAAAATGACACCGAACTAAAAACAATCTACTATGACATCAAAAACAACAAAGAAGTCCAAAAAAACGAAATGTATAATTACAACAAAGAAGGTAATTATTACTATCAAGCAACTTACAACGATCAAGGCAACATAACCAAAATGACAATCTATAACAAAAATAACAACGAAATAGCCCTAATCGAAGAAAAAGGCTACACTATAAGAGAAACAAACTCATCAAAAAACTATGTCATTATTTCTAAAGTAAAAGAAGAGAATAATGATACAACAACAAAAGACATGTTATATAAATTTGAATAAATACAAGCTAAAACTTGTATTTTTCTTTTAAAAACAAAATCTTTTCATAAACATCCTTACTAAGCTTCTCCTTAGCAATCTTTAAATAAGGAGTACAATCATACATAATATCCTTCCAATTATTCTTAACATAATAATAAATAATATCAACTTCATCATCTGAAATACTCAAATTTTCCTTAAAACAATAATTCTTAATATCATCTTTACTAAGTCTCTTTACATAACTTCCAATAATACTTTCATACATTTAAAATCACCTAATAATTTATATGTAAGTTTTTTTAAAAATGAACCAAAATAATAATATGAGAAAAACAAATAATAATATAAAAAAAACTATTAACAAAAGAATCTTAATCATAGAAATACTAATTATTTCTATTTTTATCTGTGTCTTCATAAGAATAAGCTATTTAAACATCTTCCGTGGTGACTATTACAAAATGCTTTTAAACAACAAAACAAACGTCTACGTCTATGGCGATTCCACACCACGTGGTAAAATATATGATCGCAACATGACCCTCTTAGTGGACAATACATCAGTAAAGAGCATCTACTATAAAAAAGAAAAAAATATCACCCCAACAGAAGAAATAGAACTAGCATATCAAATAAGTAATAAACTAGACATAAGCTATAAAAAAGCAACCACTAGAATCCAAAAAGAATTCTTTATTTTAAAATATAAAGAATTAACAAACAAAAAAATAACATCACAAGAATTAGAAAAATTAAAAAATAGAAAACTAACCGAAGAAGACATCTACGAGTTAAAAATAAAAAGAATCACCAAAGAAGATCTAAAAAAACTAAACAATAAAGACAAAAAAGTAGCATATATATACTATTTAATGAACAAAGGCTACTCATATGATGAAAAACTAATAAAAACACCAGCAACAGACAAAGAATATGCCTACATATCAGAAAACAAAAACGAATTAAAAGGCTTTACAACAAAATTAGAATGGAAAAGAAAATATCTATACGGTGATACTCTAAAATCAATCCTTGGAGAAGTATCAGAACCAAACAAAATTCCTGAAGAAGACCTAAAATACTACCTATCTCAAGGCTATTCCAGAGACGACAGAGTAGGACTAACCGGAATCGAAAAACAATACGAAAAAATCCTAAAAGGAACCAAAGACAAATACAAAATAATGGACGATAACTCATTAAAACTAGTAGAAAAAGGAAAAAGAGGAAACGATATTGTTCTATCAATAGACATAAATCTTCAAAAAGAATTAGAAACAATGCTAAAAAAAGAAGTAATAAAAACAAAATATGAAAGAAACACTGACTTCTACAGTGGAAGCTTTATAATAATGCAACAACCAAAAACTGGAGAAATACTATCATTGCTTGGAGAACAAGTTTATTATGATAAAAACGGTTACAAAACATATAATTATGAAGAAGGTAACATGCTAATGACAATAACGCCAGGTTCAGTTGTAAAAGGAGCTAGCATGATAGTAGGATACAATAATAAAGCTATAAAAATAGGAACAAGCTTCTACGACAACTGTATATACCTATATAATTTACCAGAAAAATGTTCTTGGAAAACACTAGGACTAGTAAACGATCTCCAAGCCTTACAATACTCATCAAATGTTTATCAATACCTAACTGCCATGAAAGTTGGAGGTTTTAGCTACTATCCACATAAAAAACTAAAAATAGATGAAAAAGCCTTCTCGAAATACCGAGACGTTTACTATCAATTCGGATTAGGAGTAAAAACAGGAATAGATTATCCAAAAGAAGAAGTAGGGTATAAAGGAGAAAACAAAGCCGGAGATCTTCTTATAAACTTTGCAATAGGGCAATATGACACCTATACACCACTTCAATTAAGTCAATACATAACAACCATAGCCAATAATGGAACAAGAGTAAAACCAAAACTTCTAAAAAAAGTGCTAAATCAACAAGGAGATACAATTTATGAAGAAACCCCAACAACTCTAAACAAAATAAATACCAAAGAAAAATACTTAAAAAGAGTCCAAAAAGGTTTTAGGTTAGTAATGACAAATGGAACCGGTGTAGGTTATATAAACGAGACCTATAAACCAGCAGGAAAAACCGGAACCAGTGAAAGTTTTATAGACACAGATAATGATGGAACAATAGATAATCAAACAGTCAGCAATAACTTCATAGCCTATGCCCCATATAATAAACCAGTAGTTTCAATAATGACCTCATCCCCTAACGTTCAAAATCCTAAAAGAGGAGAGTATAAATCAAACATAAATTATAGATTAATGGAAAAAAGTAGTAACATTTTCTTCAAATATTACACAATTAAAGGAGAAAGAAGAAAAAATATATAAAAATGTTTTGATTTTTTAAAAAAATTTGATATAATATCTATGGAAATGAGGAGGGATATTATGGCAAAATTTGAAAATAGACAAGGAAAAACACTTACTTGTACTGTATGTAAAAGTCAAAACTATCGTACAGAAAAAAATGTAAAGAACACAACAGAACGTTTAGAATTAAACAAATACTGTCCTAAATGTAAAAAACACACATTACATAAAGAAGAAAAATAATTAAGTAGGTGAAAAAATGATAAATGTAAATGATTTTAAGACAGGTATGACTATTCAATTCGACGGAAATATTTACACTATACTAGAATTTCAACACGTAAAACCTGGTAAAGGAGCTGCTTTTGTAAGAACAAAATTAAAAAACTTAAGAACCGGAGCTACAACAGAATATACATTTAACTCTGCTACTAAAGTAGAATTAGCAAGAATTGAAAGAAAACCAATGCAATATTTATACTCAACCGGAGACGACTATACATTCATGAATATGGAAGATTACTCCCAAATTGATATAAATAAATCTAATCTTGGAGATGACATAAAATATCTAAAAGAAAATCTAGATGTAGATATAACTTTCTTCGAAGGAGAAATGTTAGGACTATCCCTTCCAGATAAAATAGAAATGGAAGTAACAACAACCGAACCAGGAGTAAAAGGAAATACAACTTCAAGTGCAATGAAAGATGCAACTCTTGAAACTGGCTACATTGTAAAAGTGCCTTTATTCATAAACGAAGGAGAAAAAATATTAATATCTACTAAAGATGGAAAATATGTATCAAGAGCATAACTATTAAAAATAATATAAAAACAAAACCAAATATATTGCTATATTTATAAAAATATAATACAATATATTTAGTGCAGATGTGGTTCAATGGTTAGAACATGGCCTTGCCAAGGCTAGGATGCGGGTTCGATTCCCGTCATTTGCTCCATTGAGGAATCTGTTCGAACTATTTAGTTTGAACTTGATATATAGAATCAATCGAAAGATTGATTTTTTTGTGTCTTAAAAAGAATTCATCCTAAAGAAAAAATGGTGTTTGTATCAAAAAAATTGGTGACAAAATTAAAATCAATGAATTAGAAGATTATTTAAAACATACCAACTAGTAATTTTGTCCTAAATAGTTTATAATTAGATTAGAAAAACTTATATCTGATTTATTTATGGACGAAGTAGTACAAATAAGCCTAGTTGCACTGTTTCGCTCTTTTTTAGTATACACTTTTCAAAAAAATTTACATTTATACCAATATATGATATGATAAAATAAAATAAAAACATAACTATTTATAATAATATATAAAGTAAAAAAATTCTAACACTTTATCAGTAACAGTACTATAAAAAAATTAAAAACAATAAATATAATAACCAAAAATTTAAATCTTAAGGAGATGATAATATGGCTTATATAAAATTTGAGAATGTCGACAAAACTTATAAAATGGGAGAAGTAAAAATAGAAGCTTTAAAAAATACTTCATTTGAAATAGAAAAGGGAGAATTGGTTTGCATACTAGGTCCATCTGGTGCTGGCAAAACAACATGTCTAAATATTTTAGGAGGAATGGATACCTTAACAAATGGTAAAGTTATTGTTGATGGTGTTAGAATAGATAAATTAAAAGAAAGAGAACTAATTAAATATAGAAGAAATGATATAGGATTTGTTTTCCAATTTTATAATTTAATTCAAAACATGAATGTGCTTGAAAATGTAGAACTTGCAACTCAATTATGTAAAGACTCTTTAGAACCAAACTTAATTTTAAATAAAGTAGGCTTAAAAATGAGAAAAAACAATTTTCCTTCTCAACTTTCAGGTGGTGAACAACAAAGAGTTGCTATAGCAAGAGCAATATGCAAAAATCCTAAATTATTATTATGCGATGAACCAACTGGAGCATTAGATTATAATACAGGAAAACAAATCCTAAAACTATTACAAGATACATGTAGAAATGAAAAAATGACAGTTATTATTATTACACACAATTCAGCAATAAGCCCAATGGCAGACAAAATAATAAAATTTAAAAACGGTTCTGTTAGCGATGTTATTATAAATAAAAATCCAAAAAGTATTGAGGATATTGAGTGGTAATATGAAAAGTATGATAATAAAACATATCTTCATGAAAATAAAAGACAACTATAAAAGATTTTTGTCATTATTATCCATGGCACTTCTTGGAGTCGGATTTTATGCAGGTATTCAAGCATGCAGTCCCGATATGCTAAACACTATAGATAATTTTTATGATACTAATAATGTTTATGATATAGAAATTATCTCAAATTTAGGAATGACAAGTGAAGATATAAAAGAATTAAAAAAAATTAATAACATCGAAAAAGTAATCGGAACCTTTTCAAAAGACGTTTACATACATAATAACAATGATCAATACGTAGTAAAATTAATTGGAATAAATAACGATATAAATAATACTTATGTAGAAGAAGGAAGATTACCTAACAGTAATAACGAAATAGTAGTAGAAAAAACACTGTTAGAAGATAATAATTTAAAAATAAACGATACAATAGTCATAGAAAATAAAAATTATAATATAGTTGGTACAGTAATAAGTCCATTATATTTTTCAACCGAAAGACCCAACACAAATCTTGGAAGTGGAAAAGTTAATTACTATGCATATGTTGCAGAAGATGCTATAAAAAGTGATACATTCACAAATGTCTACATAACCGTATTAGGAGCCAAAAATGAAGTTACAAACAGCGATAAATACAAATCAATTATTCAAAAAGTTACCAATAATATTGAACAAATCAAAAAAAATAGAGAAGACGAAAGATATAAAGAATTATATGAAGAAATAATCAAAAATAGTCAAGAATATGGAATTGCTCTTAATCAATCAGAATTAGTTAAACCTAAATGGCATATTTTTAATAGACTTGACAATGTTGCATATAAAGAACTCATAAATGCCAGCGACAATATAAAAAAACTAGGGAATGTTTTCCCACTAATATTTTTCGGTATTGCAGTATTAGTAAGTCTTATCTCTATGATGAGAATGATAGAAGAAGACAGAACGGAAAACGGAACTTTGAAATCGCTTGGTTATAATAATTTTGAAATAACATCAAAATATATCATATATTCGTTATTTGCAACAATTACAGGTAGTATTTTAGGAATTTTCCTCGGTTCATACTTAATACCATATGTAATATGGAATATTTATAAAAAATTATTTTTTATCCCTGAATTTATATACTTAATCAATAATAGTTACAATGCGATAGGACTATGGATATGTATATTATGTATATGCGGTACTGCCATATTTGTCTGTACTCATAATTTAAAAGATGTTCCAGCTAACTTAATGAGACCTAAAGAACCAAAAAGTGGAAAAAAAATATTTGTAGAAAAAATAACATTCATTTGGAAAAAATTAAAATTTTCAGATAAAATTACGATAAGAAATATTTTTAGATATAAAATCAGAGTCCTAACAACCATCTTTGGTATTGCTGGTTGTACAGCCTTGATACTTGCTGGATTTGGACTAAAAGACTCCATTAAAAATGTTACCAATTATCAATTCAACAATATATTTAAATACGATAAAATGCTAATGATAAATGAACACAAAGATTACAATCAAATAAAAAATAGTTTAGAAAACGATTTATATGTAAACAAAATAGTAGAAGTTAATACACAAAATATTACAATATCCTATAATGGCGAAGAACAAAATGTAACAACACTAACACCAAATAATTTTGAAGAATTAAATAACGTTATATCACTTATTGATATAAATGATAATAAAAAAATAAACAACGAAATTATAGAAAACACATGCATTATAAGCGAAAAAACATCAAAATTATTAAACATCGAAGTTGGAGATAAAATTACATTATTAGATAATGAAAATAATCAAAAACAATTAAAAGTATCATATATAACTAAAAACTATATTAACCAATACCTATATATTACAAAAAACACATACAACAATTTATTCGGTGAATACAATATTAATTCACTTTTAGTAGACTTAAACAATATAACCAAAGAAGAAAAATCATCTTTTGATAAAAACTATATTAATAACGGTTATGCAGTAGCAATAATTGATAATGAAGACATTAAAACTTCTATGAATGACATGCTATCTTCGATCAATTCCATAGTAGCAATCTTGATTATTGCTGCAACTGCATTAGCATTTGTTGTATTATATAATTTATCTAATATTAATATTAGCGAAAGAAAAAGAGAAATAGCAACATTAAAAGTATTAGGTTTTTATCCAAAAGAAGTTGATAAATATATTAATAGTGAAACAATTATCTTAACAATAATTGGAATAGTATTAGGACTATTCTTTGGTTCATATTTAAGCCATTTCATCATTTCAACTTGTGAACCTGATTATATAATGTTTGACCGCCAAGTTTATACCATAAGTTATATATACTCATCATTAATAACAATAATATTTACTATAATAGTAAACATAGTAACTCATTATAATTTGAAAAAAATAAACATGATAGAATCATTAAAAAACGTTGAATAATTTTTAAAAATACAAAACATTAGTTTTCTCACAAAAAAGGAGGAAAAACATGACAAAAGAAATAAAAATAAGTATTGTCTTAATCATAATGGGAGAAGCATTATTTCTAGTAAACAAATACTTACTAGGCGACAAAACCGGTAATATAACCAACTTCACATCTGGAGTTTTAGTGGGAATATCATTGGGATTGAAACTAACAGCCTTGATAATCCTAATAATTCAAATAGCAAAAAAAAGAAAAAGCCACTAAAAAAATAAAAAAATAAAAAAATAAAAACTTCGTAAAAAGCGAGGTTTTATTTTGTGAAAACAAACATAAGTGATATAATAAAATAAAAGGTTATAGGTGAAAAAATGAAAACAGAAGAAATATTTATAAGCAATGAAAGCATTGCCATAGAACTAATTAGAAAACATTCTTATCCCCACGAAATTCTAAAAGAAATAAAAGACTATATAATAACTATAGGAAACAAACTAGATAACAATTATTTAAAACAAGATGAAAACATTTGGATCCACAAAAGTGCCAAAGTAGAAACAACAGCCAAAATAATCGGACCATGTATTATTGATGAAAACGCCGAAATAAGACACTGTGCTTTTATTCGCGGAGGAGTAATAATAGGTAAAAACACAGTCCTAGGAAATTCATGCGAAATAAAAAATTCAATTCTCTTTGACAACGTACAAGTCCCACACTTCAACTACATTGGCGACTCAATCCTAGGTACTCATGCTCATATGGGAGCAGGAAGCATCACCTCAAATGTGAAAAGTGATAGAAAACCAGTTAGAATAAAAGAAAACAATAAAATAATTGAAACAAACTTAAAAAAAGTTGGTGCCTTCCTTGGAGACAACGTTGAAGTAGGGTGCAACAGCGTCCTAAACCCAGGAACAATAATTGGACCAAACACAAATATATACCCTTTAACATCAGTAAGAGGGATAATACCAAAAAATAGCATAGTAAAAAGTACAAATAATATAATAAGAAAGGAAGAAATATAATGGGAAAACTATTCGGAACAGACGGCATAAGAGGCATTGTAAATGATGACTTAACAGCATCACTAGCCTTTAAAATCGGAGCAAGCGTCGCTAAAGTACTAAAACAAGAACTAAAAAAGGATAACTTAACCTTTCTGGTAGGAACCGACACTAGAATAAGCAAAGACATGTTTACAGCAAGCATTATATCTGGAGTCCTAAGCGAAAACTGTAACATCATTGACCTTGGAATAATGCCAACTCCAGCCATTTCATACCTAACTAAAGAACTAAAAAAAGACGGAGCCTTTATAATAAGTGCTAGCCACAATCCTAGTAAATACAACGGGATAAAAGTACTAGACCAAAATGGCTACAAACTAACAGAACAAATGGAAGAAAAAATAGAACGTCAAATTATAAACTTCGAAGAAAACAATCAAATCAACAAATGCGGAAAAATATTAAAAACAAAAGACCCAATCGAACTATACATAAAGCACTTACTAAAAACAATTGATATAAACGATGAATTAAAAAACAAGAAAATTCTAATTGATACCGCAAACGGAGCAAGCTACAAAACCGCTGAACAGCTATTTAAAAAAATAAACATCAACTATGATATAATCAACAACCACCCAGACGGATTAAACATAAATGAGAATGCTGGTTCAACCCACATCCAAAATCTCCAAAAACTAGTAAAAGAAAATAACTACGACTTAGGAATAGCCTACGATGGTGATGCCGACAGATGCATAATGGTCGATGAAGACGGTGAAGAAGTAGACGGAGATTACATAATCGCCATATGTGGAAACCACCTAAAAAAACAAAACAAACTAACCAACAATACCTTAACTGGAACTGTAATGTCCAATCTAGGACTAGTAAAATTCTGCAAAGAACAAAACATCAACTTTTCTAAAACCAAAGTTGGAGACAAATACGTCCTAGAAGAAATGTTAAAAAATAACTATCCCCTTGGAGGAGAACAAAGCGGTCACATAATATTTAAAGAATACGCCAACACCGGAGACGGAGAATTAACATCACTCCAAGTCCTAAACGTCATGGCCAAAGAAAATAAGTCTTTAAAAGAACTAAAAAACATCATGAAAAAATATCCTCAAGTGACCATAAACGTAGAAACAACTAAACAAGGAAAAGAAAAATTAAACACAAATAAAAACATTCAAAATAAAATTTCCGAACTAAACCAAATCCTAAACGAAGATGGCAGAGTATTAGTAAGACCAAGTGGAACTGAAAACTTAATAAGAGTAATGATCGAAGGAAAAGATAAAAATCAAATAACCCAACAATGCGAAGAACTAGCAAATTATATTAACCAACAACTAAACAACTAATTTAAGCTTTATTTAAGAAAAAACAATATAATATTTAAGTGGTGATAAAAATGAAAATATTAATAATCGAAGACGAATACAATCTAGCAGACGCTATATCTGCCATGCTAAAAGCTCAAAACTATATGGTTGACATAAGAACAGATGGTGAAGAAGGCTTATATGAAGCCTTAACCGACATCTACGACCTAATAATCCTAGACGTCATGCTTCCTAACAAAAATGGTTTTGAAATTCTAAAAGAGATAAAACAAGAAAAAATCTCATCCAAAGTAATAATGTTAACAGCCAAAAGCACTATCGAGGACAAAATGATAGGATTCAAAACAGGAGCAGATGATTATTTAACTAAACCATTCCACATGGATGAACTATTAGCAAGAGTAAACCTAAAACTAAGAAAAGACAACAACGAAGAAAACAACATCCTAAAATACCATGATATCGAGCTAGACACAAAAAAACTAATTCTAAAAAACACCACCACCAAAAGCGAAGTATCCATAATAGGTAAAGAATTTCAATTACTAGAACTCCTAATAAGAAATAAAAACATCGTTCTATCCAAAGAACAAATATTTAATAAAATATGGGGCTTTGAAAGCGAATGCGAAATAAACACCCTAGAAGCATACATCTCATTCATCAGAAAAAAACTAAAACTTATAAAATCCCAAGTCCAAATAAAAGCTATAAGAGGAATAGGCTATAGATTAGAGGTACAAAATGAAAAAATTAAGAACTAAATTATTTGTAACCATATTTTTAATCATTACAATCTTCACAACATTCATTTTTCTCTTCTCAAATCTAAGAGCCTACACTCAAGAAAAAAATAATATTGCAAACGTTATTGATAAACTATATAAAGAAGATCCATCAACCAATCTAGACCAAAAGAAAATCTTTATGGAATACAACATTTATACAATCATACTTGGAGAAAACAATACTTACAAAGCTATAATATCAAACACCCTAGAAGACATAAACTCTAAAAAAATAGAAAAATTAGCTAACAACATTATAAAGAAAAAAAATCAAAAACAATACATTGGTAACCTTTATTTTAATCAATACTCTTACAAATTCATAAACGACGAAACCCTTGTCATTATAGACAATAGTAAAACCACAAAGAAAGTAACCGAAGCCCTAGTAGTAACCTCAATAACCTTTGTTTTATTAGAAATATCCACCGTGATAGTGGCATACACTCTAACAAAATGGTTAATAACACCAGTTGAAACAAGCTTTGAAAAACAAAAAACCTTTATCGCCGATGCATCACATGAGTTAAAAACCCCTCTTACAGTAATAGATGCCAGTTGTGACGCTTACTTTAATGACAAAAATGATAAATGGATAAAAAATATAAAAAATGAAACAACCAGAATGACCAAACTAGTAACCGAACTATTAGACTTAGCCACTCTAGAAAACAATGACAAAGTCCCAATCCAAGAAGAAAACCTATCAAACCTAATCGAAAGCTCAGTCCTTACCTTCGAAAGTCTATTCTATGAAAAAAACATAAAACTAAAATACAACATCAAAAAAGGTATAATGCTAAACTGCAACCAAGACTTAATAAAAGAACTAATGAGTATTCTAATAGACAATGCTATAAGCCACACCAAAGAAAAAAATAAAGTAGAAATAACCTTAACAAGTACAAATAAAGAAATAAATCTAAAAGTTAAAAATGAAGGTTCAAAAATAAATAAAGAAGACGAAACAAAAATATTTGAAAGATTTTATCGAGCAGATAAATCAAGAAATAGACAAAACAACAAATACGGTCTAGGACTCTCCATAGCCAAAAACATCGTTGAAAAACAAAAGGGAAACATAAAAGCTTACTCCAAAGACAACTATACAATATTTGAAATAACCTGGAATCAAAATAAATGATTCCTTTTTAAGTTTCTTTTAAGCTTAAAAAAGTAAACTAAATACAAGGAGGAAAGAATATGGAAAATAATAATGAACAAAATAAACAAGAACAACCAAAAGAAACAATAAAAAAAGACAAAAATAAAAACATTAGAAACAACATAATAATAGGAATAACACTATTTGCCCTTGGAGTACTTTCAGCTTTTATAATAATATGTCAAGAGCCAAACATATTAACCAAAATAACAGAACAAAAAAATGTAACCATCACTGATACAGGTATTTCAGAAGCAGTAGACAAAGTATACGATAAAACCGTAATCGTAACAACATATAAAGACAATCAAAAATACTCATCGGGAAGTGGATTTATCTATAAGGTAGACAAAGACACTACTTATATAATTACTAACCACCATGTAGTAGCATCAGGAGAAACCTACAAAATTACCACCACTGATGAAGAACAACAAGATGCAACCCTTGTAGGAAGCGATCAATACTCCGACATTGCAGTATTAAAAGTAAAAACAAAAAGCACATATAAAGAAGTAGAAAAAGGAAATAGCAATAAACTAAAAATCGGAGACACAACCTTCGCCATAGGGGCACCATTAACAAGTGACTACTCATGGACAGTAACCAAAGGAATAATCTCAGGAAAAGAAAGACTAGTAGAAATATCAACTACATCAACAAGCGAATCAGACTATGTTATGAACGTTATCCAAACAGACACAGCCGTAAACCAAGGAAATTCAGGAGGTCCATTATGTAATGCAAACGGTGAAGTAATAGGAATAATATCAGCGAAAATAAGTGGTACCGGAGTCGAAGGAATGGGCTTTGCAATACCAATAGAAACAGCAACAGAAAAAGCCGATAACATAATAAATAAGAAAACAACAACATACCCATACCTAGGAATATCAATGATGAATCTAACCAACATAAAATCATATCCAAACTATTATAACTATTTAGAAAAAACAAACCTAGAAAATGGAGTAGTAGTAATGTCAGTAGAAAACAATTCACCGGCTAAAAAAGCTGGACTAAAAGAAGGAGACATTATAACAAAACTAAATGATGAAGAAACAAAAAACATAGCTTATCTAAGATACAAACTATATAAACATAAAAAAGGAGACAAAATAACCATAACCTATGAAAGAAATGGTAAAACAAAAACAACCAAAGTAAAACTAACTGATCAAAACAAACAAGCATAAAATAAACCAGAAGGTACTTGAAAAAGTATCTTTTTTGTATCAGAATTAAATTATAAAAAATTAAAGCAAACAAAGGCACAACCACTGAACCATACCAATTATCAGTGGAATAATACAAAAATAAATAAAATATAGAAAAACTAAAAAAATATAAAAATTCAGTTTCATTTAAGAAATATCCACTATACTTAAAATGTAAACAAAAATATTTGTTTATGAAAGAGGTGAGATATGATATACAAAAAGCAATATTAAAAAAATAAAAACTTAAACTCCTAAAAAGAATTTGCGAAAAAATCGCAAAATGTAAAAAAAATATTAACAAACCTGTCTGATTAAAAAAACGAAAAAAGATGAAATTTAAACGATTCGAAAATTTACAATTATTTGTGTTGTAAAACACCTGAATAATAAAATGATGGTAACTTTAGCCATCATTTTTATTTGATATAACAATCAAATAAAACCCTAACAAAAATTACTTTATTTTATTAAACAAAAATGATATAATACACATGTATATAAAGGAGAGATACCCATGATTGATATCATTTTAGATACATTAATCGATGCTTTAAAACTGTTACCATTTTTATTTGCAACATTCCTTGTAATAGAATACATCGAACACAAACTAAAGGACAAACCAAGACAAAAACTACAAAATAGTAAATACGGTCCTGTAATCGGAGCCCTTCTCGGAGCCTTTCCTCAATGTGGTTTTAGCGTCGCTGCCACTAACCTTTATATAACAAGAATAATCTCCTTAGGTACTTTAATTGCAATCTTTTTATCAACAAGTGACGAAATGTTACCAATCTTAATAGCTAATAAAACAAACCCCATAATCATAATAAAAATAGTAAGCATAAAAATAATAATTGGTATGATATGCGGTATTATAATAGACCTAATATACAAAAAAAATAAAAAAGAAGAAATAGAAAAATCTCCCTACGAAATATGTGAACATTCAAAATGTGGCTGTAATAATAACATTATAAAATCATCCCTAAAACATACCATAAATATATTGATATTCATCATAATCATCAGTTTCATATTAAACTTATCACTTTCTTATCTGGGTCAAGACAAAATAAAAACATTATTTCTAAATAATAATATTTTTGCCCCATTTATATCTGGTTTAATAGGTCTAATTCCAAACTGTGGTGCAAGCATAGTTTTAACAGAACTTTACCTAGAAGACGTCATCACCCTTGGAACATCATTATCAGGGCTTTTATCAGGAAGTGGAATAGGGCTTCTAGTACTAATAAAACAAAACAAAAATATTAAACAAAACATCCTAATAATTTTAACAATTTACCTAATCGGAGTAATAAGCGGTATTATCATTAATCTAATTAATATCATGTAAAAGGAGGACCTTATGGAAATAATAGGACTAAATGAAGAAAAAATAAAACAAATATCAAAGATGAAACAAGAAGATCCAACCGTTCTAGACTATCGTCTAAAATGTTACAATAAGTTCAAAGAACTAGGACTTCCTTCCTTTGGGCCTAAAATAAACATTGACTTTGACAAAGTAAAATACTATAAAAACAATCTAGACAACAACATAAAAAACGATTGGAATAATATTGAAAATCAAGTAAAAGATGAATTCAATGATCTTGGGGTAATATCATCAGAAAAATACTTAGACGGAATCGGTGTTCAATACCAAAGTGAAGTAATATATCACAACATGCTAAAAGAATTAAACGATAAAAATGTGATCTTCACTTCAATAGAAAATGCTATGAAAAAATATCCAGAACTAGTAAACAAATACTTCTCAAAAATAGTATCACCATCAGAAAATAAATTCACTGCCTTAAATGGTGCTGTTTTTTCAGGAGGAAGCTTTATCTATATACCAAAAAACACCAAACTAGATAGACCACTACAAAGTTACTTCAGAATAAACAGCAAAGATTTAGGACAATTTGAAAGAACCTTAATTGTAGTGGACGACAACAGTGAGCTCCATTATATCGAAGGATGCACAGCAAGAGACTATTCAACTAGCAACCTCCATGCAGCAGTAGTAGAAATATATGTAGGAAAAAACAGTAAATGTCGCTACAGTACTATTCAAAACTGGGCTACCAACGTTTATAACCTCGTAACTAAAAGAGCCTTAGTCGAAGAAAACGGAACCATGGAATGGATAGACGGAAACATAGGTTCATACAAAACAATGAAATACCCATGTTGCGTCCTAAAAGGAAACTATTCCAAAGGTACATGCATCACTATAAGCATCGCTAAAGGAAAACAACAACAAGACAGTGGAGCCAAAATGATTCACATCGGAAAAAACACAACCAGCAACATTATCTCTAAAAGCATTGCCATGGAAAATGGTTCATCAGACTATCGTGGTAAGGTAGAAATAAAAAAAAGTGCGACAAACTCAACCTCACTTGTAAAATGTGATAGTCTAATCCTCGATAAAAACTCCAGTAGCGACACATATCCTAATAACATTGTCAACAATAACACTAGCAACATTGAACACGAAGCAACCGTTTCAAAAATAAGCGAAGAGAAACTATTCTACATGATGAGCCGTGGTATCTCCAAAGAAAAAGCCATTGAACTAATTATACTAGGATTCACAGACAGATTTAAACAAGAACTTCCAATGGAATACGCCGTTGAATTAAATCAACTATTAAAACAAAATTTATAAAAAAAGTTAAATTATGCTACTTTGACCATTTTGAATATAAAAAAACAACCAAAAAAGTAATTTTTCCATAGAGAAAAACTACTTTTTTAATACAAAAAAACCTACAAAAAATAAAAAATGCCCATTTGCAACCGCAAAATTAATTAGGTATTATATCACCAGAAAGGAGGTGATTTAATGCTTAATCAAGTTACACTAGTAGGAAGACTAGTAAAAAAACCAGAAGTAGTAGAGTCAGAAAACAAAACCAAAAGAAGTGTCATCACCTTAGCAGTGCCAAGAAACTTCAAAAACGTAAACGGTGAATACGAAACTGACTTCATTGACTGCATTCTCTGGCAAAACAATGCCCTAAACACTGCAGAATACTGTAACAAAGGCGACATAATAGGAATAAGAGGAAGAATTCAAACCTCAGTATATGAAAAAGAAGGAACTAAAATATACAAAAAAGAAATAATCGCAGAAAAAGTAACATTCCTATCAGGAAATAAAAAAGAAAAGGCAGAATAATCTGTCTTTTAAAATAAAAAAACAAAAAACGAATTAACTTTCGGCTAATAACGACATTTTATTCATTATATTTTCTTATAATGTAACCATGAGGTGAATAAAATGGTTTTAGCAAACAGAATAAAGCAGTGTAGAAAGAGAAAAAACATGACACAAGAAGAGCTAGGCAACCTTATAGACGTTTCTAAAGTAAGCATTTGCCAATGGGAAAAAGGTACAAAAACACCAAGTACCAAAAACCTGATATTACTCTCAAAAATATTCAACATTGAATTAGAATACCTAATAGGAAACGATAACTATGTAGTAGCATCAAATGACGAAAAATATGAAATGGCAATGGCCAAAGAAGAAATAGACATCATACGTGAATTAAAAAGACACGATAAACTATACAAAGAACTACTAGAAAATCCAAAAAGAGCAGTAGAAAGAATAGAAAAGAGTATCTATAAACATATGTAAATAAATTATATATGTTTATTTTTTTATATAGGAAAAAATCAAAAAAAATGATATAATATATAAAGAAAGAAGGTGTAACTATGAAGTGCATATTAATGAATAAAAACACCCCTGTTTTAGTAGCAGAATACAATACAACCCTGAATGTATTTGACAGAATGTACGAAATTATAGACATCAACTACGCACCATTGATCATTAAAAATTATTATGAAGAAGAACAAGATGCATTAATATTACTCAAAAGACTAGGGGAATGGTTTAACGGAAGAGGCATTCCTTCATGGAGAGATAAACTAGACTTATTACTTCATAGACTTAACATCGAAACCCCCACAGAATTATTAGATAAAGCCTTTGGACTTTCACTATCTGACCAATACTGGTTAAAACCATACGATTTAGAAATAAAATACGATGACATCAACTTTTTTGATAATGACTTTGATTATGCTGAGTTTTTAGAAGCATCACTTTCACTCAATAGCAAAACCATAAAAAAAGAAGCATCATTAAAAACCCCAAATAATACAACAGATGGTATGCTAAAAAAAGCATGGATTATCGAAAATAAAACAAGATACCTATTAAAAGGTGGATACAAAAACGAAATTCTCCAACCATTTAACGAAGTTCTAGCATCAATGATTTGTGAAAGACTAGGATTTGACCATGTTACATACACATTAGACACCTATAAAGATACAGTTGTTTCCAAATGTCCATGTTTTATAAACAAAAATACAGAACTAATTACTTGCTACCAAATAAGAAACAATATGAAAAGACATGACTCAGAAGAAGACTACGAAGATTACATCAAAAAACTAGAAGAAAACAACATAAAAGATGCAAGAATCAAAATAGAAAACATGTACATCCTAGATTTCCTTATAATGAATGAAGATAGGCACTTAAACAACTTTGGCATCATAAGAGACGTAAATACTTTAAAATGGATAGACGTTGCACCAATATTTGATAATGGTATGGCCCTTTCAATTCAAAGCTACGACGATGAAGAGCTAATTATATCAGGACATGGTAGATTATTCTACGAAATAAAACCATTCGATGAAATCATTAAAGTAGTAAAAGACATTACAAGAATAGATGCCTCAAAACTAGAAGACATCCCAGAAGAATTTGACAACATGTTACACAAATATCAACACCTAACCAAAATATCAGATAAAAGAATATGTAGACTATGCGTACTATTACAAAGACAAATAAATAAACTAAAAAAACTAATCGAAGAAGCCCAATAAATAGCTTCTTTTTTCATGTAAATTAATGTAAAATAACAAAAAAAGAAGTTAAATATATGTTTACAAACTTAATAAATACTTAGTAAAATAACAATGTAAAACAAAGAAAGGAGTTTTAAATATGGAAAAGAAAAATAATAAGGGGTTAACAATAATAATTGTAACATTAATAGTCTTACTTTTGGGAGTAGTTTGTTATATTTGTTATGATAAATTCTTAAACAATGATAATAACAATAATGTTAATAGCCCTAACAACACAAACAAAACGAAAGAAGATACTGATTTTTATTCTATTAATAATTTACTTAAAAATCACTATATTAAAAAGTTAACTTCTACTACCAGCGATGGAATAGAAATAAAAGACGGCAGTATCTACTATGTCGCTACAATCGGAGGGAAACTTATTAAAGACACTTCCATTACTGAACAACCAGTAGCAGTCTATTCAACCCTAAAAGGTGGTCTTGTTGGGCCTTTATCCTTATACGTTTTAACTAAAGAAAATAATCTTTACTATTGCATCCAAAATTACAGTGACAGTGAAACTGTTCCTACATTTACAAAAATAAATACTAAGAAAGTTGCTAATGTTTATACAGAATACTTAAAAGGTGACAACTTTATCGGCGTTGACTACGGAGATGGTAACCTATACATTCATTCTCCAGAAGGATTTACCAATACTTACAAAGAAACATACAAATACCCTGATTATCAAGACGCATATAAAACAGCAGATACCATTCTATGGAGAATTGATACAGATAAAAAATTATATGCCTTTGTTGTATCTGAAGCAAACCCTGACAATGGAGAATATAAAGAAGTAACTTACAACCAAAAACCAGTTGTTGTTAAAAATACTTTTAATGGGTACTTAAATAATACAATTGTTAACTTTGTAATCGATAATGATAATAATTTATTAACAGATAGTAAAGACAAGACTATTTTATCATTATACAAAAATTCTAAAGTTAAGGATGCAAAATATGAAAAAGACAAAGATGGAAACTATAACGTTACAGTCACTCTAGAAGACGGAAGCAATATTCCCATAAGCAGTGCTACGCTTTCATCATTATATCTAAGAAACAATTCATAAGAGAAAAATAATTAATAAAAAAAGACTTCAATTTACACAATGAAGTTCTTTTTTCTACATCTTAATGACATTTTTCAAGAAATTTGTTATACTTACCATAGGAGATGATTACTATGAATAAAAAAGGCTTTACCCTAATAGAACTATTAGCCATAATCGTAATCTTAGGAATACTAGCAGCAATGAGTACAATGATGGTAGGAAATTATGTAAAAAACTCTAAGAAAGACGCTACAAGAGTAACTGCTCAAACAATGATAAACGCAGTACTAGACGACCTAGAACTATTAGAAGTAAAAGATGAAACACCAGAAAATAAAACTTATGATTTTCTTGGAGAAAACAAAAACTTACTAGAAAAACCATTAAACAAAAGCCCTTGGGAATACAAAATAACAGCGGCAAAAGTATACTTAACAAACTATAGCAATATAACAATATGTATAAAAGATGAAAAAGGAAACGGAGTAAAAGGAACAGAAGACCAAATAAAAAATAATTCAAAAGACTTAATATACGAAAATATAACTTGTAACTAAAAGGAGGAAAACTATGAACAAATATTCGTCTGGGGGGG
>JABLTK010158768.1_pt1 | contig 32748 bp, 29 predicted proteins | sample 7160131 | NCBI WGS metagenome assembly JABLTK01 (sample SAMN14651221, study PRJNA627086) | human gut metagenome | isolation source: feces | host: Homo sapiens
TCGCCTGCGCCGCGGCAGATGACGCGCCCGCGTTTGAGGTGCGCCGCCCGCTATTGTGGACGGGCGATCTGCGCATCGAAGCCGGCGGGCTGTACATTTCCGAAAAGCCGCATTCCGCGCTGTACCGCGACGATGTCTTGGCGGTATTCGCATCCGCCGATCCCATGCCCGAAGTTCGATCGGGCGTATACGTATGCGCTTCGGCGGCGCAGGTATTCAATTTTTTGCAGCAGCTGTTCGATCAATATGACGCATGGGCGCAGCGGATGAACCAGCTCGCGATGAACCAGAGCGGGCTGAAGGGTCTATTGGAAGCCGCGCGCGAAATGCTGGTCAATCCGATCATCGTTCTGGACGGCGATTTTTCTCCGGTAATTCAATCCGGCGAAATGGAATTATCCGCGGGCAATCGCGCGGCGGTTCCCGATCGCGAGGATATCGATGCGTTCGCCATATTGAAAACGGATCCGATTTATACCCGCCAATGCAACGCGGGCGATCCGTTTCTGTACAGCGAAGTGCTGCTCGGCCGCCGATTCTGGAGCGTGCGCATAGACGGTCTGCCCGCCCAGCATCAGCTTCTGCTGGTGGAGAGCGCTGCGCCGTTGAAGAGCGGCGATGGCATGCTGCTCAAATCGATCGTGCCCCTCGTGCGCAATGCGCTGATGCGGAACCGGAGCGGCAGCGCATCGGATAACCGGCTGGCGGATGTGGTTCAGCAAATGCTTACGGATCACACCGCGGATCAATTCCGGCTGAGCGACGATCTTGCGCGCCTCGGCTGGAAAGCGGATCACGAATACTTCTGCCTTGCGCTGCGATTGATACGCCGCGAAAATCAGGGGCTTTCCATGCAGCAGATCGTATCGCGCATTCGCCGCCGCTATCCGGACAGCTGCCCGCTGATTCATCATGAAATGGTGGTTTGCTATTTCAACGCCACGCAGCTGGGCAAATCGATCGAAACCATCTCCGGCGAACTGACCGTATTCATCCGCGATGAGCTTTTGAACGCGGGCTACAGCCGCGCCATGTTCGGCCACAAGTATTTGCAGCGCCAGTTCATCCAGGCGCAGGCGGCGCTGGAAGTGGGATCGCGCGTGCAGCCGCACATCTGGATTCACCATTTCGATTCCATATCGATGCGCTTTCTGCTGGATGAGGCCGTACATCGCCTGCCCGCCGAGATGATCTGTCATCCGGGGCTGCTGGCACTGCGCGCGCACGATTCTGAAAGCGGAACAGAATACATACAGACGCTGCGCGTGTATTTGCAGCAGAATCTGAACGCCGTGCGCAGTGCGCGGACGCTGTTCATCCACCGCAGTACATTTCTGTATCGGCTGGAGCGCATCTGCGAAATTCTGGACAGCACGCTGGATGATCCGGAGGAAATCGCTTATTTATCCGTTTCCTATATGCTTCTGGATCGCACAAATCCGCATTCCGCGGATTCATAACCTGATATTACAAAAGCGCGCTTCGGCAATCCTCCGAAACGCGCTTCTGATTCTTCGTTAAATCAGCAGCAGTACGGCGCAAATCGCCGCGACCGCGCCGCCGACCACGCTGAAGATGGTGTAAATCTTTCGAGATTCCGGATCATGTTTTTCCTTCGCATGATAGTAAATGCCAGCAATGAGTATCAGAACGCCGATGATGAGTCCAATGATTTTGATCGCCATTATTTCTTCCTCCATTTCAATAAAAATGCTGAATTTGTAATCACAAGCACGGAGCCTGCGTTGTGCACCAGTGCGCCGACGACCGGATTCAACGTACCGATGATCGCCAGAACGATCGCCAAAAAGTTCAGTCCCATGGAAAACGACATATTGATCTTGATGGTGGTCATCATGCATCTGGACAGCGCCACAAGGTGTGGAAGCTTGCGAACCTCATCGTCCACCAGCGCGATATCCTTCTTGATTCCGCCGATTTCCAGCAGTCCTTCCAGTTTTTCCATGAATGATTTCATGCACAGCACTCACTATCCATACCCATATTGGTATATAGATATTATACATATATGGGTATAGGTTATAAAGAGGACATATAAAAAACTGACCGAAATATCGATCAGTTTTTCAATTACACAGAAGAATCAGGAATTACTGCATATTGGCGAACCGTTCTACCGCCTTGGTGAAGCTTTCGATCGTCTTATCGGGATCGCCATGCTCCAGCCCATCGCGGACGCAATGCCGGATATGTCCCTCCAGCACCACCTTGCCGCAGCCGTTCAGCGCGGATTTTGCGGCGTTGATCTGCGACAGGATATCCTCGCAGGGCACATCCTGATCAATCATTCGATCGACCGCCTGCACCTGCCCGATGATCTTTTTCAAACGGCGATGCAGATTTTCCGCATCCATACATTGTTTCATCGCTGTTCCTCCCCGCTCAGAACATGGGTTATGCGCCGTGCGCCGCGCGCCTGCGCAGCTCCGCTTCGGTAAGGCGCAGATCCTCCGGCGTGTTCACGCCCTGCAAATCGCCGCCTTCCGCAATCATATAGGCATCCACGCGCATTCCACGCGCCGCCATCAGCTGCGGAACCTCGGTAAGGTAATATTCATGCTGCACATTGTTTCGATCCAGCAGCGGCAGTATTTCAAAAAGGCGCCTGCTGTCAAACGCGATCACGCCTGCAAACAGCTCCGTAATCTTCGCCTGCTCCGGCGTGCAGTCCTTGCCCTCCACGATGGCGGAAAACTTTCCATCCGCATCGCGCGTCACGCGCGCCCACATCGTAAGATCCGGATTTTCCGCCGTCATCAGCGTACAGGAAGCGCGATTCTGTTCGTGCTGGCGGCACATGTTTTGCATATCCGCTCGGCGGAACAGCGGCATATCGCCAAACGTTACCAATACCGTGCCATCGTAATCCCGAAACGTATCCGCGCAGACCATCACCGCGTGTCCCGTGCCCAGCTGTTCGCGCTGCTCCACATAATTCAGCGCATCGCCGAAGTATTCCATGATGGCCTCCTTGCCATAGCCCACCACCACGTATATATCCTTCGGATCGACAAAATCCACAATATCCAAAACGTGCGCAAGCAGCGGCCTGCCCAGCACGCTGTGCATCACCTTTGGAAGCCGGGAACCGGCATTCAGGCGCGTTCCCCTGCCCGCCGCGGGAATAATTACTCTCATATTGAAGGCTCCCTTTCCGTTGTGCGCTTATGCGATCGTGCGCAGCTTCTGATCCAGGCCGAGATCGCTGTATATCGCATTCAATATGCTTTGAATCTGCGGCAGTTTTTTCTCCATATCGCGCAGCAGCGTAAGCTGCGTGCGGCTCCTGTCCAGATTCTGTTCGGGATAATAGATATTATAATAGGTATCGCCGTTGATATAATCCATCAGGAAGCGAATACCATCCTCGGCGGTGATCACCAGCGACGCATAGGGCAGCAATTCCAGCTCCGCGCGCGTGAGCATATCGCCGCACGCCTCCAGCCAGCCGCGCGCATAGCGTTCATACAGATGCAGATCGCAGCTGACCTTGCTCAGATCCTTTTCATCGTCTACCGCCGTATTTGTACCGATGCGCATGCTGTCGCCGTAATCATACAGCGGCGAGGACGGCATCACGGTATCCAGATCGATGATCGCCACGGGGTAATGCGTATCCTTGTCGAACAGGATATTATTCAGGTTGCAATCGTTGTGGCATACGCGAATGGGAATTTCGCCGCTTTCCAGCTTCTGCGAAATCACGCCGTACAGGGATTTGTGCGCGCGCACAAATTCGATCTCCGGCAGCACATCCTTCACGCGGTTCACGGGATCGGCCTGAATCGCGCGTTCCAGATCCTGATACCGGCTCCACGTATTGTGGAAATTCGGAATGACCTCGGCAATTTTGGAAGGATCTACATCCGACATCGCGCGGATAAAGCTGCCGAACGCCTGCCCCGCCATATAGAACGTTTCCGGCGAATCGGGAATGTCCAGCGAATATACGTTGTCAAAGCAGACGGTCATGCGCCAGCTGCCCGAATCATCCTTCAGCCAGGATCGCCCGTCCTTGGTCGGACGAATCATCGCCACCGCGCCCCGTTCATTTTTGCCCTTCAACGCAAACGTTCCGTGCAGGTGATCGGTCACAAATACATAGTTGCGCATCAGCGCCTCCATATCCGGGAACACGTTCGTATTGATGCGCTGCAGCATGTACCTGTGGATTTCGCCGTTTTCGGTCAGCGTTTCGATCTGATAGGTCTGGTTGATATAGCCCTTCTTGATCTGCACAATCTTCTTGGCCTCGCCGCGGATGGCAAACTTGCGAATGATGCGCTGAATATCGTTGATCGGCGCGGATGAGATTTCATCCGGAACCAGCGCCAGCCGCAGCACGCCGCCCACCTCGTGGGAATTGAAATCCACCATACCGAATATGCTGATGAATCTGCGCAGAAACTTGCCCAGCCGGCTATCGTTATGCGCATATTGGTACATATAATAGTAGATAATGCGCGAGGCGATCACGAGGATCAGATCGATCACCACAAAGCAGGTCATGCGCCAGATGTTCACGCGCGGTTCATCGAACAGCACCGATTCGCCGATTCTGCCCAGCGCAACGTAGAGCGCGCCGCCGGTCAGATCCGCGATCATCTGCCGCGCAAACGCGCCGAAGCTCTTCAGCCGCCATACGCTCTTATACACCTTCAGGCAGAAGCGCATCCCGAAGATCAGCGCAAGCGAAAGCGCGAGCTGCCATACGATCACGGTCGGCGTAACCGCCTCCGGTATGCGCTTGTAGATGATCGCGCCCCAGAAGCTGACCGCAAATATGATCAGATCGTAAAACACCAGCAGCCATCGGTTGCGGCGGCGCTCCGTCACATCCCCCACGCGCAGAGGTGTATTCAGTTTTTCAACGTTATCCTTTGACATCTGTACTTTCCCAACACGCTTTCCTGTATTCTACTCTACACAGGCAGTCCTCGCAAAGCGCCCGCCGCCCATGACAACAAACCAGATTTTATCAGATACAGAATAGCATATTCGGGGCTAAAAATCAAGTGCGGACAGTTTGCAGAATCTCCTTTGCGGTGAGGAACACCGGCCCCGGCGCATCGAAGGGTTCACAGGCGCTGACCGCCGCGGCGCAATCGCCGATGCGCAGGCGCGCACCGTACACGCTGCGATTTTCGACCGGCGCGGGGGCTCCCGTCAACATCGGCAGCACGGAAAACGACCGCATAGACATGGAAAAGCCCCTGCCGGTCAGCTTCAATACGCTCTCCTTCAGCGTCCACAGCGCATAGAACCGCGCTTCGGGATCGCCCCGCATCCAATCGATCTCCTCCGGCAAGAATACGCGGGGCGCAAGCTTCGCGCGCGGCGTTCCGATGCGTTCGATATCCGCGCCCACATCGGATGTATGCCGCGCGAGGATCGCATAATCGCCGCTGTGCGAAAGGTTAAAGTGCAGTTCGCCTACCGAATCGATCTTGCCATGTTCGCCCCGGACGAGCGCAGATTCATCGATGCCCATTACGTGCGCGATCAGCGCGCCCGCGCCGATGCAGCGCAGCCGATCCGCTTACGCGCACATCCTGCGCGATCGCATAAACCGATCAGGAAAGCGCGCCGCGCAATACGCATCAGGCAGCGCCGCCGCTTCCGATATGGGCAGTACGAACAAATCCATGCAATTTCCCCTTCCCTCGCGCGCTGTTTCCGCCGAAAAGTATAGCATCGGCGCAAACGCCTGTCAAGGCGCGTTAAAAGATGAATATCCCTCTTTATCCTTTCATACAGACAGGATACACGCATGGCATAATATGCGCTCGTATGCATTCGTTCTACACCTGAATTACCAATCGCGAGTAAAACCGCACTGCCAGCCGCCGTCGATTACCAGATTATCGCCGGTGGTATAGGAAGCTTCATCAGACGCCAGATACATAACGCCATAAGCGATTTCATCCAGCTTGCCGGGGCGCTTCATCGGCACATGTGAAAGCAGGCTTTCCGCCTTTTCCTTGTTGCTGTAGAACTTGGTATAGGTCTTTTCGGTCAGAATGGATCCGGGGCACAGGCAGTTTACGCGAATGCCGAATTCGGCAAGTTCCAACGCCATCACGCGCGACATCATAATCACGCCAGACTTGGCGACCGTAAACGCACATTGCAGGCGCGCAGGATTGATGCCCATCACGGATGCGATGTTCACGATGCAGCCGCCCTGCCTCTGATCAATCATCTGATTCGCCGCCAGCTGCGACAGATAGAACGTTCCGTTCACATCGACCGCCATCACCTTATCCCAGAATTCACGATGATACTTGTGGAAGGGCAAGCGCTCCGGCGCCTGACCGTTGATACCAGCGTTGTTGACGAGAATATCCAGCTTTCCAAAGCGATCGATGGTTTCACGAATCAGGCGCATATCATCATCATAATTGGAAATATCAGCCTGTACGAACAGAACACGATCCGGCGCGATGGCTGTAAGCATATCGCGCACATCTTCCTTCACGGTTCGATTATAATTCACAACAACATTTGCGCCTGCTTCCAGAAATCTCGCTGCGGTCGCCTTGCCAATATCGCCGAACGCGCCGGTTACGATTACCGTCTTGCCGGAAAAATCATACTTCGTCACAGAAAGTCCTCCTCTTGCCGTTATTGTTCGTCCTCAATGCGGCGCTTGTGTGCACCTGATTCACTGTTTTCTTTTCAATCAGTACTTTCCCTCCATACATTCCGCGTAGATTTCGCGGATATCTTCCTCCGTAAGCTGTACCGGCATATTGCCCAGGAGACGCTGCTGCGTTTTGAGCACGGTCGCCGGAAAAGCGTTCAGGTGTTCTTCAGTCATGCCGAACGCTTCGAGCGGCTTGCGCTCCAGAATGCGATCCAGTAGCTGTTCCAGTTCTTTCCACACCTTTTCCGGTTCTACGCCCAGCACGCTCGCGATCTTCGCTTCTACGCGGCTCAGATCCGCGTGTTTTTTTGCATACATGCGGAAGCAGGCGCTGAACAGCAGATAGTTCGCCTGTCCGTGCGGCACATGGAAGGTCGCGCCGATGGGATAGGAAAGCGCATGCACCGCGCCGCAGCCCGCGCTGCCGAACGCGAGCCCCGCCATATTGCTGGCGATCAGGAAATCGCGCATGCAATCCATCAGAACCGCGCGATCGTTGCCGGACGCGGCCACCTGCTGATAGGCGGGCAGAATGCGTTCGATCGCCGCCGACGCAAACGCTTCGGTATAGGGCGTCGCGTTGATGGAAACAAACGCCTCCACGGCGTGAATCAGCGCATCGATGGAACTGGCGGCGAACACGCCGTAGGGCAGCGTTTTCAGCATGGCGGGAATCAGCACCGCTTCATCCGGGAACAGCTGCGGACATACCAGACCCATCTTCGTATGCAGGGATCGAATTTCCGCGATGGAAATATTCGTAACCTCGCTGCCGGTGCCGCAGGTGGTGGGAATCACGATCAATTTGCGCGTCTTTGGCAGGTTTTTGCCCTCAAGGAACAGTTTTTCGCACTTATAACCGCTGCCGAACACCATCAGCTTGGCGATATCAATGATCGTACCGCCGCCGATGGCAATCACGCGATCGATCCTGCGATCGCCGACCGCACTTAAAACGCCGTCGATCATTTCATCGTTCGGCTCGCCCGCGCCGAACTTTTCCTGATAAATCGCGGCGCACGGCGGCTCCGCGCCGTTCAGCGCAGGGCCGAGCACATATTCGTTGGTCAGAATCAGATCGCCCTCGCCGACGTTATAGGTCTTGACAAATTCATCGAAGCTGTCCAGTATACGAATGGACGTGTGCATTTGAAACTGCATGATAAACCTTCCTTTCCCGCGGCATACATGCCGCCATCGTTTTTTACAGCGTATCGCCGACGTTTTCGCCGCCGATGCGAACCAGCATTTTGATGCGCTGCGCCGCGCACGCGCGATATGCGTCCATCACCGTGCGCACATCCGCAAAATCCACCTCCTGCGTAAGCAGCGGCATCAAATGGATTTTGCCCCGATTGAGCAGATCCAGCGCCACGGGCATATACTGCTGCGATCCGGACGCGCCGCGCAGCGTAATCTTCGCAAGGATCATATCGTCCAGGTTGAAGTTATTCAGCGGGCGATCGTAGAACGCGACCATCGAAAACACGCCCATCTTTTCCACGTAATCCAGACAATCTTCCACGTATTGCGTGCTTCCGCTGGTTTCCAGCACAAAATCGGCGCGCTTGCCGCCGTTTACCGCAAGCAGCTGATCCTTCAGCGGCGCTTTGGTGGTATCGATCACATCGGTCGCACCCATTTCCAGCGCGCGATCCAGCTTGAATTGTTTGCGTCCCGCGCAGATCACGCGCCCTGCGCCCAGCGCGCGCGCCGCGGTCACGCCGCCCAGCCCGATCGCGCCGGAACCGATCACCAATACCATCTTGCCGGTCAAATCCTCCTGTCGGAAACCGTTCATCGCGATGGTTACCGGTTCGAGCAGCGCCGCTTCCTTCAGCGCAACATGATCGTCCACCGGAAATACATTGCGCGCGGGCATCAATATGTATTCCGCCATGCCGCCCGGCCAATGATCGTGCACCGTGCCGACGGCGCGCAGGTTCAGGCAATTGTACCACTGACCCTTTCTGCAGTTTTCGCAAACGCCGCAGGTTACCTTGCCATCGCCGATTACGCGATCGCCCACCTTGAACGTATGCACATCCGTGCCTACCTGGCAGACCACGCCCGACCATTCATGCCCGAAACGGAGCGGATAGCGCAGAAAGCCGTTCCGCGCAAAGCTGGTCTGCCCGACGAAATTATCATAGTCCGTCGCGCAAACGCCGCAATACGCCACCTTGATCAGCACCTGATCCGCCTGCGGAACGGGAAGTTCCACATCCAATACCGCCATTTCGTTGGTTTTTAAAAATGCCGCTGCCTTCATTATACACCATCTCCTTCATGCTCAACCGATTGCGTTGACCATCAAAATAAAGATCGAAAGATCGTTGATTCCGTCAAATCCATAATTCGGATTGCTCGGAATCAACAATGCCCTTCAACCAGTCATTCACAAAGATAATCGTTGTAATTATCAAGATTTCCACGCAATACGATCGCAGGATTAATCTTGACGACGCGCGGATGATCCGTATACACATGCATGATGTATTCGTACATCGCCCGAACCGCCAGCTTGCCCTGCCGCAGCGGATCCTGAAACAGCGCCGCCATCATCGCGCCGTTTTCCAGATGCGCAAATGTTTCCCTTGTGATTTCTGTTCCAATAATCAAAACCTGCTTTTCCATACCCAGATCGCACACCGCCCGACAAACCGGCGCGGTGGTCGCAGTGCTGGAATAGACGCCGCGGATGGACGATGATTCGCGAAGCAGATTTTTCACCAGCCGGTACGCCATTTCCGGATCATCGTAATGCTGCCATACGCCGGCGACGTTCAGCCCATAGCGCGCGCTCTGCTCGCGAAAGCCCCGAATGCTTTCCGCGTGATTGGCAAAGCTTTCGAAACCCACCAGAATTGCCACGTCATCGCCCTGCTTCAAATTCGAAATATGAAACAGATCCGCCACCAGCCTTCCGGATTGTTCGCTGTCCGGACAAACGGAAAACGCAATATCGGGATGATCACTGCGAACGATCACCGATCCCACGGCGATGCCCTGACCGGTAAGCTCATCGATCACATCATCATAGCCGTTGTAATAATTGTTCGGTGTAAAAACGATGCCGTCAAAATGTTGCCGCGCCATCCTGTGCAGTTCCCGCACCACGCGGCTGCGAATATCCTCGCAGGGCAGCAGAACCGTTTCCAGCTCTACATTATAATCCGCCAGCCGCTCGGCCTCCTGCTGTGCGCCGCGAATCACCATGCCGTGGAAATCGTTCACGCGGTTGGTCACAACCATGCCAATGCGAATCTTGCCGTGCGTAAGCCCCTTCGCCAGACGATTCGTGCGATAGCCCATCTCCGCCGCCTTGTTCGCAATGTCCGCGCGCAGTTTTTCGCCGACGCCGCGCTTGCCATTCAGCGCACGGGTCACCGTGGACGCGGAAATGCCAAGCTCATTGGCGATATCGTAGATGGTAATGCGCTTTCTGTTCATTGTAACACCCGTCATCAGATAATCAAAGCGTCAAACGATACTCAACCGGTTGCGTAATTAGATTATAGCGGTTTGTCTTTCACATGTCAATCGTTATTTTCGAATCGCATTGCTTTTCCAGATACGTAATTCTCCGGCGCATACGCATCGCCGGAGAATTATTGCATGTATAAAACTATTCCAAAGCCTACGCCCGCACCTTCTGATTCGACCGAATGCGATCGGAAACCACGATCAACATCAAAATCGCGCCGATGACCACATCCTGTAGGAAGGTATTGATTCCGATGTATGCAATCGCGCTGTTGATCGAAAACAGCGTAAACAGGCCGATCAGCAGCCCGATCATATTCCCGCCGCCGCCCGAAAATTTGATGCCGCCGATTGCGCACGCCGCCATGATCACCAGATGCCAATCATTGCCGATCGCCGGTTGTCCCTGCTTGATGTAGCCCGCGTTCAGAACGCCTACCAGCGCCACCAGCGCGTGCAGCACCATATAATTCCGGAAGCGCAGGCGCGTGGTCTTTACGCCCGAAAGCTGCGCCATGATCTTATTGCTGCCCGTGGCGTACACGCTTCTGCCATACGTTGTGTATGTCAGTATGTAGTGCGCAATCGCCAGCAGCGCGAGCAGAATCAGAAACGATATCGCGATCTTCCCCTTGCCCACTTTAATGCCCAGCTTTACAAACGACAGAAGCGTCTTGGGCAGCGGATAGACATACGCGCCGTTCGTGATGATCATCTTCATGCCGTTCAGCACATACTGCATCGCCACCGTCGCGATGAACGGCGGCATGTTGAACTTGACTACCATCGCCGCGTTTCCCATGCCGATCAACAGTCCGAAGCCCATCGTGAGCAATATGCACAGCACTACGCCCAGCCATTCCATGTTTGTGCCCTGCATGCCCATGCACTTCGTTTCCAGCATCAGCGCCGTGCCCAGCACCGCGCTGAATCCCGCCGACGCACCCGTGGAAATATCGCTGTCACCCTGAATGATTACGAAGCTCAGTCCCACCGCGATGATTCCATAGAACGACATCGTTTTCAGAATCGAACAGAAATTGTTGATCGTCGCATAGTTTTTATTGATCAGCGAAAGACATACCCATATGACAATCAGGATGCACACGACCAGAAATTCGCTCCTGCGAAAAAGTCTTTTGATTCCACTTTCCTTCATCGTCCTGTGCCTCCTTATATATTCTTGCCCAGCGTCTTTTCGCGACGCACCGTATCCAGCACCACCGCCAGCGCCAGGAACACGCCGATGAACACATTCTGGTAATTGGAATTGATCCCCAGCAGCGTAATCAGATTGTACACCAGACCCATCAACAATACGCCGAAAAACACGCCGAACATTGATCCGGTGCCGCCCTTCAGCGAAACGCCGCCCATCGCCACCGCCGCTACCGTGATAAATACCCATGGATTGCCCTGCGTAGGCGTGCATCCGCCGTAATAGCCGACCCAGATAATCGTGGCGACTGCCGTCATCAATCCCGCAATCACGAAGCACATCGTGCGGACGCGCCATACGCGGATGCCCGCCACTTTTGCGACCCGCCGGTTATCGCCCACTGCGATCACCTTGCGCCCAAACGCCGTCTTTTTCAGCAGAAACTGCGCCGCAAAGATCAATACAATGAATACGATTGCGCCGATGCTCACGCCCAGCGGCTTTTGACCCATGAATTCCGTAAACGCTGTGATATCCGGATTCGTACCCACCGCGATGGACATATCCGCACCGTAATTGACCACGTTCGCCAATCCCTTGCCCACGTATTGCACGCTCATCGTGGCGACGAACGGCGCAACATCGAACTTCAGAATCAGCAGCGAATTGAGCAGCGACATGCCGACGCACACCGCGATTACCGCAAGTATGCACAGAAACAGCGATTGGCCGCCGCGCGCCAGACTGCAAAACAGCATTCCAGCGAACGAAAGCGTGGTGCCCAGCGATATATCCAGTCCGCCTGAAATCACCACGAACGCCTGGCCGATCGCCAATATGCCCCACGATGCGATCAGGCTGGTTCCCAGCGTCATCAGATTTTCTGCGCGCAGAAATACCGGATTCAGGATCGCGGCGACCAGTGCCACCACGATCACCGGAATGATCGATGTAACCTCCGGGATCAAGATAAATTTCAGCAGCTTTCCTGAGGAAGCCTTTTTCGTTTGCGTCATTTCTTTTTCGCCTCCTCTATCATTTGAAGCACAGTTCCATGATGCTTTCCTGCGTCGCGTGCTCGCGATCCAACTCGCCCACGATTCTGCCCTCGTGCATCACCACGAAACGATCGCACATGCCCAGCAGCTCCGGCAGCTCCGATGAAATCATGATGATCGATATTCCTTCCGCGAGCAGTTCGTTCATGATTTCATAGATTTCCTGCTTCGATCCCACATCGATTCCCTTCGTCGGCTCGTCCAGCAGCAGGATTCGCGGATTCGAATGCAGCGCCTTCGCCAGCACCACCTTCTGCTGATTGCCGCCCGAAAGGTTTGCCACCATCGTTCCCGATGAATTTGCCTTGATCCGCAGCTTTTTCATGTATTCATCCGAATGCTTTTTCTCCAGATCCCGATTCAACAGACCGCCCTTTTTGATCTTCTTCAGATCGCTCAGCACGATGTTAAACTTAATATCGTTGAGCAGCAGCAGTCCGTTCGACTTTCGATCCTCCGTCAGAATGTTGATGCCCAGATCGATCGCATCCGCCTCGCTGTGGATTTTTACCTTCTTGCCCTCCAGCGTGACGTCCGCCTTATAATCCGAATATCCGCCGAACAGCGCCGTGATCGTTTCCGTTCTGCCCGCACCCACCAATCCGGCGAAACCCAGCAGTTCGCCGCGACGCAGACTGAACGATACATCCTCCACCAAATTTTTATTCATAACGCGCGGGTCCGGCACCGTCATATGCTCCACACGCAGCACCTCTTCGCCGATTTGTACATTCCGCTTCGGGTACATCTGCGAAAGCTCGCGCCCCACCATGCCCGATATGATCCGGTCGCGCTGATAGTTTTCCTTTTCATAGGTGGTTATCACCTGACCATCGCGCAATATCGTTACGCGATCCGTCATTGCAAATATTTCTTCCAGTTTATGCGTTACAAATATAATGCTGGTTCCCTTCGCTTTCAGATGCCGCACGATTTCAAACAGGTTTTCCACATCCGCCTGCGAGAGCGCCGTAGTCGGTTCGTCCAGCACCAATACCTTCGGATCCCATGATATCGCCTTCGCCACCATCACCAGCTGTTTCTGACCGATGGATAAACCGCCCACCATCGCGCGCGAATTCAGGTTGAATTTGTTATGCTGCAAAAATGCATCACAGCGCGCCATCAATTCGCGCATCCGGAAACCGCGCTTCTTATCCATTCCGTTCAGATGCCCTACGAAGATGTTCTCCGCCACGGTCAGATCCTCCATGACGTTGATCTCCTGCGGCACATAGCCGATTCCGCGCGCCAGCGCGTCATACGCCGTTTTATTTTTGGCCTCTTTGCCGTCAAACAACAGCTGCCCTTCATAGCTTCCGTATGGATATACCCCGTTGATGATCTTCAGAAGCGTGCTCTTTCCCGCGCCGTTTTCTCCGATCAGCCCCAGTATCTCGCCCTTGCGCACATTAAAGCTCACGTCCCGCAGCGCAATCACGCCCGGAAACCGCTTGATAATGTTTTTCGCTTCGAGAATGTATTCGCTCATTCCCTTTCCCTTCCTTTTCATTTCTTGCCTTAATTCACGCAGATTCGCATGATATCCGAGGCGTTATCCTGTAACCCATGACGGCGCGCGGATTGCACCGCGCGCCATCCCTTCGCAAATTATGCTTTACTTGAACTGTGCAACGTAGGTATCAACGCCGCCAAGGATTTCGCGATATGCCGGAGCGTCCTCTGCAGTGATGACCGGCGCAGCGGAATAGTTTTCATACTGCGGATTTTCGCCGCGCAGCCATGCATCCAGATGACGCGCACAATCCGCCCACAGATCGTAGATGGGCTGCGCTACCAGACCGTATACGCCGCCTTCTTCCAGAATATCGAGGTTCGCGGAAGTCGCATCCATACCGATTACGTAGCCTTCCCAGCCGAGATCTTCCGACGCTTGAGACCATGTCTGTACAGAAGTACCGGTGGTGCCGAACGCGCCGACCAGTTCGCCAATGTTGGCCTGCAGAAGCGAGGTAACAACGCCCACACCCTGCGTTACATCGGTGGATTCCGCCTGCGGCTCCAGAACCTTCATATCGGGATAGTTTTCGGTGATGCCCTTCACAAATCCGGCTGCCGCCGCATTTTCATTATCATTGAAGGAAGATTGGGTAATGGCTACCGTACCTTCGCCGCCGACCGCTTCACCGATGACGACGCCCGCTTCATAGCCGTATGCCCCGGAATCAATGCCGTACCAGCCGGTAAACAAATCGCGGTTGATGCCATAGGTATCCAGATCCGCATCATTAATGATCGACCAGCCATCTACGATCGCAATGCCCGCATCGGAGAACTTCTTTGCCATGTTCCAGCGGGTTTCAGAATTGATGCACAGCGCCACGCCAGCGATATTATCGTGCTGCGCGATCATGGAATCGATCATCTGTTCAACCGCCGCCGCATCGGTGGTATCGCCGCCGATGTACATGGGCTGATAACCAAGTTCTTCCGCTGTCTGCAAAAAGCCGGTCATCCAAACCGCGATGGTCGTGTTGGAAGAGGGATAGCAAACGATGGCGAGGTACTTATCCGAGGGATCGTACTCTTCTGCGAATGCAAAAGCAGATGCGATCAGCATGGCGAGTACCAGCAGGCAAACCAGGATCTTCTTCATGTTGTTTTCCTCCGTTCAATTCTTTCGCGCAAGGCTGCGCTCGACGTTTTTACCGCTGCAATCATTGCAACAGTTGCATTCGGATTATATCACATGCATCAATATTGTGCAACTATTGATTTTTAAAAAACGGCTTCGTTTCAAACATTTCGGCATTTTGTTACTATTTGCTATTGTATATTCATCTTTTCAGTCCATTATGTTATTTTACTCATCAGTTCATCTTATAATATTGCGCTTTCTGTTGCAAAATGCTATACTTGTAATGGTGCTTAGCAATGCAATTTATTGCATCATCTATTTACATCATCGAACACACTGTCAAAAGGAAGTGAAGGCTTTGTCGGAAAGAAAAATGAAGGCAATCGTAATGGACGGGGTAAATCAAATGTCCGTGCGCGGATATCCGATCCCTGCGCTTGCGGATGATCAGATTCTGATTCGCATCGCATATTGTGGCATCTGCGCGACGGACTACGATAATTTTACCGGCATATCCAGTTTTGTTCGCGACAACAAGATTCGATTTCCGTTGCGCTGGGGACATGAATGGTCCGGGCGAGTTGTGGAAGTCGGCAAAAACGTAACCGAATTCAAGATAGGCGATCGCGTAATCAGCATGGGCAAAATATCCTGTGGGAAATGCACGGAATGCCTTGCAGGGCGAGAGTACAACTGCCTAAATCGCCGAACCGTAGGCACCGTGGGCGATACATGGCCGGGCGGTATGGCTGAATACTCCGTCATGCCCGCGCGCAACGTACTGAAAATGGGCGAACGAATTACCTTCCAGCAGGCAGCCGCCATCGAAGCGGCTTCCATCGCAATGAACGGCATGCGCGATATTCCACTGAAGGACGCGACGCTTCTGATCACCGGTTCCGGCCCCATCGGCTTATCCGGCGTTCCTCTCGGCAGATACTTCGAGGCAAAGCGCATCATCGTAGCCGCGCGTAAGGATGCGAAACTGGAAATTGCCTTGCAAATGGGGGCGGATGACGTAATCAACACCGTAAAGACGGATCTGTATACGGAAGTCGCGCGCATTACTGACGGTGCATTGGCCGATGTAGTATTGGAAACATCCGGCGAAGCATCATTTGTTGAGAACATGGCGCGCCTTACCGCACCGCAGGGACACTTCAGCACGATCAGCTTTTACAACCGTAAGATCACTGATCTGAACATGGATGATATCGTGTTTAATAAAATCAACATCTATGGGCGCTGCGGTTCACACGATTGCTGCGAGCGGCTGCTGGATTTGATCGATCGGGGCACGATCAACATCGATCCCACGATCACTTCGATAATTGATTTTTATAAACACGGCGCAGACTGCATGGACTGCTACGAAGCCGAAAAGGGCACGGGCAGCAAGATGCTGGTAAAGGTATTCGGCGAGGACGCATAACAGAATACGCAAACGAAAGAAGGATGAAATATGGTAACCGTACTGAATCAGGTTCAAGCGCTCAAAGACAAGCTATCGGCAGGAAAGACGCTTTTCGGCACGCACATCGTAAATACCGAAATGCAGCTGATCGAATTGACCGCCGGAATGGGATTTGATTATCTGTGGATCGACACCGAACATTCCCAGGCCGATAAGAAAGACGTTCATAATCCGCTGTGGGGGGCGCGCGCCGCCGGAAGCGGCGTGGCGACGTTCGTTCGCGTCGCGGATATCGATCCGATTCTTGTCAAGCCAATTCTGGAAATGGGCCCGACAGGCATTGTATTTCCCGGTGCGCAGTGCGCGCAGGACGTTCGCCGCGCCGTATCTGCCTGCTGCTATCCGCCCAATGGCATTCGCGGCTTCGGCCCGCGAGCATGCATCCGCTATGGTCAGGAAAGCATGGCAGAATATGTGGAGCATCACGAGGACGCCGTATTCGTGATCATCCAGTTGGAGCACGAAAATGCATGGAAAGATCTGGACAATATTCTTGCCGTAGACGGCGTGGATGCTTTCGTAATTGGTCCGATGGATCTTTCCGGATCGCTGGGACATTATCGCAATTGGAAGGATCCCGAAGTCGTTTCCGTAATTGACGATCTGATTCGGCGCGTACATGCCGCCGGAAAGCACATTGGCGTTTCCACAGGTCCCTACGATCCCGAAAATCTGCGCTATTGGCTGCAAAAGGGCGTCGATCTGATTTCCGTCGGCAATGAAAATATTTTCGTGACCGCAGGCTGTAAAACCGCGCTGACCAACATGAACGCCGTGGCAAAGGAGTTTGATTGCTGATGGAAAAGGGCATTATCACCATGTTGGATCACCACGAAAGCTTTGACAAGGGGATCGCGGCGCTGCGTGAAATCGGCATTGAAACCATCTGGGAAAAGGAGATCATCCGTTCTTCCCGCGATCCGAATGTGGTTATCCCGCAGGTAAAGGGCTATGATTACGTATTTGCAGGCGGCGAAATCTGGAACAAGGAGGTTTTCGAAGCCTGCCCCAATCTGAAGCTGCTGGTTCGACTCGGCGTTGGCTACGACGGCATTGATCTGAAAGCCGCCTCCCAAGCGGGCGTTCCGGTAACGTTCATGCGCGGCGTAAATGCTTCGTCCGTCGCTGAACTGGCGGTTGCGCTGATGCTGGCCGTCGGACGGCGCATTCCGCAGATGAACGCGCTCGTTCATGCCGGACAACGCAAACAAGCGATCTATGCCACCAATATGCTATCCGGCAAAACCGTAGGCATTCTGGGCTGCGGCAACATTGGCAAGGCGGTAATCCGTATGCTGCACGGCTTTGGATGCCGGATTCTGGCCTACGATGTATTCCGCGATGAAGCCTTCGCCGCCGAATACGGTGTAGAATATGTTTCGCTGGATGCGCTTCTGGCGCAGAGCGACATAGTATCCGTCCATCTGGCGCTGCTTCCTGAAACCAGGCACATTCTAAATGCCGACTCCATTGCAAAAATGAAGAACGGCGCGATCATCATCAACACATCGCGCGGCGGCATAATCGATTCCCAAGCGCTGGCGGACGCGATCCGCTGCGGCAAGCTGGGCGGTGCGGGGCTGGATGTGGTGGAGGACGAGGGCGGCGGAAATCCGCGCCCCGGCGAAATCTTCTACGATCTGGACAACGTGATTCTGACCCCGCACGTCGCAGGTGCGACGCACGAATGCTTTGACTTGATGATGGAGCACGCCGTAGAAATGGTTAAAGACGTTCAGGCGGGCCGCGATCCAAAATGGCTTCTGAACCCCGATTATCGCAAATACCAGCAAAAGTGAGGTACATTCATGGCAAGAGTTGACATCAATCGATACACCGATTTCTGCCGCCGCGCAATTTTGCATTACGGCTTTGATGAAACCGTAGCGCAAAAAACTGCGGAACTGTTGGTACGCACGGACTGCTTCGGTGTATTCACACACGGAACCTTCGGCCTGAAGCCCTATCTGGATAAGGTGCCTGCCGGGGGAATGCGCAGCGATGTACTGCCCCGCATCGATCGCGATGGCGCCGGTTGGAGCATCATCGATGGTCAGAACGGAATGCCGATCTACAATACATGGTTCGCCATGGAACAGGCGATGCGCAAGGCGGATGCATGCGGCATTGGTTACGCGGGCGTATACGGAAGCGGACACATGGGCGCCTGCGGGGTATATGCATCGGAAGCAGCCAGGCGCGGCTATATCGCCATCGTAACCGGCGTATCATCGAATTGCATGCATATTCCGGGCGCGAAGGGGCGCAACATCGGCAATTCCCCCTTCTCCTACGCCATTCCCGCGCGGAACGGCAAACCCGTATTTATGGACATCTGCATGAGCGCCGTGGCGGGCACGAAAATCACGCGGGCACGCATGGCTGGACAGCCGATTCCAGAAGGCTGGATCTACGATTACGACGGCAACCCCACCACGGATTACAACAAGCCCTACGCCTTTGCGCCAATGGCGGGTCACAAGGGCTACGGTCTTTCGCTGATGGTAGAATGTCTGGCGGCAGTATTGTCCGGCGGCGGAATTCTAAGCCAACAGCAGCTTTGGTCGAAACCGGAAGCGATCGCAAACTTCAGTCACTGCTGTATCGCCATCGATGTAAAGCAGCTGATGGATACCGATCTTTTTATGCAGCGCATGTCGCATCTGATCGATGAAATCACGGGTTCGCCACGCGCCGAGGGCACGGATCGCATCTATCTGCCCGGCGATATGGAATGGGAACGCTTTGATCGCACGCAGCGCGATGGACTGGAGCTTCCCGAAGACGTTATGGCGCGCATGCGCATATTGGCAGAAAACACAGGTTTAAATATAAACGATTGCATTATTAAGCAAGATGGTGTACTATGAAAGAAGTGCATGAAACGCCGTGGGCATATGATGCCAGCCCCTTTCGGATTACAGATGATATCTGGTATATGGGCAATGCATCTGTCGCATCCCACATCATCGATACCGGCGAAGGTCTTTTGCTGATTGATACCGGCTATCCGCAGACCACCTATCTGTTGATCGAATCCATCCGCGCCGCCGGATTTGATCCGAACGCGATCCAATGGATTCTGCACACACATGTGCATTATGATCATATCGGCGCGACGCGCGCGCTGGTGGAAAAATTCGGCTGCAAAACCTTTCTGGGCAGCCGTGACGCGGATATCCTGCAAAACCGGCACGAGCTGATCTGGCATCTGGAGTACGGTCTTGCGTTCAACGAAGAATTCAAGCCCGATATACTGGTAAACGACGGCGACAAGCTTCGTTTCGGTAATATCTGCGTAGAATGCATTGCATCACCGGGACATACGCCCGGCAACATGACTTATCTGTGGAACACGCGCGTAAACGGCATTCCCTACACTGCCGCCATCACCGGCGGGTTTTATCCGAATACCGCAACGAGCAAATACATCCACAAATACGGCATTCCCAATCCGCGTCAGGATTTCGAATATACGTTTAGGCGGCTGGCCGAACTGAGGGTAGACGTAACCCTCGGATCTCACCCCGTTTTCAACGATGCATTCGAACGCGCATCGGGAATTACCAAAAATACAAATCCATTTATTGATCCTGCGGAGTGGCAGCGAGAATTGGAAATCGGCAGGCGCAGATTTTGCGAACTGTGCGATCAAGATCCGCTGTAATACGGCCGCCCGCAATAAGTGACGGAGGTTTCCCATGAATCGAAAGAGCACGCGCGTAACGATCTATGACATTGCAAAGGAACTGAATATATCGCCTTCTACCGTGACGCGCGCATTGAACAATCAAAGCTGCATCAGCGATTCCACGCGCAGAAACGTACAGCAGGCTGCAAACCGGATGGGTTACCATCGAAATGGATGGTCCTCCACCTCGAATGGCGTGCGCAATGTAAAGCTTGGACTGATTCTCAGGGATAAGTTTCCGGAATATCAAAACCTGATCGTTGCCGGCGCCAAACGCGCCTGCAGCGAGCTTTCCGACGGCGGACTCGAACTGGAATACTGCCTGTTGGATGTCCAGGATTATGGAAAGCGTCTGGTAGATAAGGTACAGGAAATGATTCAAAACGGCTGCAACGGCATTTCGTTCACGATGGGGCCGCTCAGCTGCAAAAACGCGCTGCGCGAAGCGCTGCGCGGAAGCAACATAAAGGTATCCACGATGTATTACGACGCATGCCGGGATTTTTCAAATTTCTTTGTCGGCGTAGATTTTCAGACCTCCGGCATGATCGCCGCAGATCTGCTTCATATGCTGGGTTTGCAGCGCGGCGACGTGGTGGCACTGCTTACGGGGTCGCGATCCCTGACGCAACACGATCTCAGTTGTCAGGGCTTTATAAAGCTGGCCGATCAATACGGTTTCAGCGTGCGCCTGATCGAGCATCAGGACAATGAAAAGATTGCCTATCTCGCCACAGAACAGCTGCTGACGGAGGAGCCGGAGTTGAAAGGCATATTCTGCTCCACCGCCGTTACGGTACCCGTATGTGAAAAACTGAAGGAAGCCGGTCGCGCGCAGGACGTGGTAATGATCGGTACGGAGCTGCTGACCAACTGCATCCCCTATTTGAAGGATGATACCTTAAACGCCGTTCTGTTTCAGAATCCGTTTAAGCTGGGCTATCTTTCCTGTAAAACGATGCTCAGCTGTATTTCGGAAACGCCGCTGTCCAGCCGCGGCCTGTATATCAACCCGCAAATCGTGATTCGCGGGAATCTGGATCATTATGTGGATCGAATTACAAGTATTGAAACCGAATACTGACGTCTGCGCAATCCGCGCCGAGCGAAAGGACGCTGCATATGAAAGATCCGATTATTTACAACTGCCCCGAATTTCCAGCGCAGTTTTTTGGCGAAGGCATTGTACGCGAGGTACGCCTGATCGCCGCGCCCGAAACCACCGGTGAAAGCCGCATCCGCATCGTACACACCACCGTACCCGCGGGCGGCATTTCCGACGGCCACATTCACCCCGACGCTGACGAATACATCTTTTTTGACATTCCCGGACGGGTAATTCTGGATGGCGTCCCCTATGATGTTCCCGCGCACGGCATGGTTCATGCCATCAGCGGTGTAAACCACGAATGCGTAAATACCGATCCTGCGCACACGCTACACCTTCTGTGCCTGTTCGTGCCCGCGTTCAAGCCCTACGGCGGTTATCCCGAATTGATTGAAAAAACGAAGAAGTACATCGACGCGCTATAGCCGCATTCCGCGCGCATAAGCGTTCAATCCCGCTTTAACCCTGACTTTTTACAGAAAATACCCATCGAACCAACCCAAAGGAGTTATAATAATGGAGCGTTACGAAATGCTGATTGAAAAGCTGAATAAGCGTGAAAAGGTTGTGGGCACCACGATGATTATGCTGCCTGACACGATTCTGCTTGAAAAGATGGTACATCCCGATCTGGATTTTGTGCTGATGGACGCGGAGCACGGCTGCTTTGATACGCAGAATGTGATCCCGATGCTGCAAACCTGCCGCATGCTGGGCGTTCCCGGCTTCATGCGCGTACAGGACAGCCAATATCATCTGATCGCCAAGGCCATCGATATGGGCGCAGACGGCGTGATGATCCCCCGTGCGGAAACACTGGAACAGATGCGCACGGTGGTTGACGCGGTTCGCTTCGCGCCGGAGGGGCGCAAGGGCACGGGCGGATTCGGGCAGTTTCATCCCGGCGAAAGCTTTGAGCATTTTCAGAAAAGCCGCATGGTGATGATTCAGATCGAATCGCAGAAGGGCATCGATAATCTTCCGTCGATTCTTGAAAACTACGGCGATCATATCAGCGCCGTGATGATCGGTCCCAACGATCTATCCGTAATGCTGGGCACGCCGTTCGCCCTGCGAAGTGCCGCGATGAAGCGCGCCGTGCAGGCGATATTCGATATTTCCGCAAGATATGGAAAATCCTGCGGTATTTTTTGCAACGACGCCGCCGACGCCGCGCATTATCGTGCAATGGGTGCGAACGTTCTCTGGACGGCCAGCGATCTGCAATTCTACTGCCGCGGCTTTGCGGAAACCATGAACGAACTGAAGGCGCTTTAAGCGGAATGGAGGACAAAATGAAAATTGTTGTTCTGGACAGGCCGCGTGAAAACCCGAACGAAATGGACTGGAGCGCCCTCAACACCTTCGGCGATGTAACGATCTACGATCGCAGCGCGCCCGAACAGGTGATCGATCGCATCGGCGATGCGGAAATCGTAATGCTGAACAAGGCGATCGTAACCGCCGAAGCCTTTGAGAAATGCCCAAATATCAAATTCATCAGCGTAATCGGCACAGGCTACAACATTGTGGATGTGGAAGCCGCGCGCGCACACGGCGTCCCCGTTTCCAACGTGCCCTCCTATGGCACGGAGGCCATCGCACAGCACGCCATCGCACTGCTTTTGGAGATCACTAACCATGTGGGTTATCACGATGGCGAGGTGCGCAAGCTGCGCAGCGGTGGTGCAAACGATTGGTGCTTCTGGGATTATCCCTCCATCGAATTGGAAAACAAAACGATGGGCATTATCGGCTTGGGGCGCATTGCAAAATACACTGCGCGCATCGCCGCCGCGATGGGAATGCACGTGATCGCCTACGATGTATTCCGCGATCTGGCTATGGAGAATACCGTGGAATATGTAGAGCTGGACGATCTGTATTCCCGAAGCGATGTGGTGGTACTGCATTGCCCGCTGTTTGCCGACAACGAACGCATGATCAACCGAGAAAGCATTGCAAAGATGAAGGACGGCGTAATCTTCATCAACAACAGCCGCGGCGCGCTGGTGGACGAGGAAGCCGTAGCCGAGGCGCTGATCAGCGGCAAAATGTACGCGGCGGGCATCGACGCCGTCACGAACGAGCCGATCACCGCGGATAATCCGCTGCTGCACGCGCCGAACGTATATCTCACGCCCCACATCAGCTGGGCTGCACTGGAATGCAGAACCCGTCTGAAGGATTGCGCCATCGATAATGTGCGCGCCTACCTGAACGGCGCGCCGAAGAACATCGTAAACGGACTTTGATGCAGGAGGTATCCTATGAAATACGGTCATATTGAACATGTAAACAAGCCCATTTCCCGAATTGTATTCGGAACTGCCACGCCCAAGATGTTCGCCGCCTTCCGTTCGGTGTACGGCGATGCGCCGGATTTCAAGGATCGCCTGAACGCGGCATTTGCGCTGCTGGACGATATGTACGCCTGCGGCGTGAACTGCTTCGATTCATCCGACCATTACGGCGAAGAGCCGCTGGGCGAATGGCTGGAGGCGCGCGGGCTGCACGATAAGGTGGTCATCTTCACCAAGGGCGCGCATCACAACCGCTGGCGCAAGCGCGTAAACGATTTTGATATTCTGCACGACGCGCACAATTCGCTGGCAAAGCTGAAAACGAATTTTCTGGACATCTACATGCTGCACCGCGATGATCCCGAAAAGCCGGTGGGCCCCATCGTGGACGTATTGAACCGGCTGCACGACGAAGGCAAGATCGGCGCGTTCGGCGGATCGAACTGGACGGTGGAGCGCATCGAGGAAGCCAACGATTACGCGCTGAAGCACGGCCTTCAGCCGTTCACCGTTTCCAGCCCGAATTTCGGTCTGGCGGATCAGGTGGAGGATCCCTGGGGCGGCGGATGCGTAACCATCTCCGGCCCGAACAATAAGTCGGCACGCAGGTTCTACGCGGATCACAAGATTCCGGTATTCGCCTATTCCACGATGGCGCGCGGCTTCTTTTCCGGTCTGGTAAAGAGCGATGATCCCGAAAGCGCAAAGCGCATCATGGATGAACCGGGCTTGAAGGGCTATGCCTATCCCGAAAACTTTGAACGCCTGCGCCGCTGCGAAATTCTGGCGGCGGAAAAGGGCATGAGCGTCGCGCAGGTCGCCATGGCGTGGATTTTCAACCAGCACAATCTGGAAGTGTACGCGCTCACCGCGCCGGTTAAGAAGGAAATGATGGAGGAAAACATTGCCGCTTCCGAACTGGAACTGACGCCCGCCGAGTGTGCATGGCTCGATCTGGAAACCAACGATCGCTGAGCGCTTTAAATACGATAAAATTGCCCCCGTTCCCTTATACGAAGGGAACGGGGGCAATCTGTTTTTTCACTTACAGGCGTTCGGAAGCGTAGGTATTCAGGAAATACTTGTAGGTATCCACCATCAGCTCGCCGCACGCCGCTTCATCGCATACGATGCAGGCATTATCATGCATTTGCAGCGCTGAAATCGTACACTGGGAGCTGACGGCGCCCTCGATGCAGTGCTTCAGCGCGCGCGCCTTGCTGTGTCCGCTGATCAGAAGCATCACTTCCTTTGCATCGGTCACGGTGGCGACGCCCACGGACAGCGCCTGCGCGGGCACCTTGGCGGGATCGTTATCAAAGAAGCGGGAATTGACGATCCGCGTATCCTCGGTCAGATTGCGCACGCCCGTTCTGGACTTCAGCGAAGTATAGGGCTCGTTGAAGGCGATGTGGCCATCCACGCCGCTGCCGCCCATGAACAGATCGATTCCGCCGCACGCCGCGATCTTCGCTTCATAGCGCGCGCATTCCGTCGCGGGATCCGGCGCCATGCCGTTCAGGATATTCACATTTTCGGCGGGAATATCGATATGATCGAACAGATTATCGTGCATGAAGCGCCAATAGCTCTGTTCATGCTCCCTGGGCAGCCCCAGATATTCATCCATATTAAAGGTAATCACATTTTTAAAGGATACTCTGCCCGCTTTATAGGCTTCGATCAGGTTTTTGTATACGCCCAGCGGAGAAGAACCGGTCGGCAGACCCAGCACAAAGGGCTTATCGCCCTTGTTGGCGCAAATCGCTTCGATGATGTGTTCGGCAGCCCAGCGGCACATGTTTTCATAATTCTTTTGAATAATTACCTTCATTTTCATGTCCCTCCGTATTCTAGGTTGACTTTATTTTAGCGCAGACGCGGGCAAAAGTCAACTTTGATGAATCATTCCGGCATGAATTATGAATGAATTTGATGCAGAAACGCCTACCTCCGTCAGATCGGGCGATCCCGATACGTTTTCAGGAATTTCCGCGAATCATGCATGCCGCGCACGATGGCAACGCATTTTCTCAGCCAGTTCTTTTCATAGAGCATGATCTTGATCATTTCACAGCATAAATGCCATTTGTACTGGCGAACGGCCTTCTCATTCCGGTAAATGTGGTTGTAGTACAGCGCGTTGCGCGCTTTATAATACTTGCGCATGGTGCTGTGGTTGGTGGAGAGCACCTTTTTTCCAAAGAACATATGCTCCTCGCACCGCCCCAGTTCATGCATCAGTATCTTCTGATTTTCGCGCACCGCCTTATAACCATGGCGGAACAGGCGCGCGTTGAATTCAAAATCCACATAATCGATGAACAGCGGTTCAAAGAAACCGCCCACGCTGCGCCACGCATCCAGATTTACCATCGCGCCGGAGGTAATCGGCCCCAGCCCGGAGGTAACCACTTCGTAATCGCCCGTATGCACATACATGAAATCTGGCCGATTGCGATCCACGCGCAGCGGGAACATGATCCCCACATCATCGTCCAGCTGATCATAATTCAGATATGCGTCCACCATGCCTTCGGGACTCACGGAATCCTGATCCAGCGTAACGCACCAATGATATCCGCCCGCCTCGGCGGCGCGCATGATCTGATTGAGCGCAGCCGCGATGCCGGCGTTCTGATCGTTAAAAATGATTTGGATATCCGCCGCATCGGAAAACGGGCGCAGCCGTTCCGCGGCGTTATTCGATCCATTGTCCACAAGGATCACGCGATCCACCTGCGGCCGAATCGCCGCGATGTTTTCCGCCAGCCGCTGCGCATCGGGATTGTAGGTGACGATGCCCGCCGCCACATTGCTGCGATCGTATCTATGTTCCCCCATTGTTTCCCCTTCCGCCCGGTTTTACCGGGTCAGCTTTTTAATCCATTTGTAGGAATTTACGCGAATGTACGCCGGTATGCACTTGAGCGCCTGATCGATATTGATGCAGACGATCACCGCAATCGTAGGCCACTGGAATGCCAATCCGCCCAGCATCGCCAGCGGAATAAACACAGTCACGGAAATTATATCCAGAATCAGGATAAACCGCGTATCGCCGCCGCCGCGAATAATGCCGCCGTTGATCGGCATCTGATACGAGGTTACCAGCAGCACCGCCGCCTGAATCAGCATATAGGTATTCGCCAGCGCATAGGTGCTTTCGCCGATCTTCTCCTGATATACGTTCAGCAGCGGGATGCGCACGATCAGCATCACGGCGCACAGCAAAACGCCGATGCCCACGAACAGCACCTGCAGCGTGCGCGTATATTCCTTCACGCGATCCATGTTCCCCTCGCCGATGGTTTTGCCAATCAGCACCGAAGCGGCGGAGCACGCGCCCACCGCCGTGACCTTCAGCAGCAGAAATACCGTATTGGATATGGACTGCGCGGCGATGGCGCTATCGTCCATATGCCCAAGCGTCACGGTTTGCAGCATATTGTTCACGCCCCACAGCAAGCCCGCGCCCAGTATGGGCAGCACGACGCGCATGAAATCGCGCACAAGCGCACGATCGATATGGAAAAGATGTGCAAGGCGCATACCCAGCCGTTTTTCCTTCAGGGTATAGCTCGCGACGATGACAAATTCCACGATGCGCGCCGCCAGCGTGCCGATCGCCGCGCCGCGCGCACCCAGCTCCGGACAGCCCATATTGCCGCCGATCAGCAGGTAATTGATGCATACGTTGACGATCAGCGCGACCACCGATACGACGAGCGCGATGCGAACGCTCTCCACCGTGCGCAGCGTGCTGAGCAGCACGCCCGTAAGCGCAAAGAACAGGTAGGTAAAGCGGATGATTTTCAGATACGCCGCGCCCTGCGCGATGAATTCCGGCTGATTCGTAAACAGCTTCAGCGCGCCTACCGGAAACAGGCTGATCACGGCAAACAATATGCACGCCGCGGCGATTTCAAAATAAATTCCGATGGCGGCGATGGATCGAATTTCGCCGACGCGCTTCTGCCCCCAATACTGGCTTCCCAGAATGATCACGCCGTTGCCGATCGCATACACGATCTGCTGATACACAAACTGAATCTGGTTCGCCGCCGCCACGCCGGAAAGCGCGGCTTCGGAATAGGTGCCCAGCATCAGATTGTCCGCCAGATTTACGCTCAGGATCACCGCCTGTTCCAGCATAAGCGCAAGGCAGATGCGCACGAACGATTTATAAAAATCCCGATCCCTGCACAGCCGCATCTTTCGTACCTCCGTTTAATTCATACGAATTTCCGTATACTACTATCTAAGTATACCGCGCTCCGGTAAAGCTTTCTATCGCATTATCGGATGTTGGCGCATTTCTCTGCAAATTTGTGTATTTTTATTCCGGAGGACTTCAACCATGAACAAAAACGTGATCCGGCGGATCGCCGCGCTGATTCCGATTCTGCTTACGGAATTGCTGTCGGTCGCGTTTCTGTTCACCGCGCTGAAACCGGTGGCGGCGCCGGTCGTGCCCGCGCTGCAGGCGTTTTCGATCCTGTACGTTCTATACATCATAAATCAGGATGGCGAGAGTGTATACCGAATGCTGTGGATGCTGATCATCCTCGCAATGCCGCTGTCCGGCGCGCTGCTGTACGGTCTGTTTGGCAACCGGCGAACCGGAAAACCGCTGCGGACGCGCATTTTGCAAAGCCGAAAAGCGCTTCCGCCCCTCACACCCGCGCAGAGCGCGCTTTGTTTCAAAGAATCCGAAACGGATGCACGCGCCATGCAGACCATCGCCATGGTGGCACGCGAGAGCGGCTACCCCGCGTGCCGCAACGAAAAAACCGATTTCTATCCGCTCGGCGACGATGCAGCCGCGCCGATGCTTGCGGCGCTGGAATCGGCGGAAAAATTCATCTATCTGGAATACTTTATCATTGAAAACGGAATGCTGTGGCGGAAAATCGTTGAAATACTTGCGCAGAAGGCGCGGGACGGCGTGGATGTACGGGTGATGTATGATGATCTGGGCAGCATCGCCACCTGCACGCGAACAGATCGCGCCGCGCTCCGTTCGCGCGGGATCAAATGCATCGCGTTCAATCCCGCCGTATTCGTGCGCGGCGCGATCAATTATCGATCACACCGCAAAATGATGATCATCGATGGCAGGATCGCCTTCAGCGGCGGCATCAATCTGGCGGACGCATACATCAATTGCGGCAAGCGTCCCTACGGGCATTGGAAGGATCTGGTCTACGCCGTGCGCGGCAGCGCAGCGGAAAGCTTTATGCACATGTTCGCCGAATTCTGGAACGTTTATTCCGATGATAAAATCGATCCCGCCGCCCTACAGGCTGACTGCGTAAAAAGTCCAGAATATGATGGGCTGGCGCTGAGCTATGCCGATTCGCCGGTGGATCCATACAACGTAACCTGCGATCTGTACATCGATCTGCTGGAAACCGCCGTGGATTATATTTGGTTCTATACGCCCTATCTTCTGCTGGGCGATTCGATGCAGGCGGCGATGATCAAAGCCGCGCGTCGCGGCGTGGACGTGCGCATCATCCTGCCCGCGATTCCGGATAAACGGCTGGTATACCGAATGTCGCACGCCTATTTTCCGAAGCTTTTGGACGCGGGCGTTCGCATTTTCAAATACACGCCCGGCTTCCTCCACGCCAAGGCGTGCCTGACGGACGATAAGTTCTGCGCCATCGGCACCGTGAATCTAGATTTTCGCAGCCTGTACCTGAGCTTTGAAAACAATACGCTGTTCTACCGCGCATCGATCCTGCGCGATCTGAAGGCGGATTTTGAACGCACGCAGGAAAAATGTCGCGAGGTACAATGCGATGATCTGCCGAAGGGCGCGGGCGCATGGCTTGCCGATCGCCTTCTGCGCATCATTTCGCCGGTGTTTTGACACATTGGTGGACGAGGGAGCAAGCTCCCCCGCCACTACCACCCCTCGGTGCCGTGCCTCAAATCAGAGATTTAAGGCATCGGCAGTTTTGCCTGCGGCAAAACCTGAAAATTCTTTGAATTTTCAGCCTGACAAATTTTGCTTGAACCCTTCGGGCTCCGGTCGCAAAATCCGCAAAGAAGCGATTTTTCAAAGGAAAAATCACCCCGCGCCCACCGCGCATGTCGCTGGGCTCGATTTTAAATTTCCGGAACCTTTGTTTCCCGCGCTGCTTTCCTTTTTTAACGCGCAAAAGCGTTCGGGATTGCTCCCGAACGCTCTGTTATAGGATACAAGTGTTTTAGATGCCCGCCGTGCGGATCAGGAACTGCACGGCGCCGGTCTTGCCATCGGCGATACCGCCGTAGGACGCATAATCGCGGGTCATATTCAGCATGGCCTCGGCGCGATCCTTGAGCACCGCATAATCGCCGTTCAGCGCATCGAGAATCTTCTGCACCGCTTCATCGTTGAATTCATTCAGGCCATCGAACAGTTCGTTCATGCCGTCCAGCAGCTCCGCCGCGCCATCCTTCAGTTCCTGCGCGCCTTCCGCCGCTTCGCCAACCGCATCGGTGTAATCCACGATGCCTTCATAGAATTCGCAGATATCATCCAGCGTATCGCGCAGCTCTACCAGCGCCTGATATGCCGCGCCGTGTTCGCCGTTTTCTTCCATTGCGTCCGCCACGGCATCCAGATATTCGCGACTGGTGCGGTTTTCCACGATCTTTTCAGCAATGATCTTCTGCACCTTATCGGACTTCATCTGTTCTTCGATGTTCTGATTGATCAGCTTCTTCACATCGTCGCTCGCCATCTGCGCTTCCACGTTCTGGTTGTAGAGATCGCGCACCTTATCGGACTTCATCTGCGCTTCGACTTCCGCATCGATCGTCTTTTGTACGTTGTCGCCGCGCATCTGTTTTTTGATTTCGGTTTCGATGGTCGCCTTGATTTCATCGGAAGCCATCTGCTTGTTCACATTATCATCGATGGTCGCCTTGATTTCATCGGAAGCCATCTGCGCATCGATCTTCTTCTGAATCAGCGCCTTGATCTCATCAGAATTCATCTTCTGCTCCACCACGGCGGCGATCTGTTCTTCGCTCATGTTCAGGATGGCGTTCTTGATCTTTTCCCGCGCGGCGGCTTCTACCTTCGCCCGCACCTGCGCCCGCGCGGCGGCCTCTGCCTGTGCGCGCACATCGGGGTCGGACATCTGCTTCGCAACCTCCGCATCGATCGCGCTCTTTACGGAATCGGACTGCATCTGCGCGCTGACCGCCGCATCCACCTTCGCCTGTACATCTGCGGATTGCATCTGCGCATTGGTCTTTTCCTGAATCTGCGCCTGAACCTCGGCGGTCGCCATCTTCTGCGCCACGATCGCGTCCACGCGCTCATCGAAGCTCGGCTCCTCCGCGTTGGCGGAAGGCAGGATCCAATCCATCACGCGGGCGATGGTCGTCTGTTCAACAGCTTCTTCGTTATTGTTATTCTGATTGTTCTGGTCATTCTGGTTTTCGCCGCCGTTTTCACCCTCGGCGGGGTTCTCCGGATCGGGATTTTCCGGATCGGTGCTTCCGCCCTGCTCGGCGCGGAGCTGTTCTTCCACCTGATTGCGAATCTGCTGGCGAACGACCTCGGTCACGCTCTTTTCGACCTCGGAACGCACAGATGCCTCCACCTGAGAACGGATATTTGCTTCATATGCCGCTTCCACCTTGGCGCGCACGGTAGGCTCCAGCTGCGCATCGATCAACTGACGCACTTCTTCGGTCTGCATCATGGCGTCGGTATTGGCTTCGATTTCCTTCTGTACCGCATCGGTCTTGAGCTGCTGTTCAATCTGGGCGTTCAGGGTATCCGCATCCGGATTGCGCACGGCGGTTTCCACCTGCTGGCGAACGGCGGCGTTCACGCCCGCTTCAACATGCTTGCGAACCTCCGCTTCCACGGCGGCGCGCACCTCTTCTTCCACCGCAGCGCGCACCTTCGATTCTACCAGCTGCTGCGCGCCCGCTTCCACCTGCTTGCGAACCTCAGCTTCGACCGCCTCGCGCACCTTTTCTTCCACCTGCTGGCGCGCGGCTTCGTTTACCTGACGAATGACCTCCTCGCGCACGGCGGCGTGCACCTTATCGGAAAGCTGCGCATCCGCCTGTTCGATCACGTAATCTTCTACGTTGTCCAGATATTCCTTCTGAAGCCGCGCGACCTCTTCGGCGTAATTATCCACGGTCAGGGTGTGAATCTGAATATCCAGCTTGGCAAAATCCGCCTTCTTTTCGGAAAGGCTTTCGTTGGCGGTATCCAGCACGGTCTGCAAAAGCTGCTTTGCCGCGTCTACCAGCTTATCGGAATTGGAATCGATCTCGTTCAGGCCATCGGAAAGCTCCGTCGCGCCGTCGCTCAATTCCTGTGCGCCATCGCGCAGCTGGGTCGCGCCGTCGAGCAGTTGTTCCATCGCGTCGCTCAGATCATCCTGCATCTGATCCAGATCGATATCCAGTTCGCCTTCATCCGTATCGATATCGTTGAAGATGGAATTGGTCGCCAGCGTATAGGTGCCATCCAGCGTAAAATCGGTAACATCCGCTTCGATGCGCGCGGTCGTGGGGATTTCCACATCCAGATCTTCATAGGCGGCAAGGTTCAGCGCTTCCGAAACGCCCGGCAGACCCATCGCCACGATCACGGAACGATCGCCGATATCCAGCACGCGGCCGTTGTCCACGGTAATGTTCTTGAAATTCGCCTCGTCGGTCAGCAGCACGGTCGCCGCCAGGAAGGGCATCGGCATGGAAACCGTTTCATCGCCCACGGCGACATCTTCATATTGTTCGGCGCGATATTCCACATCGATCGCCAGATGGCCGCTCTTGCCCGCGATCTGATCGGCGGTCATTTCCTGACCATCCAGATAGTAGCGCACGGTGACGGACACCGGCAGCGGCCGATCGGAATTGCCCTCGTAACGGATATCCGCGCCGTTGGCATTCCAGACGAGCACGCCGTTTTCATTGGTGAAGGTTTCATCGCCGCCGACATTTTCAATATCGGTCAGGCTGCTTTCATCGTGCAGCTGCGCTTCGCCGTTTCGGTTGTACAGGCGTTCGCTAACGATGATATCGTTTACGGAACCATCCGCATTCGCCAGCACATACACCATTTCCTTCTTATCTACCTCCGCCGAAGCGCCGGACAGAACGGCGGTCAGCAGGAGCGTCAACGCAATCACCGCGGAAATAATACGCTTTTTCATATCAGTTTTCCTCCTTCA
>JABLTK010140255.1_pt1 | contig 32702 bp, 42 predicted proteins | sample 7160131 | NCBI WGS metagenome assembly JABLTK01 (sample SAMN14651221, study PRJNA627086) | human gut metagenome | isolation source: feces | host: Homo sapiens
AAGCCGAAGGAAGAGGAGAAGGTGATAGAGGAGGAGGTGAAAGAAGAGAAGGAAGAGAAGAAGGAGGAAGTGAAGGACAAGAAGAAGGACAAGAAGGAGAAGAAAGATAAGAAAGACAAGAAAGATAAGAAGGAAAAGAAAGATAAGAAGGGCAAGAAGGAAAAGAAGTAGATTTATATACGATGTGTTTTAAGTATCCGTTGTTTGTTGAATAAGTCGTAGTGGCTAAGGCGTTTCATGAGTCCCCCATTCAATCATAATACGCCTTTCATTTAAGTAGTTGTTATGTCTACCTCTTGTGTACGACCTGAGCTGTATTTCTTTATCATGTACACGATAATATACCTAGAATTAGCTCTCTTTCTGAAGATGATCTTTCCCTTTGTGAGTCTCTTTGCAACTGTGGTCAAAGAAATGTCATCGCCTCCTTCACTTCTGTTGATCGTTACTGCTAAGGATTGGGCTCATTACTAGAGATTAAGAACTTTCTGAGTGATGTACGATCAGTTAGTATCACCTATCCTGGAGGTGTCCCAAAATACATTAGTACTGCCTCTAAGTTGATTGATGCCTCAACTAAGAACATAAATCCTTTTGATGGGTTTAAAGCTGAGGTATGGTATTAAGATGCTTTCTTAATGTTACAGATTCCATCAGGAGTCAATCTCGAGTATAACGGAGAATCATTCAAGGAACTGGAGAAACTTGGAATGGATGTGTTGAAGAACTGTGGTTTTGCTCTTGTTGGAGGAGGTATTGGAGAGAGACTTAACTCCAAGTACATCAAGCTTTCTCTAATCTCAGACTTGGTCCGTGATTTCAGTTTCCTAGAAGACTATTGCAGGTTTTTCCGTGCCATTGAAGTATGGTTCATGTCTTCAAACGATGTGTAGACTCGATTCGAGTGTGAAGTCCCATTTGCGATAATGACTAGCGATGGCACAAATGACGAGTGATAACTGGTTGACTTCGTGATCTGTAGAACAATCAAGCTTCTGGAGGAACACAATTACTACGGTCTTAAGAAGGAAAATGTAACAATTATGAAGCAGAATGGAGTTCCTGCCATTAAGAATACGACTTGTGAGATTGCTACAAAAGAGGATGGTCACATGGTCTTCAAGCCTCATGGACATGGTGATATTCATCTTCTTATGAGTCAGGTACATTCAGTAGAGAGTATTTATTGTAGAATAACCTTCCTGAGAAATGGGTTAAAATGGGCAAGAAATATGTCATATTCTTCCAAGATACGAATGGACTCTCTCCTCACGGTTATGCTCCTCTTCTTGGTGTATCTGAGAAATATGGTTATGATTTCAACAGTATGGCAATTGTCCGTCATCCTGGTGAGAAAGTTGGTGGAATCTGCCGATTAGTGAAGGCTTCGGGTGAGGAACTGACATGTAATGTTGAGTACAATCAGTTGGAAGGTGTGTTATTGGCTTCGACAGGAAAGGGTGACGTAGCGAATGAACAGGGTAATAGCAAGTAAGAATACGAAGGTCTGATTGACATCCAGCTATCCAGGAAACATAAATTTGTTATGCATTCGTTTGAATAATTACTGTGAGATTTTGAAAGAGAGTGGTGGTGTGGTTCAGGAGTTTGTGAATCCTAAATACAAAGATGCAACACGAACAGAATTTTTAGCTCCTGTTCGTCTGGAATGTATGATGCAGGATTATCCCAAGCTCCTCATACATCACTCTTCTCCTGTTGGATTTGTTTCGTTACCTCGTTGGTTATGTTTCTCTGCAGTGAAGAACAGTGATCAGAATGCTATCAAACAAGCTGCTGCTAGTGGATATCCTGAGTCTTTCTTCTCTGGTGAGGAAGATATATACAAATTCTATCGACGTGTGTTACGTGAGCATCATGTGAAAGTGGGAGATGAGTCTTATGATCTGTCTCTTACTCCTGCTTTGGGAGTTCCTCGATTCCCATTAGTAACTCTCACTGCGGAAGCTGGTCTTACGACAAGTGACATTGCTGCCCATTTTGGTCCAAATGTGGAGATTACAGATAGGTCTGTTCTGTTGGTGGATGGAAGAGATGTACTGATTGATAATTGTTTGATTGATGGTGCTGTTATTGTGAGAGCTTGTGTTGGTGCTCGAGTACACATTCATGATTGTGTATTGAAGAATGAAAGTTGGCATGTTGAGACTGTGGATAAGGAGGATCCAGCTGTGGAGAATAAGTTTGCTTTAAGAGGATACAAGTTGGTGAAAGATGAAACGCGTGAATTGGTATTTGATAAGCCTGGTGATTATGATATTACGTGTTAAGGTTGTGAGAGTTTGATATGAATCAACATTGAAAAGAGTGAATGTTTGCTCATACAATAATGTGTTTGTTTGAAGATGTAGAACTGAAAACTCTCCCTTTCTATCGAATCGAATTGTAGTTGTAATATACAGAATCTCTTGTGCCTCGTCATTACTCACTTGAGGACTCTTTGGGACATGAATAGTATTGGACACTTCAGAGACCTTCCCATCAATCAATAGAGAACATTGTATTGGTTTTGGTTGTTCTTCTACCTCCATAGAAATGGATATACTTCGACTTACGGGTAAGATATCCTCCCTTGAAAAGAGACAATAATTGTGATCACTCCAACACAGATGAATATCTTTCCCTAATTGGTTAGTATTTTTAATCTCTTTGTAGTCTGAATTTCTCAAAACTAGTTTCAATCCTTCCATCATTACATTCTTGTCTCGATCCAAATAGATCTGATTCAGTGGAAAGGTCCGACTTAATTCTCTTGTAATAGAGGCTAAGGAACACAATCGCCCATTCCGAATGACCATATTGATATCATCTGGAGTCAATCCACAAATATCCATAACAAATGATATTCCATTAATCATTCTTCGTTGGAGTCGATTCACAGCCATCCTAATATCTTCCATTAGAATCATGGTACAATGAAAGGAGCCATTCATTTCCAACACATATTCTATCTCCGTTTTGGTTGAATCAGTTTCATTCTGGATGTATTCATCAATGACTGCTTCTGCTTCTTGCAAAAGAAGTGTCTGAACACACTTACGAGATAAGTAATTCTTGACTGTTGGATCGGTATACTTGGAAACAATGATCTCTTTAACCATTTCTGTTAACGCATAAAAACCGATGTAGCCAATACGCCAATACTTAATGGGAATTATTTGAGTCTCTTCTATACGTACAACCGTATAAATACAACTTCGATTCCTCCAATCAATGACCAGAGAATGACATGGGCTCACAGGTCTTTGGGAAAAGGTGCTTAGATAATAGTAAGTTAGAATACAAGGTTCTTTAACACACTCTCCAACCATGTGCAATTCCCTCAAAGTTTTGGTGATATAATCAATACTCTGAGCCGTGAAATGAACTGGTACTACCATCTTATATTTCGTTACCGCCTCCCCAAATTGCATCATGATACAATCCAGAATATAACGATATTGGACTTGAAGAACTTGCATCAATGAAAAGGATTGACCATTATCAACTTGAAATACTGACTCTATTCCTCTTTTGGGATATATCTTGATATTTACGAGATTACTACTCATTTCTAGGGCTTTATCATATGTCTTCCCGATAAACGAATGCACATTCTTAATATGTGGATAACCAGATTGGTTTATTCCTTGAGATCCCTCTGTAATCCATTTATTATCCCAATATACAATATCTCGGATTGCTTTTGTTTGGGAGAGTTGGATGTCCTTGACTATATCTCCATATACTACAGAACAATAAATAGAATGATTGTCAATTCCCAGGAGAGCAATGGGAGTTGCCATGGGATGAATGTGAATCTGAACAAACAACGATCCAGGAAGTTGTTTATTCCTCAATGAGTTCATTTTCATTAAGGTTTTGACGACGTAATCGATTACAGTAGTAGCACAATCGTAGACCTGTCGTTAAGACACCCAATTCAAGGAGAATCAAGGATATGTCGATTAAATAACCGTCTCTTGATGTAATTGCCGGAGGCTCGGGCGCGTACACAGTACTCACCTTGACATTCTTCTAATGGGGAGATAGTATGTGCGTTGTGCTTGTCTGCGCTCTTGTTATATTGGAGACCACATGCATTACATAACAGAAAACGCATAGGAGGAGGAGAACGACGCCACTTTGGAGTTGAGGTCATACCACAATGAGCGCAGATGCGGGGTTCATTCTTACGTGATCGAAGCATTAACTACAATCATATTTTTCTTCCACCGATACCAGTTTGAGGGCAGCTACTGAATTGTCACCAAAAGGATTCGGAGGAATGTATGCAAAAGGAAAGTCCTTCATTGTATACCCTCCTCCTACTTCCACATCCTTTCCAATAAGTCGGATCGCCACTGATGTGTTGATGGGATCTGCAGGGTCGGCTAGATCCGTTGGACGAATCGATGAAGGATCACTGGTACTTGGATTCTGGGGTGACTGAATCGTTGAATCATAATCAATACTAGAAGACGACGTAGTTCGAAGAGGGGAACTGCGTCCACAGTTAAGACATGCCTTTGATTCTAAGACTGATTAGATACTCTGTTTGTTACTGAGATTGTTGATGTAATGACAGTTCGAACACTTCCATTTCTTCTTGTTTCTCGATTGTTTCTTCTTGTGGCAGTATGTGTCATCGAGATTGTTGTCATCCGAGAATACTGAAGTGGATCCTGATAGTCCACTGCTGTCTGCAAGTGTCTCTCCAGACGTTCCACAGTATTGATCATCAAACAAAGAAAAGTTGTGCTTCGTATTGGGTAATGGACACTCACGACTAATGTCGGATATTGTAGTTACACAAGATGGACTCATTTGAATTGGCATATTGCGAATAGATCCACTAGGTAGAAGACCATACTGCTTATTGTCAGTGTTACCTGCCAGTTGCAGTGGGTCTGCAAAAGAAAGAGCTTCATTCTCCATCCTGGATGGGTTCTCTTTAGAATCCATGAATGATGGGTTGAAACAGACATTAAGAAAAGTGCTACCATCGTCTTCCATATCAATGGAAACTCCCTCGAATGGAAGCGAAGAGAAGCGAGTCATACCTGAGGTAGTTGGTCCATCAGTAGACGTACACTGTTGTAACAACTGAAACTCCGAGACTGATGGACTAATTCCTGATGTTAACACATCATCGTTTGGTAAAGGACCAAGCATGAAGTCATCCATCTGAAGGGTGTTGAATGTGTTTATATCCGAACGGCCTGACAACGAGTTCAGGCGACTATTTGACAAACTCAGAGAAAATAGAGGTCCAAGAGATAGAGAACGGGAGGACATCATCGGTTCTGGTGGAAAACTTGACTCCACTGATGGAGTCTCCATACATACTTCGGCTTTGTCTAGACTACTCAAAGCCACTTCCGATTCAGGATTGACGGATGTAGCAATATCCATAACCTGCCACCGTGATCAGATGATATTATTAAATGGATATGGATATTGCTTCACACAGCAGCAGTTCTTCACACAGAGCGAAGATATTTGTATCCGTATTCTTCGCTCTTCGCCGATTTTATTATTCTATTTTATTGCGAGATACTTTTAGAGTACAATTCAATAAGCTGCTCCTTGAATCCTATGAGTGACAGGTGATTGTCAACTCAAATCGGTTTTAATTGTGAAGAACTCTATTTGTGAATAATTCTTGTTTGGAAACAAGGATGTATCAATAAAGACATGCAACTAAAGAGAAGACTTGTCATTGCCATTCTGTGAAGATTTGTGTTTGGCTTGATTCATCATGGCTTTCTCCTCTTCCCTGGCTTTCTGAGCCCGTTCACTCACTTTCTTTGCGTCAAACAGCTCTATCCCGTAATTTACAGATTATTATTCTCTACCATCACTGTTCTCTTTAGGATTCACATATCGTGGCTTCTGTGACAGATCTGCATTGATCTCCTTATTCTTCATACAAGCTCTCCAAGTTCGGTAGGCATCCTTCATTTCAGCCTTATCCCAGTGATGAACGGCGTCAATAATATCGTCCATCAAGAAGGCACATCTGTGCGGCTTCACCATTGAGGCATTGGGATACTCTTTTACACTCATGATAGAAAGAAATGAATATTTCGATTCAGAAGTACTCTTTCGTATTCTCTTGAATGCCGAATATGCCGACACTTGTCGCAAAACAAACAAATCTAATGATTCTTATCTCTAAAGCTCTTCGTAAGAAGTGCCGACCCAAATACAATTCCCATGGAACAGCTGAGAACAGACCATCCAACTCGAGTCCACATTCCAGCATATAGAGTAGTCCGGTTTACTGGTGAGAAAAACTTTCGAATTGACGTGCAACTTTCATATAATGGAGACAATGATGGCTTCTGGAATGATCGCAACAATCTAGGTCCAAATCCACTCCGAATCCTACTTCATATTCTTATAAACACCAAGTGGATAGCAAACTAACTGAGAAGCAGTATAAGCACAGGTGATGACAAGAAGGCATTTTCCCATCAACTCGTAATGAGCAGGTTGATGGTCTTCAGCCCTCAATCCCCGTGAATGCGGCATTGTATGCGTTAGTCCCAAGTCCTGGAGGAAATCATGGTTGTTGATTCCCCATAAGAATGAGAATGTTCCGAAGAAGACCGCGTTAAAGAGTGAGCTATGTAAGAGCGAAGGGAAATAACCGCGGTACAACCGACTCCACATAGAATAAGTTGGAACCTCAGAAAGGTTGAGACTATTCATTAGAGTTTACTTCAGCCCCAACATTCTCTTTAGGTATTTTCGATCAAATGGATGTTTGATAACTGAGACACAAGCTCCCACAATACCTCCAGCCAACGTGGTTTGAACTCCCATAGGTAGATCAACTGTTAGTTCATGATCCTTTACAGAACGAAGTACCTAGTGATAAGCTTCTCTTATCCTTCACTACCAGTGGGAAAGCAATCAATTGAACTGCCCTCTCTAAGAATAACATCCAGGAATACCGACCAAAACAGCCAATTACTGGATTGACAGAATTCTTGGCTATTCCTGCCTCTTTAGCTGGAATATTTGGGATATCTTCCATCTCACGCATTACTGCCTTTGTCTGTCTATCTGATATTGTGATAGGGCCTGAAACATGACGATATGAAGTTGCTGACAGTTTTGGTGTTGCTTTGATGGGCTGTTCTGGTGGAGGAACAGGCTCTTGCTTAGAAACATTAGGTTTCTTGGATCTGTCCCCCATAAATACATTCATTAGGGAGATTGGAGTGATATCCTTCTTGAGAAGATTCCGATAAGATGATAAATAGGTTGGATATAACATAAATCGGCCCTATTTATGACATTCCAGAATTATTATTACAAATAACTCACCCATAAATCCACCAATCACATAGTACCAATAATTGGCAGAAAAACTCTCTTGACGCATTGCAAACGTCATTGAATATGGGACAGGAAAAGGAAGAGCAAGCAATTGGAAGGGTGAATGCATCCGAAGTGTGACATCCTGATCTGCACTGCGATAGGAATGCAAGACTTGACGTTGAGTAGAAAGGAAAGCGTGTTGATTAGGAATGATTTGAGTGATAAGAGAAGTGAGATTGGTAAGATACGACTGAATGGAAGAAGGAATAGAAGAGGAATGAAGGAGTTTCCAATAATCTTCAAAATCGATTGTATTCTTGGAATGGAAGAAAAACTCCATTAATTGATTTTGATTCTCTTTGGTAAGAATACCCGCTAATTTAGCTTGTTTTTCAAATTCTTCTCTGGTGATCCTGCAAGGTTCGCTGATACCTGCTAGCAATACAAACAAGAGATAAGCAGCCGAATCTGAGGGTGAATCATAACGGAAGGACATGAGAACTGCAAGGAGCTGCTCATCGGTGTAGTCATTCAGGTTGTTACGATGAAGGAATTGATGGAGTGCTTTATTGATCTGTTTCTCATCTATTGGAGGAAGTGATGACTCAGCTTGTCCAACAATTGGAGGAGGATTGGAAGATGAGTCATCTGAGGAAGGGTTAGAAGAGGAGTCGACACTATCAAGATTCATATTTGTCTCAGAAGCAGACTCTGTATTATCTGTTGATGGTTGATTCGATACTCCCCATGGTTCAAATAGACCTAAGACCCAATTCACTATGGAAGGAATTTGGAGAGACTGCATAATTTGTACACCAGCACTAGCAGCAAATTCAACACCTTCCTTATGTTCCTTCTTATCTTCCTCTTCGATAAAGACTCGTTGTAACAATGATACGAGAAGATGAATACGTTTCTCCAAAGCCTCATCAATCACTATATCAGGTTCCTTTTGACTCTTCACTTCTTTAAATCCTTCATTCATTCGATCAACAGAATCTCCCATCTTGTAGAATCGTAATCCTTCTACTGTTTCTTTTAGTAAAGCCCGAGCAGCGTCTGTCGAAGGATCTCGAAGTTGTTTCAAGATAGTGTCCATACCGAGGAAGCGGGAATCCGTAAAGTATTGTAACACTGCTGGATCACACACATATACAGTAGTATGGTCCTCTGTTACAGTATAAGTTGCATCACAAGGCTGATTCATGATTAATGAAGAGAGACATGGGAATGAACCAGATCGCAACAATCGCTGACTTCCTTTCCAACCTTTCTTCTCTCCTTCTGTTCGTTCAACACATCCCTTATCGATATAAAAGAGATATGAAGAATTATAACCCTCTCGACTTAGTATATCTCCTTGTTCTAATTGAACCTTGTAGAAGTAATAACTCAGACGATACAGATCTCTGTATCCAAGACTTTGAAAGAGAGGATGTTGCTTCATACTGCGAATGAGGCGAAATCGTTCCAATTTATGAATCCCAGGAGCCTCTTTTGAGACTGCTTGAAGAGTACTGGCTGATACACATCCCAGGGCTGCCACATCATCTGCTGTTATTCGTACGAGCTGCTGACCATCAGAAGGATGAGCAGCAACTCCTAACAGAGACATTGTCCCACGATGTTCAAGAAGCTCCTCTCCAATTGACTCAATCCATTGATTGAAATGAACATCTCCACGGAGAAGGGTGCAGAGAGTCATATCTGCGGAGAACAACTGAAGAACATCACCAGGGAGATAAAATGAGCTAATGAATGAATGATCGGAGTTACACTTACAGTTTCATCGAATGGAGAATGGAAGCAATAGATGCTTGTGAAGCACGTCCTAATATTCGTGTAAGTCGCAACTGAGTCTGAAGGTATTTCAAGTCAGCTGGGGTGAGTAGTGATGGGATATCCTGTGTGATTGGCACCACGGTTTCTTCCTCCTTCTGATCATTCACATTCTCTTCCTTTGTAGAATCATTCGCTTCTTCCTTCTCTTCACTCCCACTGCCTTCATTCTCAATTACTTTCTGAATTGCTTTAGCCAATACTTCAGCTGAATAACCTCCCACAGAGCAGTAGCTACTCTCATCCGTACCTCGTAGAAACACTTCCTTCGAGAATGTTGCTCCTCGCAATAAAGGAAGTCCCACTTCACTGGAGAAGCTATATGGAAGATATTCTGTGGAAGGAACTGTTTGTGGTAACACTCCCATTGCTTTCAAAACGACTGCAACGGTATGACTACAGAAGAACTCAGCATTTGTATCCTCCGTCTCTAGACGACTATGACGTTCCTTTTGAATGTCCTCTCGTAACTTGGATAACTCGTTTGACACATTGTTCTGTGAATGAAGTAAGAGGTCGTATGTAAAGGGATCTAGAACTGTTGTCCTCAGAGTTTCCTAGAGGAAACCAAAACGAAACATCCTTACAGCGATCTCCTTTTGACGTTGTACTAAAAGATACTCACGATTCTGCAATAAAACTCTCTTAAGCTTTTGAGGACTCCACAGTCCCGCTTTTAGAAGGGTATTAGTATCACTCATATACGGCTTTCCTTCCATTCCTTTTACCAAATTCCAGATTTCCTTCCTTTGCTTATCGGTTCGTGTAATCTACAGTCGAATTCTCTCTCCACTTCTCACACGAAGATATCGTACAGCAATAGCAGGCGCTTTACTGTGCTGGAGACGATCATCCACTTCGAATAACTATAAATAATCAAGTATTGGATGAAGTACTTGGATTCCATTCAAGGCTGCTTCTAAAGCATATACTTTATTCGTTTCGGGATCTCTGATAACAACACAGATATGATCCCAGGGAGAGTATTGCTATTCTCAAATCCATTTCCCTTTACTTACTTTTGCACCGTAACAGAGCATTGCACCAAATAGACTCATGTCTGAACATCTTCTTGAGAAGAGGAGAATGTCTCCTGTGTCGAGATCATTTGGAACAAGGGTATCATGGTTTAGAACGTGAAAATGATCTTTTTGAAGGCGATAGAACTCTGAAGCATCAATTTTTCCATCCATTGTACTCCCTCAAAATATCAATGACAACAACTTATCAAACAAACAACACAGAGCTAATGGAATTAACTATGACCGAATCACTCTTTAGGCTTCCACAGGCTTAGGCTCCTGATCATCATAGCTGAAGCACTTGAAGCGAATAACCTTATTGAACATGAAGTTACCGAACAGAAGAACGACAAAACCAATCAACTCGACGAGCGAAGCCAACTCAATCTTCTCTCCGTGCTCATGATCGAAGAAATAGATAATGATATTGACAATCCAAATACACATGGTACGGACAGCCTCCAAAATGGTTCTGTGCACAGCAGAGAACGTCTGAGTGACCATCATACCGAAGAGGTTGTAGAACAGAATGGCCAGAATGTAGAAGATGATCAACCACATCAGAGCCTTGCTGTGAGCAAGCATGTAGAAGGTCTGAATGGTATCCTCATGGAACACAGCCATAACCAAATCACTCTTAGAGTTCGTGTTCTGGACAATAAGCAGACAAAGTCCACCAATGAGACCACCCCACATTCCCTCAAGACCAACAATCAAGGAAGCAGCAGCCTTCACATTCTTAAGAAGATACTCCTCAATGACAATCTGGGAAGCCTGAATGATCTGAGCGCCAACGACCAGACAAATGGACATCGTAATCTCAGCAGGTGTAGAAACGTGCTTGCTGGGATTCACGGGATCCTTACTCTTCATGAAGGTAGAGCAAGACACAGTAATCAGACCAATGAATACACAAGTAATACCAGTCCAGTGGAAGCAACGATACTTCTTGTGGAGGAAGATAATGGAAAGAATGGCGGAGAAAATGACCATCGATCCACGAAGCATCTGCCACACAGAGGCATCGAGGTAGAACAGACCAATATTCATCAGACTAGTAGCAACCAAATCACACATAGCAGGGGCAGCGACATAGAAATAATGCTTGCAATGCTGAATAGAGTCATCAGCTTGAGGAATCAGATTAGCCTCAGCATCCTTCTTAGCCTTGCACTGTCTAGTGCAACGGGTAACCTCGTACACAATCAGGCAGGAAAGCATACCAATGAACATAGACTCTGTCTGGAACCAGGGCTTCTGGAAATCAACAATTCCCTCACCAGGCTTTCCAAGAGCCTTCATACCGAATACGTACTTCTGGATAACGACAGTTGCCGTTCCGAACAAAAGCATTCCAGGAATGCAGGACTTCTTAGTGAACTCACTCACCATTCTACAAAATAAGAACTCCGTGATCCATTTCCAACCTTTCCTCTTATTGTTAAAGGGTTTTATGGCAATTCAAATTGTGGTTGCATCTTGCCACGACGGTCGTCTTACAATGATAAATGGATTATACAGAAGTATTTATTTCTGCATAATCAATTGTGTTATGACACTGAGATTCCGACGTGTTCTATCAGGCGGATCCGCTTGTTTAACCCAAGAACCGCTGCCGTCACATTTCCCCTTTTCGTTTTACTAGTTTCGAAATTGGATAACTCTAAAGGACATCAGATGCGAGTTTGAATAATCAAGAACAATATGCAGGCGGTTTTTTTGGTCAACTTACAATCACGAATGCCGAAGCAAAAGGGTTCAAACAAACAAAACACATACAAATCAATCCCTCTTACGAGAAAACATAATCTTCTGCGTTGGAAGATCATCCTCACTTTCAGAAAAAGACTGTTCTGAACCATAACTTATAACTTCTGAAATGCGACTCATCATACTGTCTCGATTATCTGTAACATAACTAAAACGATCTGTCTCGATGCCAAGACCACTATCACGCGTCTGGTATGAACCTCCTAGAGAGACTCTCGTCTGATAAGAGCCTCCAGCAGAGACTCGCGCCTGAGACTGTCGTCCAAAACCTGATGATCTTCGAGTGACAGGAGCAATCATCGAGGTTGCCATCGACTGCCTCATGCGCCGCTCCAACACTGCAGCCTTTCTTCCAGCAGCAATTACCTATACGTTATTCTATCTTTCCACAGCTACATCATTAGAAGCCTTTCCAGCCATATCCTTCTGGAAGTTATCCATAGCATGCTCTTGGATGGATCGTGTCATCTTTTCCTGTGCCTCTCGCTTCTTACGAATTTCCTCTGCTTCCTGTTTCTTCTTCTCCAATAGATTCAGTTCTCCCATGAACTGATCATAGAATTGGACAAACACGTCAAAGAATGAATCCACTGTGTACGTCTCTTTGTTCTCTCCCCATGTCTCCAATAATTGATTGAAATATCCATTCACTCGATTTCTCTCTTCTGTTAATGTCTTCAAACTCTTCTGGAGATCAGGAATCCGTAATGAAATCTTCTGAGGGAAACTATATCTCATAACCATTCACCAATTTCACCTGTCTTCTTCACAGCAAGGAGCAGAGTTACTTACCTTGGTTACAACACTCAAATCGGTTGAGAGTTGATTGATATCCTTAAGTGTATCCGCAAAGTTCAATTTCGAAGCATCCTTCAGCTTCTTTAATTCTTTCACAGCAGCTAAAACCTCAGGATAACTAGAATTCACAATATCACAGATCACTCTATCAATAAGAACCTTCTCTCATGCTTACGTTAGCAATGTCTTCGTACCATCACTACTCTTGGTTTGACTTAGTTTCGGTAACAAATTAATGCTAAAACCCCATGCACCTCCACGGATACTTTCTCCATTCAGATAGTTACCTACAGCAAGAATAATTTCCATCAGCTTTTTGATTCCACTTGAATTCATCATTAGTTTCTCATTCTTTTCATATACTTCTGTGATTTTGCGTATACGCTCATTCTCGTCTTCAAATGTGAGAATAGATTTGCAACACTGTAAACGTTGGAGAACACTTGGAATATCACTCAATTCATAAGCAAATAAACTTGCTGAACTCAGTTTCTTCTCATCTCCTTGGAAAGCCAGACACACTTCTTGTTCTTCTGGTGTAGGAGCAGCATTCACTAAGAGACTTACTAATTCCTTTGTCAAGATATTGAAATCACCAAACAACAGAGCATGATGAAGGTCTCGAACAGTTATCTTCAGTCGACCAATAGCAATACCCACATTCTGTTCTCGTTTGGGATCCAAGAGATTCACCACCTTCTCTGAAGCGTTCACAGGCTCTGAAGGAAGGACGAATGTAATTTGTTTGGTTGAAAACTCCATGTCTAACATAGCTGTATCCAATTGAATATCACGATCATTCAGACTAAACCACATACTCTTCTCAACAACTGTTTTAGATGAAAGAACATCCCAATACAAAGGACGTAGCTTGGCATCATGTTTGAATTTCGGTCGAGGAGGAAGGATCTCATCTTTTGGCTTCGTTTCCTTCTTTACAACTGTTGTACGAAGAGATGACGAAGAGGCGGTTAGAGGAACAGGAGCAGCAGAAGCAGTAGGAACAGGAACAGGAGCAGCAACTGCAGGAGCACTGGAGGAACAACAAGGTTCAGTATGACCATCAGGGTACTTCACCAGTTCACCTTCAGGAATGTTAAGGAAACCAACAGTGTTCATATCAAGATCGAGAACAGAAGGATCCATTCCTTCCATTTCCATTCTCATCTTCACTTGTTCTATAGGTTGACCCATGGATACTGCCTTAAACTTCTTGCTGTAGGCATAATCAACCATTTTCACATAGTGATGCTGACAAGTAGCAGGAGCAGAAGCAGCAACTGCAGGAGCAGAAGTTGGAGTCGATATCGCCACAGGAAGCATAGCAGAAGAGTCTCCATGAATAACAACATCATAAGGAATATTATAGAATTCAATATTGTCCACATCATACACTAAGACAGATGAATCCAATCCAGCCTTTTCCATCTCAATTTGCAAATCATCAGTATTTTCTCCATTCTCTTTACGACGGAAATAGTCAATATATTGTAAATAGTCAACTCTTCGTATATGGATATCTTCGATATCATAAATATCCAACACATGTTCATCCAAATTCTCTGCTATCATTCGTTGTTTCAGTACATCTTTTGATACACCACGTCGACGTTCATCCAGATAATGTCTATAAGCAGGAATACTCCGATAATCTGGAAAGTCTTTATCAAGGTAACTGGGATCTAATCCTGCTTGAGCAGCCTGCTCCTTAAGACTTTCAATAGATTCACCCAGAACTTTCAGATGAAGGAAGCGAACATACTGCTCATCAATTGGTTCCTATATTTCAACGAGAAAGTAAACTTGTACAATTGTTCTTTCTTCAATCTCATTCCCAGATACCATAGCATTCATAGCTCGTATGATTTGCTAATACTAATAGAATGAGACAATACTCACATCATTCAGATTATCAAATGATAGACCAACAATGTCAGTTGGTGCTTTGACCACAAATGAAGACATCTTTTCCATCAGTTCCCACGTACGTACACAACGATATTCATCCACTGGGAACATATTAATGTTCCTTAAAATCATAGTAAACTCATCCTTCAAATGTTGTTCTTCTGTTCGTTTACTGATAGCTTCTATATCTTATCAGTTTGATAAATCATATTACTGAATAATGATTCAGCACTACTCAAATCAACTCCTTCAACTACTGCATCTTTACGATCATTACTCTCACTCTCAACAAATATAGTATATTCTTGTTGAATGCTTTCTAATTGAGCCCATTTGTATGTATTGGCTTTCTCAAGGACTTTATCCATCATGGCTGTAATATCCCAACTAATGAAATAATACCGAAACTAGAATGAATTCTCTTTTCAATTACTTACTGTCATTCTCTTATACAAGCCAACATGACTACCAATAAATACATTCATTACCTTCATAAAAGATAGAATATACAATGAATCCTCACTATGATCAAACACAGCTATCAGACTCTCTAAACGAGTATGATCATTATGTTCTTTGGAATACGTATCAACCCAATAATCTATGGCTTCTTCACTTTGACAACGATTGTATAAGAACATAAGCTTTGTTACTGCTTCATTTGCTAATGAACCACAACCCAGTAGAAACACATAGAGGAATGCAACACCACTATCAGGATACTCACATATTGCTTCCACACCATTGACACTGTTCAACAGACCATGAACAGCTCCCATCAATGCCTCTACAATATCCAAATCTTCTCTTGATGGATCCTTTTTCACACAATATCGTTTGATCATCTAATCATGATTACCCTTCATTCTGACAGACATTAAAGAGAAGTTGTACACCATCTTTCTCATAGAAGAGCGTCATAAGAGATTTATTTGCTGTACGAATAATTGTACTTACATCTGTCACATTCTTCAATGATATATGATCCTAGACATCAAAGAAGAAGATCTCCACTTACACGTTTCAACAACTCAATACAATTCAAAATAACAAAATTACTCTGAATATTCATTTTCTGTTGATCACGGATCAAATCCCACTTCTTTTTCGGCTCCAACTGTCGCATGTAAGTACGTTTATCTTCTTTCAACATCATTTCATCCAGAACTTGTTCAAAGATCTCGTCAATTTTCTCATCCGATGGTTGTGCCCGATATTTGAGAAACATCTCGCTTGTTGCCTGGATTTTCTTTAGCAATGCAAACGAATCTGGATATTTCACATGACCAGCAAGTGTTACGACCTTATCTACAAAAACAAGGTCAATGATCATTCCTTTATAATCCGGTTTCTCAGGGAAACGCACGGATGGACACTGAATCGAAACAACAGTTGACAAATCATATTCTCTATACTATTACCGAAATCCTACTACTAACCCTTTCATATCTCCCTTATCTTCATGAGAGTACCGGAGATACTGATCATCTAGAGAAAAGAATCGTTTGTACTCTTTTGCCTGCCAACATGAAATGGCCGTTACACACATACCTTTCGAAAAATGGGGTTTTCTGCAATCTTAATCAGATAGCTCGAACTGATATCTCGGAGACTCACTTCAGTTTCAGCTTCTTTGGGAAGATCCTCATCTGATGAGTAATCCTTATTCTGATCCGTTGATTTTTCTCTCTGAAACATATTCATATCAGGAGAAGAAAATCAAACAAACTGATTATTAAATGTGAAGATGGCTCTCAGTTACTTTAAAAAAACAAAAATATAGTAAAATAAAAAGGACGCTTAAAAATAGACTATTCAATGTTGCTTCGACTGTTGATCTTTACAATTCCATTACTTTCCAGTTCATCCTCTTCAGAGAGTAGTCTTCCATCAGCTGCTTCAATACTAGCACATGGAATGTTCTCTGCATTGATCAACAACGATTTCAAATCAAGCACCGTTGCATGATCATGAAGCATATAGCAAGTAGAAAAAACACCTCCTCGAGGTCCTTTGAAGGTTGTGTAGGAAGTGACTGGATACACAATAGTTGGATTCATACAACGAACAGCAGACTGAATTACTTGCCACACACCAGTAGATCCAAACCGGAACAGCACCATATCCATGATCTTGTCTAATCTACCTTGAACTGTAGCATCAAGAGAACGCAGCTTCTAATCATCATGTCTTTCGATTATTCTCACGCTTGATCCATTATATTCGATTTCGTTCTCCTTTGTTTGGAACATTTGATCCCCTCGTTCATAATGGATATAGTTCTGATGAGCCAGTTTCTTCAAAAAGCATTCAGAGGCAGCTGAGATCACAATGATATCACGTACTTTCAGGTGATCACGTGAATGGGTGTCAATATTGTCCTTATTGTATCGTTTCATGATTTTTAGAATGTTGTTATCCGTTTCTCCCTTACAATCTGCTTTATTCAGTGCTACAATAATTGGGAATCGGATGTACATGAAGGCATCTACTAGATCGTGGATATCTTTCTACATGTTTAAGCAAATAAAACACACATACTGCTTCCCATGCACTAAGGTTCACAGGTTCTTTCAATCCCAGATAGCGAACAATGGCCTCACTTTGAGAAGGAGTGGTTCCATAACCTGATAGTTGCAACTGAATGTCATTGTGGATAGTTAGAATCATACTTGGAGTATTTCCGCTAAAGTCTTGGGTTTATCGCTGTTTGAGTAGGCAGCATACTTCCGAATAATACCACCCCACTTCTTGTAGATATTGTTGAAGATCCAAGCATGAATCTCATCATACAGCCAATCAATGTCCTACAGTCTCATAATCTAAGAAATATATACCCGAGATGGGTCGTAACCAACCGTGTTTTCTCCCTTCTCATTTGTTCTTCCAGACACATCAACGATATGGATAAGAACATGAGCATGTCGTAAATCATCCAAAAACTACACATGACAATCTTATCGAGAAGCAACCTTATTGCCAAGACCAGCACCTTCACTTGCTCCTGGAATCAACCCAGCAACGTCCAACAGCTTTAAAGGTATCTGTCGCTGACCATCCTTGCAAAATCCATAGAGCGGAGAACATTCTTTTGTCAGCTTTTTCTTCACACAAGGACATTCCGTCAAGTAGTAAGTAATACCTGTATTTGGTTCAATAGTTGTGAATGGATAGTTCCCTACCTATAAATGAGAAAAAAGTAAGAAGAAACTCACTTTGGCAGAACCATCCGTTACTGCATTAAAAAATGTTGATTTTCCAGCAGAAGGCTTTCCAACACAACCCACAATGAGTTCCCAACCTGGCATCAAATAGGATGGATGAACTAATGACAATTCTATGGCAATGCCTGGTTTCAGATAGGTTGATCATGTCCTCCCAAAGAGAACTGGATTGTTTGATGAAGCAATGAAAGAGTGTTTCCCCATTTTCCCCTTTTCTATCGCAAAGAAAACGATATCGATGCTGTCAACTCTTCGTATCAGTTGTTGCAAGTCTTTCGTTTCCCGAGGACTGACAAAGACGGTGCCCTCATGCAGTTTTGTCTATGAGTCGGTCTTTCGTCGTGGTTTTACGTCTTCTCTTCTCAAGAAGCCCGAGATGATGAAGAAGGCGTTTTCAAAAGGAAGAAGACTCTTTTCTACAGAGGTTCGTCACTTTTGGGCCAAATGAACTGTAGGAAGCTGCTGCTGCAGAGAAGAAGGCTACTGAAGAGGCAGCTGGAGGGCCAAAGACGTACCGAACTGTGAAGGAAGGACAGGAAATCATGGCTGTGAAAGTCGTGAGGAGTTGAAGTTGGTGGGTGGGCTCATAGATAGGTGCAAAAAAGGCGTCCAAGGGTGCTATTTGGCTGTTTGTAGGAGCCACTGCTGTTGTCACTTTTGTGGCTATTGTCCGTGAGATTCTCCCTACTCGTCTGAGTGGTACTTCAGTGTTTAACGACTCACTGAAACTTGTTCTCGATAATCCGGAGGTGAACCGTTATCTTGGAGGAAATGTTAAGGGTTATGGAAAGGATTTCGGAGGAAAGTTAGCAGGTCGTCGTAACTGGATTGAGAACTACATTTATGAGGATGAAGATGGCATGCAGCATTGTCGTATCAAGTACAATGTGGAAGGAGCCCATGGAAAGGGTGTGATTTTTGCCGAGAAGAGCAAGGAGATGGGAACTGGAGAATTCCACTATCTTGTGTTTGTGGATGGAAATACTGGAGCTGTTGTGGGTATTATCGATAACCGTCAATACTTACCTGTGGAGAAGCAGCGTGAAGTGGTGTTGGAGCGACTCCATTCGATTAAAGCTGTTCTCTTTGGAATGTCATCTAACAAGGATACACAAACACAGTTACAGATTCTGGGTGATTTGAAGGGACAAATTCAGTATGTGGACTGTGAGCAACGTCCTCAAGCTTGTGAACAGGCTCAGATTGCTGCAGTTCCTACATGGCTGATTCGTGGAAGACGTTTTGTGGGTGTGAAAGAGTTGGATGATCTTGAAGTCCTTTGTCACAAGGAAATCAAGAAATAGGGGGTTCTTTTTATTAGTATTTTGGATTGTTTATAATGAAACATTCTACAAGTCACTAAAAGAACCACTATCATCAGAGATATCCCAATCAATGCGTTTGGAAGCCATCTAGTTGTTATTGGATACATGATCAGATACGTGATTATCATTCTTGTGAAATACTGATTGGGTAATTACCGACATTGTATCATTCTCCACATCCATCGATTGTTCATCCTTGTCATCCACCATATCACCGAGATCGTTGTTTCCAGGATTGCGGATAGACTGTTGTGAATACACAGATTCAGCAACTGTCCGTGTATTAACATCTGAATCATGAGATAGATTAGTGTACTACTAATAACCAGATCCTGTTTATTTAATAGAGAAGCGCGTATTTCTGGAACAGAAGGATAGGGATTTCGGACCTACTGCTAATTTCATTTGTCTAATTTCAACTCGTTGCATATAATCATTCACAGCACTATTTGCGGAAAACTTCAGTGAATCAGCATAATGCAACAATGTATCCACTTTAATTTCTATCAATCATTAGCTACATCCTATTCAAACCACTCTCTTTTCCCAATTGAGCAAGAAGATGAGAATAATCATTCTCGATTGATATTCGAAGCATTTTCTATATCACTTATCCACAAGAAACAGTTTATACAATTTGTAATTCTGATAAGTCTCGAATTGCTTGACGCAATTGCCGTGAGTCTTTCAGTTGTGCTCCATTCGTTTTAGTTGATCTGGAGATGACATATAGAAAAGAAAAGATACATTTCCATGATAATTCAAGGATTCAATTAATATAACAAAATCGAAAGTATCTTTGAGTTTGCAATTTTACTTCCACTTTTGTTAACAGGAATAGGTCCGATTTTTCTGTTTATCTGTAAGGATACTCAAATAGGGTTGCTAGTGTATATTAAGCTGTACTTCTGAGGACTATGAACCGAAACAGTCGTAATGGAGGGAAAAAGTTGGATATTCGTTGAGTATTTGATGTTTTAGACCAGTTCACGATAAAACAGCTGTAAATTGTTTGTTTTGGATTGTGATTTTGACTCTATAGCTGATGAAGTAAATGCTAGGAACATTCGCACTCTTTGTGACTACCTGTTACACGAGTTCGTTCGATGCCATGTAGAGGACTTTCAGAATCAATTATATGTAGTTAAAGAATGGAGCTGTGTATTGTGGCTTTGTGAAAGCTTTTAGTAGAAACTTCTCGTTCTTGGAATTGTACTGCCCCTACATTGAGGTAGAATTTAGTGTATGGGTTCACTGTAGCAAAGTCCTATTCATCACGATCAACCCAAGGAGAAAGAGATGTTGAGAGTCGATTTCCAGGACATTTATAAAATTTCTACTCAAAATTCGATCAGGCACAGTCAGAAGTCGTCTACTGCTGAAACTCTATCTATGGGCATTATGGACTCTTTACTTCTTTCTGAATCGATGAGTAGTGAGCAGTCCGTTTCTTTTGATGATGCTGAGCGACGCAAGAAGGCTCGTAGTACTAGTAAGCATCGAGAATTGGAAGTAGGTCCACTCCAAGCAATGAAACTTAGAATAACTTTGGATTCTTGACGGATAATGGAAATCAAGAAGCGTTGGAAGAACAGTAGTAGTAAAGGTCATCAATGAGGTCTAGAGACTTCCGTATGGGTGCTTACGATCAATTTGCTGAGAATCAATCTAAGTTTGGAGTACATTCGGAATTTGATTTGACAATGTACACCACACATGTGAATTCAGCAGAGGTCCCTCTGTAGGAGTACTATAGAAGTATTACAGCTAGAGAGTTGAAACAGGAAGCTGCTCGTATGGAACGTGAAATGAAATCCAGTGATGGAACAACGAATGTACATCTCCTTGAAGAACGAGGTATCGTTGTGGATATGGACGAAGAGGAACTCTACAGTAAGGTGCATAGTTCAGAACATCTACCAAGACGTCGAGGTCGCCCTGCTCCAAAGGAGGAAAAAGTGTTGTCTCGAAGTATTATGATGAAGGTACCTGAGAAGAAGTCTTTTGAGAAGAATGAGGAAGAAAGGAGAAATGTGGATAAGGAAAAGAGAAAGAAGGAGGAAGAAGAGAGAAAGAAGAAGGAAGAAGCAGAGAAGAAGAGTTAGTGTGATGAATGGAATTCATATCTAGAGTTGAGTGCATCGGCTCCTGAATTTGTGCTTAAGTATATGATAGTGATGAGTAATGATGAATAGAAAACCAGTGACACCTGTTATTGTTCAACCTCCACTGATGCCTGGGCAAATGATGCCTGGACAAATGATGCAACCCCCACTTATGCCTGGACAAGTTCTCATGCCTGGACAAGTAGTGATGCCTGGACAAGTGGTAATGCCGATGATGATGCGTCCTCTTCCCAACCAAGTGATTCAATCTCCTTCTGGTCAGCCGATTGTGGTACAGGGGTATCCGTATCCCATGGGTGTTGTCCGAAATATGCCAATGCCGAACCCGCAGTTCAACAATGCTACTTATCCTCCTCAGAACCAGCAGATACAAGTAACCCCTATAACAAGTCAAACGCAGTCTCAGTAGTTCTTCTGTTTGTTGTAATACGTCTAACAATGGATGTAGAAAGAAAAATTCACATCAGAAAAAGAAGGCGGCGTTTTGACATTCGCGGGTTTCTCATTTCGTTTCCTTAACTCCGCGAAATGGACAACACGTTCAATGGTATTTATCTGAGCGAACAGCGTCGAGTCTCAATGTCCTTGAAATCTGTGATTTCTAGGTTCTTGGCCAGATGAAGACAGATTCTACAAGTATCAGCTGGAAAGGCGAAGATATGTCATTACGAGTAGAAGGAGATCATATTTATGATGACTTTTGTAGTATGAAGCTTCGGAGTTGAAAGATGCCTTCTGGTGCAAAGTGGGTTCCAAGTATCAAATTCGGTTCGTCCTAGCGAATGGAAATCATGTTCGTTTTGATGGTTATCGTCGTGCTGTGAGTTCTTGTGCGATGGAGTTTTATTTTGTAGGATTATGATATCCTCCTTCCGTACATGAAGAATGTGTTCAATATTGATATCCAGGAGGAAAACATGGGCTCAGCTGGAGTGAATTGGGGAAGCACGGATTTTGAAGGAGGCGAAGCAGAGTTTGCCATTTTTCTGCCTTGGTGATGAATAGTGAGAACATGGTTCTGAAGGATCTCGAGGGTCGTCGTCTCTTCGAATTTAGCCTAAGTGAACTGAGTCAATGTGCTCTTCCTTCAAAGAGCGAAGTGGAATTCCAGTTCGTGGAAGAAGATACGACCAAAACTACTGTATCTATGCGTTGTTGCATTTACTGTAGGAAGAAACTCTTGTTAATCTTCGTTTCTTCGTCCCACAAGGAGATAATGAAGACGATGAAAACACAGCGGCCTATCTTCTTCAACAAATGGTTCTGGAGCGTGCTGGCTTGAGTAACAACAGCGGAAACATGATTACAGAGTTGGATGAACGAGTTGGTTCCTTTGTAACTCCTCGTGGACGTTACACCATGGAATTCTATGATAATTATATGCGTATGAATGGAAAGACATATACTTATAAGATCTTGTATTGATATTGATGATGATGTGAGCATAGATATAAGACTATTTCTTGCATCTACATGTTCGATCTTCCTGATGTCACTCACAAAGCGCTGGTATTCACACTTACGAAGCCACTTCGTCAAGGCCAACAGATGTATCATCATCTTGTTGTGTATGTTCCGACAGAGAAAACGGTGATTAGTCTGAATCTTGATGAAGTGATTCTTCAAGACAAATATGCAGGGAAGCTACAGCCAACAATGAAAGATGAATCATATAAGTTAGTAGCAAAACTCTTCAAGTATTTGGGAGGCATTAAACTGTATTCATCTGGTGATTTCCGTACTTCACGAGGCACACCCTATGTGAAGTGTGTGTACAAATCAGATGGAGGTCTCTTGTATTTCATGGAAAAGACGATATTCTTCATTCATAAACCAACCTTGCAGATTCATTACGATGTAAGCATTTTGAATGGTTGCAACTGTAGGATATCCAGTCTGTGAAGTTCAGTCGTTATGATCCAAATGCGAAGAGTGGTAATCGTAACTTTGATTTATTCGTAAGAATATTTGGAGATTGGATTAAATGTAGATTCAGACGAAAGGACAAAATGGGGCTGGATTCACCTTTCATAATATTGAATAGTACTTATTGATACTTAATATCATCAATAGTGCTGACTTCTCTTCCATTCATACTAAGTTGGTGAATAAGGAGATCCGTATTCGAGGTCTAAAACCGATCAGTCTTCCAGATTTAGGAAGTGATTCGGATGATGAAGATTTCGATGTGAATAGTGCTCAAGAGGATCAGGTTGAAGATGGTGAATATCATCAGAATCCTAATGAAGAGGAAGAGGAAAGTTCGGAAACGAGTGATACGGATGAAGTGATGAAGGAACTTGAACCAGAGAGTGATAATGCTATGGAAGAAGAGGGAGAAGAAGGAGAGACGCGAGATGATGAGCAGATGAATCCTTCTGTATATATTGTGAATAAGATTAATTAGTAGAAACGACAGAAAGTTGATGAGTGAATTGATTGTCATTTTTATGTTTGTTAGAAATGATTTCTCACTGGCCTATTCTTTTTATTGTATTATGTCTTGTTACACATTTTTTTTGTGTGTTTATTCTCTAGATTCGAAGTGTGTATTCTCTCGAAGAGAAACCCACTCCAAAGGCTTCTAACAATGATTTGTACATACTAATTGAATCTTGTATTGAACATGAGCGAGAAAGGTATGTTATTCGAAATACGTGGTGTATGGATTTGCGACAGTTTCCAAGTGAGCACTTCGTGTATATCATCATCTAGATGTTCAATACACCTTTCTCATTAGTAATCTCAATCCTCAATGTCTTTCAGAATCGGATTCCATGCTTCAGATGGAAGTCGATAATGTAGTGAAATGATTGTTTTATAAATATAGAATGCTATTGTAGTTCCTTCAGAGGTATCTCGTTTCACATACCTACAGTTTATTGAAGAGTATCTGAAGTCCAAAGACTATCATGGGCGGTTTTTACTCTTCTCGGATGTGTATGCCTTCCACGCTCGTTCATTTATGAGTATATATGGATCTATCATACCTTCATCCGATGTCTTTGTTGATAAGGTGTAGTAAATTCATGATTTGTGTTTTGTAGTGAGAACCAATCTGTCCATGTGTTCCCTGACAGTCCCATTTTAAGTTGATTTTTTTCACTTTCATTGATCCTAGTGTCTGTTGATGCGTTGCATGCTGTCAACGCTATAACGAGTGAATCAGTTTCAATTCTCCAGAAGTTGAAAGAAGCAAAGATTCCAATCCATTCTAGCATCTACCTTAAACAGCTCTGTAATATAGACGATACTGTCTGGTTCTTTGCTCATACATCCTCCATGTTTAGTATGTATTACATTTGGGAAATGGAAGATGATGGGAAAGCTCTATGTAAAGAGATGAAGAGGAGACCTATGAAACAATTCGATCTCATATTAGCAAACAAGTCTATTTTCTCTTCATCTGTATTTTCTGTAATATTAAAGTTCTTTTTCATCGGAATTCTCGTGTTCCTTCTTTTCACTGCATACTGTATCCGAAGAGGAAAGAACCACTATCATTGAAGAATATCTAGTTTAGATAGTTCGGATAGAATTAAATAATGTTTGTGAAACAACAGAACAAGAGTATTGGATAAGAATCTTGTTCCCGTTCGAATCCTTCAATTCCCATGATTATCGTTTCAAACCTGAATTGTGTTCTTATAATCGTAAACGTATTAGAATGGCTGCTACATATTCTCAAGTACCAGCGCTTTTTAATCTATTAAGGAACTAGACAACTGGAAATCTCATCAAAACATGTATGGGCGTAGGAATACTTGCTCTTCCCTATACTGCAATTCTTGTGACTTTGAGTTGCATTATTGAATTATAGGCGGGATTTGTTCCTTCGTTTCTTCTGATTGTGATTATTGCGTTATGGGTGTATTATTGCATGCACCTGTTAATTCAGACGAATGAGGCATGTACATCGGTGTTGATTCCAACAAATGAAGACCCTTACAAGATCGTATCTAGAAAAGTAAACTTAGGCGTGAGTTTCGAAAGATAGGGCTTGGGTTCATTTGGAGTCTTTCTTCTGAACTTCTCATTTATTGTGACGTTGATCGGTGTTGGAGCAGCCTATCAGATCACATTCAACAATATGTTAGCAAACCTTCCTTGGATTATATGGAAGTTTCCTTTGGGTAAATTTACATGGTTCTGGACACTCATCTTTGGTGTTCTGATTCTTCCTTTGGTTCTTCTCCGTTCGATGGGGTACTTTCCGTAATTGCATTTTTACTTTAGATCTATTTCATTTGCTTCCCAAGCTGGTAACTATATCTTGATCTTGGTAATGATCATTGTTATCGTGTACGGTGCTATTCATAACAAACCCAGTTTCGCTCTCAGGATGTTATGGCCTCAAGATATCATGGGTATTGCCAATATGTTTGGAGTGATCTGTTTCTCGATGGGAGTTGCCTTTGTTGGTTTGTCGTCACGTGTAAGAGTAAATTCTCATGATTAAGAATAGAGTAGCATGGAAAACCCAGGTCGTTTTAAGAGTGCATTGATCGTCTCTCTGATTGTTCCGAGTGTCATCTATATTGTATTTGCATTTGCAGGTGTAATATTCTACAATGAGAAAGGCATTCGTGATATTATTCTTGCAAACATCCCTTCCGACACGCTGTATTATCAGATCTCGGCTATCGGCCTTTCATTAGTTTGTTTCCTTTCATATCCCATCGCTGTTTATCCTGCTCTTATTGCATGTGAAGCATGGATTAAAGAGGGTGAATATTGATTGAAAGTATGAGAAATAGAAGAGACAAAGGTGGTGGTTACTAATTGGAAGCGAATTCTTCAACGCATTCTCATTGTTGTTGTTACTTGTCTTCTCGCCTATTTTATTCCAAACTTCAATATGGTGGTGTCATTTAATATCCTTATCGTTCATCGTTATTGTTCTCTTAATGCATACTTGGATGCTTCACCATCTCGATTGTTTCATTCATTCTTCCTCCTCTCCTCCACATGAGAATTCTTCCCAATGCTTATAAAGGTAGTTGGTATGTTGATCTTCTATTTGTTGTGTTGGGTGTCGGTGTGATGGTTCTGGCTACGTTCACAACGGTTTTGTCTCAGTTCAAGTATCATGTTTGTGAAACAAAGAAAGTACTCATGGTTGGGGCAATTATCACGATTGTGACCGCTCTCACCGCATATGTAACACACAGTAGCATTTGGGCAATCGCGAGCAAAATGGCCGGATTGGAGACAACGTTTGCACTGGACTGCCTGATGACAATCAGCCACTAGATGACTAGAACTTAAGGTAAAGAATTAATAGGACCCTGTCTGACCACAGCGCTTACAAATCTTGGGTTCAGGACAGTCCCTTGCAATATGACCTTCCTTGTGGCAGTTACCGCTATTTTGGTAGGAAAATAGAATTACTCACCAATAAATATGATCTAGATCATAATAACAGATTCTCATTATTACCTGAGGAATGATTCTCCCGATGAACGTTTCTATAAATAAGAATGTTTATCCATCTATACCTAGAACGACAGTCCCTTGCGAGATGGCCAGTTCTTCCACACTTGTAACAAATGAGGTTTCTATAACATATCATAGAATAAGAACATGGACTGTGGGCGTAGATGATGACTATAACTAGGTAAAATAATAGAACGACGTTCTCTTCTAACGCGATCGGGCTTTCCATAAAGGCTACGGAAAACAGGACGTTTCGATGTGCAAACAGCTGCAATGTGTCCAACACCTCCACATATGTAACAAACTTGTTTCTCTACACTAAATCCCGGCAAGTACCCGAACCACGACGTCGGAGGTGAGGACAGTCCCTCTGAATATGTCCAACCTGACCACAGTGATGACAAATTCCCTCTTGCATTTCTAATGGGTGATGACATAACAAACAAGATTATTTCATTTATATTACTTTGCTTTTGTGCTCTATTTCATTAGTATATCGCTCCTGTAACACCCTTCGCTATCTCTTCAAGAGAAAACCGTATGGAAGTACGAAGACAAAAGTCAGACAGAAAAATGCAACATAATATAGAGGTACAGAAACGTACTGATAAGAAGAAACTTGCTTACACTGAAAGATCCACATGTCCTAACAGTCAATCGTGGCAGTACTGAAAAATAGCCTCATAAATGCAAATTGTAGCAGGTGCAGGTGGTGGAGATCATATAAACACGGATTCCAAATGGATAGTCATATGGTTCAAACACAACCACACCCCTATACCTCGAAATACATATCCATACAAATGATATTGAAGAGGATATAACACCCTCAAGAGTTATGACTACAATGACCTTTCTTAAACTAGCAAAATCCAGAAATGTCAATGAACAATCCAACTGTTCCGATTTAGAGAAGTGCCAAAATGAATCCATGGCACGAAATATTCGCTAGAATAGTAATATAATCGTATGTCAAAATAGAATTGACACTTGAAAAGAACAAGTATATTCTTAATAAAGCCATCAGAACTAACAGAGAATCAACAAAAGAACATTAATCTTCCACCACCCAATGCGGACTTAGATTTCAATCGATACAGATCATTAATGATAATCAACTGCGGGAATCAAATACAACTGTTCTTTCAAACGCCCTAGAGAGAATCAAAACGGATTGACTTGATATAATATACATGAGCAAAGTGAGTTTAAGCAACTCAAACATCCATAGAGTTATTGTGAGTCATGAGAATTCGTAAGAATAAACGCGTATCACTTTTTATTACTAATGATAAAGAGTAGAATCGAAAAACAATGCAGTACTACGAGATCAATTATGGCTATCGATCGCCATACAAAGAATGGGTTTTCAAATATGTTTTATTTACTAGGTATTGTTAGAAGAGTCATTTATTCGCCATGGAGTGGATTTGAACTTACCCAATTCTATTGATGATTTGATTCATTCTGCAATTCAAGTACAATTTGAATAGTGTTTTAACCATAAGGATGAGAAGGCGACACTATGCATTACAGAATGTACAAGAAAGAGGTTTGAAGAGTTTCGAGAGAAGAGTCCTTCCCATTTTGCATATATTCAATCGCTCACCTGTATCAAGTGTAATCATCAGGAACCCCTTTCGTCTTTTAAGTGTGTGTTGGATATAGCGAAACGTATCGTTGGGTACCACGTAGATGATATGTAGATATGAAAGAATCCAAAGATAAGTACATTGTATGTACTGAGAAGGAATTGTACAAACAAGATATCCGTCGGATACCAGGAATTCCTTTGATCTATTTCAATCGCAGCGTTCTATCGTTAGACCAGCCATCAAAGAATTCGGACCACTTTGTTGATGCTGTATGGTTCTGGAACGATCCTGATGGTTAGAAAATTTCCAGTCTCTATGGTGTTTCAGAAGCTGAAAAGAGGGAATTAGGAATCAAATTCAAGAAGGAAGCTCCTAGTCATGTAAAGTAGTTGTGGATTTGTTACATAGAATCCTTTTGTGGACATTAACCATCATCAGAAGAATCCCAATCCTTTGTCTTGTAAGAAGAAAAAGAATCTTCCTCCTCCTCCAAAAGTTGGTGTGATGTATATGATGAAGTGTAGGAGTCGGGAGAACGAAAGACACGAAGACGAAGTAAAAAGGCAAAAGCAACAACGACAGGTCCACTTGAAGTAATAATGAAATGATACAATATGTTTGTCAACGACTACAGAAATCGTCCATTTTTCCGACACATATTTCGAATTTCCTGGATACCGATGGATGCTTCGAATGGCATATACGAGTTATTCATTCTACTTGGAAATGAAACGACCATGTGTATGCCTTATTATGTTAAGAATGGTACCATCTCCTCCAAACAACTGCATTCTTCGAAGATCCCATCTTCAATAAGTATTACAGACTCGAAAATCTCCATTGGTAAAATACGTAGTTCGAATCAACAACCATCTAAAGGACAAGACATTTGTGGTTTTGTTGATTCATTCTTTGGATTGACAAATGATAAATTTGTGACAGAACTACGGAGCCAGTGTTCTTGTGAAGTGTTGATTACTTCAGAAGGACAAGTTGAATATCGTGTGAAGGATCTGAATAATCAAATTCTGACGCCTGGTGTTGTTCTTAAGTTGTTTCTTAAGTATGTGATTCTCTATGAGTGTTACCGTTCCAATATTCAGATTAAGAATGTTACTGTTGCCTATCCAGTATATTGTTCTCGGCATCATGAAGAGTACCTTGTGTATCTTCTTAAGTCCCTTGATTCATATAATGTAAGGTGCGTTAGTCAACTGCCCTGTTTTATCACCTCTCTTTTACCAATTGACTTGTCTCCATGCGCTCATACTAATGTACTTTTATTTTATGCTGATTATGGCTTATTTCATATCTTTGCTTGTACCGTTTATTCCAGACATTTAACCGTTCGGCGCCATCTTAAGTCAACTCAACTCAGTCATCATTCCTTTATTAACAGGATCTATGCTGATATTCTGGAAAAAATGCAGAAGAAATCGTTTTCTACAGATTCTTCAACAACACTCTTCAAAGCATGTTATCAGATGTTGAATCGGCTTGCTTATCAAACCCTAGCTTCTATGAATCTTCTTATCACGGAAGGTCAGTTAGTTTATACTGTAACAGATGATAGTATCTACTACATGATGAGACCAATTCTGAGTCATCTTACTTCGGATTTGAATAAACTGTTGGTTGACTTGCATTGGACACGGATACCTACCATTCTCACTGGAGAGTCTTCTTCTCTCTTTATCTATCGACGCTGGTACCAGGAGGACTTTCCAAATGTTCCGTTCTGTTGTTGTCATGATATTATGGAAATGGTTCTCCATAATATGAATCCAGGCCTTCCCGTTATAAGGAGTATTTCTGAAGAGACTGAAACTCAAACCCAATTTTCGGTTATGAATCCTGATCCTCCCAACTTCACTTCGTCTTCGAGTATCCTATCAACACTTCGTGATGAAAGTATAAAAGAGAAATCAAAAACCTCATCAGATTCAACTCCATTAACAACATCTTCTCAAGGAGCTCCTTCACAAGAAGATGCATCGAGATCAGTGCTTTCTCAAACAGATCTTACACATCCAGACGTATCAAAACCGATCCCCTCCCAAGCAGACTCTTCTCAGGAAGATGCACCAAAATCAATACTCTCTCAACCCAATTCTTCACATACCGACATGCCAAAATCAACACCCTCTCAAGCTGATACTTCACAGACAGATGTACCAAAATCAACACCCTCTCAAGCTGATACTTCACATACCGATATGCCAAAATCAACACCCTCTCAAGCTGATACTTCACAGACAGATGTATCAAAATCCACACCTTCTCAAGCCAATTCTAAAACTAGTTCAACTGAGAAACAACCTCTCTCAAGTGAGTTTGAATCCTGGTATTTAATTGTAGTATCTCCTCTTTCATCAATGACAATTGAAGTGCATATTAGTCAAGATGATAGAGATGCAATCTTCATCCCATATCAAATCAAAAATAATTCAGCAAAAAGTGATTCTGAAACCACAACATCTCATACCAGTCATCCAAAGTCCACTGTAACATCACTCTCTAAATTGGAAGGGACAAAAAACGAGAAGGATGCAAAGGCGAAGCTTCCTGCACAGAATACTCGAAGACTATCAGAACGTAGTCACAGAAGGGCAAGTGTCACCGCTCTTCAAGCAACCCGAGAACAGTTGAGACCTCGTCGTCATACTCGTGAAGAGAAGAAAGAGAAGAAGGAGAAGAAGGAAGAAGAAAAAGAGTTTCCTGGAACTGAATTCATCTGGGTATCTTCGGATCCTCTTATTCTTCCTCAAGAACCAGGCATTGATTTTCTATCTGAATTCAATGTTCACAAGATTGATTCATTTTCTATCTATTCTACTAAAGGTAAGTGGGAAGAGAATCTAATTTCAGGTATTTATGTGAATTCATCACTTCAAGAGCGTATTATGCAAAGACTGGATGATCGAACACGGTTTCAACGCTACGATGATGGATCAACCTATTCAGGGAGTGTCTTACAAGGTAAGAGACATGGATCAGGAACACTAACGTATTCTGATGGATCCAGTTATCAAGGAGGATTCCGAGAGAATAATCGACATGGACGTGGTGCTCTGCGTAAGAATAACAGGTGCTATTTTGAAGGTATTTTTGAGAACGATTGTCCAGTATCAGGTATTCTAACATTCAATAATGGAGCACGTTATGATGGAACCTTTAATCAAGGAAAGCCACATGGAGAAGGAACCTACTATGCGAATGGGCATGATGCTACATGGGATGGTCACTGGGAACATGGTGTAATGGATGGAACAGGTGCGTATTTCTTTGATAATAACGATTATTTTGATGGTACGATGGCTCAAGGAAAGCCTCATGGAGCTGGAATAATCTATACGAAACAGGGAAAAGTAATTGTGGAAGGTGAATGGAAAGAAGGACAACGTGATGGGTCTTTTGTCCTATATACCCCAGATTATTCCTATTGGAAGGTAACATATGTTCAGGACGTGCTGGAAGGCGAATGTACATTCTTTAATGAAAAAGGCAAACAAACTGGACAGGGAACCTTCCACAATAATTTGTTCACAGGAAAAGGGAAGTTTGTATTCCTCAATGGAACACATTTTGAGGGTGATATAAAGAATGGTCAATATGACGGAAAAGGATGTTATCGATATGGGGATCAAATGTCTCTCACAGCGACGTATGTAAACGGTATAAAGGAAGGTAGTATTACAATCTGTAAAGGTGATGAGTTGGTTTTCCGTGGAAATTGTGATAAAGGCCATATCCAAGGGTATGGAGAAGAGTTCAAACAAGGAGAAATTGTTTATTCAGGTGAATATGCCCATGGAGTTCGATCGGGTAATGCTACTGTTACATTAATGAACGGATATGTCTACAAGGGGATGGTGAAAGATAACATGTTGTCAGGCATGGGAACGGTGTATTCAGAAAAAGGAGATGTTTTCCTTCATGGTCGTTTTAGAAAGAATATGTACATTGGAGGCAAGTGAATTCTCTTTGTTTGATCAAATTTAAGAGTGAAGAGGTAAATATCATATAGGTGAAAGAAAGACAGACTATAGATTTATCCCCTGGATCACCATTTCTAGTCGTTCCAACACACAAAGTATTGTTCTTACGTTCTAATGCCTGTGTAAGTGAGTGATCTAATTGTTTTCTGACTTGCTTCTTGTGATTGGAATTACTAACAGTGTAATAGTCCCCAGTCTGTTATTCTGAAGCAGCGTCGTGATGCTGAGTTGAAGGCTGCCGCTGAGAAGCTTGCCGCTGATATTGTGGCTGCTGATAAGACCAAGCGTGCTGAGATGGTGAAGCGCAGTGAGATGTATGAGAAGGAGTA
>JABLTK010024651.1_pt1 | contig 32508 bp, 19 predicted proteins | sample 7160131 | NCBI WGS metagenome assembly JABLTK01 (sample SAMN14651221, study PRJNA627086) | human gut metagenome | isolation source: feces | host: Homo sapiens
ATTTTTATGCAAAAATCGTGAAACTTCCTTAAAATTAAGGTTTAACGAAAGTTAAAATATATAAAATGGGGTGTCTGTTTGACACTACCCAATACGGAATGGAGGTGTTCAAAATTAAAAGAATTTACATGAGATTCCCGGAGGGAAGAAAAAAGGCATTGACTCTGAGTTATGATGATGCGGTAATTCAAGATAAAAAGATGATGAAAATTCTTGATGAGAGCGGTTTGAAATGCACATTCAATATAAATACAGGGTGTTTTTCAGACGAAGGCAGCAAAGAAAGCCGAAGGATGACAATGTCGGATACACTCAAAACATTCGGGAATTCAAAGCATGAAATTGCGATTCATTCAAGAAATCATTTGTATTTGGATAAAATTCCAAATGAATGGGCGGCAAATGAAATCATTGAGGATCGCATAGCGGCTGAGCAGATGTTTGGCAGAATTATAAAAGGTTTTGCCTATCCGTTTGAAAAACCGGCAGAACGAATTAAAAATGTTCTCCGTACAGCCGGAATTGCATATGCTCGCACTACCTGTTGTACCGGAAGGTTTGACATTCCGGAAGATTGGTTGGAGTGGAATCCGACCTGCTGGCATAGTCATGGAAAGCTTATGGAGCTTACCGAAGAATTTTTGAAAGATAACGCGCTTCCGATAACGGATATACCAAAACTAATGATGGTCGGAGGACACAGTTACGAATTTGATTTGGATGACAACTGGAATTTGCTTGATGAATTCATAAGCCGCATATCGCAGCGTGATGATGTGTGGTATGCAACAAATATGGAGATATATAACTACATAAAGGCTTATGAGAGCTTGCAATATGATTACAGATGCATCATGTGTTACAATCCGTCGGCGGTAAATGTCTTTCTGGATGTGGATGGAATAACATATGTTGCAAAACCATCGGAAACTATTGTTTTTTAAAAAAAGTTTTATACGAGGAGAAAAGAAAAATGAAATTAAAAAGAGTAATTGTCACAGTTTTAATGGCTGCCATATGTGCAGCGGGATTTACCGGATGTAAGTCAGACACAGTAGGAGGAAAGGATAGAATAACCGTAACTATGTGGACTGATGACAGCAGTTCAATGAATGTTATGAAAGACCTTGTTAATGAGTTTAATGGGGGCATAGGAAAAGAGAAAAACATTTATTTTGACTATCAGATTAAGGAAAATGATCTTGCAAAACAGGTTGAGGTTGCATTGGTAACAGATCAGGCGCCGGATTTGTTTGCCGGCCCGTCAATTCTGAAATTGGTGGAGAATGAGGAGATTGCGTGTCTTGATGATTACAGCGAACTTGCTGAACTCAGGGAGGAATATCCGTTGAGAAGAAAAGGCTGGACTACTGTAAATGATAAGCTTTATTCGTTGGCGATCAATCTCGGCGAATATGCTCTTATTTATAACAAGGATATGTTCCGTGCAGCGGGTATTGTAGATGAAAACGGAGAACCTACACCGCCGAAAACATTTGATGAAGTCAGAGAGTATGCTAAAAAACTGACAGATACATCAAAACAGCAGTACGGAATTGTATTCCCGATTAAATGGGGCGGTATGTATTCATGTGATATAATGAATGCGTCGCAGTCGTCAGCAGGTTATATCGGTTATAATCCGGTTAAAGGAGAGTATGATTTTGAGTATATAAGACCTATGCTTGAAATGGTTTTGGGTATAAAAGATGATAAATCAAATTATCCCGGTGCGGAAGGCTTGGACAACGATCCTGCAAGAGCAAGATTTGCGGAAGGAAACATCGGAATGAAGTTTGCGGTTTCGTGGGATGTAGGCGTATTTAATGACCAGTTCCCGGCAAAATGCGATTGGGGCGTAGCGCCGCTTCCGGTAGCAGATGCAAACAAGAGATACAAACAAATAGAAACCTGCGGTACAACTGCTTATATTAACGCTAACAGCATGAAAGATGAAAAGAAAAAAGCAGCAGTGCTGGAAGTTTACAAATGGCTGTACGGTGATGATGTAATTACAACGCTTTATAAAGAAGGTATTGCACTTCCGAATAACAGTAACATTATTGAAAACACAGAAATAAGCGAAAATCGCAAAGGCTGGAAAGAATTTGCACAGATGCATTCAATTGCACATATTCAGGCAGAGGGCCCGTCGGTTGATGTTTCAGGATATGAAGCTCGCGGAGAAGTGTTTACCTCACAGGTATGGACAGGTAAAATGTCAATAGACGAGTTTATTAAAGAAAGCACCAAAATATATAATGAAGGTGTGAAAAAATATGCCGAGACTCATCCTGATTATAATCCGAAACAGTATATTAATCCTGACTGGGACATTAGCTTGCAATAAGGAGCGGCATAATGAGAGAAATAAAATCCGAACAAATTGACAAACGGCTGAAAAAGTCGAGCAAAAGAAACAGGGAACAGCGAGTAAGAACACTTGAGTGTTACGGTGTATTATCTACACAGATTATAGGTTTCTTTGTATTTACATTGTACCCCATGCTATGGGCGGCAAAGAAAGCGCTGTATTATTATGACGGATTGAAAACAACCGAAAAATTTGTTGGTTTAAGCAATTTTGTTTCGGCATTTACAACGGATGCAACTTATTGGAAAACATGGTTGTTTACATTAAAGTTTGCCTTAATGAAAATGCCGCTTGAATTGGGCTTTGCGATGATTCTTGCGCTGATACTGTATAAAAATTTAAAAGGAAGAGGCTTTTTCAGAGCAATGTTTTATCTTCCGAATGTTATCAGTGTTGCAATAGTCGGCGTTATATTTACCAACTTATTTGATTATTTTGGTTTTATAAATGCGTGGTTAGTAAAACTAAATATTATAAAAGAGAATGTCGAGTGGTTTGCACAGCCGCTGACGGCGCAATGGGCGTTAGTACTGGGCTCGGTATGGTGTACTTTCGGTGTAAATGTATTGTATTTTATTGCGGCATTGAACAATGTTCCGGAAGAACTGTATGAAAGCGCTAAGTTAGATGGTGCAAACGCAGGAACTATATTCTTCAGAATAACGCTGCCGTTAATGGCGCCGGTATTGCAGACAATACTTCTGTTATCATTAAACGGAACGCTTCAGACAAGCGATTACATACTTGTAACAACTAACGGAGCACCCGGCGGTGAGACATTTACCGTAATGTCATATCTGGTAAGTAAGTTTGTTCCGGGTTTTGCCGAAAGCACGGTTAATATAGGATATGGCTGCGCATTGTCGATAATAACAAGTATAATCATGTGTATGATAGCGATTGGTTATACGAAAGTCAGCGCAAAATTGCAAAATTTGTATTAGGGGTAATTGAGTATGAATGCTAAGAAAAAGAATTTGATAGTATTGATTATTAAATATTTAATTTTGTTTGTTGCGCTGATAATTACATTAATACCGCTTGTTTATGCTGTGGCATCATCTTTCAAAACAAATGCGGAGATTTTTGCACACCCGGAACGAATATTTCCGGAACACTTTTCTCTGGATAACTATATAACAGCATGGAATTCAAACAATTTTAATATAGGGAGAATGCTTTGGAACAGCACATATTATACGGTGATGTCACTTGTTATAATACTTACGCTATCTTCACTCACGGGATATGTATTTGCAAGGGCTGATTTCCCGGGTAAAAAGGTTATTTTTGCGGTAATGAGCGCAATGATGTTTGTGTCCGTTGGAACGATTACAATTTATCCTAAATTTGAAATATTAAATGTATTTGGTTTAGCTACATCACTTTGGGGACTTATTGCAATGAAATTCTTCGGATGCAGCGTGGTAAACGTATATTTGGTAAGAAGTTATATACGAACACTTCCGACAGCTTTGGATGAAGCTGCGAAAATAGATGGGTGTGGATTTTTGAGAACATTCTTTTCGATTATTTTCCCATTGCTTAAACCGATAATTGCAACAATAGGGATAATGACATTTCAGGGTTCGTGGAATGATTACCTGATGCCTACATTGTTTACTCTGTCCCGACCGGATCAAAGAACATTAATATCCGGAATTATGGCATTAAAAACAAGCGGTCAGGCGGCAGCTTCGGTCAATTTGATGCTTGCAGGCGTGACGGTAGCGGTAATTCCGGTACTTATTGTATATGCAATCGGTAATAAATATTTTGTTTCCGGTCTTACAACAGGAGCGGTCAAAAGTTAATCTTGAAATCAGGGAGGTGAATAAGATGAAAAACAGAGCAATATGTATGATAGCTGCATTGTTGGCGGTATTCATGTCAAGTACAGTGTTGGCAGATGAGCAATCAGACGAAACAGGCAAGATAACGGAGTTTTCAAATGACTTTGAGAATACCGAGTACTATGAACCTGCGGCTGAGTATGGGGAGTTTTACCAAACCGAGCGTTCGGGTTCGTCAATACCGTATATTAAAAATGCCGGTGAATACAAAGGAAATGCAAGTAACAGCTCATACATTATAGATGGTGACATATATGAAGATCAATATAAAGACGGAGTTTTGCAGCGCCCTGCTTCCAATGTATATCAGACGGCAAACAATAAATACAGTATGCCGACATTGAAAAATGATAATATGCATCTGGGCGGACTTGACGGCTACATAGGATTTTTTTCCAGATATTCGTTTTTAAGCTCCATACGCTGCGACGGCTTTGACGGAACGCAAAACCTTCTTGTAACAGATGACGGCAATGATAATCACATTTTGAGAATGTCACCTGTAAATGTAAATGGTATTGCAAATGGTGAAGCAAGCTTCTTTGGAAAAACTAATCTTAGCCTTTACGGACGGACAACCTGCTTTGAGTTTGATGTAAATATTTCAAACGAGGGTAACGGAGTACGCCTTTCGATTGTAAAAGACGGAAATCTGGAGAACGCTCTTAAAGAGGGCGAAGCAAACCGGTTCGGAAATGTAAATGTAACTCAGATGCTCCGAAACAACGGAAAGGCTGTATGGTATGATGCTGTTACATTTAAGAATGGTTCAATCTATCTCGGAAGTGACACAAACAGAACAGAGGTTGGGGCATATGAGCTTGACGGCTTATATAAGGTAAAATACTATCTCAATCTTGAAAACGATGTTCCGTACAATATGGTTGTAGTGGAACATGACGGGAATGTTGTCAGCGAGAGTGGGTTGATAGAAATTAATGACAGTAATGCAAAAACATCTGTTAAAATAATGGCTCAACATCTGACAAATGCTTTTTCGTTTGATTATAACGGGAAAAATGATTTTGCTTATGTACTGTCAGCGGAGGCAAAAGGCTCAAAAAATACAGAATATGCGGATATGTATATAGACAATCTTAAATTTGGAAAAGCAGACAAATTTGAGATGGTATCTGCAGCCGATAAATATTTGCACAACCCAATTCCGTTTTTAGGGACTCCTCGGGCTGAAATCGAATTTAACTATCCGATTATGCAAAGCGGTTTGGCAGATGTTGTATCGGTTAAAGATTCTTTGGGAAACAGTATACCTGTTTCGGTTGCGGCAAACGGTACTAAGCTGTTGCTTGATTTTGAACCGTTGCAGGCATCATCGAGTTACAGCATTGTGATTTCTGAAAATCTCTGTACAAGCTTTGGAACGAAACTCGGGAAAAACATTGAGCTTAGAATAATCACAAGAGATAAGCTGTCTTTTGCTGATACAACCATTTCGCAGACTGCTTCAGGCTTATATGATTTGGAATTAAAAGTACAGAATAATTCCACAGAGGATTTAAACATGGTTATTGTTGTGGCTGTCAAACACAATGACGCATTGGCTGAACCCAAAATACGCTATTGCGCATCTTTGGTAACAGGCAACACGGAAAAAACGGTAAAAGTTGAAGGGATAAATATTCCGGTAGAATCCGGGACTGTAGAAGTGTTTGTTATAGACAGCTTTTCGGGATTAAGGGCATTAAGCAGCCCTATAATGCTTGCACAATAGTATCTATATTGAGATATCAGGGAAACAAAGTTATCTTAGTATATAAAATAAAGAAAGGAATGATTAAGGAAATGAAAAGAAGAATTCTATCCGCTGCGGTTGCAGCGACAATGTTGGCGGGTGCGCTGCCTGTAATGGCAGCCAACAATACTGAAACAAGCGCTATTGGTTCGGTAACATCGTGCACTATTGATTTTGAAGATAGTGAGCTGTATTCGGTTCAGCCAGACTGGTCAAAATCATTGTATCAAAGCGAAAGCTTAAAAAACCAAAATCGTCCTACTCATTATATTTCAAACGGTGATAAATTTAAGGGTTCTGCGGCGCAGAATATGTGGATGATTAAGGAAGGCTACAATGTGTATGGAGATATAAGCGTTTCTACGGAAACAACCTATGAGTCTGCATATGCTAATCTGCAACAGGCAATAACCAAAAACACAAAAAATGATTACAGTGAAGAAACATATCCGCACATGGTCAAGAATCAGGGTATTTCCGGTTGGTTTGGCTTCGGTACGGAAAATATGTTTTATAATTACACGCTTGCAAGTGGTGCGACCGAGTATACAGGCTATGACAAGAATGACATGATTGTAACAGCCGACGGACAAAACCACAGCCTTACCTTGGCTCCGAAGGGGAATGGTACAGCCGGTGGTAAAGCATATAACAATTACTCTCTGTTCGGTAAGGAGAACATAGATGTTGCGGACAAAATTACTATGGTAGAGGGTAAGGTTAAAATAACAGATGAGGGCGGCGGTGTTCGTCTGATGTTGGCAACAGCGGCTAACCTTAATCTTGATGGTGTAAGAGAAGATACATTGGTTCCGTTGTATTATACTAAGACTTTTAATCAAATGATAGCTTTATGCGACAATCCGGCATGGTTTGATGCGGTTACTTTTAAGAACAATAAGGTATACGTAGGCAATACTGCCGGCGCCGAGCTTTGCACATATAACAAAAACCAGTGGTATACGGTTAGATACTATCTTGACCTTACAAACATAAATGCACCTAAAAACACTGTTGTTATATACAATGATGACGGAATGATCGGATACAAAAAATCGACTATTACCATCAATGATGCAAACAAATATTCTGAGATAAAGGCGTTTAACTATGAATATCTCGGAAAAGGTAAAACAAATCCGTTTGAATTTAAGAAATCAAACAGATATGCTTTTGCTTTTTCAGCATTGTCCGAGGAGCAGTATGGCAATGCGGCATGTGCAAATGTTGATGATATAAACTTTAAGGCTGTTTCTGAAGTTGAACCTGCGAATATGTCCGGTGAGTTCTATCAGGACTTTGAAAGCTATACAACAGAAAAAGTAACAAAGTCAGCATACATAAAGGAAGATACAACGGATAGCAGAACTGTTGAGTTCACAACAAACGGTACAAATGGCGAATATACCGGTAACGCAGCATTTAACCTCTATACTATGGATTACACCAAAAATATGCTGAAAGATGAGTATCCGGCAGACGAAAACGGACTTCAGAGGCCGGGCGGTTGGTATGCAACCGGAAGTGGTGTAAACTATACTTATATTAATCAGGACGCTGCAATTAAGGGCGGACTTAAAGGATATACGGGATTTTCTTCACACTATCTTGTCCGCGATAACAGATCAGGCTGTGATATTGATGATTTGACGGTAGTTGATGATGGCGGAAACAAAGTGCTTGCGCTTGCTCCTTCTAAGTTTAATACGAGTGCATACAGGAGAGTATCATTCTTCGGAAAGCAGAATGTAGACATTGTAAATAAAGTAAATGTTATAAAGAGTAAAGTTAAGATCGTTGACGATACAACAGGTGACGGATTCAGAATTAACATTACCCGAGATAATGATTTCTCAAAATTGAAAAATGAGGATTGGTTTGCAACAACATCTGCATTACAGCTTTTAAGAAACACCAACTCTGTCGGAAACGGTCCTTGGTATGATGCCGTAACAATGAAAAACGGCAAAGTATATCTCGGAGATGTAAGCACTGACAATGAGGTATGTGAGTATACCAACGGTGCATGGTATGAACTTGAGTATTACCTTGACCTCACTGATTTAACAACCCCAAAAAACATCTTGATTGTTTATGATGCAAACGGCAATATGGTTGCTTCAAAAATCAAAGATATTACACTTACCGCGACAACAACTACTGCAATAAACAGTGATGAAAATGCAAAAGCGGGCGGAGCGCTCACAACAAGCTATTTTGACTCGTTTACTGCAAACGGTAAGTATTCGCTTATGTTTACAAATACAAGCGGTAATAATCATCAAGATACATCAAAGGTGTATCTTGATGATATATCGCTCGGCGGTGTTGAAGAAGGCGTATCGCTTATAGGTGAATTTACAGACAAGACAAGCGGAGAGTTTACGGCATATATCACAAATGCTACAAGCAGTGCTATTAACGGTGCGAAATTAATTGCAGCAGTATATGAGGCTGACAGCAATGAACTTGTAGGTATGAATTATATTAATGTGGATGTTGCTGCAAATACGGTAATGGATAAGAAAACTGTAACTATCAGTAATCTTGATTTACCGACAAAATATTATGCGTATGTTTATTTGTGGGATGATTTCAACAGCATATACCCATTGACAAATGCAGCATCTGTAAAATGATGAAAGTTGGTTTTATGGGCGGAGGAAAACTTCTCCGCCCACATATCAACAAAGAGGAGGATAACTTTTGAAAAATCTCATTTTATTAACAGTATTTTGTATGATGCTTAATATATCTGTTAGTGCCGAAGAATACAGCGAAGCTATACATATGGAAATAAATACGAATAAAATTATAAATCACATTGACAAAAATATGTATGGTTTTAATAACGAATGGTCAGACGAGGCTTTGGGAGATATATTTCTCGACAAAAATTATGGCAGAACAGAAAAATTCAGCATAAATTTTGATGACGAAAAGTATTATTTGCCACAGGCGGAATATGGAACGGCTTATCTGAGTGATACGAGTTCAACAACAACAAGATATATACAAAACGGTGATGAATTTAAGGGTAATGCAAGTTATTCTTCATGGATGGTTAAATCGGGGAGCTATTTGTATGACGAGCAGTATTCGGACGGGGTGCTGCAAAAACCAAAAGGAAGTATTAATGCTGCGGCAGATAACAAATATCAAAACATTTTAAGTGACAACCTTGTATCAGGCGGTATAGAGGGATATGACGGATTCTCTGACCGATGGAGATTAGGCGGTGATTTTTCGGGAAAGACTGTTGAGGACTTAACTATACAGGAAACAGGAAACGGAAATCATGCGATATTTTTCAATCCTGTAGAGAGCCGTGGCGGTTCCTTTTTCGGCAAAAACAGGTTAGCGCTCATAGACAGAAAAACTGTGCTTGAATTTAAAATAAACATTGAGTCCGCAGTGAATGGTGAATTTGTTTTAAATATTGTAAGAGATGCGGATTTTGAAGCTATAAAAGATGCAGAACAGTTAAAGTATGCAAATACGGCTACCTTGCAGTTTGTTAAACAGAAGAACACTGCTTGGTATGACGCTGTAAGATTTAAGAATAATAAAATATATCTCGGAAATACAGAGATATGCGATTACATTGAAAATGAATGGTATACGGTAAGGTATACTTTAGATATAAAGAATAATCAAAAATATGAAAATACGCTTGAGATAATAGATTCTCAAAATGCAGAAATAGGACAGTCTTCGGAAAGCATAAGCATTGATGAATCAAACGGACTTTCCGATATTGAAATAATTAAAAGCGTTTTTTCGTCGGAATTTTCATTTAATGAAAATTCTGTATACGGATATATATTGTCAACCGTAAATGATGAAGATAGCGGTAACACAAAGATATATGTTGATGATATGAAATTCGACACGGCAGAAAAATATGATAATCCGGTGGGACATATAAGTAAAGAATTTTATAAAGACTTATCGGGATACCCGTTTGTATTTAATCGAATGGCGGGAGTTACGGCTAATGAAGTTAAGTGGAAAAATGCAATCGGTGATGTTTCAAAAAGAACTCGCTATGCTTTGGACTCAAGCCAAAAACCTGCTGTAAAACGATTAGGTATTGCAGAGTGGGTAAATATGGCAAACGCAATGGATAATGACGCAGAGTTTTCCTATGTAATCAACATCAATGACAGTGATGAGGATATTACAGACCTTATTGAATTTATGACGGCAAACGGTGATATAAACGGTGACGGTGTTGACTGGGCGCAAAAGCGCAGGGAGTGCGGAATTGATGTGCCCGTGAAAGTATCGGTATGGGAAATAGGAAATGAGCCTGATCTGAACGGTTGGGATAAAGCGGAGTATTTAGAAAGATGCGGACAGGTAATTGAGCTGTTAAAGAAATATGACAGTAAAAATACTAAAATAGCAGTTCCCATAAGCACACAGTTCGGTAACAAGGGTGATTATACCACCACCGACTGGCACACAGACGCATTGAATATGTATGGAGACAAAATAGATTATTTGGTTTATCATACTTATTACGGTGACGATTCGTTTTATCATTATATAGACAGCCGTATCAGCAGAATAGCCGACACCATAGAAAAATCGGGAAAAAATGTTGGAATATTGATTACAGAACACGCCACGGGAAGATACCTGCACGATGACCCTAATGCCGGACAGGATAGCTGGTATAAAAATATAGGGTTAGGCGGAGCATTGGCTGAGACTGAGTTTTTCAACAGAATCTTCAGATATTCGCAGGTAAAAGGAGCATGTTATCACGGATTTTCGGTTGGACCGTGGAAATTGATTTATGAAGAAAACGGCGGGATAAAACCAACAGCGGTGTATGAGCTTTTAAAACTGTACCGTGAAAACGGCGTGGGAAATGTTTTGGAAAGTTCGATAGGAGAATTTGATCCGAATGTAAGAGAACAGTGCGGATACAGTGCATCGGCAATAAAAAATGAAAACGGTGAGATAACAGTATTTTTTGCAAATCATGAAAATAAAGTGCGCACCGTGGATTTGGATATAAATGAAGATTATATGTCTTACAGTAAAACAGTTATCACAGGAGAAAATCCGGATAGCTGTAATGATATAGGGAAAAATGAAGTAAGTATTTCAACCGAGGCATATACAGAGGAAGAAATAACACTTCAACCGTATTCGGTTACAATGCTGAAAATGAGAAAAAGTGTTGTTCCTATTGAGGTTGTGTATCGGGACAGCAGAATAATTAACATTTCCGGTCATTGCAGTGTAAACGGAAATAATAAAAACATTACAATACTGTTGAAAAACAAATCAACAAACGAGATAGGATATTTATATCAGACAATGTCGGACAAGGAAGGAAATTTCAATGTCAACTTCAAATTCAATGATGATTTGGATAAATATGACATTATGATAAATGCAGCGGGAATACCGAAAAATATATCGGCAGATGCCGTAAAAATCTCAAAACTAAGCGATATGCTTTCTGTTAATGCAGAGCGTGATAATAATAAAATAAATGTATGTATTGATAACAAATACAATATGAAAAATGTAGAAATGACGGTATTGCTTTGTGCATATGACGGTGAAAACTCAATATCCGGAGGGATGCTGAGGTCTGCAAATATTATATACAGCGGAAATTTGCAAAAGGGTGTCAGCAATCTGCAATATGAACTTTCCGATACGGAAGGCGTCGGTTTATATAAGGTTTTCATGTGGGAAAACATGAATAATATAAAACCTCTTATGTTACTTAAGAGCTTTAATTGATAAACTGATTTAATATGTATAAAAGTTATGTGGCTTTAATTTTCAGCAAGGAAAGGAAGGATTGAATAATGAAAAAAACAGCAATCGTATTATTAATATGTATGTTTTTTCAAGGAAATACAGTGTTTGCGGAAAATCAGACGCTGAACCTTAAAATTGATGAAAATACTGAAGTTAATACGGTAAAGAGAGAAATGTTCGGTTTCAATTACGAATGGGGCGATGATGTAAATGCCGGATTTTATGTATCGGACGATACCAGCGAAAATGAAAATTTTTACAAGGAGCTTGCAGGGTATCCGTTTGTAAATAACAGAGGCGCCGGAGTTAGCTCGGGTTCGTTTTTGTGGAAATATACATTAGGTTCATTGAATAGGCGTACGGCATATGATGACTCATTCACTCCGTCATCCCGTAAATACGGAGGAAAGCCACAGAAACATATATGCGGATTAACCGACTGGCTGATAGGATTAAAAGGCGTTGATAACACGGCAAGATTTGACTATGTTGTAAATGTCTTAAAAGACAGCATGGAAAATGTTGCAGATGTAGTTGAGTTTATGCATGGTGACGGAACCGTCAATTATAATGGCGGAATCAATTGGGCAAAGGTCAGAAAAGAATGCGGTATTGACGAACCGGTAGATATATTTGCATGGGAAATAGGCAATGAGCTTGATTTAAGAGGCGTAACGATTGACGAGTACATTGAAAAGGCAAAACAAGCAATATCTGCAATACGGAGCGTAGATAAAACCACACCGATAGCAGTACACATTGCAAGTAATGACAGAAACTCTGTCGGAAGCGACTGGCAGCGGCGCCTGTTGATTGAATTGGGTGACTGGGTAGATTATATAGTTGTTCATAAATATTACGGATATAAAGCGGTGTCCGGTGCAATGGAAAGTACAGTTATTAATTTAATTGATGACATTGATAGATTCGGCGACAGCAATAGGCTTAAAATTATAATTACAGAACATGCTTCCGGTTGGGTTGAGGGAATTGATAACTGGCCCAAAAACCATTCGATTGCAGGAATGTTGAATGAGGTGGACTTCTTTAGCCGTATGTTGCAGTATCCTCAGGTTGTTTCGGCAAATTATCATGGTTTCAGAACCGGACCGTGGAATATGTGTTATAAAGACAGTGATGGGGTAATTAAACCTACAATATTGCTGGATTTATATAAAATTTTTGTCGATAACGCTTCCGCAAAAACGGTTATAAAAACAGAACTTGACGGATTTTCACTCGGATCGACTACGGATGTTCCCGGCTTTGCAGTCAAAGACGAAAACGGTGATATTACTGTATTCATTGCCAGTTTCAAAACAGAAGATACAGATATAAGTATAGAAGCTGATAACGAGTATGTTCTTACAAGTGAAACAACCATTCAGGGTAATGGTGATTTGTATGCGAATAATTATATTGACCGAAAAGAAATCGCTATAAAGGCGACAGAATTTGACTCCGATGAGGTATGCGAAGAATATACATTAAAACCTTTATCTTTTGCTATGTTGAAGCTTAAAAAGAAATAATATCAGCCGAAGAAAAGGCGGAGAGGAGATCTATATGAAAAGAGGAATAGCCGCATTTACTGCGTTAATAGTTCTTATGGCATCGAACCTGACATCAGTCTTTGCTGACACAAAAGAAGAATTATTTGCTACAGATATAATTTATCTTAAAGATTCAGAGTATGCACTTGCAGAACAGAATTTTACAATGATAGATTTAAGAGAGTATGCCACTAAGGGGTATGAGGATGAAGTTGCAGCCGATGATAAAGGCGGATGGACTGATGAAGGACAGAACGATTTCAGAGACTTTAAGGAGAAGGGAAAAACTTATTTCAAGAATATTCCGTTTGATTTGATTGATCCGAATGAAAATAACGGAAAAAGCGCTGTTGTACTTAGAGGCGCGGGAAAAACAAATTTTGTACCGTACAGTATTGACATCCCTATAAATAACACCGCAGCCGGAATTTATTTCTTGCATTGTGCCGGAATAAATTATGGAACAGGTGATAAAAAAGGTACATATACAATAGTTTATGAGGATGGCTCAAAAGCAACAACAGAGATACTTGAAAATGTAAATATTCATAACTTCTGGGGTTCGGACGACTATGCAACTTATCAGACTGCATGGAAAACGGCGCGAGCAGTTGATGGTCAGGAAATTTCAGCCGGAATATATGCAATGAGCAATCCGTATCCCGAAAAGAAAATCGCTTCGCTTCATCTTGAAACAGTAGATGCCGGAGAGCGTTCATGGATAATGGTTCTTGGAATAACACTTACGGATCAAGGTCCGTATTTACCGGATTTGGGTATCGTTGATATAAATAATCCTTCTACCGGATCATGGATGAAATCAGAAGAAAGTGTTCAGATAATGCGGAATACAGCATTAGATAATTCATCTCTTAATGAAAAACCGGCAGGCAAGCACGGAGCATTAAAAGCTGATAAAGATAATTTTGTTTTTGAAGATGGAACAAATATCAGATTTTGGGGAGTGAATATTTCATACAGTAACAGTTGGAATGAAAAAGCAGAGTCCTTTGCAGAAGATATTTCCAACCTCGGCTTTAATATTGCGCGTATAAAAGTGCCGGATGTAGAAAAATTATCCGACAGTAATGCTGATGCAATATATAAAATGATACACAATTTGAAGCTTAACGGTGTATATACATATCTGTCATTTGAAAGCGATTGTGAAATCAGCAGTGCATTTGATAATGAAAATATAAAAAACAGAAAAAAAGCCTTAGGGCAGTTTATGTGCAGAAAAAATCAGTACTCGGGAATATCGCTGGCAGAGGATAATGCGGTAGTGATGATTGAATTGCTGTCAAATAACGGATTATTTTATTGCTATCCGTCAGTGACTTCTGATATGAGTACGGAATTAACGGAGAGCTTTAATAGTTTTCTTAAAAATAAATATAAAAGCACAAACGCATTAAAAAATGCGTGGAGTGAAGATGGAAAAAGCGGATTGTATGATGATGAAAAGATAGAAAAAGCCAACATACAGCTTGATAAATTCTGGAGATTTTCGCCGATATACACAAAGAACAGAGCTTTGGATATAAGAAAATTCCTGCTTAACAAGTCGGTAGAATACTATAATGATATGAAGGAATGTTTGAGTGGTTTTGGGTATAAGGGCTTAGTTACATGCAATTCAAATCCGGTATATGATAACGCATATATGGACGCTTACATGAACTCAAAAACGGATTTTGTTGCGCGTAATGCAATGCACATATATTCAAGAAACGGAGATTCTCTGAATGATCCTGTTTGGGTAAAAAATATTGATTCAATGCTCAGTGACGGAAGCTTGGGAATTATGAGTGAGTTGGCAGCCGATAAACATAAGGATAAGCCATATATCGTGTCAGAATGGAACAGTGGTTGTATCGGATTAAATTATTCGGAAGTTTTTCCGATAATGGCGGTAATAGCGGGCAAACAAAATTGGAATCCGATAGCATATAGCTATATAACTGACGAATACAGCGATGAAAATGTTTTGACAGGTCTCTATGATATATACAACAACCCTGTCAGCAAATCTGTGTTGATTGGAGCCGCAAGACTGTTTTTCTCAACCCCAAAGGCTGCTGAAAAAAACAGCGTTGTCAGCGAAAACGGAGCATTAATGAGAGAAAATGCCGAACAGGGCGAGTTTTATAAATATGCGCTGTCATATAGCGTTGGCAACAAAGATACCGATTTTGATAAACATTCGGAAACTTTGGTTTATGCGGACAAATTATTAAAAATAGACACTGCAAAAAAAGAATTTTATGCGTTGTCAGACAAGGCAGAAGCATACACGGGATATAACTACGATCAGACAATCAAGTTAAATTCCGCCACGCTAAAAACTCAAAATTTATATGCAACTTTGATTTTATCTACATTGCAAGGCGAAAAACTATCAACGGCAGACAGTATGCTTTTAACGGCAGCAGCTTCAATAAGAAATAAAGGATATTCGTTTACGAATAATTTTATTAACTCACCCGGCAGAAGTCCGGCGCTGATGCAACCTGTTATGGGAAGTGTTGAACTTAATATAAACGGTGACTTTGATGTATATGCTCTTTCGGAAAACGGAGAGAGAAAAGCAAAATTAGATACTTATAGGAATCAATACGGACATACGGTTTTTGTAATAAACAATTATTCATTATTAAATGATGAGCGTTCTGTTAATTTTGAAATAATAAGGAGATGAACAAAATGAAAAAGACAATTATTGCAATCACTGTATTGTTTATGCTTGGTATGGCTCCGTCTTGTCTGGCTGATGATGTCGATATAAGCTTTGATAAAATAACAAGACAATTGACTATTAGCGGTGATTTGGGTACGGTGTACGGAAATTCAAAAATAATCTCAATCATTATACCGGACGGTGAGAGCCTTCCGGAGATAACAGACAGTGAATATGCGGATGGTAAGGTTGGCGTTATAGACAAGTCATTAAATATTATGCAAACATCTTCGGATGAAAATGGCAAGTATGCTCATAAAACATTCAAGATTGATGATGATACAGAGGGATATTTTAATGTTTATACCGCTGCAAATACAATGGATAATTCCATTGCGGAAAAGTTTTTCATTCCTAATAAGGATAAGGTAAATACTTTCTTGGAAAAAATCAAAGCGGCAAACAATAGAGACGGAGTATTCGCATTACTTGAAGAAGAACTTTCATCGCCAACATTCGGTGCGGATTTACGCTATTACGGCAAACTTACTTCAAGAGAAGCAAAGCTTGCGGTAGCAGAAAATATTTATGATAAAAAGAAACAAAACAAATATGCTTTAACAGACGGCATAAATGCGTTGGACGATGATATATTTACATATTCTTATTTGGCATATTTTACACAGCTGCATAGCACAAGCGAGATGAACTCATTGTTAAACATTGACAGCTCTGAATATTCAACTTTGGATAAGCAGAGAATCAAAAGGTGTTTGAACCTTGATGAACTGTATGGAACAACGGCGGTGCAATATCTTAAAGCTTCAAGCAACAAGCAAACAATTTTAAGTGAAGCGGCAAAAAAAGATGTGTATACACCTGAAGCTTTGAGAGATGCGCTATATATAAGTACAGTTAATTATGAATTTGATACAGCCGGGGGCTGGAGAGATGCTTATAAAATATTGGTATCCCATAATGATGTACTGACAGGAATTAATTATAATAAATTAGGTACAATATCAGAAAATCAGAGTAAGCTTTCTAAAATAGTTAAGCAGAAATATACTTCATGCGAAAATCTGTATCAATATGTAGAAAGCGTAATTAATGAGCGGCAACAAGGCGGTGGAACAAGCGGCGGTACAGGCGGTGGCAATTCTTCAGGCGGCAGCGGATTTTCAATATCCAAACCTAATGTGAATGATAATAAAAATAATGAAAATAACAAAAGCAAAGTTTACTTTGACGATGTACCGAACGGATTTTGGGCAAAAGACAAAATTGATTCATTATACGAAAAAGGTATTGTAAGCGGTAAAGACAACAAGGTATATGATCCGAATGGATTTGTGCTGAGAGAAGAATTCACCAAAATGCTGGTAAATGTTTTGGGTATAAAACAAAAAGGAGAAAAACTCAACTTCACGGATATCAGCGAAAATGACTGGTTTTACGGAAGTGTTTCGGCAGCGGTTTCGGCAGGAATTGTTGATGGCATAGGAAATGATTGTTTCGGAGCAGGATTAAATATTACGCGTCAGGATATGATTGTAATGACTTGCAGGGCTTTGGAAAAAATAAAAAACATATCATTACCCGAAGGTGAAGAAAAGATATTTAATGATGATGATGACATTGCAGAATATGCAAAGAAGTACATTTCTTCAGCATATGCGCTGGGAATAATTTCGGGAAGAGACAATAATATGGTTGCCCCAACCGAAAATACAACCAGGGCTGAAGCTGCGGCATTTGTATATAATCTATTAAGTTTGCTATAATGGAGAGGATACATACAATGAAAACAAAAAAATTCGGAACATTCATATTAATATTAACATTATTAATGGAGATGCTTGGTTCTTTCGGTGTTGCCGCAAAGGCGTATACTGTAAATGAAGAAGTATATAACGAAGCAGGTAATGCTCTTTTGAATTTTGGTTTGATTCAGGAATATTCTGATGATAAAATCGAAACTGATAAAATAACAAGATTAGACTATGTTAATATTATAGTAAAAGTTTTTGAAGCATTAAAATCAAATGAAGAATATACTGAAAACAGTTTTTCGGATGTGGCTGACAATAGTGAGGCGGCGAAAACTCTTGCCTTTGCAAAAAAGATAAGCTTAATATCCGGGGATACAAACGGTACATTCAGACCTAAAGATTATATAACACCGAATGAAGCAATGGCAATCTCGCTTAATGCTCTCGGATATTCGGTGATTAACGGACAGGCAATCGGTTTTAATAAGTACATTGATAAGGCAAGAGAACTAAAATTATCGAAAAATGCCGATACATCAAAAGGATATTTAACATTTGGCGATGCCTATGTCATTATTTATAATACATTAAATACCAAAATGATGTTATTGAACGGAATATCTTCAGGTGTTGGCCGTATAGAATATCAATACAATAATCGCAGTGAAAAAACTTTACTTGAGACATATTTGGGCATCAGCAGAGTAGACGGTATATTTGAAAAAAATGAGGTTACGGGCATTAAGGGTGATGGTCTGTCAAGGGATAATGCTTATAGCATTTTATGTAAAAACGGTGACGAGAAAACCGTTTATGATACGGATGAACATAAGTACGAAGGTCTGTTCGGAATGAATGTTGCAGCCTATTACAAGGAGAGTAATTCCCGTAATGATTTAGTATTTATGACTCAAAATTACAATAAAAACAGTGTAATCAATATTAATGGTGCAGATATAATAGATTATTCCGAAAATAACAGAAGATTAAATTATTATACAGAAAAGGATTCGGACGGATTTGATGTAAAGAAGAAAGAAACCTACAAAACAATACCTGTTACCGTTAATATAGTTTATAACTCATACTATGTAGAAGATAATAAGGAAGTATTCAAACGAATTAATGAGGCAGCAGAGGGAAAAGGCGATCTCAATTTAAGAAACATTGCGTTAATCGACAATGATAATGATAAAACTATTGATGTAATGGTAGTCAATATGTATTCTGTAGCTTTTGTTGACAAAGTGACATCAAATAAGAATGTTATCGACTACTATTCAAAGGATGAGATTAAGCTTTCCGGTGAAAACCGAAAAATCATAATATTAAATGCCGAGAGTGATAAAATGGCTTATACAGATATAAAAGAAAAAGATGTTTTATCAATTGAGGATGATATTAATGGCGATCAGGTGAGAACCATCTATGTAACAAGAGACGTTATGGAAGCTACATTAAAATCAGTGTCCGTTCAGGGGAACGAATACATATTTGAAATAAACAATTCGGATTTTACTTTGTCAAATATGGAGCATAGACAAGCTCTGTATGAAAAGATAAGTACGGGAGAAGGGTATAGCTTTTATAGGGATATCACCGGAAAAATTGTTGCTGCTATAATGCTTCAGGGAAAATACAGATACGCATATGTCGTTAATACAGGGTATGATGACAGGGAGGAAAATTTAATACTGGAAGTTTTTGAACCCGATGATTCCAACGAAGGGGCTTCTCTGAAAAAGTACGAAACAGCAATGAAATGTAAGATTAACGGAACAAAAATTGCTTCTGTACAGACAGCAGCCGGAGAAGTGGCATATAAAATGATAAAGTTCAGATGTAATCTTGACAATAAGGTTATGTCAATAGAGACTCCTAAAGCACAGCGCGGTAATAATGTTTTCTCATATTGCTATCCGGAGGAGGCAAGTGAAAAGAAAAAACTGAGATACAGACCGAACTGGAGAATGTTTATTTCAGCTTCCGCTTTATCAGATGATGTAAAGGCAAATAATATCGCAATTGATGACGATTCAACTATTATTTTAAATGTTCCGCTTTCTAAAGATGTCAAAGATAAGCGTGAAAGATGTGCAAGACTGAAATCTTTGGATGACTTAACCGACGGTCAGGAATATTATGTAGATGGTATTATTTGTGATGAGAACGAGATTGCTTGCAAATTCCTGTTGCTGTATTTTGACAATACAATTGATGATGAAGTTTTCTCAAATAAGCGTGTTTTCGTTGTAGATACAGTGGCGCAGGCATTAAATAATGAAGAAATGCCGGCAAGTCTTATTGAAGGAATGGAAAATAAGGTTCGTGCAGCATATACAAGCAGCTTGCCTGAATTTATAAACCATGAAACAGGAAATCCTATTGAGATACATAAGGGGGATATTTTACAAATAAATGTAAATGCGTTTGGCGATGCCGAGTCGGTGAGGAGAATATATGATGCAGAGAATGACAGCTATGACGCTTTGCCGAGAAATGTGTCACCGACAAATGGTCATAGGGTGACAATAGGAAGTCCGTTTGATGTAAATGGAATGTTCTTTACTTTGGTAGAAAAAGATTCGGCGTATGAACAGGCAAACGCTGAAACTTTCAGTACGAAGGGCGCATATATTTATGTGTATGACAGAGATACAGACAAAGTTTCATTGGGTACATATAGAGATATAGCGGCTCGCAATGACATACGCATTGTTGTAAGAGCGAGAAATCAGAATTATACGGATATTGTAATATACAAATATTAATGCAAACAATATAAGGAGGAGTTGAAAATGTTTAAGAAATCAGCGCTGTATATCATAATGGTACTCTGCATTCTTTTAAATTGTACATTTGTTAATGCTGCCGGAGCAGGCGACATATCGGCATCGTACAGTGAGGATGCAAAGACAGTTATCATAAGCGGAAAATTGGAAGAAGGCGCAAATGCAAGAATCTCGGCTATGCTTATAAAAAAGACAACCGAAACAAATAACCCGTCGGCAGGCGACATCGGATATGTCGGAGAAACAGCAACCGATAAAAACGGATCATACACATTCAGATTCAGATTTAACAATAACATTGATGATTACAATTTGATTGTAAATCAAAACGGAAAAAATGTTACTGATACAGTGATTTCAATGGTAAGCATATATGATATATATGATATAGAGTATATAACTAATCTCGATAGTGAGTCGCTTACTGCTCATGTACGCATAAACAATCCGTATATGAATGAAAATGACGCATGTGATATTATTCTTGCTTCATATGACAAAGATAACAAGATGACAAAGGTACAAATTTTTGATAAGAATCAGATTAATACATATTCGTCAACTCAAATAGACAAAAGGATTGAAGTGCCGGAAGATACGGCTCATGCAAAAGTCTTTATATGGAGAAGTATTAATTCTATGACTCCGCTCAAAGAAATCAAAAACATAGACAAGACACCATATACGAACTATATAAATTATCGCGGAAGTATCTCAAACACATTTAAAAAGCTTGAGAAAGATAATAAACTTAATATAGTTTTCTTCGGCGGTTCGGTTACAGATGGATACGGTTCGACAAACATGGACGAGAAATCATGGAGAGCGATGATAGGACAGTGGTTTAATGAAAAGTATCCGAATGCAGATATTACAACCGTAAATGCAGCGATAGGCGGTACGGGAAGTAACTTTGGCGAGTACAGACTTGAAAAGGATGTATTAAACTACAATCCCGATCTTGTGTTTATGATGTTTGCCATTAACGATATATATTGCGGAGAAAATGCAGCTTCTACAGAAAGACAGTTTGAGACAATTATAAGAAGAATATATGCTGAAAATCCGAACGCAGATATTATTATTATGTTTGACGGAAATCGTGAAACTGCATCATACTGTTTGGATAACAACGCATTGCTGTATTCTATTTTCAAAAATCAAGATGATATGGCGCAATATTACAATATATCAACCATTAATCCGTTTATGGCAATGATAAACAGTATAGGTTCAGAGGGAATCAAGAATGATGACGTATGGTATTCCTACATGAAAGACAGTGTGCATCCGGCAGACAAAGGCTATAAATATTTTGCCGATGTAATACAAACATATCTTGAAGCGGAAAGAGCAAATTGCGATTATACAAATCTGGATTTGACTGCTAAGACATTACCTGAAATAAAGACAACCATGCTTTCCTCTCATTTTATCGAAGCAAAAGATTTTGTTCCTGAAAGCAATGCAGGTTGGAGCTATAATGCAAATTATAAATTGAAAAACTTGGCGGGCGCTTATGTTGCAGCAAACGGCAACAGTGAATTTTCATACAAAGTTTCCGGAAATGAGATTTCAATTTATATTGGCGCCGGAGAATTGGTATATTCAATAGACGGCGGAGAAGATAAGGCGATTACAAGTACCGCTATAGGCCCGGTTAATCTTGACAGAAATCTTGTTTCGGGCGAGCATACCGTTACTTTCAAAAGTACATCATCGACTCCTGAAATATATGCGATTATGTACAGATAATTAAGAAGAAAGGGTGATATATATGAAAAAAATATTATTAATATTATGTTGTTTATTATCTTTTATATTCCCGTGTACAGCAAGCGCTTCCGGGATTAGCGCAGAATACAGCACAGAGGCGCAGACAGTTGTAATATCGGGCAAAGCGACTCAGGCAAACAAAAAAGTAACTCTAATGTTAGTAGAAAAAGATGCTGATTTAGATAATTTAACACCGTCACAAATCGGATATATGGCTCAGACCGAGACTTCAAATGACGGCAATTATAAGTTTGCATTCAGGTTTAAAAATAATGTTGAAGATTATAAGACCGTTATTAATCAGGACGGTACGAATATATCGGATACGGTGATTTACAATGTTTCTGTTTCAAACTCATATAATCTTGATGTTGAATCTAATATTGAGAATGACACATTGATGTTAAATGTTGGTATTATCAACTCTTTTATGAGTGAGAATAAGAATTGTATTTTATTGGCTGCGATATATGATAAGGATGGGAATATGCAGAATGTAAGGCTCACGGAGCCTATGAATATAAATACATATTCAAAAACAAATGCTGAGATTTCAATACCTTTGCAGACAAATGCCTATCGTATAAAGATATTTATGTTTGATAATATAAATACAATAATTCCTATGAGTAAATCGAAAGAAAATCTCTGCGGCGCCATAGACAGTTACTATTTCCTATATCCGGGATATAGAGATAAAGCAGTTACTCTCAGTTATGATGACGGTTCAAAATATGATGAAAAATTAATAGGAATACTTAATAAGTATGGAATGAAAGCAACTTTTAACATTTGTGATGATGGCAATCATGATATGGGTTACAAAAAGGAATGGTATGCAGGTCATGAAATTGCAAGCCATTCATACAAACACCCCAGAATGTATGTTGAAAGTGAAACATCAAAAGAAGTATGCTTGGATGCAATATCACGCGGGAAAATCTTATGTGACGAAATTTTTGGTGAAGGTGTATGCAATGGATTTGTTTGGCCGTATAGACGCCCGGATAATCGTTCCGATTTTCCCGAGCTTATAGCCGAGGTGAAGAAATATTATAAGTATTGCAGACCCATATCCACAAATGACAATTTGGATTTCCCGGAAGACTGGTATAACTGGGAGCCTACCTGTCATCATAATGATGTAAACAAATACTTATTGAAATTTTTGGAGAATGATGATAGTGAAACGCCAAAATTGAAACTGTTATATGTATGGGGGCATTCTTTGGATTTTGAGAACGGCAACAACTGGGATTTAATCGAAAATTTCTCAAAGGCTATGAGCGAACGAAATGATGTTTGGAAAGCTACAAATATCGAAGTGTATAATTATAAAAATGCCCTTGATTCGTTAAAGATAACCGATAATTCAATATATAACCCATCGGATGTTGATGTATATGCAATTATAAACGGAGAACAAGTTATAATACGAGCAGGTGAAACAATAGGCGGAAAGCATTCTAAGTGGTAATGGGGGCATGATATATGAACTACAGTGTAAAAATAAACGGACAAAAAGCTGAGATAAACCAAACAAAAGTATCAGCTTATCCGCTCAACAGGGTATGGCCGGGGTATCAGCGATCGGAAAGTCAAACAGAAAAGGCTTATTTTGTAAACTTTGATTTTGATGAGTATGCAGAAATTGAAGTGGAAACAGATGAGAAAATAGATAAATGTGAAATCAGACCAACTTATCCGGACATTAATTATCGTGTTGACGGAAATCGTATATCCATAAAGCTTGATAAAAAAATAAGTTTTTCCGTAGAAATAAACGGGATTCAAAACAATCTGTGCTTTTTTGTCAACTCAAAAAAATGTGAAATAGACAAAGACAGCGATGATGTAATTTATTTCGGAAGGGGAGAACACCATCCGGGGATAATCTCTCCGAAATCGGGACAAACAGTTTTTATTGACGATGGCGCTGTGGTTTATGGCGGTATATTCATAAAAGAACAAAAAGATGTAAAAATCATCGGAAACGGAATTTTAGACGCTTCATTTCTAAAACGGGGAATCGAGGCAAAACCCGGTGAGAAAGGCAGTGAGGCTGCCGATGCAATAAGAAGCATGGGACTGACTCAGCGAGATGTAGAATACAGCGGCGCTTTTGTTGCATACGGATGCGAAAATTTATATATTGACGGGATAACGATCCTTAACTCAATGTTTTGGACTATGATACTTCGCAATCGTTGTAAAAATGTTACGGTGAATAATGTTAAAATATTCGGTCAATGGCGATACAACAGCGATGGCATAAATATATGCAATTCATCAGATGTTAAAATAACAAACTGCTTTATAAGAGCGTTTGATGATTGTGTGGTTGTCAGAGGCCCGTTTCTTGACGGAGAGTATGGGGACATGGGTAACATAGAAGTGAAAAATTGTGTATTGTGGTGTGATTGGGGAATCAATATGGAGATTTTCTGTGCAGACAAAGAAACCACAATAAGCAATATCAACTTTGTAAATAATTATGTCATACATGTTTCATCTACCGTTATGGATATACAAACATGGTTCGGGAGTCCTAATTCTGTCGTTAAAGATGTTTTATATAAGGACATAATGATAGACTCTAATGCGGATATTCTTCGTCCCCAGTTTCAGGATTCGGATGAGACGGAATATGTATATGATGACAAGGAATACAGCCCGAGATTGATTGTGCTTCAGTGCGGAAAAATAGGCAGAAACTTAGGCAATCAACAATTTGAAGAAGCGCCGGATATAAGCGTATATCATGCAAAATACGAAAATATTAATTATGTTAATATATCCGCAAAAGAAGTTTATGAAATGCAGATAATAAGAAACAGAGGAATTCTTGACATTAAAAATGTAAAGTTCGATAACTGCAATATTGGATAGTATAAAATATTATGAGAGAGGAGCATATATAATGTTTGAAGCTAAAGAAGCAAAAAAAAACACCGTTTCGGCAAAAGGGCAGCTCGAGGAGCACAAGTATATTAAAATAACACGCACCGATAATCCGGTGTTAAAGGTATTGTTTATAGGAAACTCCATAACCATGCACGCACCCAAAGCGGATATTGGTTGGTTGGGAAACTGGGGCATGGCAGCAAGCTGTGAGGAAAACGATTTTGTTCACCAGACAGTAAGGATGATAGAAAATAAATACGGAAAAATTGATTATTGCATCGCTCAGCTCGCCGAGTGGGAGAGACTGTATTCCGATGGCAATAATGTGCTGAATAAATATTATGTTCCGGCAGCGGATTTTAAGCCGGATATTATAATCGTGAGAATCGGTGAAAATATAAACCGCGATTCCAATAAGGAGATAAACTGCAAGCCGTTTTTTGACTCGATGATAAAATTTTTTATCGCTCCGAATACAAAGCAGATTATTGTGACCGACTGCTTTTGGCAGATTGAGGTTCTTGACAATATTTTTAAAGAAGTGATCGCAGAAAACGGGTATACATATTGTAAAATTTCCGATTTGTATAATGATAAAAAGACGATGGCGCTCGGACAGTTTGAACATGAGGGTGTATGTATGCATCCGAGCGATTACGGCATGAGGAAGATTGCCGAACGGATATATGAGGCAATAAAGTTGTAACAACCGAAATAATGGCGCATTATAAACCGGTTTAGTAAATCACGCAGGAACTTTGCGGTTGAAGAAGTGATTTCCCGATACAGTATTGCTCATTGCTTGCGTATCAGGAACGGTTCGGGAAAATATTATTATTTGATAGGAGAAGTTTATGCATATATTCAATTCAGCAAAACAAATCTTTATAAAAAATAAGCGTGAGGAAGTAAACTTTCAATCGGGCTTCAAATGCAAATTTCATGCAAAAAAGGATTGTGCGTATATATTGCATATTACCGGTGCAACATTGTACAGGGTATACCTTAACAATAAATTTATGTTTTATGGCCCGGCAAGGGCGCCTCACGGTTACATTCGCTTTGATGAGGTAAAACTTGATGTGACTGAAGGTGAAAATATACTTTGTGTTGAGGTTGCAGGATATAACTGCCCGTCATTCTATACTATGAATATAAAATCATTTTTACAGGCAGAGATATTTGAAAATGAAAAGTCTATTGCATATACCGGCAGAGATTTTATGGCTGTATCGCTTGATTCAATACGCGAAAAAGCTGTATATCGTTACAGTTATCAGCGTGCATTTACGGAAGTATATCATCTTGATAACGCATCACCGCTTACAAACTGGAAAACAGAGGATTTTGAAGGTGAGCCTATAAACGAATACACATATGAACAGACCATAATTCCCCGAACTTTTGCAAATCCTGAATTTCATACACTGGAGTGTAAAAATAGGGTTAGCGGCGGTCGGTTTAAGCATAAAGGGGATTTCAACAGCTATGAAAAACGCCATGTGACAGGTTTGAGCTATGAAATAAAAGGCTTTCCGCGTTATATGATAAAAAATGATGTAATGGCAGAAATACACGGAAAATATTTTGTCGATAAATTGAACGATATGAGCGCAAACCGTTATGCGATGTATGATTACGGCAAGGTGAATACAGGTTTCATAACAACTGAAATAACTGCGAATGAGGATTCGGAGGTATATTTAATATTTTCGGAAAAACTCAAAGATGGTCAGCCGGACAGCGGTATTTATTATACTGATGTAATAGATATTATAAAATATGATCTGGCAGCAAGCGAAAAGATATATAAACTGCAATCATTTGAAGCATATTCATTCAAATATCTCACGGTGCTTGTCAGAAAGGGAAATATTCAAGTGCACAGTGTGGGTATATGTGAATATTCATATCCAAACACAGAAAACACATTACTCGAAACAGAAAACGAAGAAATAAAATTAATCTTTAATGCTGCAAAGGAGACATTCCGGCAAAACACTATTGATTGTTTTATGGACTGCCCGGGGAGAGAGCGTGCAGGCTGGCTGTGTGACAGTTTCTTCACATCACAGGCAGAACAAATATTTGCCGGTCGGGGAGTAGTTGAGGAACAATTCTTAAAAGCCTTTATAGCTGCAAAGGATATTCCGGGGATTGATGATTCTACATTGCCGATGTGCTATCCCGGGGAAAATAATGGGGTAATAGAACAATGGGTGATGTGGTATATTCTTGAACTTGAAATGTATTTAAAACGCCGAAAAGACAACAGAGAATACTTTAAGAGTTTTTGCTATAAATACATCAACTATCTTTCCGGATTTGATTGCGGAAACGGGTTGATAACAAGACCTAAAGGCTGGAACTTTATAGAGTGGTCGGATGCAAATGAATTTGCCGAAGAATCGGACATAAGCTATCCTACAAATATGCTTTACGCGCGTGTGCTTGAAGCAGTGGGGAATATTTACGACGATGCACAGCTTAATGAAAAGGCAGCAAAGGTGAAGAAATGTATAGTGGAGAAGTCATTTAACGGTGGGTATTTCTGTGACGGAGCGGTGCTTAGAGGCAATGAATATGTAAATCTTCCGAATACCTCTGAAGCGTGTCAGTATTATGCGGCATTCACAGGAACGGCATACGAGGAGAACGCTGATTATAACAAATTTTTTGACAATTTCTATAATGTTCTCGGATATGCCAGAAAGCTTGAAAGAAAACTGCCCGAAGTAGCATTCGCAAATTTGTTTATCGGATTTACTGTAAGGTTTATGTATTTATTAAATAACGGAAAATTTGACAGGCTTCTTAATGAAATAACAGAATTTTATGGCCCTATGGCAAAACAGACGGGTACGCTTTGGGAACAGGATACGCCGATTGCAAGTTTAAATCACGGACTTTCATCGGTTGCCGCTGTACTTATCATAAAAGGACTTACAGGTATTTCTGAAATAAATGAAGCCGATAAAACAATTACTGTAAAAAAAATTGATCATAACAGAAAATATAAGATTTCAGTCGGTTTGACTGACGGTATGTTATATGCTGAAAATGATGGAAACGGCAGAAAAATAAGGGTTGACGGAGAATATAAAGTAACGGAGATATAACCGAATGAATAATGTAGCGGAATTTTTAAGAAGTCTGAATGTTAATGAAAATCAGTGTGCTTTAATCAAAAAGGCAGTAAAAATACTTGAAAGAAATGAAAACAAAACTAAAAATGTTCCTTGGGGAAAAAAGAGATGTATTTTACCGAGCGCGGAGCGTTTTCAAGGAATATGGAACTGGGATACTGCGTTTCATGCGGTGGGTATAAGCAGAATAGACATGGAATTTGCAATGGAGCATATGGAGGCATTCTGCGAATTTCAGCTTGAGGACGGAATGTTCCCGGATGTCGTGTTCTGTAACGGCGAAACGGTTGATACGTTCACAAAGCCGCCCGTTATGGCGTGGGCTTGTGAAACGGTATATAGGCGCAGCGGAGATAAGGCTTTTTTGAAGCGAATGTATGACAGGCTGGTAAAAAACACAGCGTTTTGGGAAACCAAACGCCGTGTAGGAGAAATGTTTCATTATGATGCACTTGAGTTGAACGGGAAAAAGGATATGCACCATGTTGGATGCGAAAGCGGTTGGGACAATTCGGTAAGATGGGATAATTCGCCGGATAAGTTATGGGCAATAGATTTGAATTGCTTTATGGTTATGACATACCGATCGCTTGATTTTATGTCAAAGGAATTAGGCATTGAAAATGCCGGGTATCTTGAAAAGGCAGAAAGGCTTGCAAAAAATATTGAGAGTATGCTTTGGAATGAAAAATTAAACTGCTATACAGACATGAATTTTGAAACAGGCGCTCTGTCAGAGGTGTTATCCCCGGCATCATTTATGCCGCTTTACACGGGCATTGCTTCAAAAGAGCACGCAAATAAGGCGGCGAAAACCGCGGAAACAAGTTTTGGATATGGTATGCCGACAGTATCATATGACAATCCGGAATATTGCGAAGATTATTGGCGCGGGCCAACATGGCTTAATGTTGCATACTTTGCGGCAAAAGGCTTGAAAGACTATGGATTTGATGAAATTGCAAACAAAATAAAAGAAACAATCTTAGGTTGGATTGAAAATGATGAAGATAAGATACACGAAAATTACAATTCCAAAACAGGTGAGGGATTGTGTGCGGAGTATTTTAGTTGGAGTGCAGTGTTTGTGATGGAGTTCATATTAAACTTCTAAAAAAAGTACATATTATTTTAGCATATGAGGAGAATATGTTGGATAACAATGCAATGAAAGCGCTTGCATAGGTATCGGACAACCGTTGCCCGCCGGAGCCTGCATCACCGGGGCGTTTTAACGTGCGTGAAAGCCTTGATGACATGTATAAGGCAAATGAAACAATAAAGGGTAACAGAATTTAAGGAGATTAACTAATGTCGATAATAATAAAGAATAATCAATTCCATTTAAAAACAAAAAACACAAGCTATATATTTTCATTATATAAAAACAGATGGCTTACTCACTTATATTGGGGAAGTGCAATAGGTCGAGATACCGATATTGAATATATACCGGACGAATTTATATTTTCCCGTGCAAATGCCTTTCATGTACCGACGGATAATACAAATTCTATGTTTTTAACCGATTTAAAGTTGGAATTTTCAACGGTTGGTTCGGGAGATTATCGAAATCCGACATTTATGGCACAATATAAAGACGGTTCATCGGTTGCGGAATTTGAGTATTGCGGATATAAAATTTATGATGGAAAACCCGGATTACGAGGATTACCTGCTACATATTCGGAGAATGATGCACAGACTTTGGAAATAACATTAGAGGATAAATACACCGGGCTGAGAGCAATTTTGGTGTATTCTGTATTTGAAGAATATGATGTTATAACTCGCAGTATAAGATATGAAAATAATGGCTCAGAAACTATACTGTTAAAAATATGTATGTCGGCAACGGTTGATTTTTTCGGCACAGATAAAAAGGTTTTGAATTTATATGGTGATTGGGCGCAGGAAAGAAACATAGAATGGCGAGAGGTGGGACATAGCATAACGGAAATAGATTCAAAACGAGGTATGAGCAGTCATATGCGCAATCCGTTTATTGCGATTGCGGATAAAACTGCTGACGAAAACAGCGGTGATGTATATGCAATGTCATTAGTGTACAGCGGCAGTTTTTCGGCAAGCACCGAGGGTAGTTTTGTAGGCGGTACAAGAATGAATATAGGAATCAATCCTTTTGATTTTGGATGGGAATTAAAAAGCAAAGAAGATTTTGTAACCCCCGAGGCTGTTCTGGTATATTCCGATTGCGGATTGGGTAAGATGAGTCGAATATACCATAAAATCTATCGTGAAAGGTTATGCAGAGGTAAGTTCAGGGATAAAGAGCGTCCAACAATCATTAACAATTGGGATGCTACTGTTTTTGATTTTGACGAGGAAAAAATTCTCAAAATTGCCAAAAGAGGCGCAGAAGCAGGAATTGAAATGTTTGTATTGGATGATGGCTGGTTCGGAAAAAGAAATGATGATCACAGTTCTCTGGGAGATTGGAATGTGAATCTCGAAAAACTTCCGAACGGACTGAGTTCTTTAGCCGGAAAGATAAACGATTTGGGAATGAAGTTTGGGCTTTGGGTAGAACCTGAAATGGTTTCGCCGGATAGTGAATTATACAGAAATCATCCGGATTGGTGTGTTCATGCAAAAGGACGCAGAAGAACTGAGAATAGGTATCAATTAGTGCTTGATATATCTCGTAGCGAAGTAAGAGAATATATCACAAATATTCTGACGGAAATACTTAAAAGCGCTAATATAGAATATATAAAGTGGGATTGTAACCGAAATATAACTGAAACGCAGAATACAGAACAAAGGCATAGATTTATTTTGGGTTTATATGAAATACTTGAAACATTAACGCAGCGTTTTCCGAATGTTTTATTTGAAAGCTGTTCGGGCGGCGGCGGACGCTTTGATCCGGGTATGCTCTATTATATGCCGCAAGTATGGACAAGCGATAATATGAATCCTATATCAAGAATCCATATTCAATACGGGACATCGCTTGTATATCCTTCGATTACTATGGCAGCTCATGTGGGCGGTATAGATGTAGGATACGAACGCAAAAATAAATATATGGAATTTTGCGCTCATGTGGCTATGGCGGGCAATTTTGGATATGAAATTGACCCTTCAAGATTTTCGCAGACAGAACTTGAACAGGCAAAAGATTATGTTAAGTTGTACAAAGATATACGCCGTACAATACAATTTGGAGAACTTTACCGTGTTGAAAATCCGTTTGAAAATGATTATGCTTCGTGGTACTTTAAAGATGATGAGCAAATTATACTATTTGCGTACCAACTGAAGCCACAGACAAATGGAGAAGAAAGAAGAATAAAGTTGTGCGGAGCAGAAAAAAATGCACAATATGAAATGAATGGAAAAGTCTATCAGGGTGAGGTGCTGCAAAAAGTAGGATTTGGCATCGGATTAAGCATGGAAAATGTGGACAGCAAAATGTATATATTAAAAAAGATTTAATTATGTTTTGGAGAGTGTATAACATATGTATCCTGAAAAAAGACTTGAGCCGGTTCATTTTCAGCTGATAAGAAATGGATCTGTTCCACGCTTCCGGGGCGAACAAGCACCTCATTCTCATTGGAATAACCGGGTTCATAATAAACTATGTTTTCCGGCTTTATCTTTCCGACAAGTACAGCAGTTCCGCACGCACTGTGATTAGCAAACCATAATGCATTCATGTGGTTGCTTGACCAGGAAATCGCTTTTTCAGTGGGTAGGGAATTGCTTCCTAAGCATCCTCGTATTGATGATAAGGGGTATGTTTTATACTATACAAATCAATGCCCGTTTAACGGAAAATATGTGCCAATACTTGAACAAGTTGCAAGCGATAACAGCATCCCTTTTAAAGCAATTAAAATAGAAAGCAAAGAGCAGGCACAGTCCGTTCCAAGCCCATGTACATTTCAATCAAAAAATGAAACCGTAAAATTTCACCTCGACCTTTCGTGTAAAAGATATGATTTATTTTTAGTTAATGGATTTTGTGCGGCATACCAATCAGCTTAATAATTGAAAGCCCATAATAACAATGCCGAGAACAACGAGAACTACACCTGTTGCGCGGTTAAGTGTTTTAGGCTGTGCCTTATTGGCAAATACCGCAG
>JABLTK010156582.1_pt1 | contig 32451 bp, 31 predicted proteins | sample 7160131 | NCBI WGS metagenome assembly JABLTK01 (sample SAMN14651221, study PRJNA627086) | human gut metagenome | isolation source: feces | host: Homo sapiens
TAAATATCCGCCACACTGAGTCAAATGTGGCGGATATCTATAAACTTATTTAGATTTTTTACTTGTCTACTTGACAGGGGGCTGATCATTACATCGGATGCCTTTTATTTAACAGGGGACTATGCTACATAACGATACATGAAGATGAAGTGGCATATGCTGCCCGCCATGACAAATAGGTGGAAAATTTCATGGGAGCCGAAGTTTGCATGCTTCGCATTAAAGATAGGAAGCTTTAGGGCATAAATGATACCGCCCACGGTGTAAATAATACCGCCTGCTAAAAGCCAGCAGAAAGCCGGAACGGAAAGCGTATGGATAAGTTCACGGAACACAAAGACACAGACCCAGCCCATGGCGATATAAATTATGGAAGAAAACCATTTCGGACAGGTAATCCAGAAAGCCTTGATCAGCATGCCGGCAATGGCGATGCTCCATACAACGGTCAGCATGGTGACACCTTCTTTGCCGCCTAAAACAATGAGGCATACCGGTGTGTAAGAACCGGCAATCAGCACGAAAATCATCATGTGGTCAATCTTCCGGAAAATCCGTAAGGGCTTTCCACTTAAATTTACGGAATGATAAGTGGCACTTGCGCCATATAATAAGACCATGCTGAGCATGAAAATAAGCATTGCGGTAAATGTCCGGCCGCCTGCGGAAACGCCGGCTTTGATAAGCAGGGGGACGGAAGCGAAAAGGGCCATCATACAGCCGATAAAATGAGTAATGGCGCTGCCGGGTTCACGAATAGTAATCTGCATAAAATTTCATTCCTTTCCATAGCCTGAAAATGCAGGCAAATATTTGTATAATAAATCTTTTGCGTGTTGACAGTTACAATACATAGTATTCAATACTACATGTCGTTGAAGAAATACTACTACATGAGTAAGAATATGTCAAGAAGAAAAATTTATGCATAAAAAAAGAGGATGCAACATCCTCTTTTTGTGTCCGGAAAGTTAGTTTACTTCCATAATCTGTAATGTGCAAGCTCCGCAAAGTAAGGTATTCCCGATAATCTGCAAAGCCTGGAGACTCAGTCTTCTTCGATAATCCACAGTCTACAGGTCCCCGCAAAAGCCTGGAGCCTCAGTCTTCTTCAATGACCTGTATTTCGAGGTAATCGAAGGGAATGGTTTCGGTGAAATTGTCCTGGGTAAAGCGGGTTTTGCTATGAAGCTGGAAATCCCGTACCGTGGAGTCGAGCCAGATGGGGTGACCCAGATCAAATTTTGTGCAGATTTCATCAATGGCATGAAAAATTTTATGGGTGCGGGTATCGGTTCCGGCATCCTCCACAACCATATCGTTTAACATTTTGCTGTTCTTAAAAGTTTTGGCCCATAATCGAAACATAAGATTTCCTTTCTGTATAGCAGGTATCAGAGTCGGGACTTATTGCCCCTGAAGTTATCTTAACAGATTATATGGAAGAAAAATATACAGAAAATATTAAAATTTTCATAAATCCTTATACATAATATACAAAAGTAAGAAACGATGTGATATACTAAAAATAGTTTTTATTTTGTAAAAGGAGTATGTAAAATATGGATGTAAGGGAATACCGGGATGACGGAATAGACAGTTGGGAAGAAGTCAATCTGATTTACAATGCGGCGCTCAAGCAGGTGCAGACCAAAATGGAGATTTTAAATGACGAGTTTCAGAGAGTACACCGTTACAATCCCATTGAGCATATCAAGGCGCGTATCAAAAGCTCGGAAAGCATTGTGAAAAAGCTAAAGCGGTACGGCTACGAATCCACCATTGAAAATATGATTACCTATGTGAATGACATTGCGGGTATCCGCATTATCTGCTCATTTACTTCGGATATTTACCGGATTGCGGATATGGTGGCAAACCAGAAGGACATCAAGGTTCTTTCTATTAAGGACTACATTACATATCCCAAGGCAAGCGGCTACAAGAGCTACCACATGATTTTATCCGTGCCGGTCTACCTTTCCGACCGTATCGAGGAAACCAAGGTGGAAATGCAGATACGCACCGTTGCCATGGATTTCTGGGCAAGCTTAGAGCACAAGATGCATTATAAATTTGAAGGGGATGCACCGCAGCATATTAAAGACGAGCTGGTGGAGTGTGCACATATGGTGTCCGACCTGGATGCCCGGATGCTCTCCTTAAATGAGGAAATACTTGCCATGAGTGAGGAGAAGAAATAATAATTTACCGGGATTTTACATCAGACACTGACTGATTTTATCTTCTTGTCTTATGCTTAGTTCAAAAGAAGACAGGAAAGAAGACGGTTGCATGAAGCATTTTATTTCCAATCACACGCCGATGGGCGATTATCAAAGGATACTGCAGCAGGGGCATGGATGGAGTCCTATTATGCAAAAGCGGATAAAAAGGTACAGGACGACCGAAAACGCCGGACTCTGCTTCTTAAAAATGGGGATATAGCGGTTGTCTATCTGAACGGAGGTAAAGGGGCGCAGATAGGCTTCCGTTTTTTTGATGATTTCCAAGAAAATATGGCAGGCTTCCGTTTTCTAAAATATATCGGATATCCGGGGTATATTCGGTGAAAAGGAAAAACGGCAGGAGCATTACTTCCGGTATTATACGAGAAAAGTACGCAGAACCATCCGGTGGTACGACAAGCTGTTAAATGCCGATAAGCTTCTTGACGTATTGCAGGCACTGGAAAGACGGAAGTAATTTCTAACTGTTACCTCTGCATGCACCCGTTGGGTTTTGTTTTATCTTCTCTGTATTTATATAGAGGTAAATTTGACCCAACTGTCACAAATCCATGACAGAGTCAAAGGATTTACTATACTCTTTGTTATTTTTTTGACTCTAATTGTACTATTCTATATCAGAGTCAAAAGAAAACGAGCATCATTTCCCATTATTTTGACTTATTAAGGCGAAGTCTTTCACAGAGTCAAACCAAAGGCACCATGGAAAACTGTTTGATTTGACTCTGTGAAGACTTTTTGCTTGTAGAGTCAAAAGCCTTTCAGTTTAACAATATTCGAGTTTGACTCTGTTGGCATTTTTTATTATAGAGTCAAATCTTAAGAAATCCTGTCCTCACACATTGAATCGGAGTGATCTTTTTGAATAGGAAACTATTTTCTATCCATAATAATAGTGTAAATATTCTGGAAAGGAAGTAGAACTATGATATTAAAGGAAAAGGAACGTACCACCATTGAAGATTTGCAGACACAGGAGAAAAGCTGTGTGGAAAAATACGGAAAGTATGCCGAGCAGGCAAAGGATCCGGAACTCAAAAGCCTGTTTCAGACTCTGCAGAAAAAGGAACAGGAGCATTACGACTCTTTAAGCCGGGTGCTTTCCGGTACTGTGCCCCAATGCAACTGCAACGACTCCGACGGCAAAAATTATGAACCCAAGGCAACCTATTCCGCCATGGAAAATACGGACGACAAGCTGCACGATGCGTTTCTGGCAACCGACTGCATCGGAACGGAAAAGTTAGTATCCGGCGAATACAACACCGACGTGTTCAACTTCGGGGACAGCGGTGTGAGAAAGCTTCTTGCCGATATTCAGGTGGAGGAGCAGAACCATGCGGAAATGCTTTACAAATATAAAACTGTCAACGGTATGAAATAAACCTTTGGGGCTGCGGCAACCGCAAATATTTCAGGCGGAGCTGCAGCCCCTCTTGACTTCTCTTTTCAAATAGGGGTATGATTGTTTTTTAGAATAGAACTGCAAGGAAGGACATCGTATACAAATGAAGAAAATTTGGAAAACCTCTGTTGTAGTAACTCTGGCAGTAATGGCATTCAGCGGATGCGGAAAAGCAGAAGCCTTTGCCTATAAGCAGTTTGACAACATACAGTTTACCTGTGCTTTGGAGGAGGGCGCAGGACAGGGTATTTCGGTTGGTGGACAAACGGGTATGCGGATACAGGAGGACGGCTCCTTCAGCGCCAGTTATTATGCCATGGATATGGAGGACACGGGAGAGGATTATCAGGGCGGTACCATGTATTACGGCTCCGGCTTCGGGCAAATCGCAGAACCGGTCAGGGTGGATGACTATACCTACAAAGCAAAAGTGGAGAGCATCACTTACTCGGAAGCCGGAGAAGAAAGCCTCCAGGGCGATATGCGTATGGTATATACAGAGGTTTACGGACTGGAAGAGGCAGAGGAATTTATGATTTATCTGCCCGGGAAAAAGGTGGCGCAGCTGCCGGAAGCATACATAAAAGGGGTAAAGGAACAGCTCTGTGATGAAAACGGAAATATGCCGGAAACTCTCCTGTTTTACGGAATTTTCAATGAGTCAACCGAGACGGGCTTTGTCGGAGAGGAGATTGACGATCCGTAAATAGGCGCACCACTCAAGTGTTACTTGCATCAAGTACTGCTTGCTTGGAAAACAAAACATAACCGGTTACGCTGAATGTGTCAGATGACAGGCCGGCTGTTGTCCAATACAGGAAAGAGAGGAAAAGTTATGTTTGAAACAACAAAGGTAGGAAGAAAAATCAAAGAGGCAAGAGTGGAGCAGAATATGACGCAGATGAATCTGGCGGACGCCATGGGCGTCAGCTATCAGGCAGTTTCTAACTGGGAAAGAGGCAATTCCATGCCGGATATATCCAAACTGCCGGAGCTGTGCGACATCCTGCACATTCGTATGGAAGAACTTTTAGGCGAAGAAAGCAGGGCTATAGAGGCGGCTAAAAAATTTGCGGAAAACAGGGATGCGGAAGTTACCATTTCCGAACTGGCAGAGGTTGCGCCCCTTGTAACCCCGGACAGAATGGAAAAAGTAATCCGGGAAAAAACGGAACAGACGGAAGAGAATGGAAAACCCAGGATTTCCATTTCCCAGTTGATAGGACTGGCTCCCTTTTTAGGGGATGAAGATCTGGACATGCTGGCAGAAAGCGTGGAAGAGGAAAATTTAAGCAAATTCTGCGGTCTTGCTCCGTTTTTAAGTGAGAAATCTTTGGATAAAATTGTGGACAGGTATCTTGGTTCTGCGAATGCGGAGGGTATGGATGCGGCAGTATGCGGATTGGCTCCGTTCCTAAGCGAAGAGTCTTTGGATAAAATTGTGGAAAAAAGTCTGGAGTCCGGAAACAGTATGGGAACCGTAACGGGTCTGGCTCCGTTCCTTGCCCAGAAGACGATTCACAAAGTTGCGGAGCATCTGGTAAAACAGGGACGATTCGCGGAACTGATGGGGATTGCCCCCTTCCTGGATGGGGACATCTTAAAGACGGTTTATCCAAAATAAAGGAGAAAAGTTTTTATGAAGAAATCAATTGGTTTTTCGATTGCGGCGATTATTCTTACGGTCCTGTATGGGATGCTGTGTGTAGGCATTTTTACAAACACCGGGCTGGTTTATAACCTCTATGGAGTAGTTATTCAGGATTGGCATGCGGATGCGTCCGTTTACATAAGCCTGTATGTGCAGACATTCCTGAACGCGGCTCTGGTACTTCTGTTTGCGGTGGGAGCGCTGCTTGGCAATTCCGGCACGGAGAATAATACCAAAGAGCTGATACTTCTTGTGTTTGCCGTGATATTCCAGTGCCTGCTGCCGGTGTGCAATACATTGGGAGGAAGCTATGAAACGGTTGTTATTGCCAGAAGGTACGGAGCTGCAAGCCTTGCTGCTTACAGCGCTATGAAAAACCTGCTTGGTCTGGCGGGAATTCTTCTGACTATAGCCAATGCCATGGCATTGTTGCAGATAGGAATCAATTACGGAAGAAAGAAGAAAAACCAATGAAGATTTCGGTAAGAGCTTATGAAGAAAAAGATTTACCCGAAATGATAAGAATTTGGAATGAAGTGGTGGCAGACGGGGTAGCCTTTCCGCAGGAAGAACTTCTGAATGCAAAAACGGGAAAAGAATTTTTTGCCGGACAGACCTACAGCGCCGTGGCAGAGGATACGGAAACCGGAAAGGTGTACGGTCTTTACATCCTGCATCCCAACAACGTGGGACGCTGCGGTCATATCTGCAACGCCAGCTATGCGGTAAGCCGGGACAGCAGAGGACATCACATCGGTGAACAACTGGTATTGGACTGTCTTATGCAGGGCAAAGCCCACGGCTACGGCGTGCTGCAGTTCAATGCGGTTGTGGCAAGCAATGTGCATGCCAGACATCTGTATGAACGGCTGGGCTTTGTGCAGCTTGGTGTCATTCCGAAGGGCTTCCGCATGAAGGACGGCAGCTATGAGGATATCTGTCCCTATTATCATGAATTGTAAACGGTACGGTCGGGAGATGTAAAGGCAGGATGAAAAATGCCCGGTATTTGCAGCCTGCGGAAAGGAACGGCAAGAATTATGGAAAAACTTCTGCTCATTCACAGCACGAAAGAAATACAACTGCAGGTGAAGAACGTGGCGTCCCGCCTGAAACTGGCGCTGGATATTATCCCGGAGGAATATTGCGGCTGCCATCTTAAGGAGCTGGCGGCAGGTAAATATGCACAAAACCCGCCGGATACTGTAGCTTCCGATAGCACTGTGGCAGAGGACACCATACCTTCCGGCAAAGCTGTGGCAGAGGGCACCATACCTTCCGGCAGTGCTGCGACAGAGGGCACCGTTCCGGCACCGGATGCACAAACACCGCCAAGCTGTCTTGTCCTGTGCGGTCTCCGGGACAAGCGTCTGGACAAGGTGCTGTTTGAATTAAGGAGAGCGGACATTCCGATAGATTATAAGGCAGTTTTAACACCGTCTAACCAGGAGTGGACGGTGCCGGAGCTTATGAAAGAACTGCAGAGAGAAAGACAGGCTATGGGAAGATAAGCCTGTCTTTCCTTTTTGGGGCAGATGCCCTTTAAAACCCTTTAAAATGAGGAGTGCCCCGATACATCTCTGCATCGGGGCTATTATGAAAAAAATTATCTCAAATCGTTTCTTAAGATGGTTTTAGTATAGCAATTATTTATGAACAAACTATGAACAAGATGTAAATAAAAGGTAAATGTTACAAAGAAACGAAAAAACGAAAATAATTTATATACAAGTTGCACAAAAAAGTGCTTTTTATTGTTTTTTCGATGAAGAGATGATAAAATAGGTATATTATATGTGGTGAAAATTACCCTATTACTCCGGGAGGAAGAAATATGGATACCTTTATTGATAAATTGGCACAAAAGCTGACAGCACAGGAGATGATAAATGCCAACTCGGCAGCCGATGCGGCAGAGCTTACCATGCTGCGGGAGCAGATGGCGGAATATGAGGATCTGCTGAAGGACATTCAGGAGGAAAACGAAAAGGGAAAGGACAGCACAGCACGCATGGAAAAAAGTGCGGCGGCGATTGACCAGAGCACGGCGGGACTGACCCAGAGCGCATCCCTGATGGAAGAGCAGGTTGCACAGGTAAAGGAACAGATTGGCAGAATGAGCGCCGGTGCAGACCGTCTGGAAGAGGAAATCAGACGTCTTTCCGAAACGAGCGGCAGCAGCGCTTCCTTTGAAGAAGAAGTCACCAAACTGAATATGGGCATGACAAGTCTCGGCGACAGCATCAATCGTCTGAACGAGAGCGCTACCAATATTAGTGACGGTGTTATCGGCTTAAGCGAAGGCACCTTCCATTTAGGAGAGGGACTTTCCCAGATGGACAAAGGCTTAGAACGCTTAAATGAAAGCAATACCCGCTTAGAGCAGGTTGTGGAACGCAACGAAAAGAGCGTATCCATGGCGGCACAGACTGTGGTACGCGCCGAACAGAGCGTTACCAAGGCAGAACAGGGCGCCGCAAAGACGGACGAGCTCATCCGCACCGCCATGGCAAAGATTGAACAGATGCAGGCAGGAAACGGCAATACGGAAGAAGTAAAGGCACTGCTTGCCGAATTACAGAAGGTACAGAACGACCAGTTTGCACAGCTTACCGATCACGTACACAAGGAAAACGTAAAGGTATACCGCAATGTGCAGGCGGTTGTTATTGACGAAAACGACAAACAGAATGAGAACAGCGGAAAGAGCTTTGGTTACCTGTCCGTAAGAACCAACGCCATTCTGGTAGTATCCCTGGTATCTTTGCTGGCATCCTGTGCCGGACTGGTATTCCAGATTTTAGTATACCTTCACATTCTGTAAATACATATTTTATAAGTGTCTGGCAAAAACAGTTTATTACATATCCATAAACACGGAGGCAGCATGAGCAAACAAATTTGGAAACCCGGCAATATGCTTTATCCCTTACCGGTTGTTATGGTCAGTGTGGCTGACAAAGAAGGAAAGCAGAATATCATTACGATTGCGTGGACAGGCACCATCTGCAGCGACCCGCCCATGGTTTCCATATCCGTACGGCCGGAGAGATATTCCTATCATATGATAAAAGAAACCGGTGAATTCGTGATAAACCTGACCACGAAGGAGCTGGCTTTTGCCACGGATTACTGCGGCGTGAAAAGCGGCAGGGATGTGGACAAGTTTGCTGCCATGCAGCTGACACCCGTGCGGGGAGAAAAGGTAAAAGCACCGTTAATTGCCGAAAGTCCTGTGAATTTAGAGTGTAAAGTTACCGAAGTGAAGCATTTAGGCACACACGATATGTTTATGGCAGAGGTGGTCTGCGTCCATGCGGATGAAAAATACATGGATGAGCAGAACCGTTTTCATCTGGAAATGGCAGACCCCATTGTATATTCCCACGGCACTTATATGACCACGGGAAAAAAGATTGGTACATTTGGTTACAGCGTAAGGAAAAAGAATTAGTATGAAAATTACCCGGTATCACAAAAGGTTAAAATACACATATATGAAAGTGGCAGGCGGCATACTTGTTGTCGCCGCTCTCTTTTTTCCGTCCTATGTAAAATGGGAAGCTCCTGCGGAGAATATGTTTACCGTTTCCTTAAACGGTGAAGAAGTGGGAGTGGTTGCGGAGAAAGAAACTGCCGAAAAGCTGCTCCAGGAAGCCCGCAAGGAATTAGTTTCCGGCAGGGACGGGCTGGTATTTATGGACGTGGATATGAATTTGCGGGGGCAGGCAGTGCTGGTCGGCAAAATCGATGACGAAGATTCCGTCCGGTCCCGCATGAAGCAGGTGCTTGAGCACAACATCAAAGAAACCACACACCGTTCCTATGCCGTGAAAATCAATAATTACATGGTAAACTTAGGAAGCAGGGAGGATGTGCTTTCTCTTTTGCAGCAGGCGGTGGACAAATATGACACGGAAGGACGTTATCAGGTAAATCTGACCCATGCCCAGGGCAGGGAATTCAACGTACTTACCGCACAGATTGAAGACACGGCGGACGAAGAAACAACCGGCCGGGATAGCGGCACCGTACAGGTAAGCGACAAGGGCGGTTTTGAACTGGCAGCAGAAAACATGCTTACGGACACGGAGCCTGCGGGAGAAAAGGATTTCTCCGACTATGAGCTTGGTACGGTGGATATCCGTTTTGCGGAAGAAGTGGAAATTGTGGAAGTGTATCTGGATGACTCACAGCTTACGGATGTAGCGCAGGCGGCGGAAGAGGTCATCAAGGAGCAGGAGGTAAATTCTGTTTACGAAGTGGTTTCCGGCGACACTCTTTCCGAAATTGCCATCAAGACCAACATCCCCATGGAACAGCTGGTTGCCATGAATGACTCCCTGGAGGACACCAATTCTGTAATCCGTGTGGGACAGGAATTGATTATCACAATTCCGGAGCCCGAGCTTTCCGTGGATCATGACGAAGAAATGTACTATGAGGAGATTTACGATGCTCCCGTTCAGTATGTATACAATGACAGCTGGTACACCAATCAGACCAAGACCCTGCAGGAGCCTTCGGCGGGCTTCCGGAAAGTAGTGGCAGTTGTTTCCTATAAGAATGATACCGAAACAAACAGGGAAATACTAAAAGAAGAAGTGGTCATGGAAGCGGTTCCGAAGATTGTGGAAAAAGGAACCAGAATACCGCCTACTTATATCAAGCCGATTTCCGGCGGGCGTCTGACATCAAACTTTGGCAAGAGAAAAGCACCGAAGAAGGGCGCCAGCACCTATCATAAGGGCGTTGACTGGGCAACCCCGAAGGGCACTACGGTTGTAGCATCCTGCGGCGGTACGGTAGCCAAAGCCGGATGGGGCAGCGGCTACGGCTACGTGGTCTACATTAACCATGAAGACGGCAGACAGACCCGTTACGGACACTTAAGCAAGGTTCTGGTAACGGCGGGACAGAAGGTTTCCCAGGGGGATAAGATAGCCTTGAGCGGAAATACCGGCGTAAGTACGGGACCTCATCTGCACTTTGAAATCCTGATAAACGGCAAGCAGGTCAATCCCTTAAACTACCTGGATTAGCCGGGAAAAGTCACGAACACATATTCACGTTTACAAAAACGATGTATGGATATATAATGTAAGGATAAGAAATCTTGAAATGGATAGAGGTATGAAAATGGAACAATACGCAATCAAAGGCGGTAATCCATTAGTTGGTGAAGTGGAAATCGGCGGTGCCAAAAATGCCGCTCTTCCCATTATAGCTGCGGCCCTTATGTCAGAAGAGACAGTGCATATAGATAATTTGCCCGATGTCAGGGATACCAATGTATTATTGGAAGCTATGCAGAGCATCGGCGTTATGATTAAAAGAGAAGACCGTCACAGAGTGACGATTTATCCTTCCCGGATAAACAATCTGGTAGTGGACGGCGAAGGCGTCCGCCGTATCCGTGCGTCCTACTATTTTATCGGAGCACTGCTTGCACGTTACAAAAAAGCAGAAGTAGCGCTTCCGGGTGGCTGCGATATCGGCTGCAGAGCCATAGACCAGCATATCAAGGGCTTCCGCGCGCTTGGTGCGGACGTCAACATTGAGTACGGACTGATTAAAGCGGAAGCGGAGCGCTTAAGGGGCAGCCATATTTACATGGATGTGGTTTCTGTAGGCGCCACCATTAACATCATGATGGTAGCGGCACTGGCAGAAGGTCAGACGATTATTGAAAATGCAGCAAAGGAGCCTCACGTAGTAGACCTTGCCAATTTCTTAAACAGCATGGGTGCCAACATCAAGGGCGCCGGTACGGATGTTATCCGTATCAAGGGTGTTTCCCACCTGCACGGTACCGATTATGCAATTATTCCCGACCAGATTGAAGCCGGAACCTTTATGTTTGCGGCAGCAGTCACCAAGGGAGATGTTACTGTAAAAAATGTTATTCCGAAGCATTTGGAGTCCATTACCGCAAAGCTTTTGGAAATCGGCTGTGAAATCGAGGAGTCCGATGATGCGGTGCGTGTTGTGGCGGCAAAACCGTTACGACATACACAGGTAAAGACACTTCCTTACCCCGGTTTTCCCACGGATATGCAGCCCCAGATTACGGTGGCGCTGGCATTGTCCCAGGGTACCAGTATCGTAACCGAAAGCATCTTTGAGAACCGTTTTAAATATGTGGATGAACTGACACGCATGGGCGCCAACATCAAAGTAGAAGGCAATACCGCTATCGTGGATGGCGTAAGCAAATATACCGGAGCCAAGATTTCGGCTCCCGACCTCCGTGCGGGCGCAGCACTTGTGCTGGCGGCACTGGCAGCGGATGGTTATTCCGTTGTGGAGGATATTCACTATATCCAGCGCGGATACGAGGATTTCCATTTGAAACTGCAGTCTCTGGGCGCACAGATTGACAAAGTGGATTCCGAAAGAGAATTACAGAAATTCAAGCTTAAAATAGGCTGATGCCGGGAGAAACCCGTATACAAGAACGCAAAAGAAAAGGAGACTAAAATGGAACAGGAAAAGTTATTGTTTACTTCCGAGTCTGTTACAGAAGGACATCCCGACAAAATGTGCGATGCCATTTCTGATGCAATTTTGGACGCTCTCATGGAGCAGGATCCTATGAGCCGTGTTGCCTGCGAAACAGCAAGCTGCACCGGTTTCGTACTCGTTACCGGAGAAATCACCACAGAAGCTTATGTGGATATTCAGAAAATCGTAAGAGAAACCGTAAAAGAAATCGGTTATGACAAATCCGAATACGGCTTCGACGGCAATACCTGTGCCGTTATGGTAGCTATTGACGAACAGTCCCCTGACATTGCCATGGGTGTTGACAAATCCTTAGAGGCAAAGAAGGAAGCGGCTGAAAACAATATGTCCGAAGAAGAGCTGGATGCCATCGGCGCCGGCGACCAGGGTATGATGTTCGGTTATGCCACCAATGAGACAGAGGAATATATGCCTTATCCCATTTATCTGGCACACAAGCTGACCAGGCAGCTGGCCAAGGTTCGTAAGGACGGAACCCTTCCTTACCTTCGTCCCGATGGAAAGAGCCAGGTTTCCGTACAGTATGATGAAGCCGGAAAGCCCATCAGACTGGAAGCAGTTGTACTTTCCACCCAGCACGACCCGGATGTTACTCAGGAACAGATTCACGAAGACATTAAGAAATATGTATTTGACCCCATCCTTCCCAAGGAAATGCTGGATGAGGACACCAAGTACTTCATTAACCCCACCGGACGTTTTGTTATCGGCGGACCTCACGGAGACGCAGGTCTGACAGGAAGAAAGATTATCGTAGACACCTACGGCGGATATGCCCGTCACGGCGGCGGCGCTTTTTCCGGTAAGGACTGCACCAAGGTAGACCGTTCCGCAGCATACGCTGCCCGTTATGTGGCAAAGAACATTGTGGCAGCGGGACTGGCTGACAAGTGCGAAATCCAGTTGTCCTACGCAATCGGTGTGGCACATCCCACCTCCATCCGCGTGGATACCTTCGGCACAGGTAAGCTTTCCAATGCCAAGCTGGTAGAAATTATCCGTGACAATTTTGATTTACGTCCCGCAGGTATTATCAAAATGTTGGATTTGCGCCGTCCTATTTACAAGCAGACCGCTGCTTACGGACATTTCGGACGCAACGACCTTGACCTTCCCTGGGAGAAATTAGACAAAGCAGACGACTTAAAGAAATATTTAGCATGAGAACAGGTGAATTAATAAAACGATTTATTCCTTATTATAAAAGTCACAAAGGAGTGCTGGCGGCAGATTTATTCTGCGCCAGCCTTATTTAGTATATAACAAGGGGGAAAACATGGCATTCACACATTTGCATGTGCATACAGAGTATTCACTGTTAGACGGTTCCAACAAAATAAAAGAATATGTCAAGCGTGTGAAAGAGCTTGGCATGGACAGTGCGGCAATCACCGACCACGGCGTTATGTACGGTGTCATTGATTTTTACCGTGCGGCAAGAGAAGCCGGCATCAAGCCGATTCTGGGCTGCGAGGTCTATGTGGCGCCCAATTCCCGCTTTGACAAGGAGCTTACCGGCGGCGAGGACCGGTATTACCATCTGGTGCTTTTAGCGGAAAACAATACAGGCTATGCCAACCTGATGAAAATTGTCAGCCGCGGTTTTACGGAAGGCTATTATTATAAGCCCCGTGTGGATATGGAGGTTTTGCAGACCTATCACGAGGGCATCATTGCTCTTTCCGCCTGTCTGGCGGGCGAGGTGCAGCGCTACATTGTAAAAGGACTGCATGAGGAAGCGAAAAAAGCGGCGTTAAAATATGAAGCATGTTTCGGAAAGGGCAATTTCTTTCTGGAAATGCAGGATCACGGCATCCCGGAACAGAAGCTGGTCAACACGGAGCTTTTGAAATTAAGCAAGGAAACCGGCATTGAACTGGTGGTCACCAACGATGTGCACTATACCTATAAGGAAGATGTGGACTCCCATGATATACTGCTCTGTCTGCAGACCGGTAAAAAGCTGGCGGATGAGGACAGAATGCGCTATGTGGGCGGTCAGTACTATGTCAAAAGCGAAGAGGAAATGAAGGCGCTTTTCCCCTATGCGTGGGAAGCGGTGGAAAACACCCAGAGAATAGCGGACCGCTGCCATGTGGAAATTGAGTTCGGAGTTACGAAGCTGCCGAAATTTGAAGTGCCGGAAGGCTATGACTCCTGGACCTACTTAAATAAACTCTGTAGCGATGGGTTAGCGGAACGTTACGGCGATGAGCATGCACCTGCGGGCAGCACCGGTCAGACCTTACGGGAACGGCTGGACTATGAGCTGAATGTCATCCGTACCATGGGCTATGTGGATTACTTCCTGATTGTGTGGGATTTTATCAATTATGCCAAGGAACACGGTATCCCCGTGGGACCGGGACGAGGCTCCGCGGCGGGAAGTATTGTGGCATACTGCCTGAAAATCACCAATATCGACCCCATCCGCTACCAGCTTTTGTTTGAACGCTTCTTAAACCCGGAACGTGTGTCCATGCCCGATATCGACGTGGATTTCTGCTTTGAAAGAAGGCAGGAGGTCATTGACTATGTGGGCAGGAAGTACGGTGCGGACAAGGTAGTGCAGATAGTTACTTTCGGTACCATGGCGGCAAGAGGTGTTATCAGGGATGTGGGCCGTGTTATGGACATGCCCTATGCGTTTGTGGACTCCATTGCGAAAATGATTCCCAACGAATTAAACATTACCATTGATAAAGCGCTGGATATGAACCCGGAATTCAAGGGTTTATACAGCTCGGACGACAGGGTGCATCATCTGATCGATATGTGCAAACGTCTGGAAGGTCTGCCGAGAAATACATCCATGCATGCGGCGGGCGTGGTTATCTGCCAGAAATCGGCGGACGAATTTGTGCCCTTATCCCGCGGATCGGACGGTTCCATTGTCACCCAGTTTACCATGACGACGCTGGAAGAACTGGGACTCTTAAAAATGGACTTTTTGGGGCTTCGTACCCTGACCGTTATCCAGAACGCTGTGAATATGATTGAAAAGGACACCGGCGTACATATTGACGTGGACCATATTGATTATGACGATAAAAAAGTACTGGAATCCTTGGGAACCGGCAAAACGGACGGTGTGTTCCAGCTGGAAAGTACGGGCATGAAGAACTTCATGAAGGAGCTTCGCCCCCAGAGCTTAGAGGACGTTATCGCGGGTATTTCCCTGTACCGTCCCGGCCCCATGGATTTTATCCCCAAGTATATCCGGGGCAAAAACAATCCGGACAGCATCACCTACGCCTGCCCGCAGTTAGAGCCTATTTTGGCGCCGACCTACGGCTGTATTGTCTACCAGGAGCAGGTTATGCAGATTGTGCGTGACTTAGGCGGTTACACACTCGGACGAAGCGACCTGGTAAGACGTGCCATGAGTAAGAAAAAACAGGCGGTCATGGAAAAAGAACGTGCCAACTTCGTTTACGGCAATGAGGAAGAGAGCGTTCCCGGCTGCGTTTCCCGCGGCATTGACGAAAAGACGGCATCCGGTATTTACGACACCATGATGGATTTCGCCAAGTATGCGTTCAATAAGTCCCATGCGGCATGCTATGCGGTGGTGGCATACCAGACGGCGTACCTGAAATATTATTACCCGGTGGAATTTATGGCTGCGCTGATGACCTCTGTTATCGACAACCCCAAAAAGGTGGCGGAATACATTTTGGTCTGCCGTAACATGGGCATTGAAATCCTGCCTCCCGATATTAACGAAGGCGAAAGCGGATTTTCCGTATCCGGCAGTTCTATCCGCTATGCCCTGACAGCTATCAAGAGTGTGGGCAGACCGGTCATTACGGCTGTGGTGGAGGAACGGAAGGAACGCGGGCCTTTCCTTAATCTGCAGGATTTTGTGAACCGCATTACCGATAAGGATGTGAACAAGCGTGCTGTAGAAAGCTTTATCAAGGCAGGTGCCCTGGACGGACTCGGTGGCACCAGAAAGCAGTTTATGTCCGTTTTCTCCCAGGTAATGGACAGGACCCAGAAGGACAGGAAAAACAATATGGCAGGCCAGCTTTCCTTATTTGATATTGTGGAGGAAGAGGAGAAGGAAGGTCTTGCCCTGAAGCTGCCGGATGTGGGAGAGTACCCCAAGGAAATGAAGCTTGCCTTTGAAAAAGAAGTGCTGGGCATCTATGTCAGCGGCCATCCGCTGGAGGAGTATGAGGCGGCGTGGCGAAAGAAAATCAGCAATACCACTGCGGATTTTGCCTATGACGAGGAAGTGCAGGGCGTGCGGGTAAAGGACGGAGCCAAGGCGGTTATCGGCGGACTCATTGCCGGCAAGACAATTAAATATACGAAGGACAACAAGATTATGGCATTCCTTACCATAGAGGATCTGGTGGGAACGGTGGAAGTGATTGTGTTCCCCAAGACCTACGAGCAGAGCGCTTCCTTCCTGACGGAGGATGCCAAGGTGTTTGTGCAGGGCCGCATTTCCGTGGAGGAAGACAAGGACGGAAAGCTGATCTGCGAAAAGATAGTGCCGTTTACTGAGCTTAAGAAGAAAGTATGGATTAAGTTCCCCGATATGGAGGCATACAAAGCAGCGGAGGCGGGACTCATGGACACGTTAAGGGAGTCCGAAGGAAAAGACGGTATCGTAATTTACATTGAAAACCCGAAGGCGAAAAAAGAACTGCCGCCCAACCAGAACGTAGAGGCGGATGAAAGCCTTGTAAACCGCCTGCAGGAGCGGTTTGGAAGGGAAAATGTCACGGTAACGGTTTCCTGATTGGAAAGAAGCAGTTTTCAAGATATAATGTGAAAAATATATCAAAAAAATCATTGAAAATTGCAAGGAAAAGGGTTAAAATAGAGGAAATTGTTTAGATGAGCAACTGTTTAGGAGGAATAAAATTATGGCAGACCAGATGAAGACAATTGCCGTATTGACCAGCGGTGGAGATGCACCCGGAATGAACGCAGCAATTCGTGCCGTTGTTCGTACCGCTATTGCAAAAGGACTTACTGTAAAAGGTATTGAAAGAGGCTATGCAGGTCTTTTAAGTGAAGAGATTATAGATATGGATGCGAAGAGCGTATCCGATATTATCCAGAGAGGCGGTACTATTTTAGGAACCGCAAGATGTCTGGAATTCAAGAACCCCGAAATACAGAAGGTCGGAGCGGATATCTGCAGAAAGCACGGTATCGACGGCCTGGTTGTTATCGGCGGCGACGGTTCCTACCGCGGTGCGCAGGCACTGACCAGAAACGGCATCAACGCAATCGGACTTCCCGGTACCATTGACCTCGATATTGCATGTACCGATTACACCATCGGCTTCGATACCGCAGTCAATACCGCTATGGAAGCGATTGACAAGGTAAGGGATACATCTACTTCCCATGAGAGATGCAGCGTTATCGAAGTTATGGGACGTAACGCAGGCTATATTGCCCTGTGGTGCGGTATTGCAGACGGCGCAGAAGATATTCTGCTTCCCGAAAAATACGATTACAACGAACAGGCAATTATCGATAACATTATCCAGAAAAAGAAAATGGGTAAGAAGCACTACATCATCGTAAACGCAGAAGGTGTCGGCGATTCCATGGAAATGGCCAAGAGAATTGAAGCGGCAACCGGTATTGAAACCAGAGCTACTATCTTAGGACATATCCAGAGAGGCGGCAGCCCGACCTGTAAGGACCGCTACTATGCATCCATCATGGGCGCATACGCAGTAGACCTTCTGATTGATGGCAAGTCCAACCGTGTAGTCGGCTATAAGAACGGCGAGTTTGTAGATTATGACATTGAAGAAGCACTGGCAATGAAGAAGAGCATTCCGGAGTATTCTTACGAAATCAGCAAACTGTTATCCAAATAATAAGGCGAGAGAATGAACTCCCTATGACTGAGAATGTCACAGGGAGTTTTTTACAATCATAGAAGGAAGAAGGTGACGGCATGATTACAAGCACGTCAAATCCGCGTGTCCGCCAGCTCGTGCTCTGGCAGGAAAAAGCGAAAAAGAGGCGTGAGGACAATGTTTTTTTAGCAGAAGGCATCAAGATGCTAAGAGAGGCGCCGAGGGACTGGATAAAGGAAGTCTACCTGACGGAAGAAGTACTGCAGCGCCTGAGGAAAGAGGACGGAGAGGTCCTTACAAAAATAGAGAATACCGGCTACGAACTTTTAAGCAACGAGGTTATGAAAAAGGTTTCCGATACGCAGACCCCACAGGGGGCACTGGTGGTATTGAACCGTCCGTCGTACACGCTGGAGGATATTGCCGGAAACGGAGAGGGCACCTTCATGGTGCTGGAAAACCTGCAGGACCCCGGCAACCTGGGCACCATTATCCGGACGGGAGAGGGTGCCGGTATACGGGGCGTCATCATGTCGCAGGACACGGTGGACATCTATAATCCCAAGACCATCAGAGCCACCATGGGGTCCGTTTACAGAGTCCCTTTTATATATGTAGAAACTCTTTCAAATAGCATATGTTATCTAAAAGAAAAGGGCGTCCGGACCTATGCGGCACACCTGAAGGGCACAAAGCAGTACTATGAATTTTCCTATACGGGCGGTACGGCTTTCCTGATAGGAAATGAAGGCAACGGTCTGAAAAAAGAGACTGCAGACTTGGCGGACGAATATCTGCGTATTCCGATGGAAGGACAGGTAGAGTCCTTAAATGCCGCAATTGCCGCTACAATTTTAATGTATGAGGCGTACCGGCAGAGAAGGCAGTAAAGACCGCAGACTATGAATGTATTAAAAATTAAATCATAATTTAACAAAAAAGAAAGGAAAAAATTATTTATGATCGGATTTATTGGACTGGGCAATATGGCTTCGGCTATTATTGGCGGATTACTGAAGAAAAAACTGGTGTTATCTAATGAAATACTGGGTACGGACAAGCTGCCAGAGGCGGTGGAACGATGCAAAAAGGAATACGGCATTGAAACAGCTTCTACCAATACAGAGGTGGCATCCGGAGCGGATGTGCTGTTTTTAGCGGTAAAGCCGCAGTTCTTTCCGGAGGTCATTGCGGAAATCAAAGATGCAGTCAGAGAGGACACAGTGGTAGTCAGCATTGCGGCAGGCAAGACCATGGCATCCATTGAAGAACTGTTCGGAAGAAAAATTAAACTGGTACGCTGCATGCCCAACACACCGGCGCTGGTACTGGAAGGCTGCACCGCTGTGGTGCAGGGCGAACTGGTATCCGATGGCGAAATGGAATATGTAAAAGAACTTCTGAAAGCATTCGGCACCGTCAGTGAAGTACAGGAAAAAATGATTGATATTGTAGTAGGCATCAGCGGCAGCTCCCCCGCCTATGTATTTATGTTTATCGAATCCATGGCGGATGCGGCTGTCCTTGCCGGCATGCCCAGAAAGCAGGCATACGAAATGTCGGCCCAGGCGGTGCTCGGCAGTGCAAAACTGCTTCTGGAAACGGGAAAACATCCCGGTGAACTGAAGGACATGGTATGCTCTCCGGCAGGGACCACCATTGAAGCTGTAAAAGTATTGGAAGAAATGGGCTTCCGCGCAACCGTTATTGATGCGGTGGATGCCTGCATTGAAAAGTCCAGAAATATGTAAACTTGACAAAATTTCAAACCTCTGCTAATATATCATCCGTGATTACGTAACATTTCTGTAATAAATGTAATAAAATTGGTATATATTATGTTGGAGGTAACGAAAATGGCAATAAGCAAAAAGCTCCTTACAGTGCTTGCCGGTCTTGTTCTTATGACCGTCCTGCTGCTGCAATGTGATCTGGATGCACAAGCTGCTAACCATAATTACCTGAGTGATTACACCGGAGGTGCCGCAGCAGTATTAGATGCCAGGTCTACCAATACATCAAAGGTATTGAACGCAACAGCAAAGGAATTAAACTTAGACCTTGACAGCCTGAGCCGGGAAGAAGAATCTACTCTGGTCATGGCAAATGTCACCAGTGCACTGAATGTAAGGACAGAACCCGCAACAGATGCTGAGAAAGCCGGAAAGCTTTACAAGGACTGCGGCGGTAAAATTTTGGAACGTAAGGACGGCTGGACCAAAATCCAGTCGGGCGACTTAATCGGCTGGGCCAGCGACGAATATCTTCTCTTCGGGGAGGATGCGGAAAGTCTGGCAGCGGATGTGGGTGTCACGGTAGCCCATATCGACGACGGTCTGATGGTCAGAACAAAGCCCGGTACGGATGCCGATATTTACGGCGTGCTTCCCAAGGGCGATGAAGTAGAGGTATTGAGCGTGGGCGATGACGGCTGGGCCTGCATCGACTACGAAGGAGAGGATGGCTATGTCTCCACCGATTATATTACCATCGAGTTCAAAATCGATGAGGGCGAGACCATGGAAGCCATCAAGGAAAGACAGGCAGCGGAGGCAGAAGCCAAGCGCCATGTCAACTACGGACAGTATACCACGGACGCGGATACCACCCTGCTTTTGGCAGCACTTATCCAGTGCGAAGCGGGCGGCGAGGAGTACGAAGGACAGCTTGCAGTCGGTGCGGTTGTTATGAACCGTGTCAGAAGCGGCGCTTATCCCGACACCATCCATGCCGTTATCTATGCATCCGGTCAGTTTACCCCGGCACAGAGCGGTAAGGTAAACCGGGTATTAGAGTCCGGCAAGATTAAACAGAGTTGTATCGATGCGGCAACGGAAGCAATCTCCGGTGTGTCCAATGTAGGCGATCTGACTCACTTCAGAAGAAACAACGGCAGAGCCGGTCTGGTTATCGGCCACCATGTATTCTATTAAGCTATTCAAAACAATTTTTACGGAAATGAGAAAGAAGCATCCGGTCCGCAAAACGGCCGGGTGTTTTCTTTTTCTGAAAATACCGGATATTTACGCACTTTACAAAGATTTTATTGCCCGAAGGATAAAGATGTAGTAAAATAATTGCAAATGCGGAAACTATTCTGCAGAAGGGAGGATGAAGAAATGGATAACATGCTTTTTATCTGGCTGATTGCCTTGATAGTGTTAATCGTGATAGAGCTTGCTACCATGGGGCTTACCACCATCTGGTTTGCACTGGGTGCACTTGTCGCAGCCATCACTGCAGCCCTGCATGCGCCGGTTGTGCTTCAGGTTGTCTTATTCCTGGTAATATCCATTGTGTCTTTTATCTTTACCAGACCTCTGGCTGTCAAGTATTTCAACCGGGACCGCGTCAGGACCAATGTGGAAAGCCTTATCGGCAGACAGGGAGTTGTGATCAGCGAGATTAACAACGTGGAAGGAATCGGTCAGATTCAGGTAGGCGGTCAGGAATGGAGCGCCCGCACGCGGATGGACGGCATGACAGTTCCCGTAGGAACGGTAGTCGTAGTATATGCGGTCAACGGTGTCAAGCTGATAGTAGAACCGAAATAATGCCGGATCGCGGACAGCGGTTTCTACGGCAGGCAGCAAAAAATAAAAAAGGAGAGAATGTATGGAAGTCATTATTATTGTTCTGATTGTACTGATTCTGGCAATTTTGGTATCCTGTATCAAGATTGTACCCCAGGCTCAGGCATATGTAGTAGAAAGACTCGGTGCTTATCAGGGTACCTGGTCGGTAGGTATGCATTTCAAAATGCCCTTTATCGACAGAGTGGCAAGAAGGGTAAACTTAAAGGAGCAGGTAGCGGATTTCCCGCCCCAGCCCGTTATTACCAAGGATAACGCCTCCGTAAGAGTCGATACCGTTGTATTCTACCAGATTACGGACCCGAAGTTGTTTGCATACGGTGTGGAAAATCCCATGATGGCGATTGAAAACCTGACGGCTACCAGCCTTAGAAACATCATCGGTGATTTGGAAATGGACGAAACCTTAACCTCCCGTGAAATCATCAATACCAAGATGCGTTCCACACTGGACATCGCCACAGACCCCTGGGGTATCAAAGTAAACCGTGTCGAGTTAAAGAATATTATGCCGCCCCCAGACATCCAGAATGCCATGGAGAAGCAGATGAAGGCAGAACGAGAAAGACGTGAAGCCGTTACCCGTGCAGAAGGTGAAAAGAGAGCGAAAGTCCTTTCCGCAGAAGGTGAAAAGGAATCCGCGATTCTCCGTGCGGAAGCAGAAAAGCAGTCCGCTATTCTTCGCGCAGAAGCTGAAAAAGAGAAGAAAATCCGTGAAGCAGAAGGTGAAGCAGAAGCTATTCTTAAGGTACAGCAGGCATATGCCGACGGTATCCGCATGTTAAAGGAAGCAGCACCCGATGACAAGGTACTGAAGTTAAAGAGTTTGGAGGCCTTTGAAAAGGCAGCTGACGGCAAGGCTACCAAGATTTTACTGCCCGCAGATTTGCAGGGCATAGCTTCCCTGGCAACCACCTTCCGGGAAGTAGCCGGCGATAAATAAGAAAAAAGGAATCGCTGAGATTCTTATGATGCTCGGAATCTGCACAGGCGGGTTCCGAGTATTTGTATTAAAGGGAAAGGAATGGACATTTTTATGGTAAACTTAAAAGGACGTAATTTCTTAAAACTGCTTGATTTTACACCGGAGGAAATCCAGTACCTTCTGGATTTGGCCGCAGAATTAAAGGAAAAGAAAAAGAAGGGCGTACTGCATGATACCCTGCGCGGTAAAAACGTAGCCCTGATTTTTGAAAAGACCAGCACCCGTACCCGCTGCTCTTTTGAAGTAGCGGCGCACGATCTCGGCATGGGAACCACCTACTTAGACCCCACCGGTTCCCAGATTGGCAAAAAGGAAAGCATTGCCGATACCGCAAGAGTACTGGGACGTATGTACGAAGGTATCGAATACCGTGGTTTCGGACAGGATATTGTGGAAGAACTGGCAAAATACGCAGGCGTGCCGGTATGGAACGGACTTACCAATGAGTTTCATCCCACCCAGATGCTGGCAGACCTTCTGACCATCAGAGAACACTTGGGACGCATCAAGGGCGTCAAGCTTACATACATGGGCGATGCCCGTTACAATATGGGCAACTCCTTAATGGTGGCCTGTGCGAAAATGGGCATGCACTTTACCGCCTGCACTACGAAGGAATATTTCCCGGATGCGACACTGGTAGCAGAGTGTGAGAAAATTGCAGCGCAGACCGGCGGCAGCATTACCCTGACCGAGGATATTACGGCAGGCACTAAGGGAGCAGATGTCATCTACACCGATGTATGGGTTTCCATGGGCGAGCCGGACGAAGTATGGAGCAGCCGTATCAAGGCATTAAGTCCTTATCAGGTAAATAAAAAAGTAATGGAGAATGCCGGAGAACAGGCTATTTTCATGCACTGCCTTCCCGCCTTCCATGACCTGAAGACCAAGATTGGCAAAGAAGTGGAAGCCAAATTCGGAATGTCCGAGCTGGAAGTAACCGATGAAGTATTTGAGTCCGCCCGGTCCGTAGTCTTTGACGAAGCGGAAAACAGAATGCATACCATCAAGGCGGTTATGGCGGCAACTCTGTAACAGGCAGTAACGACAGAAACGGAAAGACAGGAATATGACTTTGCAGAAGAAAGTAAAAACAGAGATTGCATGGCTCCCGAGCATCGACTCCACCAATGAGGAAATCAAGCGGAAAGCAGCGGAGGGCGCAGCGGAAGGACTGGTAATAGCGGCGGATATGCAGACAGCCGGGAAAGGAAGAAGAGGCAGGGCATGGCAGTCCCCCGCCGGCAAGAACCTTTATTTTTCCATCCTGCTCCGCCCTGAAGTGAAGCCGGACAAGGCATCCATGGTCACCCTGCTTATGGCGGTAGCCGTGCAGAAAGCGGCAGCGGCGGTAAGCAGTACGGAAACCCTGATCAAATGGCCAAACGATGTGATTATGCACGGCAAAAAAATAACCGGCATCCTGACGGAAATGTACCTTAAGGGCGAAGAGATTGACTTTGTGGTCATTGGTACCGGCGTCAATGTGAAAGCACAGACCTTTCCTGAGGAGCTGGTGAATGCCTCCGACATAGAAACGGAGAGCGGCAGGGTGATTTCCCGCAAAGAGCTCTTAGAGGTCATAGTGGATGAATTTTTTGTCCTCTACGAGGAATATATAAAGACCGGCAACCTTCGGTTTGTGAAGGAAACTTACGAAAAAGCACTGGTGAACAAGGACAGGGAGGTGCTCATTTTAGACCCTGCCGGTGAATACCGTGCCGTGGCGGAAGGCATTGATGAAAAAGGAGAACTGCTGGTGCGCATGGCGGACGGCACCGTCCGTACCGTGTACGCCGGGGAAGTATCAGTGAGAGGTATCTATGGCTATGTCTGATGAAAAACAGGAAAAAATGGTGCTGTGCGGCGCCAATTCCTATGATATGAAGTATTATTTCAATGAAAAATTTAACGGCATCCCGGAGTCTGTCAAGAACGAGCTGCATATTCTCTGCGTCCTTTTTACCGAGGAAGTGGGCGGCATTTTTACCATCGGCTTTGACGAGGAAGGTAATGTGCTGTTAGAAACCAACGCGGATGACGACGACATTTATTATGACGACATCAGCAGCGGACTTATGGTAGCGGAGGTGCGCCGCCAAAGAAGAGAACTGTTGGAGAGCTTAAGCATTTACTACCGGGTATTTATTCTGAAAGAAGACTTCAGCGATATGCTGACGGATGAGGATGAATAGGTCATTTTTTATGATTGCAGGATGAGGATGAACAATGATTTTAGTGATTGACGTGGGAAATACCAACATTACCTATGGCGTGTATGAAAAAGGAAAAATGAAGGCAACCTTCCGGGCAACGACGAAGCTGCCCCGGACGTCCGATGAATACGGTATTCTGCTGCACAGCATGCTTTCCATGAAAGGCATTTCCATGCAGCAGATAGAAGGCACTATCATAGCCAGCGTGGTATCGGATGTGATGCATTCCCTGACGGGCGGCATCAGGCGGTATCTGGGACATTCCCCTATTATCGTGGGACCCGGCGTGAAAACGGGTATTAAGGTAGTGACGGAAAATCCGAGAGCTATCGGAGCAGACCGGATTGTGGATGCGGTTGCCGCTTACGAAAAATACGGTGGGCCGGTGCTGGTGCTGGATTTCGGTACCGCTACCACCTATGACCTGATAAGCGAGGAGGGTAAGTTTCTTGCCGGCATTACGGCGCCCGGCGTGCGTATCAGCGCGGAGGCACTCTGGCGGGATACTGCCATGCTGCCCCGTATTGAGATTAAAAAGCCTAAGTCCATACTGGCGGAGGAAACCATTACCAGTATGCAGGCAGGTATCTTTTACGGACAAATCGGCCAGACGGAATACATCATCAAAAAGGTGAAGGAAGAAAGCAGACTCAATAACCTGAAGGTGGTGGCCACCGGCGGGCTGGGACGCGCCATTGCGGATGAAACGGACAGCATCGACATTTATGACAGCTATCTGACACTGGACGGCCTCTGTCTGATTTATGAGAAAAACAGGAAAAAGGAAGCATGAAATTAACAATAGGCAATATAGAACTCAAGAATAATGTGATTTTAGCTCCGATGGCAGGCGTAACAGACCTGCCATTCCGTGTCCTGTGCAAAGAGCAGGGAGCGGGACTTTTGTGCATGGAGATGGTCAGCGCCAAGGCAATTTATTACGGCAGCAAAAATACGGAGGAGCTGATGAAAATAAGCCCTGCCGAAATGCCGGTATCCCTTCAGCTTTTCGGCTCCGATGCGGATATTATGGCAGATATGGCAAAGAAAATAGAAGAAAAGCCCTTTGCTGTTCTGGACATCAATATGGGCTGCCCGGTTCCCAAGGTGGTCAACAACGGCGAAGGCTCCGCCCTGATGAAAAATCCGAAGCTGGCGGAAGAAATCATCACAAAAATGGTAAAAGCCGTAAAAAAGCCCGTCACCGTAAAAATCCGCAAGGGCTTTGACGAGGCACACTTAAATGCCGTGGAGATGGCGAAAATCGCGGAAGCCTCCGGTGCGGCGGCAGTAGCGGTGCACGGCAGGACAAGGGAGCAGTACTACGCCGGAAAAGCGGACTGGGACTGCATCCGGGCAGTAAAGGAAGCGGTGAAAATCCCGGTTATCGGAAACGGGGATGTGACCGATGCTCTTTCCGCAGAACGGCTTTTGAAAGAAACCGGCTGCGACGGTGTGATGGTGGGCAGGGCAGCCCAGGGCAATCCGTTTATCTTCCGGGAAATCACGGAATATCTGGAAACCGGCGTAATCCCCCCGAAGCCAACACCTGCAGAGGTGCGCGCCACCATTGAACGGCATGCAAGGATGCAGATGGAGGAAAAGGGCGAATACACCGGCGTCAGGGAAATGCGCAAGCACCTTTCCTGGTACACGGTAGGTTATCCCAATTCCGCAAAATACCGCCAGATGATTAACAGCATGGAAACCATGGAGGAGCTGCTTCACAGCCTGGATATGGTTTTTCCGAAGGAAGCATAGAAGAAATCCGGACGTCTGTGCATAGATTGTCCTTCCCCTGCATAAGGTACAAAGAAAGGGGACGGGCATGGAAGAACTGACGGTGGTTGTATTTTATATGGAAGAAACATGGGGCAGGGCAGAAAAAAGGATACCCTGGCATTTTAGAGCAAGAGAACCCTGGCAGTACCATGTGGAGTGGGAGCAGGAAGAAATACCGCATCTGTGCAGGGTGTATCTGCCGGAACGCATGCAAAAGAAAAAGGAATGGACGAAGGACGGATTTACTTCCTATATGGAGGGACTACCCATTCCGGGGGAAAGCGCCGACGTGTATTACTACTATACGAAGGCTGCGGCGACTTTTTTGCACAGGAAAAACGACAGCCTGTCCGCGGAGGGAGCACGGTTTTTACTGCGTTATTACGGGATAAAAACAGAAGCGCTGCTTTTGCTTGAGGATACGGCTGTCCGTGGAGAGGACTGGCTGTACGACTATGCCGGGGATACCCGTTATATGGGCATACTGACAGACAGACCGAGGGAGCAGGAAGAGGTGGCTGATTTTCTGTATGAAGAATACGGCATTGTGTTGCAGGTGGCGGACAGGGCCGGGAAATGGCATATTCCCGACAACACCTCCTGTCTTTTTGTGGCGGGGGAAAAATGGTACGGACTCCGTCCGGCGGACATCGGGCAGAGGGGAACACTGCTTTTTATGGGCGCAGGCGGGGAACGGACATTCGCAGGCAGGCTTCCGGCAGAACGGATAATTTCCGTGGAATGCTATCTGCGTGAGAGGGGAATAAAGTGATATTATGGAAAAACAGTATGCAATTTGTACAATTTTGCCCCGAAGGGCAAGGAAATTGTTGTATAATCGGCAAAATGTTGTATAATAGAAATTAACTAACGATACCGATTGGGAGGTACATATGGATAAAAAATTTTTATACGCAAACAAAGACGTTCAGACGAGAAAGGTAAACCGTTTTTCTCTGATTGGACTGGGGGTACTTTATTTATTGATCGTGGGTGTGTATCTGGAATCCTTCTTAAAGGGAAGCATGAAAATTCTTCCGATTATTGTGGTGGCCGCCGTTGTGGTGGTGAGCTGCGTACTTAACCTTATTGTAATCCTGAAAAACAGAGCAAGCGCAAAACTCAGGTATTTCTGTATGTTTGAGCTGTTTGTACTGGCAGGCATTGTGGCATATTTCTACGACCCGTACTTTATATGCTTTTTAGTATGCATGCCTCTGATTGCATGGATCTTATACGGTGACAAGAAATTTATGGCAATTACGTCCATTCTGTATGCGGTGGAAAATATCGGACTTACGGTATACAAGGTAAATGTGGCAAAGAGCATTTCCTCAGAAAATGCCATGGAGAATTATTTTGCACTCGGCACATTGGTGCTCTTCCTGTTTGTATGCTATTATGCAACGGTAGTTTCCGATAAATTCAATGCCGATACATCCGGTCTTCTGAAAGAGGAGGCTGATGCCCAGAAGGATCTTTCCGAAGGTGTGCTTAAGGTAGCCGAGGAAGTAAGAAAGGGCGCACAGGATGCCCTGAACATTGTGGACGAAGTAAAGGATTCCACCGAAGTGACCAGCCGTTCCATCGTGGACATCAGCGAAAGTACATCCGTAACCGCAGAAAATATCCAGACACAGACGGTTATGACACAGAATATCCAGGAGAATATCGAAAAGACTGTGGAGAGAGCCGCACATATGGTAAAGGTTGCCGATACATCCAAGGATATCAATACCAAGAATGTCGACATCATGACAAGACTGAAGGAACAGTCCGAAATTCTTTCCGAAACCAACGGACAGGTTTCCGATTCCATGGGAAAACTGCAGGAAAATGTAGAAAATGTGCGTAACATCACAAAGACAATCTTCTCTATTTCTTCCCGTACCAATCTGCTGGCATTGAACGCTTCCATTGAAAGTGCGCGTGCCGGAGAAGCCGGAAGAGGATTTGCGGTAGTAGCGGATGAAATCAGAGAGCTTTCCGAAAAGACAAGAAAAGAAACCGAAAATATCGCAACTATCCTGGAAGCACTGAATGCCAATGCAGTAGAGACCGCCGATGCGGTAGGTCGATCCATGGAAGTCAGCGAACAGCAGGATAAGATGATTGCCGAAGCTTCCGATCAGTTTGGTGCATTAAACGGCAATGTAAACGAATTGGTAGCTGATATTCAGGAAATTGATACCATGTTAGAGAGTCTGTCCAATGCCAACAACCGTATTGTTGACAATATCATGCAGCTTTCCGCAACCACAGAGGAAGTAACCGCTTCCGCACAGCAGTCGGCCAGCATGAGTGACAAGAACAGAGTAAATACCGAAAAGGCACAGGAAGTATTGAAGCAGGTGCTTGAGGTTGCCGAGAAAATGGATCAGTTCCTTCAGAAGTAATAATTTTTACCGAAAAGGAAAAGATTTTACAGAGTGAAACTTTACAGAAGACACAGTGTCATGCGGTTCTTTCTTGACACTGTGTCTAAAATTAAGTATAATACCTACTTATTACAGGCGCAGAAAGCGGCTGTTGTAAAGGGAGAATAAAGAATAGGAAGGCGATTAAGATGGAATCCAAGAAAAATATTCTGACTTACGAAGGGTTAAGAAAATACGAAGACGAGCTGCATGACTTAAAGGTTATAAAACGTAAAGAAGTAGCACAGAAGATTAAGGAAGCAAGAGAGCAGGGTGACTTATCCGAAAATGCGGAATACGATGCGGCAAAGGATGAGCAGAGAGACATTGAAGCCCGTATCGAAGAGCTGGAAAAAATCCTGAAGAATGCAGAAGTGGTAGTTGAAGATGAAGTGGATTTAGACAAAATCAACATCGGCTGCCAGGTTAAAATTTTAGATATGGAATATAACGAAGAACTGGATTACAAAATTGTCGGATCTACCGAAGCAAACAGCTTAAAGGGCAAGATTTCCAACGAAAGCCCCGTAGGCAAGGCTTTAATCGGCAGCAGACTGGGCGACGTCGTAGAAGTGGAGACCCAGGCCGGCATCTTAAAATACAAGGTACTGGAAATTCAGAGATCCAATACCGCAGACTAAAACAGTACCGGGAGACCGGTTGAAGGAGTAAAACAGTGGCAGAGAATAATCAGGGACAACAGAATCAGGCAGCACAGGAGCAGGACATCCATCAGCTCCTCAAGGTCAGAAGAGAGAAGCTTGCCAATTTACAGGAAGCCGGCAAGGACCCTTTTCGGATTACCAAATATGACGTAACACATCACAGCCGGGAAATCAAAGACAACTTTGAGACACTGGAAGGAAAGACCGTATCCATCGCAGGACGTATCATGCAGAAGCGCGTCATGGGTAAGGCTTCTTTCTGCAACGTACAGGATTTGCAGGGCAATATCCAGACCTACGTGGCAAGGGACAATATCGGAGAGGAGTCCTATGCGGACTTCAAAAAATATGACGTAGGCGATATTGTCGGCGTAAAGGGTGAAGTGTTCAAGACAAAGACCGGCGAAATTTCCATTCATGCGGCGGAGGTAACCTTACTTTCCAAGAGCCTGCAGATTCTTCCCGAGAAATTCCACGGTCTTACCAATACGGATATCCGTTACAGACAGCGCTACACCGATCTGATTATGAATCAGGATGTAAAGGATACCTTTGTAAAGAGAAGTAAAATTATCAGCGCTATCAGACGTTATCTTGACAGCCAGAACTTCATGGAAGTGGAAACTCCCATGTTAGTAGCCAATGCAGGCGGTGCGGCAGCAAGACCCTTTGAAACCCATTACAATGCACTGGACGAAGACGTTAAGCTTCGTATTTCCTTAGAGCTTTACTTAAAGAGACTGATCGTAGGCGGCATGGAAAGAGTTTACGAAATCGGTCGTGTATTCCGTAATGAAGGTCTGGACACCAGACATAATCCGGAATTCACCCTGATGGAGCTCTATCAGGCGTACACCGACTACAACGGCATGATGGATCTGACGGAAAACATGTTTCGTTATGTTGCGCAGGAGGTCTGCGGCACGACCCTTATCCCTTATGCAGAAGAAATGATTGACCTCGGAAAGCCTTTTGAAAGACTGACCATGATTGATGCTGTTAAGAAATACACCGGCATTGATTTTGACCAGGTGGCAGATACCGCAGAAGCAAAGAAATTAGCAGACGAAAAGGGCATTCACTACGAAGACCGTCACGTTAAGGGTGATATCTTAAATCTCTTCTTTGAAGAGTTCGTAGAAGAGCATTTAATCCAGCCCGTATTTATTATGGATCATCCGGTTGAAATTTCTCCTCTTACCAAGAGAAAGCCGGACAAGCCGGAATATGTAGAGCGTTTCGAGCTGTTTATCTACGGTCGCGAAATGTGCAACGCCTACTCCGAATTAAACGATCCCATTGACCAGAGAGAACGTTTCAAGGCGCAGGAAGCTGCTCTGGCAGCCGGTGACGAAGAAGCCAACACCACGGACGAAGATTTCATGAACGCTCTGGAAATCGGTATGCCTCCCACAGGCGGCATCGGTTACGGCATCGACCGTCTGGTCATGCTACTCACCAATTCCCCTGCCATCCGCGACGTGCTCCTGTTCCCGACAATGAAGCCCTTAGATTGACCGAAACGCGAAAAAGCCCGTAATATCAAGGGTTTTCGGACACAGGGGAAACGAAAAACCTTACGCCTTACACCAAACTTACACCAATCGATGTAGGAAAACGTGCAGAGGCAAAAAAATCGCATAATTTCAAAGTGTGAATGGGCGACTTTCTTTCGAGGTCGCCCATTATTTGAAAAGACAGATAAACAAATCGGGATTTAGGGGAGGAAAATATGGTCAGTATAACAGATGCAAAACAGATTATCAGACTTGCAACGGATGCGGAGATTAAAGTATTTCTTGACGGCGGTTGGGGTGTAGATGCGCTTATTGGATATGAAACAAGAAGACATAACGATATTGATATATTTGTAGAAAAGAAAGATTATCATAAATTTATACAGATAATTAAAAACAATGGTTTCTATGAGATAAAAATGGAGTATACAACAACGAACCATACAGTATGGGAGGATTTGAAGAAAAGAATTATTGATTTACATTGTTTTGAATATACAAAAAATGGTGAAATTCTTTACGAAGGGGATTGTTTTCCATCAGAGATTTTTTCGGGAATAGGAAAAATTGAGGAAATAGAAGTTTCTTGTATTGAACCGTATAGTCAACTGCTGTTCCATTTGGGATACGATTATGATGAAAATGATATGCATGATGTAAAGTTGTTGTGCGAAGTATTTCATATGGAACTTCCTGAAGAGTATAGATAATCATAACTTCCCGTTTGTCGAATAATCCCTTGAAAGAGGATGAACCTTTTTCAAGGGGCTTTTTTTATTTCTCCCCATGTTCGCAAACTACCCCGATTTCTCTTTCCTCAATATAATGAGTGCAAACAGAGAGGAAGGAGCGGTTTTGCTATGAGTAATAGTTTGGCGAAAGTACATCCGGAGCTTGTTTCGGAATGGTCGGAAAGGAACTTTCCGCTTACTCCCGATAATATTACTTACGGCTCAAACAAGAGAGTTTGGTGGAAAGGCAGTTGCGGTCACGAATGGCAGGCGAGCGTGAAGGCTCGTTCCAAAGGCGAAGGCTGCCCCATTTGTTCAGGAGCAAGGGTTGTTGAGGGTATTAACGATTTGGCTACGGTAAAGCCGAAATTGTCATTAGAGTGGTCTGAGAAAAACACGATTAAGCCAACGGAGGTTACTGCCGGTTCTCATAAAAAAGTGATATGGAAGTGCGAACACGGTCACGAGTGGACGGCTACTGTCAAAAGCAGAACAATCAATAAAACAGGCTGTCCATACTGCTCACACAATAAAGTCCTTGCCGGATTCAATGACCTTGCTTCACAGTATCCCGATATTGCTGCTGAATGGTCTGACAGAAATCTTCCGTTGCTACCTACAATGGTGACAGCCTTTGCAAACAGTAAGGCTTGGTGGAAATGCAAAGATTGCGGAAACGAGTGGCACACTCTTATTTCAACCCGTGCCGGTGGGAGCAGATGTCCGTATTGCAGCGGATATACATTGCTCAAAGGATTTAATGACTTGGCGACTACGCACCCTGAACTTGCGGCTGAGTGGTCAGAAAGAAATTATCCCCTAATGCCTGATGAGGTAAACGCAAAATCAAGACACAATGTTTGGTGGAAGTGTAA
>JABLTK010086410.1_pt1 | contig 32420 bp, 31 predicted proteins | sample 7160131 | NCBI WGS metagenome assembly JABLTK01 (sample SAMN14651221, study PRJNA627086) | human gut metagenome | isolation source: feces | host: Homo sapiens
GGTTGTAAAGTTAATCAATACGAAACAAATGCAATAGCACAGAAGTTCATAGAAAAGGGCTATACTAAAGTTGAATTCAATGCAAAAGCAGATATATATATTATTAATACTTGTACAGTTACCAGTATGGCAGATAAAAAGTCAAGACAAATAATAAGACAAGCAAAGACACATAACCCAAAAGCAATTGTTGTTGCAACAGGTTGCTATGCACAAGTAAGCAAAGAAGAATTGGAGAAAATCGAAGAGCTAGATATAATTGTTCGGAAATTTAGAAAAAGGTAATATTGTAGATATTGTAGAAAAATACTCATCAAAAAACAAACAACAAGAGATAGGCAAGATAGAAGAAGAAAAAAACTTTCAAGATTTTGGAACAGTAACATATACAGAAAAAACCAGAGCAGTTATAAAGGTGCAAGATGGTTGCAATAACTTTTGTTCATATTGCATAATTCCATATGCAAAAGGAAGAGTAAGAAGTAGAAAAATAGAAAGTGTAATTCAAGAAGTAGAAGAAATCGTAAAAAAAGGAATAAAAGAAGTTGTAATAACAGGCATACATGTAGCATCATATGGAAAAGATTTTGAAGATGGAACTCAATTAATAGATTTATTAGAAGAAATTAATAAAATAGAAGGACTAAAAAGAATTCGATTAGGCTCATTGGAACCAAACCTTATAACAGAAGAATTTGTAAAAAGATTAGGAAAAGTAGACAAAATATGTGAGCATTTCCACTTATCTCTTCAAAGTGGATGCAATGAAACTTTAAAAAGAATGAATAGAAAATATACAGTAGAAGAATTCGAAAAAGGAGTAACTCTGCTAAGAAACAAATTTCCTAATGTAGCATTAACCACAGATATAATAGTAGGTTTTCCAGGTGAGACAGATGAAGAATTTATTATAACATATAATTTTTTAGAAAAGATAAAGTTTAGCAAAATGCATATATTCAAATATTCTCAAAGAAAAGGAACAATTGCAGCAAAGATGAAAGAGCAAATAAGCTCAACAGTAAAAGAACAAAGAAGTAACAAGCTAATTGAATTATCAAATAAAAACGAAATAGAATTTTTAAATAAACACATAGGAAAAACTTTAGAGGTACTTTTTGAAACCAAAACGCAGTCAGGATATATAGAAGGGCATACGACCAATTATATAACTGTAAAAACAAAAGAAAAGAATTATTCAGAAAATACAATTGAAAATATTTTAATAACAAAACGTGAAGATTTAGCATTAATAGGAAAATAACAAAATGTAACATTCCAGTAACAATTCTGTAACAAAAATGTTAAAATTTTCTTAGTAAAAACTATTGATTATTGCAAAAAAATGTAGTATAAAATATATGAAGATAACAAAGAGATTAAATAAATGTACTTACGAAAGAAAAATCTCAAAAATACTTTAAAAGGGAGGAAAATGTAATGAGTGAAGTATCAAAGATTATTCCAATGGAAGAAAATGGTGAAGTAGTAAACAAAGCTGAAGCAGAAAACTCTGCTTTTAAGGTATGTACAAACAACAAAAACTTGCCAGCAAAGACATCATTTTGGTCTAAATTAAAAGGAATTTTAACATATGAAATAAAAGTTGAATTAACACCATACCAACAAAAAATTGAAGACGAAATTAATGAATTCTTCCACCAAGAAATTACATGGCAAAGTTTCAAAAACTTCTTATTTAAAGAAGTAGAAATTACAACAAGAAGAAAGAGGACAAATTAATTTATTAAAATGTACCAATGGGGACGGAGATTTTTGGCAATCTCGTTTTATTGCCAAAAATCTCCGTCCCCATTGGTAAACCTACACCATTTTTTTGTCAAAATGCTAATCAATAGTTGACATATAAATGAAAACCGTAGTATAATAATAAAGTATATGGGGATGTATTTTGGCTTCGACGATATTTTTGAAATATAAATAGCGAGTAGTGGATGGTCGCTTTGGCCACTTTAAAAAAGCGAAATAAAAATAAACGCTGATAATGAATTAGCATACGCTGCCTAGTTGCAACGTCGTTTTACTGTGAGGCCTACTGGTACAGATAAAGCGTCGAAATAAAGTAGGAAACAAAATTGCTCTTCGCCTTAAGAACAATGGGTATTATAAAGGCTACTAAGAATTTAAGCGTGTTTATTTGCAAGAATTCAAGGGAATTTTAAATAATAAACTACACTCGTAGAAGTTTATATAGAAAGAATATTGGACGAGGGTTCGACTCCCTCCATCTCCACCAAAAGATTAAATCGTCGCACCAGACGAATGCCAATGGGTGCCAATGGGGACGGAGATTTTTGGCAACCTCGTTCTATTGCCAAAAATCTCCGTCCCCATTGGCACCCATTGGCATTATAAAAAAAAGAAGGGCTAAATATGGAACAACAATACATTTTAGAAAATGCAAAATCATTTGAACCAGTACATGTTTTTGAATGTGGACAATGCTTCAGATGGAATAAAGAAGCAGATGGTAGCTATACTGGAGTATTTGGAAATAATGTTATAAATGTAAAAAAAGAAAAAAGCAATATAGTATTTTTTGGAGTTTGTGAAGAAAATATTAAAACTATTTGCACAGAATACTTTGATTTAAATACAGATTATGAAAAAATAAAAGATAATCTATCTAGTATAGATGATTATTTAAAAAATAGTATACAATACGGGCAAGGAATTAGAATACTAAAACAAGACTTATGGGAAACACTTATATCCTTTATAATATCTGCAAATAACAATATTCCAAGGATAAAAACAATTATAGAAAGAATTTCAGAAAATTATGGAAATAAAATAAAATTTGGAGAAAAAACATACTACACTTTTCCAAGACCAGAAATGCTTGCTAATACTACTGTACAAGACTTTAGAAAATTAGGATTAGGATTTAGAGATGTAAGAGTTTATGAAACAGTACAAAAAACTTTAAAAAAAGAAATAAATTTAAGCAGACTAGAAAAAGAAGACAATATAGAACTCTTAAAAGAACAATTGCTAAAGATACCAGGAGTAGGTCCTAAAGTAGCAGATTGCATAATGCTATTTTCACTAAAAAAATATAATGTATTTCCAGTAGATGTGTGGGTGAAAAGAGTAATAGCAGAGTTATATTACGAAAACAAAGAACAAACACCAAAAGAAATACAAAAATTCGCAAAAAAACAATATGGGGACTTAGCTGGATTAGCACAGCAATATTTATTTTACTGGCGTAGAAATTTAGCATAAGACATGCAAGAAATGGAAATATTATGTAAGAACTAACTTGAAACGAGTTACATAATATATGTCACAAGGAGGAAATGTGCCCGTGAATAGTTTATTAATTGTAGCTAGTATAATAGTAGTACTAGTAATTTTAATATTATATACTGGTAAAAGGCTATGTGATATGGCTACAAAAGCAGAAATAACTAGGAAATATTCAATGATGATTTTTGCACCAAACCAAGAAAATGCAAAAGAAAAAATAAGTAATGAGAATGCTAGATGGTTGGAAGAAAACTCAAACCAAGTAGAAATAATTTCTGTGGATGGACTAAAACTAAAAGGATATGAAATAAAAGCCAAAGAAAAATCTGATATTTGGGTGATTACTGTACATGGATACATGAACAACGGATATGATATGGTAAAATATGCAAAGCAGTTTATATCATATAAATATAATGTACTAATAATAGATTTAAGAGCACATGGCAAAAGTGAAGGAACATATATAGGAATGGGATGGCTTGATAGATTAGATTTAGAGTTATGGATAGATAAAACAATAGAAGAAAATAAAAATTCAAAAATAATATTATATGGAATATCAATGGGAGCAGCAACAGTATCAATGGCAACAGGTGATGACCTTCCCAAAGAAGTAAAAGTATGTATAGCAGATTGTGGATACAGTTCAGTTTGGGAGGAATTTAAAGTCCACTTAAATAAAATCTTTCATATACCACCATTTCCGTTATTATATACAGCAAGCCTTATGAGTAAAATATATTTGGGATACAGTTTCGAAGAAGCATCAACAATAAAGCAAGTAAAAAAATCTGTAACACCAACTCTATTTATACACGGAACAAAAGATAAATTTGTACCATTCAGTATGCTAGATGAAATATACAAAAAAGCAAAATGTGAAAAACAAAAGCTAGAAATACAAGGTGCAGGGCATGGAGAAAGCAGTGAAGTAAATCCAGAACAGTACTGGAAAACAGTACAACAGTTTATAAAAAAATATATTTAAGGAGAAAAGACATGATAGGAAAACTAGAAACATATGTATTATTATTTACAATTTATGCCGTAATTGGATGGCTTATGGAGGTAACATTAACCTTAATACAGCATCATAAATTTATAAATAGAGGATTTTTAATAGGACCATATTGCCCAATATATGGATTTGGAGGAATTGCAATAACAATTCTACTTGGAAATTTTATGAAAACAATGGAAAGTGTAAGCTTAATAGATAGCATATGGATATCAACAATCGTAATAATGAGTATATGTGGGACATTAGAATATATTACAAGTTATTTAATGGAAAAAATATTTCATGCAAGATGGTGGGATTACCACAGATTTAAGTTCAATATAAATGGAAGGATCTGCCTAGAAACATTAATTCCATTTACAATTATAGGACAAATAATATTAAGATATGGAAATCCACTATTCTTAGGATTAATAGAAAATATAAGTCAGCCATGGCTACATATATTGACAATAGTAATATTAGCAATATTTACTACTGATATATCTATATCATATAATATAATACACTCATTTAAAAAAATATCCAATGAAGCAAAAGACAATACAGAAGAAATCACAAAAAAAGTAAAAGAAATTATAAGCAAAACATGGAGAGGAAGAAGATTGGTATCAGCCTTCCCCAATGTAGATATAGATATAATTAAAGAAAAAATACGAAAAAGAGTAGAAGAAAGCAAAGAAAGAATAGAAAAGAAAAAAAAAGAAATAGAAAAGATAATTGAAGAAAAAACAAAAAGAAAATAAACTTATAGACAAATACAAACAAATAATATATAATTATAACATAAAAACTATAATAGAAAGAGATGAAATAATATGGATTTGATAATCGTAATAGGAATAGCAGTTGCTATAATACTCATAGTAATACTACAAACATATAATAGCATAATAAAAAAGAAAAAAATAGTAGATAGAGAAAGTGCAACAATTGATGTATATTTAACTCAAAGATTTGATTTGATTCCAAATCTAGTAGAATGTGTTAAAACATACACAAAACATGAAAGCAAGATATTTGAGGAAATAGCAAAGATGAGAACAGAGTATATGAATACAAGAGATTTGAAAAAAGGAGAAATCTTAAATAATGAATGCAACAGATTAGTTGCAACAATAGAAAACTATCCAGAGCTTAAAGCAAGTGAACAATTTCTATTATTACAACAAAAACTAAGTAAAATAGAAAGCCAACTTCAAGCAGCTAGAAGACTATATAATGGAGCGGTAACAACATATAATACAGCAATAACAGTAGTACCAAATAATATTATAGCAAAAATTTTTCACTTTAAAGAAGCAAAATTATTTGAAATAGAAAACCCTAAGGAAAAAGATAATATAAAAATAGAACTGTAATAAAAAGGTGATAAAATGAAGAGCTTTAATGAAATATATGAGCAAATTTACACAGAAAGCAATGAAGAGTTACAAATATTAAAAAGAAACAGAATAATAAAAATATTAATAGCATTAATAATAGGAATATTAACATTACTAGTATTAAATAAAATAATAGATACAGCCATACCATTTGTATTAATAACTATAATGATAATATTAATAACAGGAGTAGTAATAAGTAAAGAAAAATACACACCTACATTTAAGGAAAAAGCTATTAAACCACTTATAAAAAACATAGATATGAATCTAAAATATAACCCTAAAGGAGGAATACCATCAGCAATATATCAAAAAGGTGAATTTGAGAAATATGATAATTACCACTCAGAGGATGAAATAGAAGGAATGTTAGATGGAAAATGTATTTTAAGGATGGCAGAAGTGCTTACAGAAGAAGAAAGCACAGATTCAGAAGGACGCACACAGACATTTACAATTTTTCATGGAATATTTGGAAATATAGAAGCTACAAAAAATATAGGAACAACATTAAAGGTACGCTCAGATAAAGGAAAATTTGGTGGAATTTTTAAAGGAAAAACAAAAATAGACATGGATTCTGCAGAATTTGAAAAATATTTTGATATATATGCAGAAAATAGGATAGTAGCAATGCAGATATTAACAGCAGATGTGATGGAAATGATGATAGATTTCATAAAAACAAGTGAAATAAAATACGAATTAACAATAAAAGAAAATCAAATATACATAAGATTCCACACAGGAAATGTTTTTGAACCTAAGATGTTCAAAGATGCATTAGATTACAACATGCTAAAAAAGTATTATGACATAATTACATTTATATTTAATGTAACAAGAGCCATAAACGAGGCAATAGAGAATACGGAAATATAGAAAAAAACAGGGAAGAGTAAGTATGAAAAAAGATATTGTTAAAATTACTATAAGCTCTATTTTACTCATCATTGCTAATTTTACAACACTAGAGTGGCTACGAATAGGATTGTTTTTTATAAGCTATCTAATAATCAGCTACAAAGTTTTTTTTGAAGTCATAAAAAATATTAAAAAAGAAGAATTCTTTAGTGAAAAATTTCTAATGAGCATATCTACTATAGGTGCCTTTGCAATAGAAAAATATTCAGAAGCAATTGCAGTTATGTTATTTTTCCAAATAGGAGAGATGTTTGAAGAATATGCAGAGGAAAAGTCTAAAAAATCAATAAAAAATTTAATGGATTTGAAACCAGATATGGCAAATGTTAAAATAGGAGCAGAAATTGTATCTAAATCTCCAGAAGACGTAAAAATCGGAGATATTATTCTTGTTAAACCAGGAGAAAGAGTTCCTCTAGATGGTATAGTAATAAATGGAGAAGCTTTAATTGACACATCAGCATTAACAGGAGAACCTATGCCAAGAGCAGTAAAATTTAATTCTGAAATATTAAGTGGAGTAATTAATAAAAATGGACTTTTAGAAATAAAGGTTACAAAAGAGCTTCAAGAATCAACATTAAGTAAAATACTAGATTTAGTAGAAAATGCAGGAGAAAAGAAAGCTCATACGGAAAAATTTATAACAAAATTTGCAAAAATATATACACCTACGGTCATTATATTGGCAATATTTATGCTAGCAGTTCCAACCCTTATATTCAAGCAAGATTTTAATATTTGGATATATAAAGCACTAACCTTTTTACAAGTATCTTGCCCTTGTGCTCTTGTAATATCAGTTCCACTTAGCTTTTTCGGAGGAATAGGAGGTGCTTCAAGGAAAGGAATTCTAATAAAAGGAAGCAATTATTTAGAATTATTATCAAAAACTGATACTATAGTTTTTGATAAAACTGGAACATTAACAAAAGGAAATTTTAAAGTACAGACAATTGAAGCAGTAGACAGTGAAGAAGAATTGCTAAAAGTAGCAGCTTCTGTAGAGAGCTTTTCAAACCATCCAATAGCAATCTCAATAATAGAACGCTATGGAAAAGAAATAGATAAAGCTGACATAAGTGAATATGAAGAGATATCAGGGAATGGAGTTACTGCAACTATTAAAGGAAAGAGGGCTTACTTAGGAAACAAAAAATTAATGTCTAAAATTGGTATATCAATTAAGGAAGAAAATACTGCTTCAACAGTGGTATATGTAGCGATAGATGAAAAGTATGCAGGGAAAATAGAAATAGCAGACGAAATAAAGGAAGATTCAAAATTAGCAATTCAAACTTTAAAAAAACAAGGAATAAAACAAACTGTAATGCTAACAGGAGACAGAACTGCAACAGGTGAAGAAGTAGCTAAAAAACTAAATATTGATAAAGTTTATACAGAGTTGCTACCAGTAGATAAAGTAGAAAAAATGCAAGAGATATTAGACAGAAACAAAGGAAATGTAGCATTTGTAGGAGATGGACTAAATGATGCACCAGTTATAGCCATAGCAGACATAGGTATAGCTATGGGCGGATATGGAGCAGATGCTTCTATAGAAGCTGCAGATGTAGTCATAATGACCGACGAACCATCAAAACTATGTGAAGCAATAAGGTTAGCTAGAAAAACAATAAAAATATCAAAAGAAAACATAGTATTTGCAATAGGAGTAAAAATAATAGTATTAGTTTTAGGCTTTTTAGGTATAGCAACAATGTGGGAGGCAGTATTTGCAGATATAGGAGTAACAGTTTTGGCAACATTAAATTCTATGAGAACATTAAAAAAATAACTAAAAGTTCCTCTGTTGGATATGCAACAGAGGAACTTTTAAATTTCAAATTTTTTACCATTCAAGTAATTTAAAATACCACTATCTGTAGTAAATGAAAAGACTAACTTATATGACATAAGCTCTTGAGTCTTTTTGTTAAATTTTTTATTAATTTCATTTTTACCATATTTCCCATCGCCAATAATAGGAAAACCCATATGGGCAAGATGTGCTCTTATTTGATGAGTTCTACCAGAGTATTCTAAAAGTACTTCTAATGTGGATGTATTATTGACAATATCTGTATCTAAAACTTTATAAGAAGTAATAATTTTTTTGTAACCAGTTTTAGGAATATCAGAAATATACACTCTAGATTTTTTGCTATCTTTAAATAAGTATCCAATTAGGATATCAGAATTCTTTTTAGGAATTCCATATACCAAACATTTATAATATTTTTTAATTTCTTTATTTTTAAATTTCTTTAATAAAATGTCTAAAGTTATTTTATTTTTTGCAAACAAAACCAAACCAGTCGTATTCCTATCTAATCTATGACATGGCTCAACAAAAGCATATTTTTCTTTTAGTAAATATGTCAAGCAATTTTTTGAAGTATCTGAAATTACTTCAATACCACAAGGCTTGTTTACAATTAAAACATTATTATCTTCATAAACAATATTAAAATCAACTTTTCTAAAAAGAAATTCATCCGCTATATAAAGTAAAATTTCATCATTTTCATGAATAGTAACATTTTCTCTAATACGGACGCCATTAATTTTAACATCCTTTTGCCTAAGAGCTTTATTCAACATATTTAACGAAAGCTCTGGGAAAGAATCTAATATAAAAGTATTTAATTTTTTATTATCATATTTATTATTAACAATTAATTTTTCCATAATACATTTGCGTATAATGAACATATAACATTATACAAAACTCCTTTATTTAAGATTTATTTATCAAATTATCCATATTATAAAGCCCAGCAGGTTTATTGATAATGAATTCAGCAGCTTTTAAAGCTCCATTTGCAAAAACTGTCCTTGATGTAACGGTATGCGTTATTTCTAGACTTTCATTATTTCCAAAGAAAAATACTGAATGTTTACCAATTTCAGTACCACCTCTTAGAGAGTGAATTCCAATTTCTTTTTTACTTCTTATAGAATGTTTGGAATGTCTATCAAATTCATAATGCATAGAATTATCAAGAAAATTATTAATTCCTTCAGCAATCATTAAAGCAGTACCACTTGGGGCATCTAACTTTTTATTATGATGTGCTTCAACTATTTCTATATCTGAATCATTAAGCTCTTTTGCAAGTCTTGAAACTAGAGAAATCATAAGATTAGTTTCATAAGACATGTTAGCAGATATAAAAACAGGTATTTTTTTAGAATACCCTTTTATAATATTGAATTGTTTATCAGAAAAACCAGTAGTCGCAATAACAACAGGAACATGCTTTTCCTGAGCATATTTTAACATTGATAATGTTGCTTCAGGAACAGAAAAATCTATAATTACATTTGGAGTGGTTTTAATATCATAAATATTGTTACTCCTATTAACTCCTGCAATGCAAGTAAATTTGTCAGAAGCTTCAATTTGATGTAAAACTACTTGCCCCATTTTCCCACTAATACCATTTATTAATACATTAATCATATTATATCTCATCCTTTATAAATGAAAATTTATATTAACTTATATAGCTAAAGTTCAATTACTACAGTTGTATTAAACCGTAATCTAATAATGCTTTTTTTAACTTTTCCTTTCCAGCATTAGAAATTTCAACTAATGGAAGTCTTGGAATTCCAACGCTATATCCCATCATATTTAAAGCAGCTTTGACAGGAATGGGATTTACTTCGCAAAACAAACTATTTGTGAGACTTAAGGTATTTAATTGTGTCTCAATAGCGTTTTTTATATTACCACTAAAGAAATCTTCAGTCATTTTGTGAACAACACTCGGTATTATGTTTGAAAGTACAGAGATAACTCCTAAACCACCCAAAGAAAGAACAGGTAAAATTTGATCATCATTTCCTGAATATATATGTAAATTATCTTTACAAAGACTAGCAATCTCGACTATTTGAGACAAATTTCCACTAGCTTCCTTTATAGCAACTATATTTTCTATTTTAGAAAGTTCTAAACATGTAGTAGGTAATATATTAAGCCCCGTTCTGCTTGGTACATTATACATAATGATAGGCAATTTAGTAGAATTTGAGATAGCAGTATAGTGTGCAATTAAACCGTGTTTGTGTAGTCTTATTATAATAAGGTGTAACTATTAAGCAGGCATCTACACCTACACTCTCGGCAAACTTTGTCATCTCAATAACAGCTTTTGTACAGTTTCCACCTGTTCCTGCAATAATAGGAACTCGCTTGTTAACAGTTTTAACTGCAAACTCAATTACAGATTTTTTCTCTTCTAAAGACATTGTAGAAGCTTCCCCAGTAGTGCCACAAACTATAATACTATCTATTCCATTAGAAATTTGATTTTCAATTAGCTTTTTGAATTCAGAAAAATTAATACCATTATCTGTAAATGGGGTTATAATAGCTGTACCACAGCCTGTAAAAATAATCTTTTTCATACTATCCTCTATAATAATATTTCATTTGATATATTATATGATATTTTATAAAATAATAGAATAAATATTAGCACTCATACAAAGGATATTTTTCACATAATTTGTGAACTCTATTTTTAACTTCATCAGGATTAATATTTTCAACAACCATATTAATAAGAGCTGCAATTTCCTTCATATCATCTTCTTTAAAACCACGTGTAGTAACAGCAGGAGTACCAATCCTTATACCACTTGTTATAGTAGGTTTTTCAGTATCAAAAGGAACAGAATTCTTATTAACTGTTATACCTACATCATCCAACTTAGTTTCTAATTCTTTACCAGTAATATGTTTATTTCGCAAATCAATTAATATTAAATGATTATCTGTACCGCCAGATACTAAAGTGAATCCTAGTTTTAATAATTCGTCTGCAAGTATATGAGCATTTTTAACAATTTGCTCTTGATATGTTCTGAACTCAGGTCTTAATGCCTCTTTAAAACACACTGCTTTTGCAGCTATTACATGCATTAGTGGACCACCTTGAGTTCCAGGGAATACTGCTTTATCAATAAGGGTACCATATTTTTCTTTACAAAGTATTAAGCCACCTCTAGGACCTCTTAAAGTTTTATGAGTAGTACTTGTAACAACATCAGCATATTCTACAGGATTTGGATGAAGTCCAGTAGCAACTAGTCCCGCAATGTGAGCCATATCTACCATAAAATAGCAACCAATTTTATCCGCAATTTCCCTAAATCTTTTAAAATCTATAATTCGAGAATATGCACTAGCTCCAGCCAAAATAAGCTTTGGTTTATAATCTAAAGCTAGTTTTTCTACTTCATCATAATCAATCTGTCCGGTTTGCTCATTAAGACCATAAGGTATAAAATTGTATAATTTACCAGAAGCATTTACTTTACTTCCGTGAGTCAAATGTCCACCATGAGACAAATTCATACCTAAAACAGTATCACCAGGTTGAAGCAATGCAACGTAAACAGCCATATTAGCTTGTGCACCAGAATGAGGCTGTACATTTGCGTATTCGGCATTAAATAATTTTTTAGCTCTATCTCTAGCCAAATTTTCAACAATATCAACATATTCACAACCACCATAATACCTGTGACCAGGATAACCTTCGGCATATTTATTAGTCATATAACTTCCCATAGCTTCCATCACACTATCAGTAACAAAATTTTCAGAAGCAATAAGCTCAATTTTATTTCTTTGTCTGTTAAGTTCCTTCATTATAGCATCATAAGTTTCAATATCTGCATTTTTTAAGTTTCCAAAACTAGGCATTTTAATATCTACCAACCTTTCTGAAAAAAATTATATAACAAAAGAAGAAGAAAAGTAAATAGAGAAAGTAAAAAATAATGTAATTTATAAAAAATAGAAATCATACAATGTAATAAAAAAGAGGTTTTGAGATATGATTTATATTGCATACATATTTGGCTTTATTGCTGCTATAATTACATTTATATCAACACAAGTAAAAGAAAAGAAAATGTTACTGATTACATATGTTCTATCTTATTTCTTCTTTGCACTTAACTTTCTTCTAGTGGGAGCAACATCAGGAGGTATAACATGCTTAATTGCAGCTGCTCAAATCTTAATTATATCAAACAATAAAAACATAAAAATAAAGTCGATAATTTTAATTTCAATAACAGTATTAATGGGAATTATCACATATAAAAACCTAATAAGCTTTATACCAACAATTTGCAATTTGATTTATATAATAATAATTACTAATGAAAAAATGAAAAAAATCAGAAAAATGATGCTTGTAAGTAGGACATTATGGTGCATATATGATTTTCTTACAGGTGCATATTTAGTATTTTTAACAGATTTCATTTCTGGTCTAGGAATAATTTTTGCAATAGGCAAATATGATATACAAACAGAAGGAGGAGATATAATGGAAGATTTCTTATTTAAAGGATTACCAGTAGTAGTACATGAAGGGAAATATATAATATTTTCATACTATAATGGAAAAATTGTAGCAATTGATGAAAAAGAATTTGATGAAGAGAAAATGACTAAATTTTTAGAAGAACAAAATATGCTAGGAACACCTAAGAAGTGTCCAGGAGATTATAATGACTATGTGGAACTGGTAATATCACTTACAAATGATTGCAATTTGCGTTGCAAGTATTGCTTTGTTGGTGAAAAAAATTTTTGCAAAAAAGTTATTAGTAAAGAAGATATTAATCAAGCATTAATAACAGTAGGAGAGCTTGCAAAAACAAAAAACAAAAAGGAAGTATTCATAACTTTTTTCGGAGGAGAACCAACTTTATATCCAGACTTAATAGAATATTCAATGGAAAAAGCAAAAGAAATACTAAAGGATTATAAAGTATCTTTTGGAATAACTAGTAATGGAGTATTTAATGAAAAAATAAAAGATATGCTAGTGGAAAATAATTTTACAGTAACAATTTCTATGGATGGACTTCCTAAATTTCAAGACAAACAAAGAGTTACTGCTTCAAATGCTGGTACATCATACATAATCGAAAAAACAATAAAAGATTTAGTTTCAAAGGGATTACCGCCAATAATTAGAATGACAATAACGAGACCTATGATTTTTGAATTTAAAGAAACTATAGATTATTTATCAGATTTAGGAGTGAAAATAATACACTTTGAACCAATGACAATAGGTGGTAGAGCTAAAGAAAATGAAGACATTTTAGAAAGACCTGAACCAGAAGAATATGCTGAAAAATTGTCAGAAGCGGTAGATTATGCAAGAAAGAAAGATGTATCAATTATAAGCTCAACAGTAATGAATGCATTATCACCTTCATATATGTTTTGTGATGGAGTAGGAAAAAATAAACTAGCAGTTACGTATGACGGAGTATTTTCATCTTGCTTAGGAGTACAAAACAAAGAACATCCATTAGCAAGTAAATTTATAATAGAAGATACAAACATAGAAAACTGGCTAAATGCAAAATTTGATTCATATGTAGATGATAAAGCAAAAAATACAAAATGTGAAAATTGCTTTGCAAAATATGTGTGTGCAGGAGGATGCCCATCAAGAAACTTTAATAGTACAGGAGATTTTGAAAAAATAGATGATATGCAATGTATACCAACAAAAGTACTATTACGAAAATACATAATAGACCTATATGAAAATTCTGTGTAAATATAGAACTAACCTGGAAGGAGGTGAAATAAGTGGAAGTAAAAGAAATTAAAATAGACAATGGGCTACTTGTAAAAAACATAGAAAGATTTTCAGATGATAAAAAGTCTGTAAAACGTACTTGCCCAGACTAAGATCAAGGAGGCCTTAAAAGCCTCCTTAAAAAATTTTTACTTGACACTATATATCGACAAACTTTGCAAATAAATTGTGATACAATAAAACACATATGGGCTAAGTTAATATAATAAGCCCAAATTAAGGAGGAAAAGATGAGGCTATCTGAATCAGGTATAGGAAAAACAAGACTAGAAAATGTAGATAAGATGTTCCCCGCACAAGACATTTTGGTACAATCTGGTCAAATTGTGCAATATGGTACAGGTATTTATGGCTATAATAATGTACCATTAAAGGTAAAACAAAGAATAGAAACAATAATTAAAGAAGAACTAAATAAGTGTGGATGTGTAGAAATTGAACTCCCAATCCTTCAACCACGCGAAATGTGGAATGCTTCTGGAAGATGGAATAGATATGTAGAGTCAGGAACAATGTTTACAATAAATACAGATAAAGGAGAATATTGTTTGGCTCCAACAGCAGAAGAGGCTGTTGTAGAATTTGCAAAGAAAAAAGTAAAGTCTCATAAAGATTTACCCACGACATTTTTTCAAATAGGAGAAAAATATAGAAATGAGATCAGAACAAGGGGGTTCTTATTAAGAGGAAAAAGTTTTCCAATGATGGATGCATATAGTTTTAACAAAGATGAAAAAGATTTGATGCAATCATATAACAAAATAAAACAAGCATACTTAAATATATTTGAAAAAATGGGATTAGAAGTTATTCCAGTAGTAGCTGATAATGGAGAAATTGGTGGTAAAAAATCTGAAGAGTTTATGGTACTATCAGACATCGGTGAAGACACTATTCTTTATGATGAAAAAACAGGAGTTGCTCTAAACATAGAAGTATTAGAAAAAGAAAACTATAAAGAATACCTAAAAAATGAATATGGAATAGAAGACATAAGTGAACTAAAACCAAAAAAAGCGGTAGAATTAGGACATATTTTTCAATTAGGGAAAAGTTATTCTGAAAATATGAAAGCGAGATATAAAGATAGTGATGGAAAAGAAAAGCCATTTTATATGGGATGTTATGGAATAGGAGTAAGCAGAACTTTAGCAACGATATATGAAAAAAGTATAGTAAAAGATAAAGAAGGAAATCCAATAGGAATATCCTTACCATGTAATTTAGCACCATATTTTATACAGATAATACCAAAAGCTGGAAATTTAGAGAAAGAGAGAGAAGCAGAAGAACTATATAGAGAATTGACTAGCAAAGGAGTATGCACAATACTAGATGATAGAAAAGATACTACAATAGGCAAAAGCATAAAAGATGCATTAATATTAGGAACTCCATATTTAGCAATATTAGGAGACAAAGTAAAAAGTGGAGAAGTAGAAATAGAAAGTACGAAAACAGGTCAAAAAATAACAATGCCAATGCAAGATCTCTTAGCAGTTAATAACAACAAATGTATAAATAGAGAGGAAGAAGTAAGATAACAAAAACGGTGCCAATGGGGACAGAGATTTTTGGAAACAGAAAAATTGCCAAAAAACTCTGTCCTCATTGGCACCATTGACAAAAAATGTTTTTTCCTATTTATTTTCTATTTACAAAAACAGAAAAATATGATAAAACTACAAGTGAAAAATTATATAAAAAGGAGAAGGTATTTTGAAAGTTAAAGATGTAAATGAATTACAAAAATATGCCAATAAAATTAGGCAAGGAGTGATTAAAGCAGTATATAGTGCTAAATCAGGACATCCAGGTGGTTCATTATCAATAGCAGAAATACTCGCGGTACTCTATTTTAATCAAATGAATATTGACGAAAGAAATCCAAAGGCAAAAGAAAGAGATAGATTAGTTCTTTCAAAGGGACACACATCACCAGCATTGTACAGTGCCTTAGCATTAAGAGGCTTTTTTGATGTAAAAGATTTAGAGAATTTTAGAAACATAAAAAGTAATTTACAAGGACACCCAGACATGAAGAATATTCCAGGAGTAGATGCTTCAACAGGTTCACTAGGTCAAGGATTATCTATTGCAAATGGTATGGCAATTAGTTCAAAAATGGATAGTGAAGGTGTGAGAGTATATTGCATTTGTGGAGATGGAGAAATAGAAGAAGGACAAATATGGGAAGCGGCAATGACTTCAGCACACTATAAATTAGATAATCTATGCTTAATAATAGATAATAATAATTTACAAATTGATGGTAAAGTAAGTGAAGTCATGAACATTTACCCAATAGATGAAAAATTCAGAAGCTTTGGATTTGAAGTTATAAATGTAGATGGTCACAACATATCAGAACTAATATCAGCCTTTGAACAAGCAAAGAAAACAAAAGGAAAACCAACAGCTATTATAGCAAACACAATAAAAGGAAAAGGTGTATCATTTATGGAAAACCAAGCCGGATGGCATGGAAAAGCACCAAATGAAGAACAATACAAACAAGCAATGAAAGAATTAGGAGGTGCTATATAATGGAGGAAAAGAAAAAAATAGCAACACGCCAAAGCTATGGTGAAGCTTTAGCTGAATTAGGTGAAAAAAACAAAGAAATAGTAGTACTAGATGCCGACTTATCAGGTGCTACAAAAACTTCAATATTTGCAAAAAAAAATCCAGAAAGGTTTTTTGATATTGGAATAGCAGAACAAGATATGATAGGAACAGCGGCAGGAATGGCTACATTTGGGAAAATACCATATGCTAGCACATTTGCAATGTTTGCTGCAGGAAGAGCATATGATCAAATAAGAAATAGTATATGCTATCCCAAATTAAATGTAAAAATATGTGCAACACACTGTGGAATAACAGTCGGCGAGGATGGAGCAACACACCAAATGCTAGAGGATATAGGATTAATGAGAGGATTGCCTAATATGACAGTTATATCTACTTCAGATGATGTGCAAACACGCTGGGCAGTTAAAGAAATATCAAAACTAAAAGGTCCAGTATATATGAGACTTTGCAGATTGGAAACACCAGTAATATATGATGAAAATCAGAAATTTGAAATCGGAAAAGCAATACAAATTGGAGAAGGTAATGATGGTACAGTATTTGCAACTGGGGTAGTTGTTAATGAAGCAATAAAGGCAAAAGAAGAATTAGAAAAACAAGGGATAAACATTAGAGTGGTTGATATACACACAATAAAACCAATTGATGAAGAAACAATAATAAAATGTGCAAAAGAAACTAAAAAACTAGTTTCAATTGAAGACCATAGTGTTATAAATGGTTTAGGAACAGCAATATCAGATGTATTAACAGAAAAATATCCAACAAAACTTATAAAAATGGGAATACAAGATGAATTTGGCAGATCTGGTAAAGCAACAGAACTACTAGAATACTATGGATTAACAGCAGATGGAATAATACACCAAATTATAAATGGATAATTACGCAGCATGCGTAGGAGAGGGGAATAGATGAACAATAAAGGAATTACACTGATAGCTCTTATAATAACAATAATAATTTTGATAATATTAACAGGGCTTACAATAGATTTTGCAATAAATGATAAATTATTTAATACTGCAGAGAGTGTAAAAAATAAAAGTGAAGAGCAAATGAATACACAACAACAAATGGCAAATGAAGTGAGAAATTTGTATAAATAAAACAAAATGTTACAAATTTATTACATTTTAGAAAAAAACATATTTTTTATTGCAATTTTAATAATTTATTATTATAATAAAAAGGTAAAAGAACATAAAAAATGAGGAGAAAAGATGATTGAATTTAAAAACGTATCAAAAACTTATACAACAGGTACAGAAGCTGTACATGATGCAAGCTTTAAAATAGATAAAGGAGATTTTGCATTTTTAGTAGGACAATCAGGCTCAGGTAAATCAACACTTATAAAGCTTATACTAAAAGAAGAAGAACCATCAAGTGGAACAATAATAATAAATGGTAAAGACACTACCTTTTTAAAATCTAAAAGAATACCATACTTGAGAAGAAGCATGGGAGTGGTTTTTCAAGACTTTAGACTTTTATCAGATAAAACTGTTTATGATAATGTAGCCTTTGCAATGAACATAGTAAAAGCTACACCAAAACATATAAGAAGACAGGTTCCAATGGTGCTTTCTTTGGTAGGACTAAGTGGAAAAGCCAAGGCATATCCAGATGAACTATCAGGAGGAGAGCAACAAAGAGTTGCCTTAGCAAGAGCACTTGTCAATAATCCATCAATGATAATTGCAGATGAGCCTACTGGAAACCTAGATCCAGATACTGCTTGGGACATCATGACACTTCTAAATGAAATTAATTTGAGAGGAACAACGGTAGTAATTGCAACACATGCTAAAGATATAGTAGACAAAATGAAAAAAAGAGTTATAGAGATAGAAAAAGGCGTTATTGTAAGAGATGATAGAAAAGGTGGTTATAACAAGTGAAATATAATGTAATAGCATACTTCTTAAGTGAAGGATTTAGAAATGTATTTAAAAACAAAAAATCAACAATCTCATGTTTAGGTGTAATGTGTGTTACAATGTTAATGTTTGGACTATTTTTCTCAATAGGTAAAAACATAACACATATGGTAGAAAACATAGAGGATGCACAAGCAATAAGAGTTTTTATATTAAATGATACATCAAGAGAAGATGTACTAGCTTTGAGGGAACAAATTTTAGCAATAAATCGGAGTAGCAGATGCTAAACTAAAGACTAAAGAAGAAGGATATAATGAAATGAAGAAAAGTTTGGAGGAATATACCTCAGCTATGGAAGCAGTAGAACCAGATTTTCTTTCAGACTCATATATAGTTACATTAACAGATTTAGACTTAAATGAAAGTGTACAAGAACAGATAAGTCGACTACCACATTTCAAGAGAATAACAAGTAGCAATCAAACAATTCACTCACTATCAGTAATAGGCAAATGGATCAGAATAGTTACAGGAACAATACTTATTATACTAATATTGATATCAATATTCATTATAGCAAATACAATAAAATTATCAGTACATGCAAGAAGGAAGGAAATATCAATTATGAAATATGTAGGTGCAACGAATAGCTTTATAAGAACACCATTTATGATAGAAGGTATACTTATAGGGGTTATGTCTAGTGCAATTTCATTAGGAATAATAGGAGCTTTGTATAATTGGTGTGCAATAAAAATAGCACAATCTGAAACCATACAAATGATAGGTATTAATATGTTACAATTTAAAGATTTATTTATAAATATATTAATAGTATATATTATTTTAGGCGTTGGAATAGGAATTATAGGAAGTAGAGTTTCAATGAAGAAATATCTTGACGTTTAAAGTAGAAAGGAAGCAAAGTGAAAAAAAGAATATGCCTTACTGTAATTACGGTTGTGCTTATAATTATAATTGGATTTAATGCAGTACAAGCTATAACATACAGTGATTTAGAACAAAAAAGAGTAGAGCTAAGAAATAAAATAAATGAGGCTGGCAAAAACTTAGAAAACATTAATGTTGAATTGACAGAAAAATTAGACGAAATAAATAAGCTAGATGGAGAAATAAACACATATGAAAAGCAAGTAAGCAATATAACTCAAAATCTACAAAACATTGAAAAACAAATAAAAGAGACTGAAGAACAGTTGAAAACCATTGAAGAAAAATATGACTACCAAAAAAAACTACTTGAAAAACGTTTAATCTATGCATATGAAACTGGAACCACAAGGTATTTAGATGTACTGCTAAACTCAAAAAGTATAGTGGATTTTATTACAAACTATTACATAATAGGCGAAATTGCACAATATGATAAAGACTTGTTAGACAATATCGGAAGACAAAGAAACCAGATAGAGCAAATAGAAAATGGATTAAAATCAAGTAAAGAAAACCTAAAAGTAATAAGGGCTGAACAAAAAAAAATAGCTATTTTATTAGAAAATTCAAAAGCTGTAAAAAGTAGCTATGTAAACAAATTATCAAATGCGGAATTAGAAATAAAACAAGAAATAGAAATATATCAAAACGAACTAGACTTAATAGAACTAGAAATATTATTAACATCATTAGAAGGAACCCGTTCAGAATATGCTGGAGGGACATTTGCATGGCCAACACCAGGATATTATACAATAACTTCGCCATATGGTATGAGATTACATCCAGTTTTGAAAGTATATAGAAACCATAACGGAATGGATATCGGAGCACCAACAGGAAGCTATATAATTGCAGCAAATGATGGAATAGTTACAAAATCCACATATTCATATTCATATGGTAACATGGTTATGATAGATCATGGAGGAGGAGTTAGCACATTATATGCTCATGGTTCAGAAATAATTGCACAAGTAGGAGACACAGTGAAAAGAGGGACTGCAATTATGAAAGTAGGTTCTACAGGTTGGTCAACAGGACCACATTTGCACTTCGAAATAAGAATAAATGGACAAACAATAGACCCATATTCATATGTAACAACAAGACCTATAAAAAATGTAGAGTAATAATAAAAAAAGGAAGGTAAATTATGTTAAAAAAAATAGTAAAAAGTACAATAATAATTGCTATAATTTCAATATTAATTTTATCAGGAAATATTATGATTGCATTAGCAACAACACAATCTGATTTGACCAATATTCAAAATAAGATTAATTCTACTAAGCAGGATATAGACCAAGTAGAACAAAAATTATCAAGTGCCATGAAACAGATACAATCATTAAATGCGGAAATAACTGAATATGAAAATGATATTTCAGATTTAAACTCGCAAATAGATGACCTTACAAATAAAATAGATGAAGCAGAGATACAAATAAAAGGGGCAGAAGAAAAATATAATTATCAATTAGAACTTTTAAAAGCAAGACTAGTTGCAATATATGAAACAGGAGAAACTTCATATTTAGATGTACTACTTTCATCAAAAAGTATAACAGACTTCATAACAAAATATTATGCAGTATCAGAAATACTAGAGAGTGACAAAAATTTAATGGAACAGATGGAACAAACCAGAATTAGCTTAGAGGCATCAAAGGAATTATTAGAGACAAGCAAAGAACAAATAGAAGTCTTAAAAAAGAACAAAGTAGATACAGTAGATTCATTAAAAAAATCACAATCTGTAAAACAATCATACATAGATCAATTAAATGAGGAAGAACAAGAATTAAATGAAAACCTAGAGCAATTTGAAAGGGATAAAAAAGCAATACAAGAAGAGTTAGAAAGAATAGCAAGAGAAAATAATGGAGGTAATACAGTAATTCCAGGAAGTCCAAGTGAAGCAGGTTATATATTCCCAGTAGCAGGATTAAACATATATAATATTAATAGAAGATATTATCCATCATATCCAGGACATACTGGTGTTGATATAAACATAAACGTAAGAGGAAGAAGTGTAATAGCAGCAAAAGCAGGAACGGTAGTAATTTCAACAGCACAAAGAAAGGCAGATGGCTCATACAGAAGTTATGGAGAATATGTAGTAATTGATCACCATGACGGAACAATGACACTTTATGCACATATGTCACCAAATACAAGAACTGTTTCAAAAGGTGACGAAGTAGTTCAGGGACAAGTCCTAGGAATAGTGGGAACAACAGGAAATTCAACAGGATTACATTTGCATTTTGAAGTAAGAATAAATGGTAGATGTGTAAACCCATTACCATATTTGCAATAATAATAATTTTAAAATAGAATATAATATATAAGTAAGTAGAGGCGAGCAGAGCTCGCCTAGTTTAAAATTAGAAAATGAACGACTTTCAAAGTTGATCAAAAGAAAGGAAAAATTAGCAAATGGAAAACAATAAAAAAGACAGAATTTACAAAACTGTGATGCTAATACTCATAACCTCAATAATAACTTTTATGATTACAACAGTTGGAATGTATAACTACTTTGTAAAGGAAAGTATATCTAAAGACACTGCTGATATAACAAGAAGGTTAGAAAAGGTTAAAAAATGTTTGCAGGAACATTACATAGGTGAACTTGATATAGAAAAAATGGAAGAAACAGCAATTAAAGGATATGTGCAAGGACTTGGAGACGAATACACAGAATATTTATCAAAAGACGAATATGAGGATTTATTAATTAGTATTATTGGAGATTATGTGGGCATTGGCATATATATGACTCAAGATAGCGATAAAAATATTATTATATTACTCCCAATAGAAGGTTCACCAGCAGAAGAAGCAGGACTTCAAACAGGAGACATAATACTATCAATTGATGGAGAAGACTGTGCAAATATGGACATAAATGTAGCCTCTTCTAAAATAAAAGGAAAAGAAAACAGTACAGTAGTTTTAGAAATTTCAAGAGAAAATGAAATCTTTACAAAAACAATTGAAAGAAGAACTATAGAAATAAAAGATAGTTCAGCAGAAGTATTAGAAAACAACATTGGATATATTGAACTTTCTACTTTTGATGAAAAATCTTCTAAAAACGTAGAAGCATATCTAGAAGATTTTCAAAAAAAAGGAATAAAATCAATAATCCTTGATTTACGAAACAATACTGGTGGAATAGTAACAGAAGCATTAGAACTTTCCGAATTATTTGTGAAAAAAAATGACACAATAATACGTTCACATAGTAAAACAGATGAAGAAATTATAGTAAAATCTGAAAGCAAAAGAACTTTTGATATGAATATTGTTGTCTTAGTAAATGAATACTCTGCAAGTGCAACTGAAATTGTAACAGCAGCATTAAAAGACAATAAAATAGCAACAATTGTAGGAACTAAAACTTATGGTAAAGGTGTAATGCAAGAAATACTAACACTATTTGGAGAAAGTGGTGCATTAAAGGTAACAATAGAAGAATTCAAAACACCAAATGGAGATAAGATAAATAAGATAGGAATAACTCCAGATGTAATAGTAGAAGATAATATAGAAACAGAAGAAGATGAACAATTACAGAAAGCAATCGAGATATTAAAATAAAGTTTTTATTATTAAAAATTTAAAATATGGAGTAGAAAATTATGGATTTAGAAAAGAAAAGAAAGATTAGATTTAACACAATGGCAATAATTTTGATAATTATATTTTGTATTGCAATATCTCCAAAAACATTGCAAAATGATACATTCTATACTATAAAAATAGGAGAATACATTTTAGAAAACGGTATTACAATGCAAGAACCATTTGCTTGGCATAAAAATTTAGAATATACATTTCCACATTGGGCATATGATGTTTTTATATTTCTAGTGTATAGCCTTGGAGGAATGACCGGAATATATATATCAACAATAGCACTGGCATCAATATTAGGAATCACAATGTATTATGCAAACGTAAAACTACTAAAAAATAATTCAATATCATTTATCTTAACAATAGGAACATTATACTTATTACAACCATATATATGTGCAAGAGCCCAATTAATAACATTTATACTATTTATATTAACAATATATTTCATAGAAAAATTCTTAGAAACAAGAAAAAAGAGATATGCAATTGGCTTAATAATAATACCAATATTAATTGCTAATATACATCTAGCCACATTCTACTTTTACTTTATTCTATATTTACCATATATAGTAGAATATATGATATATATATTAGCATATTGCAATGTAATAATAAGTGATTCAGCAGTTCAAAATATTAAAAAGAAAATCAAAAAGCAAGGAGAAACTGAAGAACTACTTGAGAAATTACATAAAGCGGAAGAAAGATATAAAAAATTAAAGGAAAAAGAAGATGAAAAGATAAACAATCCTTACAAAATAAGAATAACATATAACAAAAACATAAAAATATTAATAATCATATTTATCATATGCTTATTTACAGGATTTTTAACACCACTTGGTACAACCCCATACACATACTTAATAAAAACAATGCAAGGAATTAGTACAAAAAATATAAGTGAGCATTTACCTATGATACTAGCAAATAGTATGCAAGAACTAATATTATTAGTCGTATATATCGGTATAATAGCCTTTACAAAAGTAAAAATAAGAATATCAGACTTATTTATGCTAGCAGGATTAATTTTATTATCATTAATGACGAGAAGACAAGCCTCAATGTTATTCTTAATAGGAGTTTTAATATTAAACAGATTAATCAGTGAATTAGCAATTAGATATAATAAAGACATAATAAAAGTGCTAGATGAGAAATCATCTAAAATCATAAGCATTATAATAATTTCAATACTTGTTATAACAATTTCTATTTTCCAATTCAAACCAAAGATGAATGACAAATATGTCAATGAAGATTCATACCCAGTGCAAGCAGCAACATGGATAAAAGAAAATTTAAATATTAAGGAAATAAAATTATATAATGAATACAATTATGGAAGTTACTTGATATATCAAGGAATACCAGTATTTATAGATTCAAGATGTGATCTATATATGCCAGAATTTAATAAAGACACATATGTGTTCAAAGATTTTTTAAATATAAATAATATGAACCTTAAAGATGTAGAAAAGAAAATAGAAGAATATGGATTTACACATTTAATACTAACAAGTAATGCAAAATTTAAAATATATTTAGATGACCATCCAGAAAAATATAAAGTAATATATCCAGTTGATGATATAAAAGATGAGAATTTTACAATTTATGAAAGGATAAGTAAAAAATGAAAAAAAATGTTCTAATAATTATTGGATTAGTAATAATTGACCAAATAATTAAAATTGCAATATGCAATACAATAGGAGTTTCTGGAGAGACAATAACTATAATACCTAATGTACTAATGTTAAGTTATGTTGAAAATATGGGAGCTGCATGGGGAATACTAAACGCAAGATTGTTTTTGATTTGTGTTGACATAATGATAATATATGCAATACTAAAACTAATGCTAAATAAAAAATATCAATTCGAAAAAAATGCTATCTTAGGGATGTCCTTAATTTTAGCAGGAGGTTTTGCAAATCTGATAGATAGAATAGTTAGAGGATATGTAATAGACTATATAGACATAACAAAATTATTTAATTATCCTGTATTTAACTTTGCAGATATTTGCATAGTTATAGGTGTTATACTAGTGTTTATAATAATTATAATAAACACTATAAAAAGTCAGGAGAGCATTAATGAAAAAGTATAAGGTATCAGAAATAGATAGACTAGATAAAATTGTAAACAAGCTAGAAACAAGCTTATCACGAGAAGCAATTCAAAGGATGATTAAGACTGGAAAAATTTTAGTTAATGGAAAACAAGAAAAACCATCATATAAAACAAGTATAGGTGAGACCATTATAATTGAGGAGGAGAAAGCTGAAGAAATAGATTTAAAACCTCAAGAAATGCCGTTAGATGTTATATATGAGGATGACGATATGCTTGTAATAAACAAAGAGAAGGGAATAGTAGTTCATCCAGGGAATGGAAATCCAGATGGTACACTTGCAAATGCAGTAATGGCTAGATGCAAGGGTGATTTATCAGGAATAGGCGGAAAAATAAGACCCGGAATTGTACATAGAATAGATAAAGACACGTCAGGACTTGTAATAATAGCCAAAAATGACAAAGCACATATAAACTTAAGTAATCAGATACAAAAAAGACAAGTTAAGAAAACATATATAGCGTTAGTAAGAGGCGTTATTAAAGAAAATGAAGCAACAATAAATATGCCGATAGGAAGAAATACCAAAGACAGAAAAAAGATGGCAGTAAGTAAAAATGGAAAAGAAGCAATAACTCATTTCAAGGTATTAAACAGATTTGAAGGATATACACTTCTAGAACTAAATATAGAAACAGGTAGAACACACCAAATAAGAGTACACTTAGCCGAAATAGGTTATCCAATAGTAGGAGACTATGTATATTCAAATGGAAAAAATCCATTTAATGTTTTAGGGCAAATGCTACATGCAGAGAAATTGGAATTTAAACATCCAAGAACAGGTGAAATTGTAAAGTTCGAAGCACCTTTACCAAAATATTTTGAACAGGTACTTAAACAATTATGTAGCAATTGAAATATAGAAAGGATTTAAAAATGGAAGAACGTTTACAAAAATACTTAGCAGAAGCAGGTATTGCCTCAAGAAGAAAATGCGAAGAGTATATCGTAGAAGGTAGAGTAAAGGTAAATAATGAAACTACTACTCAATTAGGTGTTAAAATCAATCCAGATATAGATGAAATAAAATTCGATAATAAGCTTGTAACAAATCCTAAAAAAGACTATACATATATACTATTAAACAAACCAATAGAATATGTAACAACAGTAAAAGATCAATTTGGAAGACAAACTGTATTAGATTTAGTAAAAACTAATAAAAGACTAGTTCCAGTAGGAAGACTTGATATGTATACATCAGGGGCATTAATATTAACAGATGATGGCGAGTTTGTATACAAAGTAACACATCCAAAACATGAAATAACAAAAACATATACAGTAACATTAAAAGGGCTTATAACTCCTGAGGAAGTAAAAAAGCTTGAAAGCGGAGTAGACATAGGGGATTTTGTAACAACTAAGGCAAGAGTAAAAATTTTAAAAATAGATCAAGAACAAAACAAATCTAGATTAGAAATAACAATACATGAAGGAAAGAATAGGCAAATAAGGAGAATGTGTGAAAGTGTACGGCAGAAAAGTACTAGCTCTCCATAGAAGTAAAATAGGCAATATAGGAGTAAAAGATTTGCAAATAGGTAAATGGAGATACTTAAAACAATCAGAGGTTGACGAATTATTAAAAAATTGATATACTATTTATCAAAGAATACAATATAAAAGTTTGGATAAGGAGGAATTTTTATGGTAGAAGATGAAGAAATCAAAACGACTATATCTCCATTTGCAATGAGAGAAGGAGAAATTAAAACCTTTGATGGAAAAGATGGATATGTTTCAATCAACCAAATAATAAATAAAATAAATATAGGACATATAACAGATATACATTTTAAAATTCTAGAATTGGTCAATGAATTTGAATTTATAACTTCAAGACAGATATACCAAATACTTGAAACAAGAGGAGCAGATTTAAAGTCCCAAGACAAACTAAATAATAAGCTAGACCAATTAATAAAAATGAAAATCTTAACAAGGTATTACTTTACAGCAGAAGAAGGAAAGGGAATATATAGAATTTACTGTTTAGAAAAAATGGGGAAATATCTATTAAATTCAAGAGGAATAGAATGTAAGTGGCAACCAACTGATAATACAAAACCAGTGGAAATGATAAAGAAAAGATTAGCAGGTAACCAAGTAATTATTTCATATATGAGAAAAGTAAAAGCTTTTGATAGCTATAAAGTAAAACCAGCAATTACTGCAAAACAAACTGGAAAAACTTTCAAAATGCAAGCTGGAGTAAAGTTATCAAGGGCAGGAAAAACTGCAGATTTAGTATTTGAAGTCGTAAGGAGAGAAGAAGGTTGGGAAAAGAAAGTCATTGATAGAATGAAATTAATAAAAGATTTTTATGAAAATTTTGTACAATTTGATTCTGGTTATGAAACAAAGCCACAACTAATATTAGTATGTGAAGACGACAAACATACAATAGAAACTTTTAAAATAATTGTATCAAACAAATTAGAAATACCAAATACAAAAATATGCTTCACAACAGATTTAAGACAAAACAGTACAAGCATTGTAAAATCACTAACAGAGTTTGTGCTAGATGAAGAAACAGGAAAATATAAAATTCAAGAATTAAACTTGAAGATATTAGAATAATTATATGAATATTAAAAAAATTCCCAAAAGGGAATTTTTTTAATTATTTGGTTTCTTATCATTTAAATTAAAACTAATTGCGTCTTCATTATTGAATAGGTAAGAAGAATCATTTATATCAGTTTGAATTGGATCTAAATTAGCATCATCAAAATCTACAAGAGATGGATTGAATTTTTTCTTTTTAGTTTTTTTAGTTTCTTCATTATGTGATATACCAATATTAAATTTATCAAAATCATAACTCTTTACTTTATGTGGTTCTTTATATTTTGATTCTAAAAAGTCTAAAGAACCATAGTTTACTATATTCTTACCTTTTTTATCTTTTGTTTTATAAATACATGATTTAAACTTCAAACCTTGTATTTTAGCCACTCTCATAGTGTCTTTCCATTCCCAATTTATGCCACCAATATTGCTTGCATCATAGTCATTTTTAAGAGACCATTCACGTCTTTGACCAAATTCTTTTTCCCACCATGCATATTCTTCTGGTGTACAGTTACCAAATGTAACTTTGGTTGGACAGTTTGATAGAAGACTTTGCATAAACGGACTAGAAGTTCCTCCTAAATTACTTAAGTTTTGAGCAGATAAAATACAACCTACTTTATACTTTCTATACAAAGTAAACATATCTGTAAACAAAGGATGTGCATATTTATCAAACTCATCTACATACAAGAAATATGGAATTCTTGTTTTATCACTACCAGGACGTCCTTCAATAGCACACATAAGCAAAGTTAAGAAGAAACGACCAAAACCTTGATGTGCTGTACCACCAATATCAGCTGGTCTTGTACACATTAATACTACTTCTCCATTTTTTAAAATTTCATTAAAATTTAAATTATTGCGTCTTTTACAAATAATATCTCTTATAGAAGCAGCTCTTAATAATTCTTCAAGTTGTGCTGTAGCAAAATGAACATATTTTTTCATATCTTCACGTCCAGTAGCATTTTTATAAAAGTGTTGTTCAAAATAAGCAACTTGAAATTTATATGTGTTATACAAATCAGGATCTTTTTTAATATCTTCACATAGTTCTTCAACTAAATCAAAATTTGTTAAACATTCTAATAAATCTTCTAAATTTGGTAAGTCCCCATTGTGACGTCTTGGATATAATTCACCTAAAAACACACAAATATTTTGTATTGCTTGATAAGCTAAATCTTTCATATATGCAAGTTCAGCAGTTGCACTTGATGCATTGTAAAGACCTTCTAAAATTAATGCAATCATTAAACCAGCAAGTGATGGAGTAGGTAAAGTAAATGGGTTTAAACCAGGAGAGTTTGCATCAAGAGGATCTATAATGTGAGTAGGTATTCCAAAATTTTTAGCAACATCAGCTATTTTATAAGTTTGCTCATTATCAGGAGTAAGAGCTGCTAAACCTAAATTTTTATAAATGATTGTGCCATTAGGCATTTCTCCATATATTAATTTCTTTACACAATCTTTATAAGCTTTCTCTTTACCTAAAGTAGGAGAAAGCATATCTAATCTGAAATTGGCATTTAAGTATTCTTTAGCATAAGGACAATCTAAAACAGCCAAACCACTTTTTAAGGCATTATATCCAACTTCTTTAGAGGCTTCACGTAAGAAATATTTTTTCTCTAAATCTCTTGCCATCATAGGTTCCATAATCAAAGCAGATTTTCCAGTTCCAGAAGGACCTATAATTAAACTAGTTTCAAATCTTCTCTTTTCTATCAGTTTCACTGGTTTACCAGTTGACCTATCTGTACATAGAGTCACCTCAAAACTATATGGACCAGTACTTTCAGGTGCACTAGTAATATCTAAACCTGCAAAGTCAAGAATAGAATCTTTAAAATTATTTGGGAAAATTGGGTCATTAATTATTTTGTATAACCAGAAAAATAATTTATAAAATGTCATTAATAATATATATATTGGTGTTAATGAAAGAGCTCTTTTTGTGGCTTTAGCAAAAGTTGATAAAAAGGCATTAGCATTAGGTAAAGACAAAACACCAATCCATGCTACTCTATTAATCCATTGTATAAACATTGAAATTGCTATAATATAAAAAGCAACCCAAAATGCATAAAAGAAAGAAATTTTTATTTGATCTGATTTTGCGAATTTGGATGGAATAGAGAATGCATATGCAAAAGCAGGACACAATAAAGCAAAAGTATATTGTATAGGTCCCCAATAATTGACTGACATACCTGTAAAACATAAAAAAATCAGTTCAACAATTCTATCTACTAAAATATATGCAGTTATTAAAGTTAAAATATATGTAAAAAAAGTATTTCTATCTGTTTTTAAAACTCCTAAAAATTTATCAAATAGTTTCACTGTTAATTCCTCCAATAATATATTTATACATATATATATTATCCTATAAAAATAAAAAAAAAACAAGTCTTTTTAGTAATTTTATTACAAAAATTACCATAAACTTGTATTAATATAGTAAGACGGAGGCAGGCAATTGAAAAAAAACAAACAGAGCTTTATGCAAGGTGTAATGGTATTGATGTTATCACAAATCATTATAAAGTTTGTAGGACTAATATATAAAATATATCTTACAAACAAAGAAGGCTTTGGAGATGCAGGGAATGCAATATATTCTGCAGGCTTTCAAATATATACATTATTTTTAGCAATATCCTCCATAGGAGCTTCAAATACAGTATCACAAATGATATCAGCAAAAGTAGCAGTAGGGGATAACAAAGGAGCTTATAGAATCTTCAAAATTGCAATATCTATTTTTGGGCTAATAGGATTTGTAGGTTCTACAATTTTATTTGTAAGTGCAAAAAAAATTGCTAATTCTTATTTAGGAATTCCAGAAGCCGAAATGACAATAATGACTCTTGCACCATCTGTATTTATGGTAGCAACTTCAGGAGTATTAAGAGGATACTTTAATGGGAGAGAAAAAATCAAAATAACTGCAAATTCACAATCATTAGAACAAGTTCTAAAAACAATAGTAACAATAGTAATAGTTGAAATCTTTGCAGTTTTATTTAAAAAAAACACTACAACAATGGTAGCAGGAGCAGCAATAGCTACAACAGCATCAACCTTCGTTAGCTTTGCATATTTATATCTTTTATATATTAAGAATAAACAAGAAATATGGAAGGACGTAATAACTTCAACACAAAAAGAACAAGAGAGTGCAAGAAAAATAATAAAAAACATTTTATACATATCACTACCTATAACTATAACTTCATTATTGGCAACAGCCAATAAAACAATAGATACATTTACAATTGTTAATATTATAGCCAAATTTATGGGAGCTGACAACGCAAAACTACAATTCGGAATTTTAACAGGGAAAATAGAGGGACTGGTCGCTTTACCATATTCCTTTAACATAGCCTTTGCAATAACATTAATTCCAACAATATCAGCAGCACAAGCTAGAGGAGAAATAGATAAAGCAATTAAAAGAATAAGCTTTTCTATTTTGGCAACAATCTTAATAAGCCTACCATGCACAGCTGTATTACTAGTGTTTGCAGAGCCAATACTGAAATTACTTTTTCCAAATGCATATTTAGGCAAAACAATGTTAAAACTATGCTCATTAAGTATAGTTTTTGTAGCTACAACTCAAACTATAGGGGGAGTACTTCAAGGATTAAAGAGAGTAAAAGAACCAGCAATAGCTATTGGCGTTGGTGCAATAATAAAACTAATATTAAATCTTACTTTGTTGCAAATTAAAGAATTAAATATCAATGGGGCAATTATTGCAACCATAATTAGTCATATAGTTACTTTTATAATAAGTTTATATTACTTAAAAAAATATATAGATATACACTTTGAAATAATAAAATTTATAATAAAACCAATAATTGCTACAACAACAATGACAATAATTTCATATTTTGTATATAATAAAAACTTAATAGTAAATTCACAAAATGTTAATTTGATTATTTCATTAATACTTGGAGTTATAGTATATATAATTACTATAATTATACTAAAAGTCTTATCAAAAGAAGAAATTTGTATGCTGCCATATGGAAATAAAATTTACAAACAGGAGAAACATGAAAGCCAACAGTAAAGCCGATTACAGACGACACAAACAACGGAAACATTGAAAAATAAAGAAAAAACCAAAAAACATAATAAAAAAAAAGAAGGATTTTAGCTAAATATGGCGAATTATCTAAATAGTAGACACGGTTCTACACTAAATCAAACTTTTATAGGAGGTAGTTTTAAATGAACAAAGCTGAATTAATCGCAGCAATAGCTGCAAAAACAGGAGATACTAAAAAAGGAGCAGAAGCA
>JABLTK010049385.1_pt1 | contig 32284 bp, 34 predicted proteins | sample 7160131 | NCBI WGS metagenome assembly JABLTK01 (sample SAMN14651221, study PRJNA627086) | human gut metagenome | isolation source: feces | host: Homo sapiens
AGAGATATTATAAAATTAAATGAAAATAAAAAAAATTTTAGAATATTTGGTCCAGATGAGGCTCTTTCAAATAGATTAAATCATATATTTGAAGTAACAAATAGACAATGGAATGGAATAAAATATGATAATGATGAATTCATTAGTCCATATGGAAGAGTTATTGATTCTATATTATCTGAACATTTATGTGAAGGTATGTTAGAAGGGTATCTTTTAACAGGAAGGCATGGTTTTATACATAGTTATGAAGCATTTATAAGAATTGTAGATTCAATGGCAAGTCAACACGCTAAATGGTTAAAAGTAACAAAGGATTTACCTTGGAGAAGGGGCATTTCATCTCTAAACTATATTTTAAGTTCATATGTATGGCAACAAGATCATAATGGATTTACTCATCAGGATCCCGGATTTTTAAATCATATTGTTACAAAAAAAGCAGACATAGTAAGAATATACCTACCTCCAGATACTAATACATTGATATCTTGTTTTGATCATTGTATCAGAAGTAAAAATTATATTAATGTAATAGTTGCATCAAAACATCCAAGACCACAATGGTTAAATATGCCCGAAGCTATCAAACATTGTACGAAGGGACTTGGTATATGGGATTTTGCAAGTAATGATGAAGGCAGTGAACCAGATTTAATAATGGCTTGTGCCGGTGAAACACCAACAATTGAAGCACTAGCTGCTACTAAAATATTAAGAGAAAATTTTAGTGATTTAAAAATAAGATTTATTAATGTAGTTGATTTAATGAAGTTGCAAAGTAATGAAAATCACCCACATGGACTAGAAGATAGTGAATATGATAATTTATTTACAAAAGATAAACCAATAATATTTGCTTTTCATGGTTATCCAAACCTTATTCATGAGTTAACATATAAAAGACATAACCAGAATATGCATGTTCATGGATATCTAGAAGAAGGAACAATCACAACAACATTTGATATGAAAGTTCAAAATAAATTAGATAGATATAATTTAGTAATTGATGCACTAAAATATTTAGATAAGTTAGGTGATAAATCTTCATCACTAAATGAGTGGTGTAAAAATAAACTTATTGAACATAAGGAATATATAAAAGAATATGGTGAGGATATGCCAGAAATTAAAAATTGGAAATGGTAAAAGGTGTAAGTTTTATCTTACACCTTTTTATTTATATAATTATTAATTAATTTATTAAATTTGTTATAAATATCATTAGATAAATAAGGCTTAACATTGTTTAAATCTCTGTTACTTATTCCATTAATTAGAAGCATTACTATATGATCAACATTTGATAAAAAATTGCTTCTAAAAATGTTTTATCATATTTCTTTATTTCATTTATCATAATTACTCCTTGATAATTTTTTGTTTAACTATTTCTTTTTTAGATATAACCCAATCATAATCATTATTAACAATATAATCTCTTTGAGCTAAATTATATGCAACGGTAATACTTACATTTTTATCTTTCATCTCAACTTTAGAAAAGAATATCCAGTAAATCTTGATGTCAGACACTATATTTTTTAGATTTTTTTTAAAGAATCTAAATCTGTTTATATATTTTATATATTTCATCAGTAGTTAGTGACTTAATTTTATCATAATCAAAATTCATCCATACTGTTTGTAATTCATTGTAATATGTATTAGCCATTTTTAAAAATTCTTTTTTGTTAAACTTTGGATATACTTTTAAAATATCATCTTCATATATAATGGGTATGATTTTTCTTTTACTCTAGTTTCATTAACTGCTTTAGTTCCTTTAAAATTAAATAAATCTAAGAATAAGAATACTATTAATGAAACAGTACTAATTACAACGAAAAACTGTAATATAGTTGCATTAAATGAAAATACTCTTATAAAGCAAAAGAATATATAAAAGATCAAATAAATTATTAAACCTCCACTACCAGAATCAATATTATAATCGACATTGAAACTTGTATCAGCAACTATAATAAAAACAATAATAAATACTTTTTAAAATTTAACTTACTCATATCATACTACCTTACATTGTAAGTATATTATACATTTTACATAAATTATATTTATTTTTCACAAATTTTTAACAACAAGATAGTAACATTAAAGGCAGTGAAGGAGGAATGAATATAGATATAAATAAAGAATGTAAAACTAAAAAGTAAAAATTTATAACATACACATTTCTAAATAAAAAAACGATTAAATTTTTTAATCGTTTTTATACTGTATTATTTCTTATATTTAAGAACTTCTTCTGCATCATCGAGATGTATTTTAGTTTTACCAATTATTTGATAATTTTCATGTCCTTTTCCAAGTATTAAAAGGATATCATTTGGTTTCATTATATCAGTACCATGTTTAATTGCTTCTTTTCTATCTAATATTACTTCATAATTATTTTTAGTAACTCCATTTAATATATCTTTCATAATATTCTCTGGATCTTCAGTTCTAGGATTATCATTAGAAAAAATTACATAATCTGATAAATCTGTTGCTATTTTACCCATTATAGGTCTTTTTTTAGGATCTCTGTCACCACCACATCCAATTATAGTTATAATTTTTCCTTTTTTAAGTTCATTATAAGCAGTAATAACTTTTTCAACAGCATCAGGAGTATGAGCATAATCAACAATAGCAAAACCACCATTTACTTTATATGTTTCACATCTGCCTTTAGGAGCCTTCAAATTTGCTGTTTCTTTTATAATATCATCAATATCAAACCCATATTGATTAACAATTGATAGCATAGTTAAATAATTGTAAACATTAAATTTACTAGTTAATGGTACAATAACATCATATTCTTTATTATCATAGCTGAAATTCAATTTGGTTTCGGTTGCATCAGTATCAAAGCTATTTATTTTATAATCACCTTTAAAGCCAAAAGTAATAAATTTGTGTCCTTCTTTTTTAAATTTATTATGAACTTTATCATCACTATTAACTATTATTTTAGCATCACCTTTTAAATGATCTAAAATTAATAATTTAGCTTTTAAATAATTTTCCATTGTTTTATGATAATCTAAATGATCTTCAGTTAAATTAGTAAACCCTATAATAGAATAGTTAATATTAGTTAATCTATCATAAGATAGAGCTTGACTACTAACTTCCATTACTACTGATTTAGCACCACTTTCATATGCTTTATAAAGTAGCTTATAAATTGTTAAAACATCAGGTGTAGTATTATTAAGTTCAACAAAATCATCTTTATGATAATAACCTAATGTACCTATATAAGCAGTATCAATTCCAAGATTATTAAGCATTTGATATATTAAATAGCAACTAGTAGTTTTACCATTAGTACCAGTAACACCTATTAATGTCATTTTATCTATATCTTTACCATATTCATCATTTAATATTTTTCTTAAATAAGTATCAGTATTATCTACTTTGGTATATGGAACATTTACATCTATATCTTTTTCACATATTATAGCAGAGGCTCCATTTTCAATTGCATTATTTATATAATCATGACCATCTACTGTCATACCTTTTAAAGCAACAAATGTTTGACCTTTAGTTACTTTTCTTGAATCACTTTCATATTTAAACATTCTTTCACTTCCTTAATTAATATTATAACATTATTTAATCAATTATTAATAGATTGTATTCCACAACATTCCACTAAAAAACAACCCAAGATTAAATTCTTGAGCTGTTTAATTTTCTAACATATTCATTGTGCGATTCTTCATTGTCAAATACTTTTAAATGATCACCACATCCTTGTAATATAACTGTGTCATTGATTTTATGTTTATCATATACTCCTTCTGGTATTAACATTCTTCTTTGTGAATCAACTTTTGAAGTGGCAAGACAAGAAACATATAATCTTTCAAGTTTTAAATAAAGAAGTTCTAGTGATTTCATATTTTCACTACTACCAACACTTTTTTCTAAACTAGCAATTTTTTGTTTTAATGAAATAATATTACTTAATAGTATGATTCCATTTTCATCTTCTGATATAGCGATAGAGTCACCTTTCTCAGAAAAGGAAAACTTAGGTAGAAATAGTCTATGTTTATCATCAATTCTACATTTTTTATATCCAAGTATTAAATCTTCTCCAAACATTATAATAATCCCCCTCATTACAAGTGCATATTATACCATATTTAAGCATTTTTTTCAAGAAATAGCCCAAAATATAATTAGGTGAATAAAAATGTGGATAATATATGCAGTATCTTCTTCAATATTTTCTGGACTAACTTCTGTTTTGGCATCATATTCTTCTAAATTAAATAAATCAGATTCAATATTACTTACCACTATAAGAACATTAGTCATATTATTATTGTCATTTGTAGTTACTATATTTTGCGGTTGTATAAGTGATATAAAAGAGTTAAATATGAAAACCATAATATTCTTAATTCTATCTGGAATATCAACAACCCTACTATGGATATTTTATTTTAAAGCACTTGATGCTGGTGATGTTAGTAAAGTTACACCAATTGATAAAACAAGCATTGTAATAACATTAATACTTTCATCGATATTTTTAAAAGAAAAAATAACTACTATAAAAGTTATATCAATTATATTAATATCATTTGGTACTATGCTTACAATAAACAAACCAAAAGAAAAAAGTACTAATAATAAATGGATAATATATGCAATATTGACAGCAATATTTACAAGTACAACTACAATTATAAGTAAAGTAGGTTTAAATAATATAAATAGTTACTTAGCAACATTTATAAGAACAATAGTAGTATTTATAATACTAATTATTATAATCTTTATAACAAAAAAATACAAAGATATTAAAGAGTTAGATTCGAAAGGTTTAAGAATTGTTATCTATTCAGGAATTACAAATACATTATCATGGCTATTTTATTTCAAAGCACTACAAAATGGTGAAGCAAGTGTAGTATTTACAATAGAAAAATTAAGTATAGTGGTAACAATATTATTATCAGTGATATTTTTGAAAGAAAAATTGAATAAGAAACAAATATTAGGTATAATAATTATATCAAGTGCAACAGCACTATTAATGTTTTAAAGTAGAAAATAAGTGTTTAGTATGGAGAGGTAGTAATGAAAAATAAAAAAGAAATTAAAGAATTAGCGAATAAATCAAAAGGGTTGTTCGAAGAATTTAAAACATTTATTAAAAGAGGAAATGTTATAGATTTAGCTGTAGGTGTTGTTATTGGTGGAGCATTTAGTACAATTGTAACATCATTAGTAAATGATATAATTATGCCATTAATCGGAGTCATAATAGGTGGATATGACTTTACATCACTAAGCATAAAAGTTGGAGATTCAACTATTAAATATGGCTCATTTTTACAAAATATAATTAATTTCTTAATAATAGCTTTTTGTATTTTTATAGTTGTAAAGATTATGAATAAATTCTTAGATAAGCATAAAAAAGAAGAAAAGAAAGAATCATCAAAAAAGAGTGATGAAGTTGTTCTTTTAGAAGAAATAAGAAATTTACTAAAAGAGAAATAGTGGTGAATTATGGGATTTAGATTTAGAAAAAGTTTTAATTTAGGAAAAGGAATTAAAATAAATTTAAGTAAAAGTGGGATAGGATATAGTGTTGGAACAAAGGGAGTTAGAGTGAGCAAAACAGCAAAAGGTACTGTTAGAAAAACTGTAACATTACCTGGAAGTGGTTTATCATATGTAACAGAAAGTAAAAGTGAAAATAAAGTTAATAATACAAAAAATAAAAAGAAAATAAAAGATAAGTCATTTGATGAAATAATTGATGATATAGCTACAACATTTACGGATGATGAAAAATGAAAATGTCAAAAAAGATTTTTATTACGATATTAATAAGCTTAATACTTTATTTAGTATTATTTAGTGGATATATAATAAAAGGATTTAATAAGTATTCTTTATATATAGATGTAATTTTACTTTTAATCTTAATAATTATTTATCATATTAAAAGAAATAAAATTCAATATGATAAAAAAATAGTTATAAATGATGTAACTCTTTTTGTAACAATGATTATATCATCAATAATATTTAAATATATATTTAGTTATATATCAATCAATTATATGATGTCAGATAGTATTTTAGAGTTTAATACATTATACGGAGCTGAATATGATATATTACTTGCAATTATTACTTTTGATTCTAATTATATTTTAATTACTAATTTAATAAATTTAACATTAAAAAAATATACTAAATTAAAAAATACAGTTATCAACATATTATCAATAATAATTAGTATATTTATTTGTACATTATTTATTATTGTCTTTATGAAATTAATGTAGTTTAAATACTACATTTTATTTTTTTTGAAAAACGAATATTTGTTTGCATAAATAACTTTAATGTGATAAAATTAAATAGAGGTGCAAAAGTATGAAACTTGAAGAAAAATTGTCAATTTTAGCAGAGTCTGCAAAATATGATGCTTCTTGTAGTTCTAGTGGATCCGATAGAAAAAATAATGGAGGAACAGGAAATGGACATATAAGTGGAATATGCCATAGTTTTACAAGTGATGGAAGATGTGTTTCATTATTAAAAATATTAATGACAAATTCTTGTATTTATGATTGCAAATATTGCATAAATAGAAGAAGTAATAATATTAAAAGAGCAATTCTAACACCAGAAGAAATAGCAAATTTAACAATTAATTTTTACAAAAGGAATTACATAGAAGGATTATTTTTGAGTTCAGCCATAATAAAAGATGCAGATTATACAATGAAATTAATTATAGAAACTATATATTTACTCAGGAATAAGTATAAATTTAATGGCTATATTCATACAAAATGTATACCAGGAAGTAGTAAATATTTAATAGATGAATTAGGTAAACTAAGTGATAGAATGAGTGCTAATATAGAACTTCCATCTAATGATAATTTAAAATTACTTGCTCCTGATAAAAAGAGTAATAATATCTTTGGAGCAATGAGCGAGATTAGAAACGAAATTCAAAATAATAGAAAATTTGTACCAGCAGGTCAATCAACTCAAATGATAATCGGAGCAAGTGATGATAGTGATTATCAAATAATAAATTTAACAGAAGGTTTATATAATAAATTTGATTTAAAAAGAGTATATTATTCTGCATATGTACCAGTTAATAATGATAGAAACCTACCATCTATAAAAACCCCACCTTTAAAAAGAGAAAATAGGCTTTATCAAGCTGATTGGTTACTTAGATTTTATGGATTTAAAGCTAATGAACTATTAAGTCATAAAAATCCTAATTTTAATTTGCTTTTAGATCCGAAAGCAAATTATGCATTAAATAATATAGACAATTACCCAATAGAAATAAATAAGGCCGATTATAAAGATATATTAAGGGTTCCAGGGATTGGTGTTAAGTCTGCTAAAAGAATAATTATGACAAGAAAAGTAACACATTTAGATTTTGATACATTAAAAAGAATCGGTGTAGTATTAAAAAGGGCTAAATATTTTATAACATGTGATGGAAAATATTATAGTAAAACAGGAGCGTTTCAAAAAGATATTATTTATAGACAATTATTATTAGAAGGGAATATTAAACAATTAAGTCTATTTGAAAATGAATAATTTTAAAGATACAGAAGATATATATTTATATGATGGAACAATAGAGGGATTTTTCACATTAGTTTATATAACATATAAAAGCCATACTTATCCATTAAAAATATATAGTGAAAAAGAATATATAGATAATATCATTGATACACCGATTTTAATAAAAACAGATTATGAAAAAAGTGACATAGTAAAAGAATCAATAATAAAAAAGATAAGTAATTTTGTTTATCAGAACATACTGACATCCTTTTTATCTAAAGAAAAAGATAAAGCTAATGTCATTTATGAATATTTATTTCAAGCTTACAAATATAGCTATAAAATTTTATATCATAATGAAATAGAATGTGTGACTAAATTTAATAAAATGACTCAAAATATAAAAAGTGAAGCACATAAATTTAAAGGATTTGTAAGATTTACTAAGTTACAAAATGAAATTTACTTTTCAAAGATAAATCCTGATAATGACATATTGTATCTTTTAATAGCACATTTTAAAAATAGACTTTCTAATGAGAAATGGATTATATATGATGAAAATAAAGATAAAGCAGTTTTTTATGATACAAAAGATATAAGAATATTAGAAGATATAAAATTAGATTTTAAAAATAGTGAAGATGAATACGAAAAAATGTGGAAAACTTTTATAAAAGCAGTAACTATTAAGGAAAGAAAAAATTTAAGGTGTCAAAGAAATTTTATGCCTAAAAAATATTGGAAAAATTTGTTGGAGGTTAATGTATGAATAATGTAATATTTGATAAAGAAATGAATGAAAAATTATTAAGTGGAATAACTAAATTATATAAAGCTGTTTCTTGCACACTAGGTCCAAATGGAAGAAATGTAATTATTTCAAAGGACAATGGCAAACCGTATATAACAAATGATGGTGTCACGATAGCATCATCAATAGAACTAGATGATGAAATAGAAAATATAGCAGTAAATCTAATAAAAGAAGCGGCAAAAAAAACTAATGAAACAGTTGGAGATGGAACAACCACAACAATAATATTAACATATGAATTATACAAAAGAGGCCTAGAACTCATAGAAAATGGAATAAATCCTACAATATTAAATGAAAGCTTATTAAAATATAAAAAATATATTATAGACAGTTTAAAAAAACAAAAGAAAAATTGTAAGTCAAAAAGTAAAATAAAACAAGTTTCTTCTATTGCAAGTAAAGATAAAAATATAGGATTGGTAATCTCAGAATTATATGAAAAAGTTGGATTTAACAATTATATAGTAATAGAAGATAAAGTATCAGAAAAAATAGATTTTGAAATAATAAATGGTATGAAATTAGACTTCGGATATCATATCGAGTCGGCAATTGGTGAAAATATAACAAAACTAGAACTGAATAATCCATTAGTTTGCATTGAAAAAAACTATATAAATAGCATAGAAGAATTGCAAAATCATATGCATAATAAAAAAGATATAGTTATTTTTTGTGAAGACTATGATAATGAAATAATTAAAGAAATAAACGATTATAATAATATATCAAGTTGTAAAATATATTTAATTAAAACATTACTCAAAAGTGATAGAGCTAAGTCAGTATTAACAGATATAGAATATTATACTAATTCATTTAATAAATATAATGAAGTTAATAAAATAATAATAGAAAAAGATAACACAATTATACTAAATAAAAATATAAACAAGGAAAAACTAAATGAGCGAATAAGTTATTTAAAAGTAAGAATGAATGATGAGGAATTCGAGTTTGAAAAAGAATTTTTACAAAAAAGAATATCATCATTAAATGGTAAGATGGGAATAATTTATAGTTATGGTTTAACTGAACTTGAGAGAATAGACAGAAAATTAAGAATAGAAGATGCATTAAATACTGCAATAAATTCATATAAGTATGGTGTTGTTGATGGCTCTGGTGTATCTTTATTAAAGGTATCAAATAAAATAAATGAAAGTGATGAAATATCACTATTAGTAAAATCAGCACTAGAAAGTCCTTATAATAAAATAATAGATAATTCAGGAAATAATGGAATAAATACTGAAAACATTATTGATTCATATAAAGTTGTGGTCGAAGAAATAAATAATTCATTTTCGATTGCTTGTATGCTTCTTACTACAAGTTCATTAATTATAAACAATATGAATAATTATTCTAAAATAGATATAGATAAAATAATGTGAATTTATTTACTTTTGAACTAAATAAGGTATAATAACACTGAGGTAGTATTATGAGTAGTAAAGAAAATAAAAAAGTAGTAGATTTCTACTTAAAAGGAAACGAATTAAAAAGAGATATTATAAGTGATGATGGTAGAACAATAGCACAACATTTATATAGTAGTATGATTCTAGCATTAGCAATCAATAAAGAGTTTGATGCATCTGAAGATATATCAAAAGTTATAAGAATGATAATGTTTGATGGCATAGCATTAACTGATGATGACTTTCATTGTAGTGATTATCTAAAAAACGGATTAAAATATGATAAAGAAATAGAAGAAAAAAATAAAATGACAACATTTGATTCTATTTTTGCAATGAAATGTAGAATATTAGATTTAAAATTACATGATTTAATTATAAATAATAAAGATAAGTGTCAATATGAAATATATAAACTTGCAATAAAAAATGGTATTATCACACCAAGGACATTAGAAGAAAATAAGAAATATCAAGAAATATTTAGATTTTATTATGAAAATAGTAAATTAGAAAATAAAGTAAGAAGTGGTTGGGATGATAACCATTGGGCAGTAAACGGAAAAAGAGAATCAGTTGCAGATCATGTATATGGAACAATGGTATTAGCATTATCTATGGAAGATAAATTTGAAGAAAAAGTAGATATAGATAAAGTATTGCAAACATTATTAATTCATGAAATTGGGGAAATTAAAATAGGAGATTTAACTCCATTTGATAATGTTACTAGAGAAGAAAAACAAAAGATTGAACATGCAGCAATGAAAGATGTACTAGGAAATCTTAATGGAAATCATGAATTATTTAAAATGTTATTAGATTTTGATGATGAAAAAACATCAGTATCAAAATTCTCACATTTGTGTGATAAATTAGAAGCAGATTTACAATCAAAAGTATATGAAGACAGAAATGAACATAGAAACTTAGATGATCAAGAAAACAATGTTGTATTTAAAAATAAAAAAATTCAAAAAATGTTAGCTCAAGCATCAACTGCCTTTGATATATGGTATTTATGGGATAAAGATATATATAAGAACAGTAGATCATTTAGTAGCATACTAGAATATATAAAATCAAATAAAATAGCTTTTGAAAAAGAATATCAATTAGTTTATAAGACTAATAAACAAAGCCAAATTTGACTTTTTGGCCAAAATATGGTATAAATATAGCATAAAAGCAATGGGGTTTTAGAAAAAAGAATAAGGGGGAAAATTTATATAAATATATTAAGCCTGTTGTGTTTACAATAGGCTTTTATTTATATAAGAAATTATTATGAAATATATTGTTGATATTAGGATTGATGAGATATCAAAACCAACAGTAAGTATTATTGATTGTTTTGATAATATTTGTGAGATTTCTTTAACAGTACCACCACAAACAAAAATAGAAAATGTATTAAATAAAAAATGTATTGTAAAACTGTTAAGAGACGAATATGAAATGCTAAAAGGAGTTCAAGATCCTTTTTTAGACAGATTAGATGTAATAAAAAGAATTGTAAAAAGTGAAAATGAAGTTTTGGATTCGTGCTTATACATAACAGCATCAGCAAATGAAAGTACAAAACAATATTTCGAGCAAAATCCAGTATTAAAAAAACAAAACATACATTTTACTGGAAGTTTTCCAATAGATGTAGAAATTGGAAATAAATTAAAAAGATTATTTGGAGATTATGATAATGTATCTCTATATATTGATGGTAATAATACTCCGAGAACTATAGAAGAATATTTACAAACAATAAATGGAATAAATAATATTGTATCTGAAATAGAAAAATATGATTTAAGTGAGTTAGAAAAAATAATGTATGCATACGATTTAGTTAGAGATAGAGTATATACAAGAGAGTCAGACAAAGAATCAAAGTCAGTATCAAGAGATTTATCATCAGTGCTATTTGGAGATAAGATAGTTTGTGCTGGATATGTAGCAATATTTAATGCGGTTTTAAAAGGTTTGGGAATTAATGCTATAGATTACATTTTATATAAAAAAGACAATTCAAAAACAGGCCATGTAAGAAGTATGGTACAAGTAAAAGATGATAAATATAATGTTAATGGAGTGTTTCTATTCGATCCTACATGGGATAGTAAAAAGAATAGTAATGATAAGAATTATTTGACATCATATAAATTCTTTTGTAAAACTAAAGATGAATTAAGTTATTTTGATCAAGCATACATCCCAAAAACATTTGCATCATATAATAAAAATTTCTATTCAAAGATTAAAAAAGAAATAAATGAAGAAGGAATAGAAGGAGTAAGTGAAGAAGATGCAAGAACGATAAATAAAATAGCATTTTTTATTGATGGTCATCAATTAGTAAATAATTTGGCTTTTAGTAAAGCAGTTCCACAAAATTTTAAAGAACACTTTATTAACACTACAGACATTAATAAAATGATGTCTTCACTTAAAAGATATCAAAAAATATTTTATGGTCAAACATTAGATCCATTAAAACTTCTAGAAATTATATACAATGTTAGAAAAATAGAATATTATGAAAATCCAGAAAAATACCCATTCGATATTGAATCTATTAAAAAAGCTGTAATTGGTGCAACATTAGTAGAATCAAAACTATTACATATTCTATATGGATTACCAGAAAAGTTAACAGAAGAAGAATTTGATGAGTGGAAAGAAGAAAATGATTTAGAAAGAAACATAGAAGGAGTTATATTAACTAGAAAGTTAAAAACAGCTTTAGAAAATAGAAGTTTATAAAGCAGGACTTCCTTCAAATGAAGATTGATTTTCTTGAAAATAAATTAATAATAACACACCAATAATTAAGAAAAGAGAACCATATACTTTTATACTATATAGTTCTTTTTTATTTTGAGTAACTTTATAATATGCTTTTAAATTTCTTCTAAAAAAATATAAATATATAAAAAGAGTTGATATTAAAGTAAACTCAAATATTCTATTAGATTCATCTTTATATTTTTTTTTATTAGTTTTAATATAGTTGATATCATCATTATCTCCTCTTATATTTAATAGACATAAGAAAGCAAATAATATCCAAATATAATTTTCAAAATTAAGTCTATTTATTTCCTCATCCATATTAAATTATATTTATTGTAAAAACAATTAACACTTTACAATATAACAAAGTGTAAATAATTTGTAGAATCATAAGATATAAGATGTTATAATAAAATAGGTGAATAAAATGAAAGTATTAAGTATAAAAGAACCTTTTGCAACACTAATATGTAATCATAAGAAAAGAATTGAAACTAGGAGTTATAATACAAATTATAGAGGAACACTATATATTCATGCTAGTATATCAGAAATATCTAAAATAAAATTAAATAATACAGAACTAATGAATATACTAGGAAATGATGAACTAAGCTATGGTAAAATTATTTGTAAATGTAAACTGGTTGACTCTGTTTACATGACAAATGAATTTATAGAAAAAATAAAAAAAGATAAACAAGAATATATATGTGGACATTATGAAGTTGGAAGATATGCTTGGATTTTAGAAGATGTTGAACCACTAAATATAAAAATACCAGCAACAGGTAATTTAGGAATATGGAATTATTATAATGAAGATGATGCATTAAAAATAATGAATGAAATAGAATATGGATACATAGATAATAATAAAATAAGACATACAGATAATAATATTATTATAAGTAAAAACTATATGTTACAATCTCCAAAAGATCTTTTAAAAAGTAAACTTGGAATTTGTTATGATCAAGTAGAACTAGAAAGATATTTATTTCAAAAAAATAAATGGGAAATAAAAACATTCTTTATAAAAGGCTATGATAAAAATAATAATTGTCATACACATACATTTTTGACATATCAAAAAGATAACAAGTATTGTTGGTTTGAACATGCTTGGAATAAATACAAGGGAATACATAAATTTAAAAATATGGAATCATTATTAAAAGATATAAAAAACAAATTTATAGAAATAGAACTAAAGAATTCTAGTAATATAGAATTGTATGAATATAAGAAGCCTAGATATAATATTAGTTTAGAAGAATATAGTAATCATTGTCTAAGTGGAGTTAAGTATGAATAATATTGGCAGAATAGTAACTGTTAACAGAAATAATTGGAATATTTTATATCAAGATAAAAATATTATTGGAACGATAAGACAAAAGAAAAATAATGATGATTTACCTGTAGTTGGAGATTATGTATCATTAGAAATAGATGAATATAATAACTGTACGATAACATCAATACTACCTAGAAAAAACGAAATAAAAAAGCTATCTATTGATAGAACAAAAGAAAAATATAAAGATGGTAAAGAGCAAACACTAGCAGCTAATGTTGATATAGTTTTTATAGTTACAAGTTTAAATAATGATTTTAATATTGCTAGGTTAGAAAGATTAGTTTTATTAGCCTTAAATTCAAAAGCAAAAATAGCTTTCATATTAACTAAAAGTGATTTATGTACAGAGAAGGAAAAAGAAAAGTATAAAAATATAATTCAAGAAAGATTTGAAGATTATCCTGTTTTTCTAATAAGTTCATATAGAAATGAAGGAATCGAGGAACTAAAAACTATTTGGAAAGAAAATGAAACAGCAGTTTTTATTGGAAGCAGTGGTGTTGGTAAAAGTACATTAATAAATAATTTATTAGAACAAGACATTATTAAAACAAATGGAATAAGAGAAAAAGATGATAAAGGTAAACATACAACTACTAGTAGAAATTTATTTGTATTAAATGATAAAAGAATAGTAATAGATGAACCTGGAATAAGATCAGTAGCATCATTTGAGATGAATAGTGACTTAAATTCAGTATTTTCAAAAATAAGTGAATTAGAAAAAGAATGCAAATATACAACTTGTACACATGAAAATAGAAATGGTTGTAAAGTATTAGAAGCAATTGATAATGGTGAAATATCAGAAGAAGAATTTAAAAGATATAAAAAATTAAAAGATAAAGAACTAAGAAAAAACAGTAACTTTTTAAAAAACAGAAAACATTAAAAAAGATTGATCAGTCAATCTTTTTAATTGGAAAAAATAAATATTCTTTGTTAGTAACAGGTGAATAATATTTACTAGTTCCACCTACAAGTGTTAAATTGTTTTTTTCTAAATAAAATATAGTTTTCATAAAGGTATCTTTATCTTCAAGTTCCACAAAAATATACTCATATTTTGGAACTATCCATTTTGTCCATCCATCAGGAGCATCTACATCTAAATTACATTCAACTCCTGCTAAATATAATCCTCTTGTATAATTTTCTTCCCAAGGTTTAAGATTACGATTAAAGTCAGATGTTAGACCCCATCTACCAGCAATATTGCCATTAATGTCTTTTATAGCTAAGTCGCTAACTTCATTAAAGTGAGTATCTACATTATCCCAAAGTTTTTGAATGAAATGATTTCCATCAAGAGTAGAACCTTCTTTTCCAATAACAGCAAAAGATTCCTTAACACATCTTTCAATTTTCATAAAACCTCCATATTAATATTATTTTACAATAAATAATTAAATATATCATTATATTATTAAATACTTTACAAATAAATTAAAAATAAATGTTATAATCATACTGGTGATATTATGGAAGAATTTATAAACTTGACAACTGATAATATAGAAAATGAAGTATTATGTTGTATATTAAGAAATCCTAAAAAGAATGATGCGGTAGAGTTAAAAAGAAGTTGGCTTAAAGATAGAATAAATGAAGGATATATTTATAGAAAGTTAAATACTAAATCAACTGTTTTTATAGAGTATGCTCCACTAGAAATAGCTTGGACACCAATTGAAGGTAAGAATTATTACTATATACATTGTATGTGGGTAGATAGTGAACACAAAGGAAGAGGATATGGAAAAAAATTAATGGAATATGTAATTAATTCCGCAAAAGAAAATAATAAAAGTGGAATCTGTATGCTTGGTTCTATTAAACAAAAAAATTGGTTATCAAATCAAGAATTTGCTAAGAAGTATGGATTTAAAGTAGTAGATGAAACTAAAACAGGATACCAATTACTAGCATTATCATTTGACAATACATTTCCAAAATTTAGTGAAAAATCAAAAAAAGAAGAAATTGATTCAAAAGACTTAACAATATACTATGATTACCAATGTCCATTTATATATCAAAGTATTAATAAAATAAAAGAATACTGTAAAAACAATAATATAAAATTAAATTTAAATTTTATAGATACTTTAGAAAAGGCAAAAAATGTTCCATCTCCATTTAATAATTATGCAGTTTTTTATGATGGAAAGTTTATAACGGTAAATTTACTAGATGAAAAAACTGTGGATAGAATAATAAAAAAGCCACAAAATTGACAAATTGTTAATAATTTGTTAAAATAAAGTTGCTTTTAAAGGGGAGGATTATAATGTTAAATAATCAATTAACTACGACAACTAATACAACAATTAAGTCAATTTATAGTATTGATTGTTTTAGCATTGCTTAGTAAAAGAAACTGCAAGTCTATTACAATCGTAATAGACTTTTTATTTTAAAAACAAAGATATAGGACAAGATTATTATGTTAGTATTTTATAGAGAGTTATCATATGGTGAAAGATAATAAATATTTATAATAATTACTACCTATTAGGTTGCACAGGAAACTGAATGCCCGACTAAATCGGTTATATGAATTAAGTAAAACAAGAGGATGGTACCGTCTTAATAGACTCCTATTATGGTATCATTCTCTTTTTATTTTATAAAGGAGATGGTAAAAATGACGGAAACGGAAGTTAATACGATTTTCTCCCTCAAAAGCAAATAAAGAAAAGATGTAAAAATATGAATAAGAAATGTTGTGAATTACTAAAAGAAGTAATTAATAATAATTATAATAATATAAGATTAGATAATATGTCTTGTAATGATGATGAATTTTATTATGAATTTAAAGCTGATGAACAAGTTAGTGAAAATGATTTTGAAAAACTAGAAAATGAAATAAGAAAAATTGATAATGAAGTATATGTTAAATTATTAAGAGTTAGCGGTGTTTATTTTGAAGGAAATGCTAATAATGAAATGATACAAAGAATAGTCGGTAAATCCTTTGAAAGTAAAGAAGCTTTAGATAAATATAATGTGTTTATTGAAGAAGCAAAGGAAAGAGATCATAGAAAAATAGGTCAAGATTTAGATTTGTTTTGCTTTTCTGATTATGTAGGAGCAGGACTACCATTATTTACTCCAAGAGGAACTATTATAATTGATGAATTAAAAAGAGAAATGGAAAGAGTATGTAAAAAGTATGGATTTGAAAAAGTTAGTTGTCCATCACTTGCCGATATATCTTTATTTGAAACTTCTGGTCATGCTCAAAAGTTTAATGAAGAATTATTTAGAGTTGAATCTCCAAAAGGACATAAATTTGTTTTAAAACCAGTTCAATGTCCACATCATACTCAAATATTTGCTTCTAAATTAAGAAGCTATAAAGATTTACCTATTAGATATATGGAATCAGATAAACAATATAGAGCAGAATTACAAGGAGCAGTAGGAAATAGTTTATCAAGAGTTTATGCTATAACTGTTGAAGATGGTCATGTATTCTGTACTAGAAAACAAGTAAAACAAGAAATAATTAATATATGCAATTTAATTAAAGACTTTTATTCTAGAATGGGATTATGGGAAAATCATTGGGTGTCATTATCAGTAAGAGATTATGAACATCCTGAAAAATATATTGGTGAAAAGTCTGATTGGGATTTATGTGAAAGTTTATTACAAGAAATATCTGATGAACTTAGATTAGATGCAAAAAGATGTGAGGGAGAAGCAGCATTATATGGACCTAAACTTGATTTTATGTTTAGAGATGCACTTGATAGAGAAATACAAATTCCAACTGTTCAACTAGATTTTGCAACTCCTAAAAGATTTGGACTTTTCTATATAGATGAAAATGGCGAAAAACAAACTCCTGTAATGGTACATAGAGCAGTTCTAGGTTCTTATGAAAGATTTTTAGTATTATTACTTGAACAATTTAAAGGTGTATTACCAGTATGGTTATCACCAGTTCAAGTAAATATAGTACCTGTAAACATTAAATATCATGATGAATATTGTCAAAAACTAAAACAAATATTAATTGACGAAGATATTAGAGTTAGTTATGATGATTCAAAGGAGCAAATGGGTAAAAAGATTAGAGAAAGTAATGTTATGAAAAATCCATATACTTTAATTATTGGAGATAATGAAAGAGATAATAATTTAATAAGTTTTAGAAAATATAATAGTGAAGAAACAATTTCACTTAGCATTGAAGAATTCATAAAATTTATAAAATCAGAGATTAAGAAAAGAGATTAGATTAATTCTATTCTCTTTTAAATTGTATTAAAATTAATATGTTAATAACAAATAGGAGGTAATATGAATATAAAAGAGTAATTAAATCAAATCCAGAAATAATTATTATTGATAATTCAAATAACAATATAATATCACAAGAAAAAACAGATGTATTAATAACTACATCATATAAAAATAATTTAAACTAATAAATAACAGAAATAATTTATTATAAATAGTTTAATTTTAACAATATTCTTTTTAGTATATATTTATCTATTAATTCATAAATAAAATGTATTATCACTGATAAACAAGTAGAAATAATTAGAATAAATGGTACTATACCTAAATACCCATTAATTGAAAAGTGAATTATACCTTTAAAACAATGAGAGTATAGTAAATTATCTACTATTGAAGAAGTCAAATATATTCCTAAAGATAATTCAGAGATTCTTGTAATTATCTTTTTTAATATGATAGGTATTTTATCAAGATTTAAATTTAATATAAAAATAAATAATAAAGTTGATGATAGTACATTAAATATACTACCCCAGTCATTATGTATACCCCAAACAAAGAGTTTATCATGTGAAAAGCAAATATTTATAATTCCAGATAATGCAATAACTAAAACAAAGCAGAATATATTTAAATATTTATTTAAATGAATTTTATATTCTCTCAAATAACATCCTATGAAATAGTATGTTAAAGGATAAATATTAATCCACCAATCTGGTATAAGTAAATATTTAGAATTATAAATTCCTTGAAATGAAGTCATTATAAGCATAGTTAATAATAGTAATTGTTTATGTTTTTTACTTTTTAAATCATTATAAATTAAATTAATAAATGGTATTATAAGAAATAAACCTAAATACATTTCGACATACCAAGAATATCCAGTATTAAAAGCAAGGATTTTTTTAATGATATATTTTATATTAAAAGCAGTTCCATTAATAATTGAATTATAAAATAAATATAGTAAAACACATAGCAAATATATTATTAGTACTTTGAATATTCCATAATAATATTTTCTATTCAAACTTTTATTTTTCATAAGATAACCAGTTGCAATTATGAATAAGGGTACACATACCATAAAAACAGTTCTAAGAAAAACACCTAAGTATAAATTACTTCCAATAATTTTAACTTTATAAAATTCTGTATTTAAAAAGAAGTGCACAGATATAACAGAAAATATTGCAACACACTTTATTAAATCAATATTGATATTTCTCTTTTTCATATTAAATACCTCTTATACTGTTAAAATTATATCATAATTTAGTATTGATGTTAAAATAAATAAATTTTTATCAAAATAATATCTTAAAAGTCATAAATATAGTAAAATTAAATTAGTAATAGAAGGAAGTGCAGGAGCAATTATATTTGGTTATGATATTAATATTATTTCAAGTATGGATCCAAATGATGTTAAATTAAATGATACAAAAGGTTTTAATGTATTATCAGGAGTTTCTATCTTTCCACATTATACTAATAAGAAATCAAAGTTAACAAAAGAAAAAAGTGAAGTAATTGCAGTTCCAAAAGAAGATGCAATATATGTAAATGAAAATAAAGTTGAAGTAATAGGAACCAAACCATATTATACATTTAAAGATGGAATATCAAAAAAATTGAAATAAAAGATATATGATAAATACAACAACATCAAATAAAGTTATAAGAAAAAGATTACATATTTACTAACATCACAGGAGTGTTATAATTTTATGTAGAGATGAAGATAAATATTGTAATGATATATTGATTCCACTTTTAGCAATCAATAAATCTATTAAAAGTATAAGTGATGAAATATTTAAAAATCACTTAGCAACATGTGTCGTAAGAGATATCAAAAACGATAATCCACAAATAGTTGATGAAGTAATGGAATTAATCAGAAGACTTAATTAGTGAAAACGATTATACAAGTAAAAATATTATTACACTCATATCTATTTTGTCATTAATTGTAATAATAGAAAGAATATTTGAGCATTATATTTAATGCTACAAAATGAAAAAATAATATTAAGTAAAATATCTTCAATGATTATTTTACTGTTATCATTGAAAATGCTATTTAAAGGCCTAAGTACACTAGAAATAAATAAAAAATATAAAGATTATACTTCATCAATTATTTATAAAGATTATAAAAAAGGTAAAACTAATTATTATTACTCCTGAAAAATATTTTGAGGTGAAAAAATGAAAAAAATTATTTTAAAAATAGATGGTATGACTTGTAGTGCATGTTCATCAAGTTTGGAAAAATATTTATTAAAACAAGATGGTATAAATGATGCTTTAGTAAACCTAGTAATGTCATCAGCAAGTATAAGCTATGAAGATAATATTAGTATAGATGATTTAAATAGATTTGTAAGTGAAGCAGGATTTAAATCATTAGGTATTTATGATGAACAAGAAAAAAAAGACGATAACAAAAATATTTATTTTATAGTTAATGGATTACTAGCATTATTAGTTTTATATATTTCAATGTCACATATGGTACATTTACCAGTAATACCTTTCTTACATATGACAAATCATCCAATAAATTATTCAGTATGTCTATTTATATTTAGTATATATTTTATATACTTCGGATGGGATATAATAATAAGTGGTATTAAAAACATTAAATATAAGTCTCCAAATATGGATACACTTGTTACATTAGGTGTTGTTTCTAGTTTTATATTTAGTACATTTAATATGATTATGATATTAAATGGAAATAATGAATATGTAGAAAATCTATATTTTGAGAGTATATGTATTATTCTTTATTTAATCAAATTTGGTAGATATATAGATGGTATTAGTAAAGAAAAAACAAAGGATGCTATAAAAGGTTTAGTAACTATTACTCCAAAGTCAGCAATATTATTTAAAAATAATAAAGAAAAAGAAGTGACAATTGATGAAGTTAAAAAAGGAGACATTTTAATAGTAAAACCAGGAAATAGATTTGCAGTAGATGGATCTATAGTTAAAGGAAATGCACATGTAGACGAATCATTTATAAGTGGAGAATCATTACCAGTAAAAAAAGGCATAGACGATAAAGTAGTTGCTGGCTCTATAAACTTAGATGGTGAAGTTCTATATAAAGCAGAAAATATAGGTAGAGATTCAACAATATCAGAAATAGTAAGATTAGTTGTTGAAGCAACAAATACAAAGGCTCCGATTGCAAGGATTGCAGATAAAGTAAGTGGAATATTTGTTCCGATTGTTATAGTTTTGGCAGTAATAACACTTTTAGTACACTTAATATTAGGATTTAGTTTTAATGAATCAATCGTTTATTTTGTAACAGTGCTTGTTTGTGCATGTCCTTGTGCATTAGGACTTGCGACTCCGCTAGCAATAGTTGTAAGTGAAGGACTGTGTGCTAAAAATGGAATATTAGTAAAAAAATCTGATATACTTGAAAATGCAAATAAAATAGATGTAATAGTATTTGATAAAACAGGTACATTAACATATGGAAATTTAAGAATATCAAAAATAATAAATAATTCTGATTACACAAATAACGATTTAATGGAAATTGTTTCGTCACTAGAAAATAAATCAACACATCCAATTGCTAGTGCATTTAATAATTATGCTACCGAAAATAAATTGAAAAGTTTAAATGTAGATGAATTTAAAAATATAGCAGGAATTGGTTTAAAAGGTATTATTAATGAAAATGAATATTTAATAGGTAATAACAAAATACTTCAAAAATATAAAATAGATAATAATATCGATAAAGAAGAAAAAGAATTATCATTAGATGGAAATAGTATTGTATATGTTGTAGAAAACAAAAAAGTTATTGCACTTATTGGTGTAAAAGATATCATTAGAAACAATGCACAAAATGTTATAAACAAGTTAAAACAAATAAATAAGAGAATTATTATGCTTACAGGAGATAATGAAACCATTGCTAATATAATTGCTAAAAGTATAGGTATAAAAGAAATAATAGCAAATGTATCTCCTAAAGATAAATCAAATAAAATTAAAGAATTAAAAAATAAAGGATTAAAAGTAATGATGGTTGGAGACGGAATAAATGATGCTCCAAGTTTATCAATATCAGATATCGGAGTAAGTTTAAATTCAGCAATTGACATTGCAGCTGATTCTGCCGATGTTATATTAATGAGAAATGATTTAAACTCAATATATAATTTATTTGATATAAGTAAAAAAACATTAAGTAATATAAAAGGAAATTTATTTTGGGCATTCTTTTATAACATTTGCATGATTCCACTAGCAAGTGGATTACTAGAATTTGCTAATATTACAATGAATCCAATGATAGCGGGGCTATCAATGACTTTATCAAGTTTCACTGTTATAATAAATGTATTAAGATTAAAAAGATGGAAGGAGAAATAATATATGTTTAATAAAAAAATAAAAAAAGTAATTACTATTGAAGGAATGATGTGTGAACATTGCAAAATGAAAGTAGAAAAATCATTATCAGAACTAGAAGGTGTTTCTAAAGTAAAAGTTAATTTAAAAGATAAAACTGCTACTATTTATTCAACAAAGAGTATTAGTAATGATAATATTAAAGATACAATTAGTAAATTAGATTATAAAATAATTAATATCGGAGAAGATGAGCAATGAAAAAGTTATTTATTGTATTATTTTGACAATAACTTTACTTATATTAATAGATTGTGATTCAAAAGAAAAGGAAAAGAATAATAACTCTAACATACCTACTAGATTACAAAAGGTAACAGGAAATGTTGTGAAATGTGTGGAAACACTGACTTATTAAAGAAAGATGGAGTCTTTATTTGTCAAAGTTGCGGAACAAAGTATTCTGTAGAAGAAGCAAAGAAAATGATGGTAGAAGGAACTGTTCAAGTAGAAGACTATACTAATAGAATAATAGAAATAGATACGAAGCACACTTCAGCATGGCTTATAAAAGGAAAAACAGTAGGATGGCAATCATCAACAACTAATGTAAGATTTTCTGAGAGTATAGAGTGTTGGTCTAATGCTTTAAAAATGCTAGTGAAGATAAATATGAAAAAATGAAAAAAAGTTGAAAAAGAAACATTAATGCTAGCAAAGGCTTTAATAAATATAAGAGCAGATAATTTTAGATCTAATCCTAGTAATGAAAATTGTAACGAATTATGTAATTTTAAGACTATTTTCAATCCTTTTATTATTAATAACAAAAGCAGACTTAGTAGTTTAAGAGGCTTTATTATTAATGTAACTTATTGTTGGTATTTTGCTGGATTGCTTAAAAATTTAAAAGTAAAAATCAGTAATAAATTATTTATTGGTATAATTATTGTGAATTTTATATATGTAGAATTCTTCTTATATGATTTTTCACTTATAAATTTATTGTTAAACATTTTATCTTTATTATATATACCATATTTTTATAGATATTATGATATAAAGAATAAAAAGTAGAAAATATTTTATTAACATTAAAACATTGTATTGAAATGGAGAATATAATTTATGAAAAAAATAATTCTAATGGAATTTTAGACAATGGAATGGCAATCACTTAGTTAGTGTTAGAGGAAGAAATCCAATTACAAAAGAAGAAATAAAAGATGAAAATGTAGGTTATATAGATGCTAATGGATTTTATTATTTTCCAAATGAAAATCAAACTATAGAATTTCCAATAATTGTACATTCTATATCTGAAAGATTTGGAAGATGAAATTATTAGCAATTGATTTGGCCACTCTTTGAGCATTATAAACTCATATAATAAAAAATCGAACTAAAAAGTTCGACGAAATATCAATTTGGAGCAGGTGATGGGAATCGGACCCACGTTATTAGCTTGGAAGGCTAGAGTTCTACCATTAAACTACACCTGCATTGCTAAATGCAAGAATAATTTTACTAGAAAAGGGTCTGATTGTCAATATATTTGAAGAAAAAAGTTAAATTTAATGTTTTAATGAATAAAAATGACAAATTATATCATTTAGTTTTTCTTTATAATAAACAATATTTATTATATAATATTAGTAGGTGATTAAAATGGATAGAATGAATGAAATAATTGATCTTTTAAATAAATATGCTTATGAATATTATACTATGGATGAACCATCAGTAGAAGATGCTGAATATGATAGATTAATGCAAGAACTTATAAGAATAGAATCATCACATCCTGAGTGGGTAAGAGAAGATTCACCAACAAGAAAAATCGGTGGTGAAATAATATCTGAATTTAAAAAGGTTAGACACGAAGTTCCAATGTTGAGTTTAGGAAATGTATTTAATGAGGAAGAAATAATAGATTTTGATAGAAAAATATCAGAAGTGTTTCCTAATCACGAATATGTATGTGAATTAAAAATAGATGGATTAGCAGTTTCTCTTGAATATAAAAAAGGAAAATTTACAAGAGCGGCTACCAGAGGAGATGGAACAATAGGTGAAGATATAACTCATAATGCTAAAACAATCAAAACAATACCACATAAATTACCGGAAGAAATCGATTTAGATATTCGTGGTGAAATTTATATGCCTAAGAAAAGTTTTGAAAAACTAAATAAAGAATGTGAAGCAAAAGGAGAAAATACTTTTAAAAATCCTAGAAATGCCGCAGCTGGATCAATAAGACAATTAGATTCAAATGTAGCAGCAAAAAGAGGATTAGATGCTTTCTTATATCACTATCCATTAACTCCATTTAAAACTCATTATGAAACATTAATGTATATGAAAAAGTTAGGTTTTATAGTTAATCCAAACATAAAACTATGTAAGAACATAGATGAAGTACTAGAATACATAAAAGAATGGACCGCTAAAAGAGATAGCTTACCTTATGAAATAGATGGAATTGTAATAAAAGTAAATGATATAGCAATGCAGAGAGAACTTGGTTTTACAGCAAAAGTACCTAAATGGGCAACAGCATATAAATTTCCACCAGAACATGTACTAACAAAATTAACTGATATTATTTTTACGGTTGGAAGAACTGGACAAATTACACCTAATGCAGTTTTAGAACCAGTAAGAGTTATGGGTAGTACAATATCAAGAGCTACATTACATAATAAAGATTTTTGTATAGAAAAAGATATACGAATTGGAGATTATGTATATATTTATAAAGCAGGTGATGTAATACCAGCAGTTGATAGAGTAGAATTATCAAGAAGAAATGGAACAGAAAAGCCATTTCAAATGATTGAATATTGTCCAATGTGTGGAAATAAATTAATTCAAAAAGATAAAATGGTAGATTATTTCTGCAATAATATTCATTGCCCAGCAAGAAAAATAGAAAGTTTAATACATTATGTAAGCAGATCAGCAATGAATATAGATGGCTTAGGAGATAAAATAATTGAAGACTTCTATAATTATGGATACATAAAGAAGTTTAGTGATATCTACAAACTAGATAGTAAAAGAGAAGAATTAATTGAATTAGAAGGATTCGGAAATAAAAGTGTTGACTCAATACTAGGAAGTATTGAAAAGTCTAAATCAAATGAACTTGATAGATTATTATTTGCACTTGGAATAAACGGAATAGGTTCAAAAACAGCTAAACTATTATGTAAATATTACACAAGTATTGATTCATTAATGGATGCTACCGTAGAAGAACTATCAACAATAAGAGATATTGGAGAAACTTTATCAGAAAATATAGTTAACTACTTTAAAGATGAAAAAAATCTTGAAGAAATTAATGAATTAAAAAAATTAGGTGTAAATATGACATTTAATGGAAAAACTATTATTGAAAGTGAAGAATTTAAAAATAAAAAATTTGTAATAACTGGTACATTTGATAACATGACAAGAGAAGAAATAAAAGAATATATAGAGTTACATGGTGGTATTACAAGTGAATCTGTTAGTAAAAAAACAGATGTAATTCTAGTAGGAGAAAACCCTGGAAGTAAAAGAGATAAAGCAGTTGAATTAAATATTCCTATCTGGAATCAAGAAAAATTATATGAAATAATGGGGAAAAGTGGAAATATAGAATAAAATATTGTATAATATAAAAAGCCAAGGAAGGTGTTTAATTAATATGGGAAAAAATAAACTAAATAAAAGTAATAATAAAGTACTTTTAGTATTATTAGGAATATTAGTAGTATGTTTTCTAGCAATAGGAATATTATTCTATAAATATTTCTATGCAGGAGCTAGTGGAAGTAAATATGGAAATAGATTAAGTGAAATAGAAAAATATCCACTAAGTGATAAATTAGAAGATGAAATTAAGTCATTATATACTGATAATTCAAAAGTCGGGGAAGTAAAGGTTACTACTGAGGGTAGAGTTATCTATATTAATATAGATTTTAAAGAAACAATGAAGCTTAATGAAGCAGAATCACTTGCTGAAAAGTCATTGGATAAAATAGGTGAGAATAACTTAACATATTATGATGTTCAATTCATATTGACATATTCAGGAACAGAAGAAAATGAAAATTTTCCAGTTTTTGGAGCAAAAAGCTCAAATAGTTTAAAGGTAGTTTGGTGAAGTAATGAAAAATAATAAAAAAAAGAAGAATATTATAATAATATTTCTTGTAATAGTGTTACTAGTTTCTGCATTTTTAGGAACACTTTATTATATAACTAGTACAGTAAATAATTATTCCTATACAGAAAAGAAATGGATTAGTGAAAATACAGATACAACATTTGATGTATATGTTGAGCCATCACTTCCAATATTTTCAAACAATGGAAAAGGTGTATATTATGAATATTTAAATGCTTTAAAAGAAGACACAGGTCTTAATTTAAATATAGTAACATCTGATTCATCTGATTTGAAACTTGTTAATAAAAACTATGCAGGTACAGATGATATAGTTGTGTATAAGGATCACTTTGTAGTTATTGGTGAAAAAGATACAGTTAATAAATTAACAGACTTAAGCAATAAAACGGTTGGTGTTTTAGAAAAAGATTTAGAAACAATTTCATTATATCTAACAGCATATAAAAATATAGATATAAAAAGTTATAGTAGTTATAATGAATTATCAACTGCTTATGAACTTAAGTCTATAAATTATATGATTGTACCAATGTATAAATATATTAATAATATAGTAACTAATGATTATGAAATAGCATATCATTTAGATGGTTTATATTCTTATTATTGTTTAGAATTAAATAATAGTGACACAAATGAAAATTTAGTAAGTATAATGAAAAAATTCTATTATAGATGGGAATCAAAAGCTAAAAGTGATATTAATGAATATTTCTTAGATATATATTATACAGCTAAAAAATATAGTGAAATAGAAAAAGAATCTATAACAAATGAAGATTTTATAGTTGGTTATATTGAGAATCTACCATATGAAGGAAAAATAAGAAAGAATTTTACAGGACTTACTAATACATATTTAAGTAAATTTGCTGATATGACTGGTGTTACATATAAATATGTTTCATATAAGGATACAAAGGAATTAAATGATGCTCTTGCTAATAAGAAAATAGATTTAGCAATGAATTATTATTCATTAAGTAGTGATAACTATATAAGCAGTAGAACATTAGGACCAACAGAGTATGTTGTTTTAGCACATGTCGATAATAACCTTGTGGTAAACTCTTTATATAGTTTAGTAAATATGAATGTATGTATGCTTTCAAATATGAATCTAAAATACAATATGGCTAGTAAAAACCTATTTGAAATAAAAGATTTTGCCACTGTAAAAACAATGGTTAAAAACATTGATAAAGATTCAATAATAATAATAGAAAAAGAAGTTTATGATTATTATAAAGATTCATCATTAAAGAATTATAGTATAAGAGCAATTGAAAGTGTAAAACTTAATAACTCATTCTTACTTAATAAATCTAATACTGCATTTAATAAATTATTTGATTTCTATTTAAGTACATTAAGTTCAAATGAAATAAAAAATGAAAGTGTTGTAGGTGTAATTGAAACATTAAAGAATAATAGATTATTTAATTTTATAATGAGTAATTTATTATATATTGTAGTTGCTGCACTTATTATAGGATTTATTATTTATATATTAGTTAAGAAATCATTATATACTAAAAAAATTAAAAAAGAAGATAGATTATATTATTTTGATGCAATGACTAATTTAAAAAATAGAAATTATCTTAATGATAATATAGACTTTTGGACAAATACAAAAGTGTATCCACAAGCAATTATAGTCATTGATATAAATAAATTAAAATTATTAAATGATAGAAAAGGTCATGAGGCTGGGGATAATCAAATAAGGGCTGTAGCTAATGTTCTTATTAAAACTCAAAGAGATAACTCAGAAATAATGAGAACAGATGGTGATGAGTTTATGATATATCTAGTCGGTTATGATGAAAAGAAGATTGGTTCATATATTCATAAATTAAATAGAGAATTATTATCATCATTACCAAATAAAGATTATGGTGTATCAATTGGTTATAGTATGATTACTAATGAACAAACAACAATTGATGATGCAATAAACGACTCACTAACAATGATTAAAAAATCAAAAGGAAATCAATAATGAAAGATAAATTAAATAAATTATATGATTTAGTCTTTGGAAAAGAGTTAGGAGTATTACCAGGAAATCTTGCTTATTCATTCTTTTTATCAATAATACCTATATTAACAATAATAGTATTTGTGCTTACATCATTTAATTTACCAATGGACTCTGTTAACAACTTCTTAAGTGATACTTTTCCAAGAAGTGTAGTTGAATTATTACAACCTATATTTACATCAGAACTAACAGCAGATTCATTAATGACAATAGTTTTAGGATTAATAGTTATAATTAATGGATGTAATGCAATTATCTTAGCAAGTAACACAATATATAATGTTGAAAACGCATCATTATTAAGAAGAATAGTTAAATCAATTATTCTTGCAATATGTATAATTTTACTATTTGCATTTATGGTTATAGTTCCATTACTTGGTAAATCAATTTTAACAGTAATAGGAAGTATTACTGATATATTTGCAAAACATGATAAGTTAGTCGGAATATTATATATAATTATACAAGTTCCAGTTTCATTATTAGTTGTATACTTTCTTATTAAAGTTGTGTATACAGTTGCTCCTGACGAAAGAATACCTAGTAAATATACTACAAAAGGAGCGTTATTTACATCAATATCATGGTTAGCGATAACAGGAATCTATTCATATTATATTAATAATATAGCAAGATATGATATTGTATATGGTAACTTAGCAAATATAGTAATGTTATTATTATGGTTTTATATTTTGGCTTATGTATTTGTTATAGGACTATGTTTAAATAAAAATAAAACTGATAAAGGAATTGAACAAACAAACACAATTATACTTGATGAAATAAGAAAAAGAGTTCAAGAAGAAAAAAAGAAAAAATAATGTTAATTCGACATTATTTTCTTTTTTAATATTATAAAATATATATGGTGAAAGAAAATGAGAGTGAAGATAATAGATGAAGGACACGAAAAAGATTTAGAAAAAAGTGTTAATAATTTTCTAAGTGAAACAGAATGTGAAGTAATGGAAATACAATTTAGAACTGCTGTATCAATATTTGGAGAAGAACAAGTATATTGTTTTTCAGCAATGATAGTATACCAAGAAAAAAAGAGCTAAGCTCTTTTTAATTTGTTAATTTGAATATAACAGCGCCAACAATAATTCCTATACAAATTGTCATTATTATAATATATATAATTAAATATTTATTTGTAAAACCAGCATACTTATATTTATTGTTACCATACATACTAAGAACTGGGCCTTCTCCTTTTTTTGTTTGATTAAATGTGTTTTCAGCAGGACTCATACCATATTCACTCATATACATTTCTTCGTATTTTTTTAATGCTCTTAATTCTTCAAGAGTTAGATTTTTGCCACTCTTAAAGTTATTACACAATTCTTCATATTTTTCAGGACTTAAAATTATATCATCATTTTCTTTCTCAACTTGAGCAGTTTCCTGTTTAAAATTATTATCTATTCCTGTACTGTTATGTGAAATTATATCAGAAGAAACAATTCCACTGTTTGATTCTGTAACAACAACATCATTAGTATTTTCAAGTACATGAATTGATCCGTCGTTGGAATGTGTAACTTTACCTTTTTTAGCAAGGTCTACATAATTACTATTACTTCTAACAAAAGAAATCATATCAGTTTCTTGATGAGTTTGAAGAGTAGGATTTTTATCTTCAGTTGTTACCATATTTTCCTCTGGAGCAACTTTAGTAAGTTCATTAAAGAAATCTTCAGGATTTATTAATTTACCTGGACCAACTTGTTGAATCTTTTCTTTAAATAATTTAGATACATTTTTTGAACCTTCTGTTTCAACTAAGTGAACAACATCATTTTTATCAACATATTTTACATATTGTTTTCCTTTTAAATATACTATATTAATTTGTTCTTTATTTTCAAAACTATCTTGTACTTTTTGAATAGTATCATTATCTTTCTTATCTACTTTATCAGCTTGATTCATTAATTCGATATGTCTTTTAATCGCATCTTTATCAGCTTCTTCAATAAATTCTTGACTACCAGCTATTGCTAATAAAGTATTAGCATCATTATTAAGAACAAGTTTATCAAAATCATCTCCAAGTTTTTCTTTTAATGTTTGGATTAACATAATTTGCTTATCTATATCTTGTGTACTATCAATAGTAAATCCCTTTTCTTGTGAAATAATTCTAGCATAATACTCAACTAAACTGTCTTGTAAATAATCACCATAATTTACTGTTTCAATATTTCCATTAACTTCTAAATCTTTTTTACATTTAACATCTATAACATTATCAAGAAGAGTTCTAAGGACAACACCTCTTAACTTTTCATTGTCTCCATAACATTGTTTAATCATATCTGTATCTACAAAAGATTGGGAATTTAAAAGAATAATTTTATTTTCTGGTAATACTTTTCCGAATTTAGCTATTAAAAGAGTTTTTAAAGCTGATTCAAATTGTTTAACCTTATTTAGTACTTCAGTATTCTCCATAAAATTCCTCCTTATTATCCATACTAAGTATATAATATTTTTAAATAGTTTACAACTTTTTTTTTAGTTTTCTCTGTGGTATAATATTTTTACATTATTGAAGTGGAGGCGATATTTATGAAAGTTATTTTTATTAAAGATGTTAAAAAACAAGCAAAGAAAGATGAAATCAAAGAAGTAAAAGATGGATATGCTAAGTTTTTAATAACAGAAGGTTTGGCTGTGCCATATACAGAAAAAAGTGCTAGTGTGCTTAAAAGTGAAATAAAAGAAAGACAAGATAATGAACAAGCACTAATTGATGAATGCAATAAGATTAAAAATAAACTTCAAAATAAAGAAATTGAGTTTAAAGTTAAAACAGGAAATAATGGAAAAGTATTTGGAAGTATTACTTCAAAAAATATAAGTGAAGAATTAGAAAAAATGGGATATCAAATTGATAAAAAGAAAGTGATTATCGATAATGATATTAATACTTTAGGTGTACACCAAGTAACGATAGTATTACATAAAGAAGTTTCATTCACAATTAATATTAAATTATCAAGCCTATAAGGAGGTATTTATGGCTAAAAACGAACTAAGGAAGACACCACAAAATATTGAAGCTGAAATATCTGTTTTGGGATGCGGTTTTTTAGATAGAGCTGCTCTTGATAAAATAATGGATGAAGTTAGTGAAGAAATGTTTTATGAGCCAAAAAATAGAACAATATATAAAACAATGAGAACATTGCATCAAAATAATATACCAATTGATGTTAATACAATATGCAATGAACTTGAAAAAGATAAATTATTATCAGATGTTGGTGGGGTAGAATATATCACTGAGATAATAAATTCAGTGCCATCAACAGCTAATTTAAATTATTATATAAAAATTATATTTGAAAAAGATGTTCTTCGTAAT
>JABLTK010074272.1_pt1 | contig 32258 bp, 48 predicted proteins | sample 7160131 | NCBI WGS metagenome assembly JABLTK01 (sample SAMN14651221, study PRJNA627086) | human gut metagenome | isolation source: feces | host: Homo sapiens
ACATGATCCAGCAAAGACATCACAATGCTGGGTCGTAACTGAGGTTGCAGCTGCTTCAGCAACTGCGTATAGAAATCAACAGGAAAATTGTTCTGTGAGATTAAGTCCAGAAAGAATAGTAGAAGTGTCCCAGGTATCCTTCGTAGGTTCATTTAGACACTTTGTCATTCGATCACTCATTGCTTCCCGTGGTGAAAACATAGTAATTCCCGCGGGGACCGCAGAACAGATGATATTCCGGAGTTGAAGATATCGTGAAGGAATAAGCAGACAGAGATCTCCGTAGTTGGAGGAAAGGAGATCAGGCCATATGGAATGCAACTGTAAGAGGAGTGTTGTGAGTGACTTGAAGTGAAGTTCGAGTGCTTCCGGAACTGTTTCGAGATTCATCAAACCGGAGAGGAAACGAACATATCCTAGCAACAAATCACGATACTGATTGTTGGCAATAGTGTCAGAAAGAGTGTGAACCAGACGTATAAGAGTTGAGTACGAGAAAGAGGTGATCCAGACATAAGCAAACGAAGGAAGAATGGAAGGTTGCATCAGTTGAAGGCCGTAAAGGAAGACACGAACAAGGTCAGTAACCTGAGCCACCATCACTGGATCTGGAGCCGAATCATCATTAGGAAGGAGTTGGGATAGGAATGGTTCGAGGATTGTTTGCTGGATTTGAGTAAGAAGAAGAAGTGTTGGAGTCAAAGCTCGGATATTTCCATTCTTCTGTTCCTCAGTCAATACTGAAGCGATCCCAGTTAGAATGCAGAGTAACAGTGAGCTTTTGCTGCTGGGATCAGTGTACTGAAAGAGAGCAATTGCCAGAGCAGCGAAACCATGGATTGGAGTGAATGATTCCATTGTATTTTGGACCTCTGATGCCACATTCGGAGGTACAGTATTCTCAGTGTTCATATCCAGAGCAGATAAAAAGAGAAGACGTAACACTATGACTGTTTGTGTCTCCGATTGCAATAATCCCTTCCGTTTCAGAGCTACAATGAATGCCACTGTTGGCTCTTCACTTGGTGCATTGTTCTGCGAGGAACATAAATCCAACCACGCTCGTAACACCGATGAGAACTTTGATAAATAAGCCGTTTCTTGAACCAACACTTCATATCGCCTCTGCAATCTCAATAAGACCATTTTCAACTCGAGTAACCGAGGAGTATTCTCAGAAGCAGTCGCTGTGACTTCGGCTGCCTTGCGAATGGTTGAAGGGAGTTGATTCGTGAAGAGACGATGTCGTGTGATCATTAGTTGTTGAATGATGTTTGTGATAGTTATCACAACATTACTTCCCTCAAGAACCTCAGCAGGTGTAGCAGTCAACACCGCAGTTAGTCCTTCATCCAGAACCTTGACAGGAAGTAACTGATCGTTCACCAGACGGCCCAAGAAGAGCACATTTAAACGAGCTTCGGGCTTCATGAGACAGCGCTTCAGTGCAGCTTCAAGGGCCACCATGGAAGAGACTCCCAGTGCCTGATCGTATGCAGATAAGATATATGGAGTGAGAGTTTGACGAGGTACCATGGATGGATCCGGAGACTCGGTCAGAACCCGAGTGAGGAAGTCTAGTAGGAAGGCATATCGGAGATCCATTGAATCTGTTTTCAAAGGTTGTGAAGTCAAAACTGATGATACTTCAAGTACGAAGTGTTGACAAGCTGATTTGATTACGGGAGAAAGAGCACTCTGACCAGTCTTCATGTAATATGCAATCATATTAGTTGTGCGAGTAACAAGTTGCCACAAAATGTCAGTAAATGAAACAGAATCATGACGTTGTGTGTTCCATAATGCAGACTGAGTATTCAGTTCACTGATCGTACTCAAGACATTATCACCACTCTTAAATGCAATCAACTCGACTTGTCGAAGGATCGTTTGTTTGACAGCTGCACTGTAAGCAGCCAGACAGAGAGATACATCGAGTTGAGGATAAATCGTAGCAAAGGATCGACGTAACAAGTCATACTGAGGTGACAGCATCTCCTCTACAGCTGAATTGATCACTGCCGTCCGCTGCTCACGACGCTCTGGAACATTAACAAGCAGAGCACGTAATAGAGAAGGCAGTTCATTCTGTTGCAACTGATGAAAATGAGAGAGAATGAGATTCTGGACTGCCATACGCTGTTGAATGGAGAGCGAAGTACCAAGAACATGGAAAAAACAGTCCTGAAATATGGCGAATGAAGTATCACTAATTTTGAGATCAACTGATGGCTGAAGAGGAGATAGTGAAGTAGGCCGAATGTAACCCGTATTCTGAAGAGATAATGATGGTTGAAGAGACATGACAGGTGTCGAGGGGACGGAACCAGGTCCCAATCCTGGAGCTGATTGAGTTGGTTGGAGTGATGACATGATACCAGGACGAATGGAAGAAGAAGGATAGGAAGGAACTGATTTAATGAATGTAAGTGAAGGAGAAGCAGAGACAGGTGTTTGAAGAGCAAGAGCTTCTTTCTTCAACCCATCTAAAACTTCCCCATGTAATTCAAATACATCCAGCATATTTGCAATATGACGTGACTTGATGGTACTTGGTATAGTAGAATCTTCTTCTATTGAGATAAGCTTAACTAGAATTGAATGAACCCATGGCTGATGATAGTTACAAAGAACCTTTGAAGACATGCAAGATCGCATGACTTGGGTGACAAATGGCAGACAATTCTTCAAACTACCATCAGACAAACATTCATCCAGAAATCGATTCAAATTTAGCTTCCGAAGAGGTAACACACGATCTCGTTGAAGTGTGAAACTCCCAATGAAACTCCCTGCAGATTTAAGGAAAGATAAACTAGCATCTGGAGTCTTTACTAGCTCATAAGCCTGAAGAATTGTAGCATCAAGCATACATTCTTCCAATGTATCATTCTTCTGTGATAATATCATTTCCAAATATCGGTCCAAATATTGTGGTTGTCGTAACACATATCCGTCAACAAAAAAAAGAGCAAAACTTGGAAATTGGGATGGCTGAATAAGTGAGAATAATCTTTGTGTAATTCGATCAACGTTGTTGCTTCCCATTTGGTTCATAACTCGTTTGATATTTGCCATTACAGTTTCAGTCAATGGAACACAATTCTTAAATTCAGGGAATAATGTTTCAGTTTGATTACGTTGTAACGTAGGAGAAGCAAAGACTTGATCTGAGAATGAAGGTGTAGCTGAAAGAACACTTCGTAATGGTGTAAGAGGAAGACCAGTTGGATTCTCTGTGATGTTGATCGAAGGTTGAACCATCACTCTGGCATATTCACTCTTCAGCATTGTTTCAAGATCATGATGATCCTGAACCACTAACCGGATAGATGGTAAGACCGTTTGAAGGAGAATTACTCCTGAAGGAGTTGATTCATATTTCTTCAGAATTGTGACAAAGGTTTCCAATGTGTCATGTTCCTCTTCCTCCAGTACTCGTTGTACAAATAGTGATGTTACATATCCTGCCAACGTTAACATAATCGCTGTGTCTCCAGAGACAAGTGCTCCTTCAATAGCAATTGTTAGTTCAGATAACAGACGATTGAGGAATTTGTAATAGACCTGAATGTCGTAATAATACGGTGAGTGACGTAATTTGCGGATTGAGGCGCAAAATGTATCACTACTTCGAGGGACCTTAAATAAGTCTTGAAACATTGCATCAGCCTGTTGTTTCACTGTTTCCTCCCATGCACTTTTCATAAGAGGTGATGCTTCGCACAAGGATTGAATGGTTCCAGAGATGTCTACTAATTGGCCTGGAGAGAGATTGAGTGAAGTACGTTGAAGATGATCAATGAATTGAAGGAGCGATAAAACAGGATTGCAAGCACTCTCTAGACTGTGGACTTGGTCTTGAATGAATGAAAGCATTGTGGTAAGAACCATCACCCCATAACGTTCTATACGAGCAGTGAGGATAGGTTCAAAAATAGCCTGTTTTTCTGTCGTAAAATTCTTGACAAAAATATGATTGAATACTGTACAATGTTCACTCATGAGAAGAGACTCCTGTAAATTGAGCTCATTGATATTGAGTAAGAATGAGGAAGGAATCTCTTCATGACTGCGCATGAATGATTCAATTAGTTCAACAACCAATGGTTTATATTCCTCAACTGCTTTTCGTAGGAATGGCAAATCCGAAGGAGTGATCGTCCGACTTAAGATGCGAAAGAGAAGTTGTTCAAGAAGGAATCGACAGATGTAAGTATGAGATTCGGAGACGAGAAGGAGGAAGAAGAAAAGAAGTGGTTGTTGAGTCATGATGGGCACAATGAGAGCCTTAGTCTCTTCAAAACAGGGACTCTCCATTAACTCGAGAATGGCATCCAACAGACATTTAGAAGTCCAAACAGCGAACTCAGAAGGGATAGGATATGAAGGGTTTGCAATCTATTCAATTAGAGATATGAATGAGAGAAACAATGAATGAAGAACGAGGTAATGAACTAAATACATTTGTAGGATAATGAAGAGCATAACGAATGAATTGAGACTTCCCATCTACAGTCAGAAGAAGATCAGAAAATGTACGCTGATTTGTCCAAGGCTTGCATATGATTGATCCCAGCGTTCCTTCAAGTGAAGCTTCAGTCCAGACTTGATTGAGGAACCCAAACGCCTGTTGTGAGGAGAGAAAGAAGTCATCACAATCGAGAGAGTCAAATACCTGTCTGAAGTCGATTTGAGGGTCAAATTGTTTGAGAGCTGAGACCAACACAGGAACGTCCCAACAACGAATCAAGACTTCGGATGGTAACTGAAGTTTCGAGTAACGTAGAAAATCACGAATCCTACAGTAAGAGAAGAATAAGGGTTTTACATTAGGATTTGCGTTGAAATGTCTTCTACTGCCTCAGTATTCGCAAGTTGAATGAGAACTATAGCCACTTCGTGAGGATCAAGATGAATTGTAGCTAGAATGAAGATAGAAGTAATTTCATACAACAACCACAGAGAGCACGAAGAACTGAAAGCAGAAATGGAGTAGAAATAGATACTACACAACCAAGATCAGGAAGCATCTGAAGGCCTGGCTTCGGATGAGAACTGTGGAAAAGAGAAAAAGAAAGAGATACATTTCGATAGGAGGTTTAGACAAAGAGTCCAGTTCGGTTGATACCGAAAGAACAGATTCATTAGAAAGAGTATCAAGAATAGACTTCAGAGATGATGCATCGAATGACGACTTAGAATCAATAAGATTACACATACTTACAGTATTATCCATAACAAAGGATATGAAATCGTAAATGTATACTTGACATGACGAAATTTCCTTAAGGTGTTCTTGATTGTTCAGACAATTGATTAAATATGTCTTTGGTTGCTAAGGATCACTCCTATCAACTTCTCCTACACTCTTAAACGGTTGGTTCTCCAGTCCGTTCACCAATATAGCAAATAAAGCTTTCGGAAGAATATCAATTGGTAGCATGTTGACAAATTGGGAAAACGAAAGAGAAACTGTTACGTCTTGAATTGACGAAAACGCCTTCAAGTCACAACAAAAAGCAATCCATTACAACCTGAATTATGAACTGTGCATCAACTTGCATCACCAACGACTTCACAAAGTGTCCCAAATAGTCAAATTCTTGCTTATAATTCGATATATTCTTATCTGATATACAAAGGAGGACAGAAAAGAGCTCCGAGAGAATAATCGGCATAGCTTGATGGCCAAAGGATGTTGATATCTAAACAGTCATCTACCTCTATCCGCAAATCACATTATTTAATTGTGTCACCGCTTTCTCACTGCTACTAGAATGTAGCATTGCAACGGCTTCATGCACTTCTGTCTTTAGAATCGGATATACATATTCTCGATTCGAATCTTCTGGAGAAGGCGATTCCATTGTATCGCTTCTATTTGACGTAACAAAGCTCTTTTAAGAGAATCTGTTTAGTGGTTTCATTGCTTGTTTTTCATATTCATCCACACCAATCGATTTGAACCCAAAAGAATCGTCTAAAACCTATAACGGAAAGGATTTGCTCTCAACTTCATCCGAATAAGGTAATCATAGACTCCTCTTTCTCAACCCGATTTCACTTCAAACCACTTACTATTCCGTCTCTAAATCACTATAAAAATGAATAGAAATACAAAGATGCTGTCACTTAGAAACATCAATTTCGAACGTCGTATGAACCGAGGGAGTCTGAATGCAGCTTTGAAGAAAGGTGTATCTACAGATACGATTTCCAATCGACAAGTGCTATGTGCGAATGAATTGAACCGAAAACGTCGAGATGAAATGATTCAGAAGAAGCGAGGAGTAGAGATGATGGGAAAACTTCATTTCTCTAGAGGATCGAGACTACGAGTTCCAGCGATCAACGAGGAGAGGGATCGTCTTTTCCTGATCGATCGCGTGTACAATCCATTTCAATTCCATTTTACCATAGTTGGATGAATATGCCGCTTGTATCTTGGCCGAGGATCCTATAACCGTCATTAAGGCTACAAAACAGATTCGCAGGTTGTTATCTCAAAGTAGTTTTTCGCTGAAGATCTTATGGGTAGAAGATGGGAAGTATGTAGATGATGTGATTGCTACAGGCATTGTACCTTCGTTGGTGAAGTTTTTATCCTATGACAATTTGCCAGAGCTTCAGTTTGAATCAGTGTGGGCACTAACCAACATTGCCTCCGGAACCTCCCAACAGGTATTCTTTCCATTTCTCATTAAATAAAGACGGCTGTTGTCGTGAATGCGGGATCCATTGATCCCATTCTCTGTCTTCTCAATTCAACCAAGTTGGAGGTCCAGGAACAAGCTGTATGGGCTCTTGGAAACATTTCAGGCGATTGTGATGAATACCGTCAAATGATCCTCCAACGTAATGGCTTTTCTGTTATCGTTGCGTTTGCTAATCAGAATATGGACAAAGTTGGCGTCATCAAGAACTGCATCTGGTGCCTTTCCAATCTTTGTCGCAATCCAAAACGCGATGCTTCACAATTTCCTTATATCCAGCCTCATTTAGGGTTCCTACAACGGTTATTGAATTGCAACATGCCGGAAGTTGTCGCAGATGCATGTTGGGCCTTCTGCTTTCTTACCGAAGCTAAATCGGAGCAGAAGAAGGAGGTCCTCAGTTATGTGAATCCACAATATTTGCTATATTTGATTTTATATGATGACATTCGGCTTCAAAGTCCCGCATTGCGACTAGCAGGCAATTTTGTGTCTGGAGATCAGGACGATACCCAAGTGATGTTGAACGCAGGATTGCTTCGTGTTCTGGCGGTACTTTTGGGAAAAGCCCAGGAACTCCAAAAGAAAGAAGTATTATGGATTCTCAGTAATATAACCGCGGGAACAACTCAGCAAATTACCCAAGTCATCAATATGGGATTCATCAAATACCTCATCAATGTGGCAAATACAGAGAGTCTTGTGCTTCAAACCGAAGCCATCTGGGCATTATGTAATGCCATCAATGGAGGGACCGTCGAGCAGGTATGAAAATATGGAGATGATTGATTGTAGATACGATACATTGTTGAAAAGCAAGTTGTGGGACCGTTGATCCGAATTCTCTCTCAGACAACAAATCCGACCCTAGAAATGAATATCCTAATTAGCATTCATCGGATATTGAAGGTAGGAATAACCAAAGAGTATCATAGCTAGGTTGGAAATCATGTCCAGAAACATTGTCAATTAAATGAAAATCCATATTATGTGTTTCTGAATGAAGTGGGAGGTATTGATCGTGTATTGGAAATCCAAGCTAGTGGAGTCAAGGAATATGAAAAGATTTGTAAACATATCATGAATTACTGTGATTTAGTAACTGAAAATGAGGAAGAATTTCTTCCCAAAATCTAAAGGTCTGTTTGTTTGAACAATACAGTTATAACCACAATTTAATCATTCTTCTTAGAGTACTTAGTTGTTATCTCTTCTTCTGAGTAATTCCACAATTCCTTCAGCTGACCTTTATACAGTGCCGTACCGAAAGATGCAATGAAACAAGCAGGAACAATATACAACAAAGCAGGCTATACATCAAACATCCATTCCAAGCATCACTTGAGCATGCTTAAAGTACAGCATTACGACCACCGTAGCTAGCAATGCCAATGCGTAGAATACACAACAAGTATGGAAATAAGGTTTCTTCCAATCAGCAGATGTCAATGTGTCCTTTCCTTCCTTTCGAGCATTGTAAGCATCAAAAGCCAGCAAAAATGCAATGAAGAATCCAGGAACCACAACATCTCCCAAGCCTAACATACTGTAGTATTCTCGTGTGTATTCATTCGGTGCAGGAAGAGCCTTCGGGAATACAAACTTGATAGGTCCTTTCACACCCGTAGCCACCTTCACCATTACCTCAGTTCCAAACACCCAGAAGATGTCGTATAGGAATAGACCAGCCATAAGAATAAATCCATTTTTAAAGGATCCGATCGATTCATAGCCCAAAGACTAGATATGAAAGAAGTACCAAAGACCAACGATGATCACAATCGAGATACCGAGAAGGTTGTTACCTGCCCAATGCTGGGTGAAGTAGTAGAGAATTCCAAATGCAAAAGCAAGTGGATATGCAATCACATCGCAAAGACGAATATCCGTAGAAAATTTCCATGCTATGGAATTAACAGCGTTTGAATCCTACGCCACGTCATCGAAAAGGTATACAACACCTTGGGAAAGTGATTCTCTAGAACCAAATTGAAGCAGCCAGCAAGCGTAGCAGAAGAAACAAATACCAAGTACAGGAAAACAAGTTGTTTGACAACATCCTCGTTAAAGTACTTGAATGCAAGATACAGCGAAAGAAGAGATCCAGATGCGATAATGGGGAACATTTTGGCATCGTTCTTGCTCATTTGATCTTCCTACAGGTCACAAAACCAACCTCCTTGTACCTTCTTTGTGAATATCGAAATGTAAGAACCAATATATACCAAACACACCGAAATGAGAATGGTTGATACATGAACCGGAATCACGATAAATAGAGATGCCACGACCCAGAGAAGCAGAATCGCAGTTGCTGCAATAAATGGTTTATTAGGAATGATCCGAGTCATCACACTTACGTTGATCTGCCTGAATGACAATAATCGTGAGTATCCAAAAATCGCGGTTCTCATTCTATAATAAAACCACGAACTGTTCATTATTCTCACATTCATGACGCTTCCTAAGTGGTTTCTCTCATTTTTCGTGTTGTTGTTGTTGGTGCAGAGTGCTTCTTCCGTACAACTCTCTAGTCTGTACATCGTCCCATAAGATAGTGAACAATAGAAATAAGGCACCTCAGAAGGAGAGAGACCATGATGTAGTTCGTGAAGTGGAACAACTCCAATCTGTGATGAAACAATCGTTTCAATTGGAAAATCGTCATTTAAGAGATGGAAATGATCGCCACTTGAACGGCAGGCGTTTTCATTTCAATCATCATCGTGAACCTAGACAAGGGATTTGGGGTAGACTCCGTCATGATGCAGATCCTAAACGCCACCATCATCACGTACATGTTTGGCGAATGTCTGATCAGTAGAAGAATCCTCATTCACATTCGTGGATAGATGGATTCACCCATAGTACGGTGATGATTTTAAGTATGGAGTTTATGGATAAAACCTTCTTTATTTCGGCTATTATGGCTATGACTCACAACAAGTGGGTTATTTTAGTAGCATCTGTCACTGCTCTGTTTTTAATGAATGGAATTTCATGTGCCATGGGTATTGTGCTACCAGTGCTAATGTCTCGTACTGTCACCGTTTCTATTGCATCAGTTCTTGTAGAGAAATTAACTGTTCCTTTTATCGCTAGTTCACATTTTTTGGAGTGAAGATGATCATCAATGGAATCAAGATGGACAAAGAGTTGTTATGAGGAATAGTCTTTATTCGTAGTGATCATAGTGAATTAGAAGAAGCACAACAGGAGATCAACTCCAGTTTGAAATCGGAGGAAATGTCAACCGAAGCATCTCCTCTCATAACAACTCCCACAACAGAAGCCAAAATCTGTAAACCTTCTGATAGTGTTATGGTTCAAGTCTTTCTTATGATATTCTTTGCAGAATGGGGTGACCGTTCTCAAGTGTCAACAATTCTCCTAGCAGGAACGCATCCCGTTCTTTCTGTTTTCTTTGGAGGATGTGTTGGTTACTTTGTGACATCCCTTCTTGCTGTTTTAGGAGGATCCTTCTTGGCTACCAAGGTGTCTCCTCGAATTGTTACAATCGCAGGTAGTGTATGTATCAAGTACATGACTTATAGGAGGTGTTATGTTCCTGCTTTTTGCCATCCAGATTGTATTTATGAAGTAGTTTGTTCTGTGTTTTCTCAAACAATACAAACGATTCGAATTAAGCACTCTCCTTCTTCTCTTCGGAAGCCGTTGATTCTTCGGGCTTGGCTGCGAAAACATAGGCTTGAGCATTACGGAAGGTTGAACCATCAACCAGACTCTGCTTGTGCAACTTGTACTCAACAATAGTAGTAGGATCCAGACCCAAAATCTCACGTAGTCTGTCTCTATACATCACTTCCTCTCTTCTCTTCTACCCAATAGTCGAAAAGGATGTGTTTGCACTGTTCCATACACTGATCATATCCTCCTTCGTACGACGAGCCATCATAACTCCCACCACATTGGGGTCTTCAAAGGCCTCACCAATAGCGGCAAACACCTATACATCACTCTCTTGATTCTTACCTACCAGATCCTGCCACAACTTGCCCAACACTCCCGAAGTTCTCTTCACCTTCAGAATCCAGCAACCACCATTTGGGAACGTCTACAAATTACCTGCAATTACATTTCAAACTTCCCAAGCAGGAATTAACTGCTCACGGAACAAATAGTAGTTACAGTCCTTATCTAAGGCAGAAGGACGCTTCATGTGAATGTAATATCTAGAAATGAAAGATCGAGATCTCCATCTACCTCCAGAAATCTTCAACAGTATCAAACGTTCCAATTCTCTTTAGGTTTTCGGTGTAATTGACACTACAAAATAAATAAATGCAAAAAATAGAATACACTTGTTGGCCTCTTGGAAGCTTCTTATCATACCTATCCATGAAGACTTTGCGACCAATTCTACCAGAATGACCATGCAGACTGAAGTTTATGCGTTTTGGGAATGGTCTCTATGTGTTATCCCACCCCTACATCGAGTTACCTTCAGTCGATTTCTCAGGAGTAGTCTCCTCGGGGACCTCCTTCTTCTCATTCTCAACAACCTTTTCTCCTTCAGCAGACATCGATATTCCTTTTTTTGGATGACAGATTCTCTGCCAGAAACAGAACGGATTTTGGTTTACTCTGGAAAACGTATAGTAGTCTCTTCTCCTTGATATTCAAAGGGTCATATAGGTTCTTATGAATATCGGAGTGTCACAAACCAGAAATGTGTATGTGTGGATGGATGGATCAATGGAAGGTTCCTAACTCCTTTGTGAGTTCATCATTCTTTTCCACCCAACTGATTTCTCTTTCATTTTTTGTCTGTGTGTGTGGAAAATCGTTCTATAACGTATCATGCATCCACCAAAGAGATATTCTGTTGAACTTGTGAACGATGAACGCATTGAAGAATTTGGACGATGCTACATCCCTAAAGTGATTATGAAACAAGAGCGACTCAGCTCGGGAATGACCATTATATTGTCTACATCGATTCGTGGTGAGGTAAGTGCTGTGAAGTACAGTAATTGTGTAGGACTATTGTTTTGTTGCAGTTGTGTGGGAGAAACCATCTCCTTCAAATTCTATCATTCTTTTGTATCCTTGCTCTTATAAATCTCCTTCCAACGCATTTCCACAATCTAAATACGTTGCTGCTTCCATTACTCAATTTGCATCTCCGAAAGAAGCTCTTCGGCTTGTAATGGAGACACCATTACAACCACCTTCCGTTTCGTTCAATCGTCGATTATCTCAGTATCTCCATCGTTGTCCTGTTTTTCTAGGAGGCTGTGTTACAATAGCAAATCATTCGTATATGATTACATCGTAATATCTATTATCCATATCAAGGCTAGTTCTTTACCTAGTAATTCCATTCTCACTTGTCTCATCGACACTACTGTGATACTGAAACGAACTCAGTACTCCTCTGAAACACTATCCCCACCTCCATCCATTCTCTCCCTTCACTGTCCTCTTCCAGGTCTCTCCGAGTGTTATCGGGTTCTTGTTACTTCCATTCTCTATCATCGTATCTTCCAGAAGGAGTTGAATTCGGGTTCACTCCGTCTTTTTAAAGGTATTCTCATTACTGGAGATCATGGTCTGGGAAAGTCTGCTGTGGTAGTGGCTCATATCATGATCAATTCTAGATTCAAGCTGCTATCCAGTATTGCAAACCCTACGTGAACTCTCTTGTTCAGACACTCACACCAGCTTCCCTGGAGAATGTGAATTATGGTGATGGGGCACGATCGATTCAAAGTGACATTCGAAAGAGAGTTTGATAGATAGAGGTATTTTCTAATGCTTCCAATTTCGTTGAGAGTAGTGACCAAAATGTGGCTATTCTTGTCATTGATGATATCGATCGGATTTGTGTCAAAAGGTCTGAATATGATCACGAGAATGTTCAGATTGTCTCTCAATTCCTTACCTGTCTGGATGGGTTGTTTGTTTCCCACCGTGTGTTGGTGATTGCCACCTCAACCCAGCCCTATCTCTTGGACACGGCACTACGACGGGCAGGAAGGTTCGATCGTGAAGTGTCAATCCTTCCACCTACACAAGACGAACGGAAAGAGATTCTGGCTCAGTATTTTGCATCGTATGGGGTGAATAAATGTGTGGAACGAGAGTTGGACGAATTGAGTTTGCTTACTCGTGGCTTCTCAGGAGCAGATCTAGAACTGTTTGTTCGACAGGTAATGATCACAAGTGTGGAAGAATCGTCTGAACTCTCATTCTCATTCCTTCTACGTGTTCTCGGAGGAATCACTCCATCCATCATGAAGAATGAGGAGCGTGTGACAGGTATCCGATGGGAGAGTATTGGAGGAATGGAAGATGTGAAGTTAGAGCTTCACAAAGTGATTCCTGTTTCTTCTATGTGACTTCTAGTGTGTTGAATGGCCTCTGATTCACAAACAGCAGTATCAACGTTTTCACTTAGCACCTCCTCGAGGGATCCTCCTTTATGGTCCTCCAGGGTGTGCCAAGACAACATTGGCTCGAGCCTTAGCATCAGAATCCCATGCCTCTTTCTGGACACTCAATACTTCGCAAGTATTTTCCCCTTATGTGGGTGAATCTGAAGTACTCATTGATGAAATCGTATTATATAGGCCATTATTCGATCTCTCTTCGCTCGCGCCAGGGCAGCCATTCCCGCGATCATCTTTCTTGATGAGATTGATACGTTGGTTTGTAAACGAGGGATGGGAAGCGGGGATGATGTTGTTCAAACCAGAGTGATGGCGACGTTCTTGACTGAAATGGATGGCATTGAGAACAGTAATGGGATTATCATTCTAGGAGCAACCAATCGTCCTGAAATGATTGATGATGCACTGTTACGGCCTGGACGTTTTGACAAACTCATCTACATTCCTCCGCCCGACAAGGCGGCTCGAAAAGAAATCTTCAAAGTATATTCAGAATATTTGCATCCTGATGAAACACTCAATTTAGATGAATTAGCTGAATTGACAGAAGGGTTTTCGGGAGCAGATATCGAGAATATCTGCCGTGAGGCTGTGTATCGGGCACTACGGGAGAATATGAATGTGGACTCAATATCGCAGACAGTTCTAGTGGCTGTTGTGAAATCGACTCAACCGTCCATTACAGGGGAGATGGTTACCCATTATGCAGATTTTCAAAATGCCTTTTATCAGAATTAGCGTGTTTGTTATTCAATACTCGTCTGCAGTAATGAACAAAATAACCGTGGAATCCGTTTCGTATCATCATCGAAAGGACGCAACACTTGTCTCAATCTCAATATGGAAAAGGAAGTGACTGAAAGACTTGAGAAATTGCGCTATATGCAGGAAGAGCTTGGTTTGGATGTCCCTGAAGGAGTGACTGTTGAAGAAGATGAAAAGGGATTCCAGGCACTCCAATCCAAGATCCTCAATCAAATTTCGGAAGTGAAGAACGTATGCTTGTTTCTGGCATTTGTTACGTATTTAGTTAATTGAACAGAGAAATGAACTCACAGAACGGGGTGCCAACCGAAGAAAGGTTATTGAGATCAATGCATCTGTGTTCAAGAAACTAAAGGACATCTGCGGTAATTATGAGAAATTGAAGGAGAAATATGAAAAGGACAGAAAGAAACGCATTGTAGGACATAATTGTATGATTTGGTGTGACATGTGTAGAGAAAGCTGTCTCCTGAAGAATTGAAAGATCGGTTGGATGCACTTGCCGCGATTCAGTCTCAAATTAAACAAGTTCAAGAGAAGAGCGAAGAAGGACAGAAGGCAATGACGTTAGATACGACCATTGGTTTTGCCGAGACAACGTCGTTTGAAATCAAGAAGGCCGAATTTACTCCTGCGAGTTCGGGTGATGGCCCAGGTAATTATGCGTGGTTTGTGTGATTGTAGAATCGACCCAAGAGAAGAAGAAGGAACTATTTGGAGAGGTCCATGGAGATGGTGGTCCTGAACTTACCGATGCCCAGCAACAGGGTCTTCTCCAGATCGAGAAGAATCAGCAGGAAGTGGATCAGATTCTGGAGATGATTAGTTCTGGAATTGATGATCTACAAGGAATGGCTCAAGGAATGAATGATGAGATTCAGAAGCAGAATAAGATGTTGGACGAATTGGAAACAACTGTCGATAAGACGAACGAACACATGAAGAAGGTACAGGAGAAGATGAGTGATACGCTAAAGAAGTCACGAAGTGGAGACAAGTTTTGTATGGATATGGTCTTGATCTTCATTATTGTTGCCGTTGGATTGCTTATCATAAAATTGTTTACATAGTGTGTTTGCAGTTTGTTTGTTGAGACATTAGATATGTTGGAACAAAAAAGAAACTCTCCCAGACGGGCTTGAACCGTCGACCTTGCGGTTAACAGCCGCACGCTCTAACCAACTGAGCTATGGAAGAACTAGTCTTGTTTCTTTCGCCTCTTTTATGAAGAATGGCTCTTTCCAACAAACAACTTACAACAATCCTCCTTTAACTAGAATTCTCCATCGATCCTTAATCTGTTGACCAGTACGATCCAAATTCATTTTATTTCGGATAATGACCCAGTTTCCTGTTCCAAACTCTTTCAATCCTTCTCTCAACAATTCATCTTCTTCTGGAGTCCATTTGCGGCGCTTTTGCGTCTTGACGGTAGCTGTCACTACGGCTTGTGAACGTGCATTTCTACTTGACACTTGTCCCTGCATTGCCTACACCTTCCTTATCACGTCTACGATCGATACATCATCACTTCTCGAATCAAATGATTCTTCATAGGCACTGTCGTGTTCTTCATTCAGTTTCTGCTTCTTGGTTGGGACGTTATCTTCCTCTTCTGATGAGGATGATTGAGTTTCTGAAGATGATACAGACGAATCCGAGTCCGAAGAAGAAGAGGAAGAAGAGGAAGAAGATATTGTGGCTGCTGGAGGAACAGTTGTACCTAGGGAAGAAACCGTAGCAGCAGGGGTTTCAGGAACAGAAACCTCAACAAGAGAAGAACTCTCTGAATCACAATGAGCCTCACCAAGAGTCGCAATCTCGGAGGATGTGATATAATCGAGAATATTCTTCCTCATAAGATTCGATTCTTCAACTAATTCATCAGACTTCACTCGTTCCTTAAGATAATCATCAGTTTTGTCATAACAAGACTCCAACTTGTCATAAAATGAAGATACTACAGGATCCTGAATTTCTAGAAACTTATCAGACACCGCAAATTACACTTTCAACATCAATACTGTCTAGAATCATTTTGGTTGATGTTGAATCCGACCCCCGTTGAATTAACCTGAACTACAAAACAATTTAACATAGTATCAGTACAACAGCCAATAGCTGAAGAGCAACATACGATGTTTCATACCCAGCATTATCCTTCAACAATAGCCTCTACAGTAAATTCATTTCTTATCCCAAACAAGCTTTGAAAACTCTTTCAAAACGAAATTTGGATTAGCCGCTTCATAAACGTTGCTAACCTACTCTCTCAGTATCCTTCAGTTGGATTCTACATTCTGAAAAGCATAATAGAAAAGCAATCGTTTATGAACCTCACTAGTCTCAAGGATGGCTTGATTTAAATCTTTCATTCGCTGCAATATGGCTACAAATTAGCCCCTTCCTTAAGCCATACCATCCACTACTAGTGCATTTCGTTGAAAACACTGGACCTCAAGCATCTTCTTGAGACATGTATTCTTCAGTACAATCTTTTCAGGCTTCAAACGCATTATTTGAAAGGAGAGACATGCAAACTTTGGGATCCCAACGTATAGAACAAACACACAACCATCCCCCAGCATCACTCATCTTCCTCATCCTAGTAAAACTGAGTTTCTGAAAGTCCTTCTCATCGCTATCATCGTTATATGAGAGAGGATTGCTCTCGAAAGCATGTGTCTCTTGTGTCTCTATAGCACCATCTTCATATACCAAAGACAAGGATAGTTTCCGTTGCCTTGTTCCTTCCCTTTCCTTTTCAAACTGAGGTGAACTCAATGAAGGATGTGATTCAATGGACATACTCAATGAAGACATAAACGATTCAGACAAGCTCTCACTACTCCGGTCCTCATCCTCATCCTCGGAGTCTGATTCTTCACTCTCTTCATCACCCACAACATCAGACCAATTCACATAAAGAGGAGAAATATACACTGAACTATCATGGAGAAGATAGGGATCAAACGGGAAGAATGAATCCAGAGGATTATAACCACTTCCAATATCAGTAGTAGCCTTTTCAACTAATTGTAAGAATTATGACACAACATGTACAGTGATCTCCTGAAGCATTGATTTGAGAGGTAATAAGATACTGTACATAATTGCTATTGATTTCATGAATAAGAAGGAGATCCAGTCTTCGACAGACTCGAATAAATTCATTTGCAATCGATGAAATGCAGTACTACTCGTAATACCTTACAATAATCACTACACGTAGTGGATCTAAAGGACTATTCAGAATTCGCGTCCAATCCCACTTTCGTAGAAACGCTAATCCTGAAGATTCTTGTTCAAACCGTCTGCTTGTAAAGCAGACAATATAACAAACAGCTTGCATAACAGAATAAAACACTACATGTCCAGGATCTCCAGGATTTAGTGGACGATCTTGCAAGTCATATCCCTCAATATACTTCTGAACCCAAACCAGAGAAAAATACAGAACACTCCGAACTATATCAATACTCACAAACTTCGCTCGACAGACAAAGGAAGCACAGTAAACACAACATGTCTGTCTTGTGATGACAGGAGCTTCCTCAGAACAATACCAGTCTACAAGTCGACCAACATATCGTTCAACAAAGGATTGATCGTAATGACAGATAAAGAACAGAAGGAATTGCGTATACTTACTACGATGAGTAAGCATAATACTCTTCTCAAAGACCTTCTGAAGAATTCGAAAGAGAATCTTAGCATTTCCTGGATCTGTTGATACTTCCTTCTCCAAATATTCAAATACTAACATTAACAATGAATCCAATTTATCTGATAATGAATCCTATGAATGAAACTTCCATAGAAGAGAAACGCTTGCAACACTTGAAGCAAGAGCTTCTTCATTTTCCTCTTCAATATCATCCAGACGGATCTCTACCTATGGCTTGCCTCAGAACTCAATCATTACGTCTATCTCGATAAGCTTCTCAACGAGAAGAGACAATCCTCGTTCCCGTAACACAGGGGCATAGGAGAACATACGAAGGAGATTCTTAACTGCATGTGTGTGGAGATAGGTCTCCTTTGTAATGTATGGGTAATTGTGGGAGAAGCAACTAAGACATACTTCACCACTCATTGGTGAGACTTTGAGTATGGACTGAATGCAGTTATGGATCAGGTCAATAAATTTGTCTCGAGTATTTGGGGCTAGATATGAAGAGAACCAAGAAACACGAACACATCACGTCTTGCTGATTCGTAACGACAGGTGTCGGAGCCAATACCATCAGTTCACGATACAGCATGTTGAAAATCACCTTGTTGAAGTTACTATTGATCGATGCCAATGAAGTGCAGAAATCCGTTAGGGTGGCAGCAATTTCATAGTTAGAATTAAAGGGAACATGGAGAACTGCAGAAACGAGATCAAAGAAGACTTCCCAATTATTACTGATCAGATTGATGCAATGGCCAATACTGGTAGTCATTGCAATAACTGCTTCGGGGTCCTGCTGGTTCTCAAACAATTGAAGGATCACATTATACGCTTCACAATCACCCTAGACCAATTAAATCTCCTAGTGATAATCGACATACCCTTAGTTTGCACTCTAATGCATTCCTAATAAAACGCGTGGTTTCGTCATTAGCAGATGACTTTCGACGTAATTCATCTAGTTTCATCGTGTCCAATCAATTGAAACCTTTCGAATGCACACAGAGTGAAGAGTTGTCAATTTCCAGAAACCCTAAGCAGCCTAATTCATCCCTTTTCTGGTAGCATGATTTGGTTCTTATTCTGGCCATTCCATTCGGTCCCTATTTTGAATGACAAATTCAGTTCTTATTCTGGCACTTCGGTTCGTCTCCCTTTTCCGGATTCCCAATTCGGTTGTACCCAAACACGCAATCAATCTCGAATCAACTCACAACACTTCTTTTCATGCATGGAGGACGACAACGATAGTTTGGGTGCCTCTGTGTTGTTCGAAGCGTCAAGTCAAGAGTTGGATCCCACCATCCAAACCTATGGTCAGTGGTTGGATGAGTCTCCCATGTTGTTGGCATTACTTTGAACGTTTCACATCCAGATATGATTTCTTGATGGTTCATTCATTGGAGTTCAAATCCAATACAATCGAATGGGTGAAAGGAGCCACGACGTTGTTATTTTCCTCTTTATTTAAGTATAGGCAGAAACGACATCAATATTCAGTGAACAGTCTCTATTTTTCTACAAATGCCCCTCAAGGAGAGCAAAATTTTATATATCAACTTGGAATCCAAATTCCATTTTCAGAAGCAGAAGTCGATTTATCTTACTTTACCGAAGAGGGAAATCGTATCACTTCTGTTGTATTGTGACGGTCAGAGAAACACAGTTCGGGTCGTATCGATGGGAAAGTCACCACATGCAGTCGAATCAATCATGATGGAGTTGTATACCAGTAAGAATGAGTATTTTGTAACATCTAGACTACGTTATTGTCCCTCCTGTTCGCAATGCGTCATTGCTTCAGGTGCTAATGGTGCCATTAATCTCTTTGATCTTCGCAAACTACCATCCAGTCCAATTGACATCTACATGCATCCAGAAAACACGTTCCTGGGTCAATCTTCAACTTGTCACGGACTTGATTGGTCTGTTGTCACGGATGGACGTGTGGCCGCTGGAAGTGATGATGGAAAGGTGTGTGTGTGGGATGCATTGGGGAATTCCCAGCAACCCATCGTTGAGTACCGTGCTCATCAACAAGCCATTTCGGTAAAAACATCTTCTCCTCTTCATCTCTAGTCTGTGTGTTGGCATCCATCAGATGCATCGACTCTCTTCAGTGGAGGAATGGATGGGCATGTCTACATGTATGATTGTCGGACAAACACACAGTCACCAGTCATTCAGCGAGACGGAGCGATCCACACGGTATCAGCACATCCAGTGGAGCGGTTCTTACTAGCAACTGCTGGTGATGAGAACACCGTGTGTTTGTGGGATAACCGCAATCTTGCTCGACCTATACACTCTCTGGTAGGACATTCAGGAGTTGTTACCGAGGTTGAATGGAATCCGCTCAATTGCAGCTGCTTGGCTACTTGTGGCCGAGATAAACGAGTATGTATCTGGGATTTAGGGCGAATTGGTGCTTCGATAGCTACTGAAGAAGGTCCACCAGAATTAGTATTTGTTCATGGAGGTCATACTAGTTTTGTCAACGGGATTGCTTGGAGTCCGAATGTATGTGTGAAGGAACTCATGAAATGTAGACTCCTTGGATGATTGCCTCTACGGGAGAGGATTCCCTGTTACAAATTTGGAAACCTGCAGAACCCATATATATGGATTTGGATGTATATGAGAAGGGTCAGGGTGTACGATTATGGTTTGTTTGTTTGTAAGCAAGAATGATAAAATTCCCGTGGATTCCGTCAAAACAATGTCAACAAGGAACATGTCAGAGAGTGGATAATGGCCGAAGAATTATCGATTATTCACGAACACGCATTGTTTTTTGACGAAATCCTGGATTGTATCCCCGCCTCCTTGTATCTACAGCCAACAGAGGAGGAGAATAATCGTTGGAAGAAATATCTAAAAGTTCGTGGCTTATTATGGAACATAATTCAATAGAAGAATGGTAATGCGGAAAAGATTCAGGAGATGAAGGAAAACGCATTGAAGAAACGAAAGGAGAAATTTAAACCAGAAAATGATACAACGATGGTCGATAAGATTACAGAGAGGACCAAAAAGGAAGCCGAGACAGCAGAAGAGGTTGTTCCTCCTGCTATGTCTACTCCGGTAACTGAACGTTTGGTTGAGTATTTTGCGTGATATATAGCTGCTAAGTCGTTGGAAGAGCTTCGAGAGAGGTTAAATGCAAAGATCGAGATGTTAAGGAGGAATCGAATTGAAGCTGCAAGGAAGAACGATCAGAAACAAAGAAGCAAACGAAATGGAGGTGTTTCAAAGGCTGAAACTAAGGAGAAGCGCGTAAAGACGACAAATGTAGAGAATAAGCCCTCATCCGTGGAGGTAATCGCTCCGTCTGTTGCTGATGTTATTTCAAAGTGAGTCTGAATGTAGTGGATGATAGTCAGTATGCAGTTTGGAAAGATCAAAACCCAGAAGGAGGTAGACACAAGTTTGCGTCCAAAGGCCCGTAAAGATATTCACACGTTGCTGAAGCAGGCTCAACGGAAACAGGAACGTCTGAAGGAAATGAAATCAACGGAGGCAGGAAGAGTCGGAGAGATTGGGAATCGTGATGAATAGAAAGAAGCTCTGAATCTGGAGATGGATGAGGCCCTGAGAAAAGTAGAGGGAATCAAGAAGAAGGACAATCCTGCAAAGCTAAAAAAGGCATGGATGGCTGAGTTGTTTGACTATAGACGTTAAAACAGCAGCAACAGAAGAAGAAGAAGAGTCAGGAAGAATGGAAGGAAAGAATGAATGCAGAGAAGGTAGAGAAACTATAGAAGTGTAACGGGTAGAAACGACAAAAGGAGAAGGCAAATAAGCATCGACCTGGGTTTGAAGGAAAGAAGAAAGGTTTTTTGAATAAGAAAGATAATTGAGTGTGACTTTAGTATCATTCCTTTTATTCTGTTTCTTTGACAGCGAATCGAAGCACAATCTATTTGTTGAATTAACAACTTCATCTTGTTCCGATGAAAAGTGTGGTTGTATACGTCGTAGTCATGTAGAAGAGGAGAATGAGTATTCAATTCTAGAATCACATGTTTAGTTGGAACGGTCACATTGCATTACTCTAGAGGTATCATTCTTCATGAAATGAAAGAGAAAGCGAGAGCTGTCACTTGGAGTAGGACTTGTTCTGTTGGTCCACTGTAGTGGAAGGAAATGATCAAAGTGATATGGCCCTGTATCCATGTGATGAAAGGGGTGTCATCTCGATTGAACATTTCATCGCATCTCACCCGGATTCATTTATTCCATGTAATCCACGACCTAAACACTATCAGTATTGTCAGATGCATTACTTAGTGACATGGGATTCAAAGAAGCGAGTGTTGGAACGCTACAGTAAGTCTCCTTATCATCACAGTAATACTGATATTTCTATTGTAACCCATTCTTCGTAGGGATTGGTGTGCTGTGTCATTTCTAGTGTGGGTCGTCTTCATTATTTGAAAGATTTGTTAGAACGATGGTCTGGGTATCTTTTTTTGTCTATGTAATTATCGTAGACCATTATCTCTTGCTATCTTTGCAAAATGGTCCGAATTCTCGATTATCGAGGATATGATGGTGGATATAAAACGAAGTAACATTCGAATCGTTTTGTATATTGTGGATGATCGACATCCTATTCAACCTAATGACAATTGTATTTATCATGATTATGTACGAATCTTTCAATGTACTGATGATTAGAATACAACAGAAGGAGTGAGTCTGGTATGCGATCGTTTCAATGCTTCCATTTACCCAATTAACACTCTACGGAATTTGGCTATCAATTTTATTGATACATCCCACTTTTTGAATCTGGACATGGATTTATGGCCTTCTTGTTGTCTTGATAATGGAGTATCACCTGTAGATGGTCTTTACGAAGGTTTATCTCTTATTTCCACATTCTTACTCAATCAGGATCGGATTGCTTTTGTTCTTCCTGCATTCCAATTTACCCCCAAAAAACGAGCCATTTGTAAAGAGGTTGAAAACTGCTTCAATAGCTTGAGTCGATATCTCCCAAAGGATAAACCATCTCTGTTGCGCTGTATGAGAAACAAGGTGTGTCAAATTGCCAATGGCTTCTTACCTACTCATGTCTGTTTTTTGATTGATTCTTATTTCTAGCGATTTGTGGATGATGACTGGTGGACATTCTCGACAAGTGTTCAGGATTTGCCTTGTATCCCATATGCTATTATGGAACCGTATACATTGTTGAAGAGAACGGAATCAACTCCTTTGTACGATGACAATTTCATCAACTACGGATATAACAAAGTACAATTCATTGATGAACTGGAATACAAGGGTAAGAGATGGATAATTGATTTATGCATAGGGTATATCTTCAAAGTACTCACTGTTGGATTTGGATTTGATATTCCGCACAAACCGTTAGTTTCTAGTTAAGGTTCTGATGTTTAGATCTGTTTATGCTAACATGTATGAAGAGTCGTGGAAGGTAAAGAAGGTTATAAATGAGGATGTTTACAAGGACTTCCTCTATCGACTTCATCAAGAACCAAGCAGGAAACGGCAGGAAATTTGTAATTATTCAAGTGCTCTATTGAAGTACAAAAATCAGTTTTAGTGTAAATGTACAGTTTGTTTGTTGGGAAAAAAGTTAGGTATTAGTTCCACGTTTTCTTTGTTCCGATCTGTGTTTTCATTATTGTTTCATTCTTTCTATTGTTTACGGTTATTTATTAACTGCTTACCATGTTTTACACTTCTTTACACTCTGTAAACTAGAAGTCAGGATAATGAGGGATAGGGACAAACAAGTCACGATTATACTAAGAATAAACAGACTGATGAAGAAGTTGGTGTAAATGTACGTTAGGTGAAAGAAACTGAATAGTAGAGTATGAAGGAGGGAGAAGTCATTTTTGTTCCCCCCAAAATCCCAAAGAGGTTGCGGTCAGCGAAGATGAGTATTCCTCAGATTGATTTCCCTATTATATCAATCGAGGTAGCTCTGAAGCGATTGGACAATCTCGTTCATCATACCCCTATCTACAAGCGAAATGTTCTTCGGACTCTTCAAGTTGTAAATGTATGGATTCTTTGAGTGAGTTGAACCATAGAGCAGCATAAAATACTGCTATAAAATTGATCTTGACACGTTTTATCAACGACGATGTGTTGAAGTAAATAGTACTCAAGTTCTTACTCCAGAGGTACACATACACATTTGATGATGACCAATAGGATTTGGAGAATACGTGGGATGTGGAGTTTTCTCAGCCCGAGTTGTTCGTGGATACAACCTCGGAGAAGATTGTCAATAGTTCGGTAGATACATTTATGAAAGTTCGTTGTGAATATGCGACCAGTCAGCATTGTGCTTTGGTAAATCGAAGTGAATTGGATGACAAGGTGTTCATGCGATGTAAAGGTCTTTTAGTGTATACGTAGGTAATGAGAATCGAGGTTCATTCGTAGCATGAAGGGTGTTCAGATCGCACCTGAAGACGTTTTTTTAGATGATGGTGTAAATCAAGTTATATCTGTGTTATTAGAAAATGCCGCTGAAGAAGCAAAGGAGAAGAATGCCAGAATCGAGTATCAACGCCTGTTCGTTTCTCTTATTCCTGTACGAACTATGGACTGTGTGAGTGGCAAAAGCGAGTTTAGCGTTTCAGTTTATGATTATGATAAAAAGGTCATTTGTCAAAACTATCCATGTTATCATTATGGTCTTGTTGGGAAGATCATTAGTTCTTTTTCTCTCTAATAGAGGTTCCTAGTTGTTAGAAGTTCTATATTCTTTGGGTTAATAATGATGGTTGACCCCATTTGTTTGTTTCTAAGGACTTCATTTTGGCGGGAGTATTGAGGAGTTTCATTATAATCTTGTTGCCTCCAAAAACAATAATTCTTATATCATGAATGAATTGAGTGCAAATAGTCTGGCTAATGCCTCAGCACTTTCAAATATCGATGGACTCACTCTTCAGGTAGTTTCTTTTCTAGTTCGTGATGGGCAGATGGTGAACATCCGAATCATGAATAGTGATCAGAAAACTGTTCGATATTTGTATGGATCATTGTAGGAAACCTTATTTTTAGATTCAGTCTTTCTGATGGTTCTAACACGATTCGTGCATTAACTAGTATGCCTTTTGTTGAAGTATGGATTGAATTTGGTATATCAATTGTTTAGAAGATTGAAAGTGGTGAAATTCGCAAGAATACTATTGTTCACATTATCTCAAGTCGCAAAGTCCGTGATAGGTTGTTGTTGTAGTATTTGGTTATTCATAGTGCTTTCTATGTTACGGATATGACTGTTGTAAAACAGATGGATTATGTAATTGGTAATCCTCTTGGTGGTGTAGGATTGTGTTCAATGTTTGAAGAATAGTCTGTCAATCAACAAGCCCAACAACAGCAACCTTCGGCATATCAGCAACCTGCTGCTCGTCCGCCTGTTCAGCAGCAAGCACCTGCTTATCAGCAACCACAAGCTTCGTATCAGCAACCACCGCCATCCTATCAGCAACCACAAGCTTCATATCAGCAACCTCAACCATCTTATCCTCCTTATCAACAACAATCTTCCTATCAACAGAATCCTCCTAATACGAATATGCCATTGAAGAATGGACCTGTTGGAGGCAATTACCAAGTGGATACAACTCGATTCAATCAAATCCCCATCTCAGCAATTCATCCTTATCTCGATAAGAATTGGTACATCCGTGTAGAGTTTAATGAATGAGAATGACTTGTAGTGTCGTGTCACTAGCAAGAGTTCGGTGAGATCATTCAATTCGCAACGAGGAGAAGGAAAGCTCTTTAATGCAGATTTACTTGTGACTCATGAATGAATTTATCATCATTAGGACAGTGAAGGTTCTGAAATCCGCATTGCCTTCTTTAGTGAATGTGTTGATTTGTTTTATGAATATCTTCAGCAAGGGAAAGTTTATGACTTCTGCAATATGAAAGTGAGTTTTGCAAATCGAAGATACAATCCTTTGAAGAATGAATATGAATTAGCAGCAAATCGATTCAGTCAGATTTGAAGTAGTGAATGATTTATAGCTCAGATTCAAGAAGTTGTTGACGATAGAGCGATTCAATCTCAACATTACGATTTTGTGAGTATTGCAGATGTCGCAAAAATGGAACCCAGAAAAACTGTTGATATTCTTGCAATTGTGGAATCACATGAACCAATGAGTGAATTCCGTTCCCGAAAAGGAAATGAAATGAAGAGAAAGCAGTTAACAATTGTTGATAGCAGTAATAATGTATTTGTCATTCTAGTCTGTTTAACATAAGTCGATTAACTTCACCATCTTTGGAGACAATGCGATGATCACAGATGATCGTTTAGCTGGTCATCCTGTTATTGCTATTAAAGTATAATCATTTTATGAATAATAAGCTTAGAATGCTGTTGTTAGTGATTTCGGAGGTCATTCTCTGAGTGGATTTGATTCGACTTCATTCACATTGAATCCCGATCTCCCTCAGACTGTGGGTCTTCGACAATGGTATACCAATCAAGGTGGTCAAGCTTCTGTGAGTCTGAGTGTTCCTGTACAACCCACAGCAGCAGACCCTCTGAAGCGAAAAACACTTTCAGTGATCACTGTGGGCATTTGAAAGACGAGATTTAGAGCTAGGATGAACATCTTGGGTTTGGTGAGAAGCCTGACTTCATTACAGTTAAAGCAATGGTTCGTAATATCCCTCATGAGAGAGCCGTGTTTTATCCTTCATGTGCAAGGTCGAAATAATGGATCTGATTTGATGATGTAGTCCCGTGGGAGCTGATGGAAAGAAATGTCAGAAGAAAGTGACTCAAGGACCAGATGGAATGTGGGTGTGTGAAGCCTGTGGACAGTAGGAATTCCAGAAATAGGTTGATATTCAGACGTTTTGCAGCTCCAAGTTATCGTTATATTGTGAATCTTGAGATAATGGATCATACAGGAAGTACCTATGTCTCAATGTTTAATGAAGATGCTGAAGTATTATTGGGAATGCGTGCAGAACAATTGAATGAACTAATGTTGAGTAATAAGGATGAATGTGATAATGTATTCAAACGGGCTCTTTTTAAGGAGTATGTCTTTACGTTACGTGTGAAGGTAGAAATGAAGTGAGTTGGTGAGGTATAGGCTGAGACTTCAAGTAACTTTGAAGGACGTGTTCGAAGTACTGTTCAACGTTTCCATCCTGTCGATCAAAATCAGGAAGTTGAGAATATGATCGCTATCATTGAAAATCTGTGTCTATGAGTTTATTCTTGTCAGTTGTTTCTTATCCATAATCCTTATTATGATCATCATTTTCTGTCAAGCAAGTTCACCGATTGTAGGGCAAAGGATTCTTTTCAACAAACAATCCACTCATGACGACAGAACCAGATTTGTTCACATCTAATTCTTCTTGGCCTTCTCAGCAGCAATAGCAGCAGCACGGATGCTGAGCTTACGCTGAGTCTTGAGTCCCATAATACCACCACCCCACTTCTTGGTCTCAGCGTACTTGGTAGTGAATGACTCCTGAAGAGAATTGAGAGCAGCCTCATCCTCAGGATTCACTCCAGTCAAGCACACACAAGTAGCGGTCTTCTGATGGACCAGAGCTCCCAGTCTCGCCTTACCCTTCACAATTGCATATGATACGCCCATCTTGTGGCACAGAGCAGGCAACCACATCACCAACTCCAGAGGATCAACATCGTCAGCAATCAGAACCAACTTAGCCTTCTTCTTCTCAACCAGCTTTGTCACGTTGTTCAGACCATACTTCACAACAAAAGGAGCACGCTTCTCCTCCACAGGCTTTCCCTCACTCTCAGCCTTGGCCTTTGCCATCAGACGGGCCTTCTTCTCAGCAGCAGTCTCAGGAGAATACTTGGACAGGAGACGGAACACTTCAGCAGCTTGGTTCTTGTCCAAGGTGTTCTTGAACTGATTCACAGTGGGAGGAACCTTCAGACGCTCGCTCAGCACCTTACGTTGTCTCTGGAGAACAATGTAACGAGGCCACTTGAGGAAGCGGGACAGATCGGACTTGTGCTACCAATTACTTTCTGTTAACAAACTATCCTACCATAATATCACCACCAATCTTGAAGGACTTGGGAGTGGGAGCAAAGATGGGATTCGCAACAGGAGCAGCTTTCTTAGCAGGAGCCTACGCCAATTAGCATTTCCTATCCAATTTCATCATACCATTTAGAAAAAGAGAATTCAAAAGTAAGAATAGAAGAAAAACTGGAAATGACAATTCCAAATGACTGGTCAAAGGTGGGGGAAGGATAAATGAAATCTCCGTAATTTCTATAGGTATTCTTGAATTTTGCACTACTTAACCCCCAAGTTGAAATGGAAATGCACTTCCTTTTAACAAACAAAGAACAGACCCAACACTAATCTTTCTTTTCTTTATTTACTCCATAAAGCTTCTTCACAACCGCCTTCACCAGGAAGATTACGAAGAATGCCGAAATACACATCAGAGGTTCCCTCCACAACATTATTGGATTCAAATCATATGACACCGTGATTGTATCACCTTTTTGCACATCAATCAAATTGCTCATTTTGAACTCATATACAGGCCTTCCTTCAAAACTACTATCTAAGTAGGTGTAGCTAATGGTCACTCATTCTATCTTCACATACCGATAATCGAGTGTAGGCTGAGCAACTCCTTCAGGTAGGACAAAACGAACATTCTTCACACACTCGGGAAGAATGACACGAACCGACAATTCACGAACATCTGCATTTGTGATGGGAGTACTGTACGGGACCTTCAGAGAGAAACGAGATCCTTGCTTCTTCAATACACGACCCGAAGGAAGATTATAACTAATTGTCATTCTGAATGCTTCCATACCCCCAATAGAATTCATTCTTCCATCCTCCCATCATGGGGAAACGCATAGTTAATTCAACATTCACACCATCTGCTTCTTTGCGTACATTACTTGTAGTGATATTTCCAATAATATCACGATAATAGATATCAAATGCACGCTTGTCAATACGACCAGTCAATATCTCTATATGTCACAAATTCTTTACAGGATCACCCCAAGCAGAGATCTGATCAGGATCTGATTTGAAGTAATCCAATCGAGAAAACTCACCAGTCAGAGGAGTACCACTGTTACGAGCATGAATCACTTCCTCAATGGCTACATTACCCCAGTGGGAGACTTCAATCTCACGCTCCACTCTACAAATCAAAATGATATCATTCAAGGACTTGTCAAAGGTAATAAAATGAGCTAGCGAAGAAAAGTGAAGTCGAACAGTCTTCTTGGATGAAAATGGATCCATGGAAGCATAAGGACCATAGGTGATGACACTGTCTTGAACTGACAATTTCGCATCCTTGGTCACTGATTCATAAGAGGACGACGGAAGTTTGTATCGAATCTCCTGGGACAATGTGGTGTAAGGAGATTGAACCATAAGCAAATCGTTGTAAACATACTTGGGCGTTTCGTCCTTATAGATAAATCTGATAAACTGCACATACCTGCTTCACATAGGCTGGAAGTGACTCAAGAACATGCGTCAAGTAGTATGTCACAGAGAAGACAGATTTATCCACAATTTCTTTGGGGTTTCCAATACTGTAGAGAGCAACGCCATTTCTACAAATAAGAATAAGGAACAAAAACCCACTCTTCATCCATCTTCATGAACTTGATACTTAGGGGCATTTTCTTGGATGAATTGGCTTCAATATAGGAGAGATGATCGAAATCATGCTTTGGAATCGCTACAACGTACTCCGCATTCTCAGTTCCGATGGTGTGAACAGTAAGACGTAGAATAACTTTTACAATGGGTTTTGTGAGATCCACAGTCTTTATCACATTGGAATTCTCATAAACAATAGGCTCAGCCAGGACTCCAAAGAGAGTGAATATAAGAAGAATCAATACACTTCGTGTCATCCCTTCACACAATAGAATGGAAATAGGTGTTCAAACCTAAGAAGTATAGAGTTATCGACTTGACGCTTTTGCCCCAATTTGTCGTAAAACTGGTTCTAGTCCATTCTCCTCAACAATGCAGTATTCGTTGTTAGTGTTATTCCTCTGTACTCTACTCTCCTATTGTATTTCGGAAGAACCGCAAACACCAAAAGTAGATCACTATGTCAACTTTGATTCTAGAAAAAGGGTCCGACAATCACTTCCAAGGTATTCTTCGACATTGAAATTGATGGACAACCGGTGGGTCGGATTACCATGGGACTGTATCTTTTCTATATTTGCTCAATCCATAGATTCGGGAAGATTGCACCCAAAACAGTACACAATTTTCGACTTCTTTGTACCGGAGAAAAGGGTTTAGGAAAATCAGGAAAGCCATTGTACTACAAAGGAACTCCATTTCATCGCATCATTCCTCATTTTATGATTCAAGGAGGAGACATTACCAAGGGAAATGGTAAAGGAGGAGAGAGTATCTACGGAGAGCATTTTGCAGATGAGACATTTCGATTGAAGCATTCAAAACCTGGACTCCTTTCCATGGCTAATGCTGGACCAGATACGAATGGTTCTCAATTTTTCATTACTACAGTGGTTGATTTTATTTTCATACATTGTAGGTGAAAACACCGTGGTTAGATGGAAAGCATGTGGTTTTTGGTCGTGTGCTTGATGGAATGGATGTAGTTTCTTTGATTGAGTCTTATGGATCCAGCAGTGGTATTCCTACTAAGTACTCCTTGTATGTGTTTTAGATGTGTAGGAGAGTGATTATTGCTAATTGTGGTGAATTAAAAGAATAAACAGTGCAAAATGAGCGAATCTTTTTGTTTTCTACACATCCTCTTTCCAAGGATTCTGAAGAAAGGATTCTTTAAAGTACAGGCGTTCAAAATCAACATCTGAAAGCTCATTTCTATAAATGAGTCGAGTACACAGAACCAACACTTGGCGGTGTCGATAACGAGAAAACGAACGGTTCGTATATCGTTTTCCCTTTTCAAAGTAAGGGACACCTATATCTCAGGAAATGATGACATTCCAACCATCTCTTTCTCGATACTCACTAATTGATGATTGAGGATGATAGCAATTGGTAGCACTCATGGGGCCAGAAAAGCATGAATCAACTACGATTACTGAGAAATAATCTAATATTTCTAATCCTCAACAGAGCAATTGTTTCAGCTCTAAATAACATGAAACAATAGTAACACATACAGAACAGAATTCAACAATAGACACTGTGAATCGAGAATACTATGCATAATAGCAATATTGATGAGTGATCATACTGTATTGTACATTTTGTAATTATCGTCAACTTCCTAAAGGTTTGGTAAAGAAACGTTATCTTGCGATACAAGATTATTTGAAAAATATCAACGGTATTAGAATACGATTTGTGGATGACCTGTAGAAGAGCAATAGCTAACCTCCAAACCCAAGTATGACGGACTACGAAGCAAGAATTGAAGATTTAGAAAGTCAGCTGGAAGAAAAGGTGTATACCTTATCCGCCTATGAAGAAGAGCTACAGGAAACAACAGAATTGTTAAACCAGTCTAATGAGGAATGTGAAAAGAAGAACCAAGAGAATGCTCGTCTACAACTTGCCTTAGCAAAATGTAAAGAACAGTTGGATGATGCAGAGCATTTGTATTCAATACAAAAGAATGAATGCATTAAGTTAAGTCAGTCGCTGCAAAAGATTCAAGTCGGTATCCTGAAAGGTATTGGGGATATTCCGGATACGATTACTGTAGCAGACAAATGCATTCAAGTATTCAAAGAAACGGAGAGTCAAAGAGATAACTTGGAAGAAGAGATGAAGAGAATGAGAATACAAATGGAAGAGATCAAAACGAATGTGAATGAGACTCGGGATAATGCAATTGACCATGAGACTGAAATCAACTCTCTGAAGGAAAAGATTCATTCAACACAGCAAACACTGTCAGAAAAGGAAGCCGAACTCCTGAATTTCAAGCAGGATTATGAAAGGATAAAGGATGAATTGTGCGAACAACAGTCCATAGTGAGTGCCTTAACTGTTACTGCCTCTGAGAATGAGAGTGAGATTGAGTCATTGAAAAATGAATTATCTGAGAAGACATCAAGTATGAGTGTATTAACTTTTTCTATCTCTGAGAAGGAGAGTGAGATTGATTCACTGAGGAATGAGATCGATTCACTTAAATCCGAGTTATCTGAGAAGATATCGAGTATTGATGTTCTTACTGCTTCTATCACGGAGAATGATAATGAGATCGAATCACTGAAGAATCAAATTGAATCACTGATGACTGAATTGTCTGAGAAGACTTTGAGTGTTACTGCTCTGACTACCACTGTTTCTGAGAATAAAAGCGAGATCGATTCACTAAATTCTGAACTTGCTGAAAAGTCATCAACAATTGATGCTCTGACTGCTACTATCACAGAGAATGAGAATGAAATTGAATCATTGAAGAATGAGCTTGTTGATAAGACATCGAGTATAACTGCTCTGACTGCTTCTATTACTGAGAATGAGAATGAAACTGAATCATTGAAATCTCAGATTGAATCACTGAAGAATGAGATTGAATCATTGAAGTCTGAACTATCTGAGAAGTCATCAAATGTGGCTGTTCTGACTGCTTCTATTACTGAGAATGAAACTGAAACTGAATCATTGAAATCTCAGATTGAATCACTGAAGAATGAAATCGATTCACTGA
>JABLTK010106788.1_pt1 | contig 32177 bp, 40 predicted proteins | sample 7160131 | NCBI WGS metagenome assembly JABLTK01 (sample SAMN14651221, study PRJNA627086) | human gut metagenome | isolation source: feces | host: Homo sapiens
AATTAATAAAACAAGAAGCAAACTATGTAAATATTAAAACATATAAAGACTTATCAGGAAATGATAGAGTCATTACTTGCAAAAAAATATAGGAAAAATTGTAAAAAAACTTGTATAAATTACAGATATATGATATAAATTATGGAGTGAATAAATTTTATTATAAAATGCCATTTGTGTATTATAATTCTGTTGAAAGGGGAAAGCCTTATGGAAAATGAAGGTAATAATCAAAAGACCATATTAATAGTTGATGATGAGCAACCAATTGTAGATATATTGGTTTATAATCTAAAAAAAGAAGGATATAACACTTTAGAAGCAAATGATGGAGTAACTGCAGTAGATATGGCGTTGAGTGAACACCCAGATTTAATATTATTAGATATTATGTTGCCTAGAATGGACGGACTTACTGTTTGTAAAAAAATAAGAACAAAATTAAATATACCTATTTTAATGCTTACAGCAAAAGATGAAGAAATAGATAAAATTTTAGGTTTAGAGCTTGGTGCAGATGACTATATTACTAAACCTTTTAGTGTAAGGGAATTAATGGCTAGAATTAAGGCAAATTTACGTAAATCAGAAATAAAACAAGAAGACGAAATAATAGAGCAAAAACCTGTTATTTCAAGTACAAATAAAATAATAGATTTAGGAGACTTGGTACTTGATTTAGAAAAAATTGAAGCTAAAGTAAAAGGAAGACCTATCGATTTAACACTTAGAGAATTTGAATTTTTGAAATTTTTAGCACTTCAAAAAGGACAAGCAGCAACAAGAGAAAAACTTTTAAAGAATGTTTGGGGTTATGATTATTTTGGAGATATAAGAACAGTAGATGTTCTAGTAAGAAGAATAAGAAGGAAAATTGAAAAAGATACAGCCGACCCTAAAATTCTTGTAACTAAGAGAGGAATAGGTTATTGTATTAAATCAGGAGATTCTGGTGAACAATAAGAAAGGATTAAAACTCACAATGTTTAGAAGTGTACAGGTAAAAATAATACTAATGATAATGGTACTTGCAATTTTAATGTTTGTATCTTATGGACTAATTACAATACAATCATTAAAACAACTTGCGATGCCAGAAGATGTTATTAACAAAAGTATTGTAACAATGTTAATTATAACCGTGGCTTTTATGATTATTTCTATCCTTATTATTTGGTTCACGTCAAAAGTAATTACTAGACCCCTCTACAAATTAATAGAAAGTGCAGAAAAGGTTACTGAGGATAAAGAACTAAAAAACTTTAAATTTGAAAACACAAAAAGAAATACAGAAATTGATGAACTAATTAATGTTTTTGAAACAATGACAGCAGGACTTAAGGAAAACTTAAACAAGGTTACAACACAAAAAAAGCAAATTGAAACAATATTACAACACATGACAGATGGTATTATAGCTTTTGATTTAGAGGGAAATATAATCCACATTAATTCTGCAGCTAAAAAATTACTTGAACTAGATGATAATCAAAACACTTTTGCAACAATCTTTAACAAGGTAAATGCAGATATAAATCTTGAAAGAATTGTTTATTTAGAAGATTGGACAACATCAGAGACAAGAGCCAACATAAATGATAAATATCTAAAGATCTTTTTTGCATCGTTTAAAAATGAATTAGATAGGCCAGCAGGAGTAATTGCACTAATACAAGATATAACTGAACATGTTAAACTAGATAATATGAGAAAAGAATTTATTGCAGACGTATCACATGAATTAAAAACACCATTAACATCAATTATGGGATATGCAGAAACCTTATCGACATCTGAGTATGACCCAGAAATGCAGGAAAGATTTTTAAAAGTTATAAATACAGAAGCACTTAGAATGACCAAACTTGTTAATGACCTATTAACATTATCAAAATATGATAATGCAGAAACAAAATGGGAAAAAGTTGAGTTTAATTTAGGGGATTTAGTTAAATCTTGCCAAGAAAACTTACAGATTGAAACAAATAGAAAACACCAAAAAGTTGAATGTTTTGTTACAGCAAATGTTCCAACAATATATGCTGATAAAGATGGAATCGAAAGAGTTATATTAAATATTCTTTCAAATAGCATAAAATATACAGAAGATGGTGGGACAATAAAAATATATGTAGGTTTTGTATATAACGATGCATATATAAAAATAATTGATAATGGTATAGGAATACCAGAAAAAGATTTAGACAGAATTTTTGAAAGATTCTATAGAGTTGATAAAGCTCGTACCAGAAAAATGGGTGGAACAGGGCTAGGATTATCTATAGCAAAGGAGATCCTAGATAAAAATAATGGAAGAATTGATATAAAAAGTGAAGTAGGAAAGGGAACAGAAGTTGTTATTACTATTCCAACAGCACTAAAAGATGAAACATAAGAAAGAAGGAATTTTTAAATGAATCCAAAAATTAAAAATGCACTTGAGTGGACTTATTGTATATTAATCGCAGTGGTAATTGCTTTAGCTGTTAAATATTTCATTGGAACACCAACAGTTGTAAAACAAACATCTATGAATAATACATTATCAGAAGGGCAAAGACTATGGCTTAATAGATGGATTAGAACTGTAAAAGGAGAATACAAAGTAGGCGACATTATAACATTTGAAGCACCAAGTGTAACATATCCATCTTTAAATCAAATTAATTATAATAAACCTGTAGCTATATATTATAATAATCATAAAGGATTACTTAATAAATTTGTATACTATGTTTTAGAAACAACAAAACAAAGCTATATAAAAAGAGTTATAGGAGTAGCAGGAGACCATATAAAGATTGAAGATGGCAAAGTATATAGAAATGGTGAACTTTTAGATGAACCATATTTGCAAGAAGGGATTTCTACATATGGTAAAACATACTCAGACATAATAGTGCCAGAAGGTACAGTGTTTGCAATGGGTGATAATAGAGAACATAGCACAGACTGTAGAGATTTTGGTTGCATTCCTGTGGAGAAAATAGAAAGCAGAGTTGCCTTTAGATTCTGGCCACTTAATAAATTTGGAAAGATTAAATAAAAATGTTTGAAAATATTATTGGAAATAACGAAAATAAAAAGATATTAAGTAAATCTATTCTAACAAACAGTGTTTCACATAGCTATATTTTTTCTGGAATATCTGGCATAGGTAAATTCCTATTTGCCAAAGAATTTGCAAAAGCAATTCTTTGTACTGGGGAACCAAAACCATGTAATATATGTAAGTCATGTGAAAGTATTGAAAATGGAAACAACCCAGACCTTGTTATTATAGATGAACAAGCAAATAGTATAAAAACAGAACAAATAAAAGAACTTACAAGTGATGTTTTAGAAAAACCTATTAAAGGGAGCAAAAAAATCTATATAATAAATAATAGTGAAAACATGACAAAAGAAGCACAAAATGCTCTTCTAAAAACACTTGAAGAACCACCTGAATATGCTGTAATAATACTTGTAACTAGCAACGAAAACTTGCTTCTAAACACAATAAAATCAAGATGCATAAAAATACTATTCAGTAATCTAAGTGACGAAGAAATCTTAGAATACTTTGAAAGAAATCATGAAGACATAAGCAAAACAATGGTAAGCACTTTTGGTGGAAGCATAGAAAGAGCAATTAACTTAAAAGATAAAATTGAAATATATGAAAAAATTAAAAATGTTTTTGAAAATATAGAGCAGCTTAAGGAATTGGAAGTTTTAAGATTAAAAGATGATGTATTAAATGATAAAGATGAAATCTTCTCAATTTTAGATTATATTAACACATGCTTTTATAATAAAATGATTAACAATATTTCTAAAGCAGAAAAGTACAACAACTGTATACAGGCTGTTGAAGAAGCAAAAACAAGACTTAGAAGAAACAGTAATTATGATATGACAATAGATAATCTTCTATTTGCAATAGAAAGGAGCATTACGAATGGCTAACATTATAGGAGTACGCTTTAAAAAAGCAGGTAAAATATATTTTTTTGATCCAGATGGAAAGCAAGTTAAAAAAGGCGAACATGTAATTGTAGAAACATCAATGGGTATGGAATATGGTGAGGTTGTTATAGCAAATAGACAGCTTCCTCAAGAAAAAATAGTTGCACCATTAAAAAAGATAATAAGAGTTGCAACACCACGGTGATGCAAGACAAAACATAGAAAATAAGAAGCAAGAAAAAGAAGCCTTTAAGACTTGTGAAAAGAAAATAAAAGAACATGGTCTAGACATGAAACTAATGGATGTAGAATTTAAATTCGATAAAAGTAAAATACTATTTTTCTTTACAGCAGATGGAAGAATAGATTTTAGAGAATTAGTAAGAGATCTAGCTTCAGTATATAAAACAAGAATAGAAATGAGACAAGTTGGTGTAAGGGATGAAGTAAGAAGAATAGGTGGAAATGGTGTTTGTGGTAGAGAATTATGCTGTTGCTCATTTTTAGGTAACTTTGAAACAGTTTCAATAAAAATGGCAAAGGAACAAAATGTTTCTCTAAACCCTTCAAAAATATCAGGAAATTGTGGGAGATTAATGTGTTGCCTACAATATGAGCAAAATGTTTATGAAGAGAAGCTAAAAAAACTACCTAAAATAGGTGCAATAGTAAAAACTCAAGATGGACAAGGTGAAGTTTGTGGGTTGGAAACATTAAAAGAAATTGTTAAAGTAAAATTTAAAGATGGGGATGAAACATTTTTTAGAAAATATAATGCTAAAGATATAAAGATAATAAAAAATATAGAAAAAGAAAGCAACGAAATTAGTAAAGAAGATTTAGCAGAATTAAAGAAAATGGAAGAACTAGATAAAAGAGACAAAAAGAACTCTTGAACAAAGTTACAAACAAGGCAAAACTTGAAGTAGTATAAATAGTAAAAGGAGGGAATAAAAATGGCATATAAAATTACAGATAAATGTATAAGCTGTGGAGCATGTGCTGCAGAATGCCCAGTAGGATGCATATCTCAAGGAGATACAACTTATGTTATAGATAAAAACTCATGCATAGGCTGTGGAACATGTGCTGGAGTATGTCCAGTAAGTGCACCAGAAGAAGAATAAAAAAATTTATATTTTTAATATTCGTTTAAGGAAAGGTGATTATTATTATAACATAAACAACATGTATAACAACCAAAAAATATCACCCCAAATATTATGAATAAAAGATTATATGTCTTTTATTCATTTTTTTTAATAATTTTGAAAATTTTCCAAAAAACTATTGCATTTTTAGTACAAAAAAATATATAATAGTACCAAGTTAAAAAAACTTAAAAATGTAATTTGCAATAATGAAAGGACTTAGATTTTATTATGAGAAAATATTTTGGAACAGACGGAATTAGAAGAATAGCCAATACCGAGCTTACACCAGAACTTGTGTATAAGGTAGCAAAAGCAGGAGCTTATGTTTTAGCTAAACATTCAGAACATGCTCCAACAATTCTAATTGGAAGAGATACAAGGTTATCAGGTACACTTATTGAAAGTGCTATGACAGCAGGTTTTTTAAGTTATGGAGCAAATGTTAAACTTCTTGGAGTTTTACCAACACCAGGTGTAGCATATTTAACAAAAAAATTAAAAGCAGATGCAAGTGTTGTTATATCTGCATCACACAATACATATGAATTCAATGGAATTAAATACTTTAGTAATAAAGGTATGAAAATACCAGACGAAATAGAAGAAGAAATAGAAACAGTGTTAGATTCTGGACATCTAGATGAATTAACTGCACATCCAAGCAAAATTGGTGTTTCTGAATACAGAGAAGACTTAACTGATGAATATATTTATATGTTAAGAAAGAACTTTGAAGAAAACATTGAAGCAAATTTGAATGATAATTTCTGTGTTGCTCTTGATGTTGCAAATGGTGCAACATATAAAGTTGCAGAAAAGGTATTTACAAAACTTGGAATCAACTTTAAAATAATAAACAATTCTCCAAGTGGTATAAATATCAATGAAAATTGTGGTTCAACACATTTAGGTACACTTAAAGAATATGTTCTTCAAAACCATATGAGCCTTGGTATTGCCTATGATGGTGATGGAGATAGATGTTTAGCAATAGATGAAAACGGAAATGAAATTGATGGAGATATACTTTTAGCAATATTTGGAAATTATCTAAAAGAAAAAGGAAAACTTAAAAATGATACAATTGTAGCAACAATAATGAGTAATATGGGCTTAAATAAATTTGCTGCAAACAATAATATAACTTTAAAACAAACAAAAGTTGGAGATAGATATGTTCTAGAAGAAATGCTTAAAAACAATTACAACCTTGGTGGAGAACAATCAGGACATATAATAATGCTTGACTATAATCCTACAGGAGATGGAATATTAACATCACTTATGCTAATACAAATACTTCTTGAAAAGAAAGTTAAAGTTTCAGAATTAAGTAAAATAATGAAAAAATACCCACAAGCACAAGTAAATGTTAAAGTTTGCAACGAGAAAAAACCTTTATATCAAGAAGATAGTGAAATACTTAATGAAATAAATTCAATTAAAGAGAAACTTGGAGACAATGGAAGAATTGTTGTGAGAGCTTCTGGTACAGAGCCATTAATTAGAGTTATGCTAGAAGGAGAAAGCCAATCTGACCTTGAAAAGATGGCCAATAAACTTGCTAAATTAATTAAAGTAAAATTAAATTAATTTTAGGGTTAAATCCCACAAAAGAAAAGGAGGAGAGAAAGTCATGTTTGTTATTAATATCTCTGAGCCTATTACATTGTTACTACTTACACTAGCAACTGTATTACTAATTTTTTTAGGAAAAGAAGTAAAAAAAAGTTATGTTCCAGCTTTTGCATTATTCGCATATTTAATTCTTGTTGTAGTACATAGTGTTCAATTAGGCACATTAACAGAAGAATTTTATGAAACATATCACAGTTTGCTTATCAACTGTGTAGCAATTGATTGTGTAATGATATTTATATCATTCTTTGCATACTTATGGATTGATGATATTTCAAGCAAATTCTACAAGAAGAAAAGTATAGACAATAGTCTAGACTGGTTCTGGAATAAAATTTAATTAAACTATAAGGTGGGACAAGTTTTCGTGTTCCACCTTGCTTTATAATAGCAGAAAGGAAAAACAAAATGAATAAAAAAGTTATAATTATAAATGGCACAGGAGGTTCAGGCAAAGATACGTTTGTTGAGTTTTGCGCTGAATTTGCTAGAGTTACTAATATATCTTCAGTAGACCCCGCAAAAGCTGCAGCGAAAGTGTTAGTTGGCTGGGAAGGTGAAAAAGATGATAAAGCAAGAAAACTATTAGTTGATTTAAAAAAACTTAGTATAGATTATAATGATGCACCAGCAAAATATATAAAATCAAAATATGAAGAATTTAAAGAAAGTGACTCAGAATATTTATTTATTCATATTAGGGAAATTGATGAAATCAAGAAAATCAAAGCAATGTTAAATGCTAAAACATTACTTGTAACAAATCCAAGAGTAGCACTAATTACAAGCAATACCTCAGATGGCAATGTTTATAATTATGCATACGATTATGAAATAAAAAATGAAGGAACTCTTGAAGATTTAGAACAAAAAGCAAAGGAATTTGTATCATGAAAAAAGAAAAAATAGGTTTCTTTGGAGGCTCATTTAACCCTCCAACAAATATGCATATACATCTAGCAAAAAAACTAATTGAAGATAAGTTAATAGAAAAGCTTGTATTTGTACCAGTTGGAGACTATTACAAAAAGCAAAACTTAGCCACAGCAATAGATAGATATAATATGCTTAAAATTGCGTGTAGAGGCATTGAAAATCTTATGGTAGATAATATTGCATCTAGCCACAAAAACATGCTCTATGCCACAGATACGTTCGAACTAATAGCCAATAGATTTAAAGATGCAGAGATATATTTCATAATGGGCTCTGATAACTTCAAAAAAATGCCTTCATGGAAAAACTATGAAGAAATAATAAAGAAATATAAATTTATTGTAATTGAAAGACCAAATTATGAAGAAACAGCCAATTTAGAAAATGTTATAACATACAAAATAGAGCAACCAGAAGACATGAGCTCAACAAAAATAAGAAACATGCTAAAGCAAGGAAAAGACACAAGTTTATATTTAAACAAAAATGTAATTGAATATATACAGAAACACAACTTATATTGATTAATTCGAATTAAAGTAGGAGGTTTGAATGAAATCATTAAAAAGAATATTATTTTTTTTAGTTATAATAGTTGCTATTTGTATTCTAATCTACATTATAAACCAAAACTTATTAAAGTCAAAGAGTAATATAAAAGCAAAGAGCTTTGAAGAACTTGTACAATTTAAAACTAATAGTATAAATGATAACGCAAAGGTAGATAGTATTTTAGAAAATTTGGAACTTAGTAAGTATATTACCAAAGTGGAGAAAAAATCTGCAGATGAAAAACTAATCATTTACTATAATTGTAATAGTGAAAAAGACGTGAAAAATTATTGGACAAACGTTGAAAAAAATTCGGTTATAGAAAAGAATTCAGTTATATTATTTTCACTTATAACAAATCTTAATATTATAAGCTATAACTTTAGTGGTATTAACCCAGAAATTATTAGTAATTATCCTTATGTCAATGGAAATAATAGGGAAGAAATTATAGAATGCACTAGAGAAGAGATTAACAATAAATATAATCAAGATGTAAGGAATTTTAATAGCAATCCAAAAGATTTTTTAAAGTATAATATCGATATGAATTTTACAGAAGTTACTTTATATGAGGTAAGTCACCTTAGTGACAATGCAAAGACTAAAGAAGTCACAATTAGTAACAAAGAGCAAGTAGAAAGAATAAAAACGATAATTAACGACCAAAATTTTGGCATACTGGATTATCCGACAGATGGTATGTGTTCACTGCTTTTAGACCTGAATAACGGATATGTAATAGGTCTATATGATGGCAACACTACACAAGGATTTATTTTCAAAGGGACAGTTGAAGAACTTTTAAGTAATAAAGAAAAATACTCCTTGAATACTGTTTCTAAAACTATACCTATAGAACTAAAACAATACATACAGGAGATTGCTGATAATAATTAAAATTCCAATAATAAATCAAGATATTTTTTGGAAATATCTTGATTTTTGTATGTAAAAACATATATAATATATATGCTAATATTCCTAGAAAGGATCTAATAAAATTGGAAGAAATAGATAGCATTTTAAACGAAGCAAATAGATGCTTGAATTGTAAAACACCTATGTGCAAAAAGGGGTGCCCTATTGAAACTTGTATTCCAGAGTTTATTTCTAAAATTAAGGAAAATAAATTCATGGAGGCATACTTTATACTTCAAGAAAATAATCCAATGAGTGAGATTTGTTCTACAATTTGCCCAGTAGAGGAGCAGTGCGTAGGGCATTGCATAAGAGGATTAAAAGGTACACCTATAAAAATTAATAGCTTAGAAAAGTTTGTAAACATTTGGGCAAAGGAAAACAAGGTTAGTTATGAGATTAAAAAGGTTCAAAACATAAATAAGAAGGTGGCAATAATAGGAGCAGGGCCTGCAGGAATTGCTTGTGCAATTGACCTTGCTAAAAATGGCGCAAGCGTTACAATATTTGAAAAAGAAAGCTCTCTAGGTGGAATTTTGGAATATGGTATTCCAGACTTTAGGCTTCAAAAAAGTATCTTATCTAAAATTGCCAATGTTATGAAAGGTCTTGGAATAACTATTAAAACGAATATTACTTTTGGCAAAGATATAACACTAGAAAACTTAAAAGAGCAAGGATATAGCAGTGTATTTTTAGCAATGGGAGCTCAAAAGCAAACCTCATACAAATTAGCAGAAGAAAACGTTGAAAGTGTTTTTAACTCTGATGAATTTTTAAAAGATTATAACTTAAACCATAAGAAAAGAACTTTAGGAAAAGTAGTTGTAATTGGCGGAGGGAATGTTGCAATAGATTCTGCAAGAAGTGCAATAAGAATGGGTGCAGACGAGGTTTCTATTGTTTATAGAAGAAATAGAGAACTAATGCCAGCAAGAGAAATTGAAGTACAAGAAGCACTAGAAGATGGTGTAAAAATAATATACCAAACAAGAGTACTTTCAGCAAATGTTCTTAACAATAAACTAAAAAGCTTAAACTGTATTAAAACAGAAATTTTAAATTCTAAAGCAGTTGATATAGAAAATTCAGAACATAAAATTGATGCAGACACAGTTGTATTTGCAATAGGTGCAAAGCCAGATGATAAGCTTATTACAGCTTTAAATATAAAGATGGAAAATGAATTAATTGCTGTAGATGAAAACTACATGACTAATATAGATAATATTTATGCAGGAGGAGATTTAGTAGAAACAAAATCTTCTGTATGCAAAGCAATTGCAACAGGTAAAAAAGTAGCAAAAGCAATTTTAAACAGAAAGGAAAGTGATAAATAATGTCAAAACCAATGGTAGCCATAATTGGAAAGCCAAACGTAGGTAAATCAACATTTTTTAACTATATCGTTGGTCAAAGATTATCAATAGTAGAAGATACACCAGGAGTAACAAGGGATAGAATATATGCCGATAGCAACTGGCGTGGTAGAGACTTTACATTAATAGATACAGGAGGAATTGAACCAGAGCTAGAAGATGTAATTCATGCAGGAATGCGTGAACAAGCAAATATAGCAATTAACATTGCAGATGTAATTGTATTTGTAACAGATATAAAACAAGGTATAACCGCTTCTGACCAAGAGATTGCAACAATGCTTAGAAAATCAAAAAAGCCAATAGTTCTAGTTTGCAATAAAGCAGATAACTTTGGAGAACCAGACCCAGCACTATATGAATTCTATAACTTAGGAATAGGAACTCCATATCCAGTATCATCAACAAACGCACTAGGAATTGGAGATGTACTAGATGCAATATATGAGCATTTCCCAGAAAAAGAAGAAGGAGAAGAAAACGAAGACGTTATTAATGTAGCCATAATTGGAAAACCAAATGTTGGTAAATCTTCTTTAGTAAATAAAATTCTAGGCGAAAACAGAGTAATTGTAAGCGACGTAGCAGGAACAACAAGAGATGCAATAGATTCATATTTTGAAAATGAAACTGGCAAATACAACTTCATAGATACAGCAGGAATTAGAAGAAAAAGCAAAGTAAACGAGAATATTGAAAAATACAGCGTAATGCGTTCTTTACTTGCTGTTGAAAGAGCAGATGTATGCTTAATTTTAATAGATGCAAATGAAGGCGTAACCGACCAAGATGCAAAAATTGCAGGTGAAGCACATGAGGCAGGAAAAGGTGTTATAATCGTAGTTAATAAATGGGATGAATACGAAAAAGAAACAGGAACACTTGAAAAATATAAAAAAGAAGTATACAATAGGTTAAGTTATTTATCATATGCACCAATAATATTTATATCTGCAAAAACTGGACAAAGAGTAGACAAACTATTTACTCTAATTCAAAAGGTTGCAACAAATAATGCAAGAAGAATTCCAACAGCAATGCTAAATCAAGTTATAAATGAAGCCATTGCAGTTGTTCAACCACCAACAGATAAAGGTAGAAGGCTAAAAATACTTTATGGAACACAAGTACAAACAAAACCACCAACATTTGTTATTTTCGTAAATAATAAAGAACTTTTCCATTTCTCTTATGAAAGATATTTGGTAAATCAAATAAGAAGTAACTTCGATATGGAAGGAACACCAATAAGAATTATCTCAAGAGAAAAAGGTGAAGAATAAATTTAAGGAGGTACAGTTATGTCAGCTGTATATGTATTAGTAGGACTAGTAGCTTATTTAATAGGCAGTATCAATTTTGCAATAATATTTAGTAAAAAATTTGCAGGATTTGATGTAAGAGAAAAAGGAAGTAAAAATGCAGGAACAACAAATGTATTAAGAACGGTAGGAAAAAAAGCTGCAGCATTAACATTAATTTGTGATATTCTAAAAGGAGTAGTATCTGTATTACTTGCAATACTAGCTTCAAAAATCTGGGAAGGAACTGATGTAGAAGTATTAAAATACTTAGCAGGTTTAATGGCAATAATAGGTCATACATTCCCTGTATATTATGGCTTTAAAGGAGGAAAGGGAGTTGCAACATCTTTAGGTGTGCTATTAGTTGTAAACCCACAAATAGGCTTAATTTGTTTAGTATTTGCATTAATAATAATGGCAGCAACAAGATGGGTTTCTTTAGGCTCAATTTTAGCAGCAACATTATTCCCAATATTAACTGTATTTATGGTGGATAATATTGGAGCAAAAATCATAAGTATATTAATAGGTGCACTTGTAATATTTAATCATAGAACAAATATTGTAAGACTTAAAAATGGAACAGAAAACAAATTATCATTAAAAAAATAGAAAGGAGTTATTATGAAAAATATCTCAATAATAGGTAGTGGTAGTTGGGGTTCAGCTCTTGGAATTCATTTAGCACATTTGGGAAATAACGTAAAAATTTGGTCATATTCTCAAGAAGAAGCAGACCTAATTAATAATGAAAAAAAATGTAAATTCTTGCCACTAGCAACAATACCAGATGGAGTAGTTTGTACAACAGATTTTAAAACCGCAATAGAAGGTACAGAAATGTTACTTATTGTAACACCATCAAAATTTGTAAGGGAAACAATTCAAAAATTCAAACAATATGTTACTGACCAAGAAATAATAATATGTTCAAAAGGTTTTGAAGAATCTACTTTATATACACTAAATGAAGTAGTAGAAGAAGAACTTCCAAATTGTAAGATAGGAGGTTTATCAGGACCAAGCCATGCAGAAGAAGTATCTTTAGAAATACCAACAGCATTAGTTATAGCTTCTAAAGAAGATAAATTATTAAAAGACGTTCAATCTACATTTATGAACGAAGCTTTAAGAATTTATACATCATATGATATTAAAGGAGCAGAGCTAGGAGGAGCTTTAAAAAACATAATAGCATTTTGTGCTGGTGCAATAACAGGTCTTGAATTAGGAGACAATACTTTTGCAGCATTACTTACAAGAGGACTTTCAGAAATGGCTAAACTTAGTATAAAAATGGGTGGAGAGCCAAAAACAATATATGGACTTACAGGTCTTGGAGACTTAATAGTAACATGTATGAGTAACCACAGTAGAAATAGACGTGCTGGAATTTTAATTGGCCAAGGTAAAACAATTGAAGAGGCTAAACAAGAAATTGGCATGACGATAGAAAGTATAGATAACATTAGAACAGCATATAAACTTTCAAAAAAATATGATGTTGAAATGCCAATTGTAAATACTGTTTACGAAGTTTTATTTGAAGGCCTAGATGCAAGAAAAGCAATTGCAAATTTAATGACAAGAAATCCAAAATTTGAAGACTAGAATATTTACAAATCATTTTGGATAGAATATAATAGAATATATAAAATAAGAAAGGTAGGAATAAAAATGGGATTTTTTAGTGATTTGGGTAGAAAAACATCTGAAACAACAGGAAAAATAGCAAGAGAGACAAAATTAAAAATGAAAATTAATGAAAACAAAGGTAAAATTACAGATATATACGAAGAAATAGGTAAAAAAGTATATGAAAAACATGTAAGAGAAGAAAATATAGATATAAAAGCAGACTTAGAAGAAGAATGCAAAAAGCTAGATGAATTATCTAAAGAAATAGAAGAAGCTAGAATAGAAATATTAAAATTAAACCAAAAGAAGCTTTGCAGTAAATGCTCTGCAGAAATAGAAAATGGTGCGTTATTCTGCCCAAAATGTGGTGAGAAGCAAGAACAAGAACCAACTAAAAAAGAGGAAGCTCTTGAAAAGTTAGAAGAAGCAAATATCGAACCTGAAAAGCAAGAAGAAGCTGAAGCTGTAAAAGAAGATTTAAAAGAAGAAGTTAAAGAAGAAAAAAGCGAAGAATAATTAATATGGGTATCTTTCATAAAGATACCTTATTATTTTATCTGCATTAAAATCTGTAACATTAATATAGAACCCAGTATCTAAGCTTACCCACATATTAATTTTAAACTTCTCGTTATTATCTATAAATGCACCTATAATGCTTGCACTTTGTGTTGGGTTTTTAAATTCTTCCTCCCATTCTAAACCATTTTTTATTTCTATATTTTTTTCGTAAAAATCATGAAGAAACCTTGCAATCTCGCCATTTTCGGTGCTATACAAACTAACTGTTACACTCATAATAAATTCCTTTCTTTAATATTATTTCAATATAAATTTAAGATATGCGTTCGAATAAAAGGTAAATTTTTGTTAATACTAATTTTTAAGGTGATTTATTTTGAAAAAAGTTTTGTTAATTATAATATCAATAACCTTTTTATTAGTTGGGTGTGGAAATAAAAATGAAAATAATTCAGATCAGAAAAAAGTAAGTTCGGAGATAGAATACTTTAGTTCACAAATAGCAATTTTACTTAATAATTTAAACAATATTTCATTAGATAATTATGAACTTGTATCAGAAAAAATTAACTTAAGCAAATCTGAAACTGAAAGTAAACAATCAAATAGTGGAGAAAGTCAAAGTGAAGGAAATGGTGGTAAATCTGCTTCTAATTCAGGTGGAAATCAGGCTTTAAACAATGAAGGGGAAGAAAGTGTATTTGTTACAGATATAAAAACTAAAAATGTATTAAACATAGATACAAATAATGTAGACTGGAATTTAATTAAAAACCAAATAGAGCTTATAAATTCTTCTTGGAGTGTTGTAATGCTTGATTTATCTAATGCAAATGTTCCAAATACTGATATTCTAGCATTTGGAGATTTATTAGATAAAACAATAATCAGTATAAAGAACGAAAATAAGGCAGAAGCACTTACTAATTTAACTGGTCTTTATTCATACATTCCAAAATTCTTATCTGCAACATCTAGTGAAAAGAACAAACAAAATATCGAAAATACAAAGTACGCGATTTTTACAGCATATTCAAATGTATCGCAAGATAATTGGACAACAATTTCAAAAAATCTATCTGATGCTGAAAATAGCTTCTTAGGCGTATTAAATGATACAGAATATTCGAAAAATAAAGAGTTTAAAATTAATAAAACATATATGTTAATTAAAGATATGCAAACAGTAATACCAAATAATGATAAAGAATTATTCTTAGTAAAATACAAAACTTTAATGGAAAGCTTAAATACCCTTTAAAATAGCTAATATTTGTGGTATAATACTTAAAGTTATAATTTAGGGGGAATAATTTTGAATACAGAAATCGTAGAAAAACAAAAAGAATTTATTGAAAAAGTAAAAGAAGTAAAAAATGCTAATCACAAATATTATAATATCCTTACTATGGGGTGCCAATTAAACGAGAATGACTCTGAAAAGCTTTCTGGCATGTTAGAGAACATGGGATACCTTAAAACTGATAATTTAGATTTAGCAAGCATTTATGTGTTAAACACATGCTGTGTTAGAGAAAATGCAGAAGAAAAGTTATTTGGAAAGTTGGGAGAGCTAAAAAAATTAAAAGCAAAGAATGATGGAGTAATTGTACTTTGCGGTTGCATGATGCAAGAAAAGCATATTCAAGAAAAGCTAAAACAAAGCTATCCATATGTTGATATTATACTTGGTACACATACTCTACATAAACTTCCAGAAGATTTATATAACCTGCTTACATCAAGAAAAAAGGTTCAAGATGTAATAGATATAGATGGAGAAATATATGAAGGTTTACCAATAAAAAGAAATAGTAATCAAACCGCTTCTGTAACAATTATGTATGGATGTAATAACTTCTGTTCATATTGCATAGTTCCATATGTAAGAGGAAGAGAGAGAAGTAGAAAGCCAGAAGACATATTACATGAAATAGAAGAACTTGCAAAAGAAGGTTACAAAGAAGTTACATTACTTCGGTCAAAATGTTAATTCATATAAAGGAAGAGAAAACTATGGATTTGCTGACCTTTTAAGAGATGTTCAAAAAATAGATGGAATTGAAATAATTAAATTTATTTCTCCACACCCAAAAGATTTTACAGATGATGTAATTCAAGCAATTAAAGACTGCGATAAGGTTTCTAGAATTCTTCATTTACCACTTCAATCTGGAAGTACAGAAGTTTTAAGAAAAATGAATAGAAAATATACAAAGGAGCAATACTTAGAGCTTGTTCGTAAAATTAGAAAAAAAATTCCAGATGTACTTTTCTCAACAGATATTATTGTAGGTTTTCCAGAAGAAACAGAAGCGGATTTTGAAGAAACACTTGATGTAGTTTCAAAAGTAAATTTTGAACAAATTTTCATGTTTATATATTCAAGAAGAGTAGGGACACCTGCCGATAAAAATGTTAACCAAATTCCAGAAGAAATTAAACATAAAAGATTTGATAGATTAAAAGCTTTATTTGAAAGCCAAGTTGAAGAGAACAACAAAAAATACATAGGAACTATTCAAAAAATATTAGTAGAAGGCTTAAGTAAAACTAATGCAAACATGCTTACAGGAAGGACAAATAGCAATAAAGTTGTAGTATTCGAAGGCGATGAAAGCCTTGTGGGGCAGGTGGTTGAAGTCAAAATTATATCAGAACATAAATGGTATTTAAAGGGAGAAAAAAATTTTTAAAATATTCTTGAAAATCTCTTTACTTTTTCAAATTTATTTGATATAACTATACCATAAAATTATGTTTACAATGAAGGAGCAAAATACATGGAAAAAGATATCAAGAATTTTTTAGAATTTATAAAGTCAGATAAAAAGCTATCAAAGAATACATTAGAATCTTACCAAAGAGATATACTACAATATCAAGAGTATTTAGAAGAAAAGAAAATAAATTATAAAGAAGTTAACAATGAAAATGTTTTAGGTTATTTAGATTACCTAAAAGGTTTAGATAAAAAGGCTTCAACAATCTCAAGACACCTAGCTTCAATTAGATTATTTTATCAATATTTACTAAAAAATAAAATTGTAAAAGAAGATCCTACGAAAGGAATCCAATCACCAAAAATAGAAAAAAAGGCTCCAAGTGTTTTATCTTCACAAGAAGTTTCACTTTTACTTGAACAACCAAATGGAGAAGGTTTAAAAAGTATAAGAGATAAAGCAATGTTAGAAGTTGCTTATGCTACAGGAATGAGAGTTACAGAAATCATTTCATTAAACGTAAGCGATATAGATATAGAATCATCATTAGTTACTTGCAAAAATGAAAATAAACAAAGAATAATTCCCCTTGGAAAATTATCTTTATCAGCACTTAAAGAATACATGACAATTGCAAGACCTAATATGATTAAAGATGATAATGAAACAGCTTTATTTGTAAACGTAAATGGAAAAAGATTAACCAGGCAAGGTTTCTGGAAAATAATAAAATTCTATAAAGAGCAAGCACATATTACAAAAGATATAACACCACACGTTTTAAGACATTCATTTGCAACACACCTTTTACAAAATGGTGCAGATTTAAAATCAATACAAACAATGCTTGGACACTCAGATATATCTTCTACACAAGTATATATGCAATTCCAAGATGATAGCTTAAAAAATATATATAATAAAGCTCATCCAAGAGCATAAACTCAAATATAAAGGCCTTAAAAGATTATACTTTTAGGGTCTAATTTTTTTTATTTGCAAATAGTCAACATAATGTGCTATAATATATTATATAGGCACTTAGCCTTTATAAAAATAACAAAAGGAGAATTACATTATGAACAGAAATTTTCGGTACAGCGTGGTAGGAAGCGAAATGAACTTTGAAAATCTTTCCAATGGTTGGAAGAGCAAGGCTTATGATGAAATCGGACCTGTTCAGGGTCAGTACATGAAGACTCGCAATGGAAAGTATTACGGGTTTATAACTATCTTCAGAGATGTTTGTGAACCCAAATACTTAAAAATTCCTTCTCTCTACATGCTGAACATCTATGGGTTTACCCAGGTTCAGGATGAAATGGGTTGGACCATCATTAACGAAACTGGTACAGAAATCTTCAAAAAGAGATTTAAAGGTATCTATATCGTAAATGAAGAACTTGTTGTTTTGGAAGAGTTTAATGGTTTCATTAAATTATATTTCCCTCAACATAAGTGTGTAACCCAAGAGGATTTCACAGATATTGAGCCTGACAAGAACTTTGTTCGAACCTTCTATGGGCAGAATGAAGGTATCTATCTCTATGATGGAACCTGCATTTTAAAGGCTCGGTATAAAAGTGCATTGCCTTTTGGCAAAGACACTTTTAAGGGAATCACAGATAGAGACAAGGAAATCGTAAACAAAAAAGGTTGGGAAAATCCATCTGCAGAAGCGGAAAGAATTTTTCCGGAGACCCGTGGTTTCTTCAGAGCAGAAAACATAGAGTACTGCCCCTTGCTCAGCAGAAAGTTTGCATTCATCAGTGGTGAAACTGGTGAATACATCACTGGGTTTGATTTCAGCGAAGCCAAAGATTTTGACAAGAGCGGTATTGCAATTGTAAGAGATTGCGTCAGCAACAAGATCAAGGCGTTGGAACCCAGTGGAAAGGTAAGAGAAGCTTATTTCATTCAGACACCTGCTCCTAAGCAGGAATAAGCACAAGGTAATTCATACCTTTAAAAGAGAATGTAGAGTATAAATATACTTTGCATTCTCTTTTTATTTTTTATATTTTTTTTCAAAAAACTATTGACAAAACACGAACATACGTTTATAATATATTTACATTAAACAAAAGTTTGTTCGTAGGAGGAATATTTATGAAAATAGTTAATTTTAAAAAATTTATAAGAAGTATTAGTATTATATTATTAATAATATTTGCACTTTCAATCATTTGTGCAAAATCTACATTATCACATAAAGAGGTAGAATACACCAAACTATATGTCTCAAATGGAGATACATTATGGAGTATAGCAACAGATTTAAAAAAGAGTAATGACTATTATAAAAATAAAGATATAAGAGAAATTATTTACAATATAAAAGAAGTAAACAATTTGGAATCTAGCTCATTATATGTAAATCAAGAACTAATGATTCCTATAGTATAAGGCTACTGCAAAAAGGAAACAATAAGTCTTTATTTTAAGAAGTATTGTTTCCTTTAATTCATTCTATAAATTGGCTAGTGGGTTATTCTCTACAGCATTTCTAACTCTTTCATCGTTCACATGTGTATATATCTCGGTAGTAGAAATACTTTCATGCCCTAATAGTTCCTGCAGAGCACGTATATCAACATCTCCATATTGATACATTAATGTTGCTGCTGTATGTCTTAATTTATGTACAGAATATTTAGTAGTATCTAAACCAGCTCTTGCAAGTTCATTTTTTACAATATTTTGTACAGTTCTATTACTAATTCTTTCTTTTCTTTCGCTTAAGAACAATGCATCACGAGAATCGTTTTTAACCTTATCATGTGGTCTAATTGATAAATAATCTTTTAACGCATTCATACAAGCTTTATTTAGGTAAATGGTGCGTTCCTTGTTACCTTTTCCAATAACTGTCATTCTACTTTCAGAAAAGTCTATATTACTTATATTAATACCAACAAGTTCAGATAGACGCATACCACAATTTAGAAATAAAGTAATAATTGCATGGTCTCGAATGCTGTTTCTATCGGTATCATCTTGAGACACATTTAAAAGCTTTTTACTTTCTTCTAAAGAAAGATATCTAGGCATTCTTTTTCCAAGCTTTGGAGTTTCCAAATCTTGTGCAGGGTTAACATCTATAATCTTTGCTTTGCTTGTAAGATACTTAAAAAACACTCTAATCGCAGATATTTTCCTTGCACGAGTAGCAGGGGAACTTTTTAAGTCAATAGCCATGTATGATATATATCCGTGAATATCTTGTAAAGTAATTTTCTTAAGTATAGAAATATCCATATCATTTATTTTAATTTCCTTCAAATCCTCTTCGTCTGTTAATTTGAATTGCTTTTTAATATATTTCAAAAAATTAGCAATATCATAATTATATTCTTTAACAGTATTTGGAGATTTATTAAGAATAGTAATTGTATAATCTAAAAATGAATTTACAAAATCTGGGTTTGCCTCATGTTCAATCATCAAAAACACCTCTTACATATTTATATAATAAAAATGCTTAAAATTCAATATTAATATTTAAAAAATATCTTTCTTTTTTTTGTATTTTATGATACGATTATATTGTAATAAACAACACAAAGACAATTTTATAATATTAATATTAATAAATACTTCATACAATGAGGATAAGGGGGAGATCTAAAGCATGAATAAGTTTATGCAAATAGCAAAAGAAAATGCTGATACAGGAATTTTAAAAAATGAAGGAGGCCCATTTGGTGCAGTAATTGTTGATGAAAACAACAATATTATTTCTAATGGGAACAACCAAGTTTTAAATCAAAAAGACCCAACAGCACATGCAGAAATTGTAGCAATACGAGAAGCATGCAAAAAACTAAACACATACGATTTATCTAATTGTATACTATACACATCGTGTGAGCCTTGCCCTATGTGTTTATCTGCAATTATATGGGCTAACATAAAGAAAGTATATTATGGCTGTACAAAGCATGATGCAGACAAAATTGGTTTTAGAGATGATATCATCTATCAATATTTAAAAGGAGAGAAAACTGATTTAATAGATTTACAAGAAATGGATAGAGAAGAATGTTTAAAAACTTTTGAAGAATATCAAAAGAAAAGTGGAGTAATATATTAAAAAATAAAAACAGATTAATTAAAAGGACAGTGGAGTAGGAGAGAGGCCATATTTTTTAAAATACTAGATTTTTAATAGTTTAAAATTCTAAAAATAAAATTCCATATTTCTATTGCTCATAATAAATCAAAAAAACAAAATTATAAAATTTGTAAATTATAAATTTAATTATAAATTTTATAATATTTTATATAAATTATTTATTAAATTTTATAATTAACTTTTAAAATATTTTTATTAAAATACATTTTAATTATATCTAAATTTCATTATACTTATTATAATTATATTATAAACCTAGAAGCGCTAAAATGGTTTTTAAGACGTTTTAAGATTACAGTAAATAAGTTAATCGCTTATAATTAATTGTAGAAAACAAACATTATATAAGTTATACTAAAAATGATACAAAATGTTTATTATTATGGGTTTTCTAAAAATCATTAAAAAGTAGTAAAAAGACGACGCACGAGAATCGTTTTTAAGGCGTTTTTATTTTTAAGACATATAACTTGTTGTCTGAAAAATGCGATAAAATAAGGCTTTAGAGGATTTTTAGAAATTTTGAGAAGATGATCAATAAAAGAACCAATAAATTATAAAAAATATAAGGAAATGAAACTTATATAAAATAGAACTATGGTAGTATTGCCAACTCCTGCCTCGTTGTTCGCAAAACTTTGATAATAATAGCCCCTTGTATTGTTATATCTTCCCTAGAAAATGTTTTTAGTTCCAATTTTATTTTTTTCTAGTATAACATACTTTTTCTAAAAAATCCATTTGTTTTATAAAATATAGTTATAAAAATAATATCTAACATAATACTATCCGAATAATAGATTAATTAACTTTTCAAACTTCCTCAAAAGGAGGAAAATATGAAAAATGCAAAAATAATTGCTATTGCAAATCAAAAGGGTGGTGTTGGAAAAACAACAACAACGCTTTCTGTTGGTGTGGCTTTAGCAAAAGAAAACAAAAAGGTATTATTAGTGGATGCAGATCCACAAGGTAATTTAACAACATCTTTGGGTTATTATTTGCAGGAAGATATGCCAATAACACTTGCTGATTTAATGTCAGCTGAAATACTAGATAAAGAAATTGATATTAATGATGTAATTTTGCATCACGAGGAAAAAATTGATCTTATTCCATCAGATATTACACTTTCTGCAATTGAATTTTCTTTAGGAAATGCTATGAGCAGAGAATTTGTATTAAAAAATTGTCTTAAAAAGGTAAAAGAAGAATACGATTACATTATAATTGATTGTATGCCATCACTAGGTCTAATAACCATAAATTGCTTAGCCTGTAGCGATGAAATAATAATTCCAGTTCAAAGTCAATATCTTGCAGTTAAAGGAATGACTTATTTATTTGATACTGTTTCTAAGGTAAAGAGAATAATAAATCCTGAATTGAAAATCAAAGGAATTCTATTAACCCTAGTAGATAGAAGAACAAACCTTTCAAAAAGTGTAAGGCAGGAATTAGATGAAAATTATGGTAAATATATAAAGATTTATGAAACTGAAATTCCTCTGGCAATAAAAGCTGCGGAAGCCACAATTGGTGGTAAGAGTATATTTGAGTATGATAAGAATGGAACAGTTGCTAAAGCATATGAACATCTAGTAGAGGAGGTTTTAGAAGATGAAAAACAAAAATCTTAAAATGAATCTTCCTTCATTAGATAGCTTATTTACAACACAATCAGAGAGAGAAAACAGTAGAATAATACAAATAGCAAATTTACCAATAGATACAATAAATAACTTTCCTAATCATCCATTTAAAGTATTAGATGATGAACATATGATAGAGTTAGCTGAAAGCATTAATGCTAATGGAATAATAATGCCTGCAATAGTACGAAAAAAAGACGATGGCAGTTATTGCATGATATCTGGACATAGGAGAAAACGTGCGGCTCACATAGCAGGATTAGAAAAAATACCTTCTATCGTAATGAAGTTGACTGATGATGAAGCTACAATCTTGATGGTAGATACTAACCTAAATCAAAGAAGAAAACTACTACCATCAGAAAAAGCCCACGCTTATAAAATGCGTCTTGATGCTGTGAAACATCAAGGCAAAAAAGTAGAATATACTTCTCGCCCGTTGGTCGAGAAGTTAGAAAAAATACTTTCAGCAGACATTGTAGGAAAAGAAGTTGGCGAAAGTGCTAGAACTATTCAGAGATATGTTAGATTGACAGAATTAATACCTGAATTATTAGAATTGGCAGATAAAGAAAAAGGCGGAATAGCTTTGCGACCAGCGGTTGAAATTTCTTATATAAGTAAGAAAAAACAAAAAATGTTATATAATAGTTTTAAATATAATGAAGCTACTCCAACATTGAGCCAAGCACAATTATTGAGAAAACTTGATAAAAATAATGAATTAACACTTGAAAAAATTGAGGAAATTATGCAGCAAGAAAAACCAAATCAGAAAGAACAGTTTAAAACTTCTTATGAAAAAATTAGACATTATTTTCCTAAAAATTATTCAAATGAACAGATTGATAAAAAAATCATGGAATTATTAGAAGTATTTTATCAAGGTTGGAAACAAAAAGAGATAATAAAAGCAAAATAAAAAATCAAATATATAAATAAGCCCAAGTGGCTTATTTTTTATTTCAAGGAGATGATTGTATATGTGAATGAAGAAAGTAAAGTTGGGTATTATGCGGTTATACCTTCAACTGTATTATTTAACAAAGAATTAAGAGCTAATGAAAAATTGTTATATGCTGTTATAACAGTGCTGGCAAATAAGGAAGGATATTGCTATGCATCAAACAATTATTTGGCAGATTTATTTAATTCAAAACCACATACAGTATCTAATTGGATATCACATCTTAATAAATTAGGTTTTGTGTATGTAGAACTAATTCGAAATGATAAGAATGAAATAATACAAAGAAGGATTTTTATAAATGACATACCCTATGCTACAAAAATGACATACCCCTATCCGATAAAAATAACAGAGAGTATGTCTCAAAAAAGACAAGATAATAATATAAATATAAAGATAGATAGATTTTTTCTTTATTTAATAAATAAAGAACATAAAAATCCAGAAAAAATGACAAAAGATGAAGAAAGAAATTTTAAAGAATTACTAGAGAAATATGAACTAAATTATAATCAAGAGCAGATAAGTTTTTTTACAGAAGAAAATATAGAAAAAGTAAAAACAATAATATATGCCTTAAAAAATATTTATGTTAGTAGTAGAAAATTTCTTATTGCAAAGTTAACAAGAGAGGAATTGATATTTATTTATGATAAATGTAAAAACAAACAGATAGAGTATAATGATACAAAAAATGAAATCAATAATTTTTACGAATATTATTACAGTAGTTTGATCAGAAAAATTGAAAGTTAAGTCTTTTATTTTTTTTATTTAAAAGGAGGCTATTATGATACAAACATACAATATACAAAATATTACAGGAGGCTTAGATAAAGTATTCAATAATTTTATGAGAATAAGTTTTACAGCAGTAATAATTCTCTTAACAATTTGGATAATAATAAGTCTCTTGATTTGGCTGTTCGGTGCCAAGAAAAAATCCGAAAAAGCAATTAAATGGGGAATTAAGAATTTTATAATAACATTAGTATTAATTATAATCATATTATCAGTACCAATAATGTTTAATATGTTTTAATTTAACTAAATTCAATTGATATATACCATAACCCAAGATAAAAAATCAGGAGGTTATGAATATGAAAAAGAACAAAATATTTAACAAATTAAAAAATAAAATTTGGACAATACCAACAATATGTATGATATTTCAATCAAAAGTTTATGCTGCATCAGGAAGTATAGGAACTGCAGAAGTCACACAAGCTACAGAGAATATAAAAAATGCAGTGATTAAATTGGCTATGCCAATACGGGCGGAATACTTGTATTTGTCAGTATAGTAATTATAGCAATAAAAATGATTGTAAATTCAAATAATGCAAACAAAAGAAGCGAAAGTGTAGGAAGCTTGGCTTGGGTATGCGCAGGAACAATGCTATTAGGATTATCTTTAATTGTTAGTGGGATAATTTTGAGTGTTGCAACAAATGGCTCTGGCGGCTTAATAACAGGAGGATAAAAGTTAGGAGGAGATAACAATGAGTATGTATAAAGTACCATTTGATTTCATTCATGAAGAGAAAGTCTTTGGAGGATATGTATCTTTAAGACAGATGATATATATTATTATGAGTATTCTTTCAATTGGAATACTTTTTTTACATATATCGGTATTAATAAAGACAATAATGTTCTTATTAATATTTATAATACTTACATTGTTTGCTTTCCTTAAAATTGGTAACATCTATATGGATAAATATTTCTTGAACATAATGAAATATTTATTAAGAAAAAAAATTTTTATATTTGAAAGGTAGTGATTAAATGATAGTTGCAATTATTTTTATTTTGCTTGGAATTGTCTTTATGGGATACACATTAATATACACTAAAAAAAGAAATAACCTACAAGAGTTTAGAAATAACGATAAGTCAAATATAAAAAAAGGAAAGAAAACACTCAGTAATTTGTGGGGAATTGATATTATAAAGGATAAAATTATAACCATAAATAAAAACCAACACTCAATAATTATAGAGCTAGAAAGCATAGAATATAATTTACTACATGATGGAGAAAAGATAGCTGTGGATAGAGAATTAATAAGTATTGCACAAATGTTAAAATTTCCAATACAGTTTTTAGAAATCAAAAAGAAACTTAATCTGGAGGAACAAATAGATTTAATAAAATCAAGTTGTATAGGAGCTAATGCAAATGTAAAAGAATATGCTAGTCAAATAATTGCTCATTTAGAAGATATACAAGAAGATCAAGATTTATTCGAAAGAAAAAATTATATGATAATAACATCTTTTAATAATAGAAGGACAGCAGAAGTAGAACTAAAAGAATTTTATCAATTACTACGATATCATTTTCTTAACATAAAAGTTAGCACACGAATGTTAAACGACAGAGAAATAGCAGAGTTAATATACGAGCAATTTCACAAAGAAAATAAGAATAAAGTCTCGGAAATAGAACAGAAAGGAGGATTAGCATTATATGTTAGTACTAAAAAGAGAGAAGAAAGTCAAACCTTATAAAAAACAAAAAAAACCTAAAGAAAATAAAATAAAAATGTATAAGCGAAGGAAGAAAAATAAAGAAAATAATTTTTTTGACAATCAACCAAAGTTTATATCTCTATTAGCTCCAGAGGTTATACAGGAAAAGAGAGATTACATATATCTAGGGGATGATAAATATTCTAGAATTTTTACTTTGATGTTTTATCCTAGCTATATTGAAATTGGGTGGTTAGACAATATATTAAATACAATTGGAGATGTTGACATTTCTACACAAGTGCAAATAGCAGATGAAAGAAATGTGATAAAGTATTTAACACACAAAGTCACAAAATTACAATCAGATTTATTCTTATTTGAAAAACAAGGAAACATAGAAGAAATACATAGATTGGAAGAAAATATAAAAGCTTTTGAGGAAATGAGAAGAAATATACAGATAAACAATGATAGACTATTTTTTATAAAGATAATTTTAAGAGTGAATGCTAAAAATCTTGATGAACTAAATGAAAAAAGTAAATTATTAAGAGATGAGTTTGCAAATAGATCTTGTGAAATTAGAACTTTATATTTTAAACAATTAGATGGCCTTAAAGAAACATTACCATTGAACAACAATATAATTAAAGATAATAATAAAAATATGACAACAAAAGGCTTAGCAGCAATGTTTCCAATAGCTAGAACAAAATCTAGTATTCAGGAAGGAGTGTATCTGGGAAAAGATTTATTTACTGGATTACCAATGAACTTAGAAACCTTTTCAACAGGGTTAGCGAATGCTAATATTGCTATATTTGGTGTACCAGGTGCTGGAAAATCAGTGACAGTAAAAACATTAATTGGAAGGAATGCACTAATAAACAGAAGATCTTCAATATTAGATATTGAGGGAGAATATGTTGCACAAACCGAAAAATTAGGTGGAAGAATAATAAAAATTAAGCAAGGAATACCTGTAGGTATAAATCTATTTGATATTGATATAGATGAAGAAGAAGGATTCATAGATATTGATAGTAAAATTGCTGAAATTAGAGCAATCATGAATGGAATTATAAATAAATATGAAAATCGAACATTAAAACCTAATGAAATAGCGGATATAGAACAAGCCGTTAGAGAAGTTTATCGAGAAAAAGATATAACTAAAGATAAAGAATCTATTTATGAAAAAAATGGAGGAAAGATAGAGGGAAAAATTACATTGGAAAATATAAAAAAGAAAATGCCAACATTAACTGATTTTCATAGAATTATGAAAGATAAAATTAAAAATAAAGAATTATCTGCGACAATAAGCAATTTTTTAAGTGGAAACACTTTGGGAATATTTGATTGTACTAGTACATTAAGAATAAATGATCAAATAATCTGCTTTGATATTTCAGAAATTAAAGATGAAATAATGAGGTATTATGTATGTTTAGTTTTAACAACTTGGATAACAAATAAATATATGGCAACTAAAGAACGAAATAAAAGATATGTCGTTGTTGATGAAGCCTGGAATTTATTTAAAAACGAAGAAACTTCCAATTTCTTGGAAAATTTAGCTAGACGAGCAAGGAAGAAAAAAGTGGCGATGATTTTAGCAACTCAAAATTTATCTGAATTACGACAGAATAGACAGGCCGAAGCTATAATCAATTGCTGTGATACTATAATATTACTTAAACAATCTATCGGAAGTATAGATGAAATAATGAAGTTTTTTAAATTGCCACTAGGAGTAAAAGAAATATTAACTAAAGCAAGACCAGGTGAGTGTATTTTAATGAGAGGAGGAGATATTAGAGCAGTAAAAATTGATATGACACAATTTGAAAGCCAGTTTATTACAACATAAATTGAAAAGGTGGTGAAAAGATTGAAAAAGCAAAAAGCCTTTATAGGTATAATTTTAATTATACTTATTTTTTTTAGCTTTATAACTCCAGTGCAAGCCAGCATTTTTGACGATGATGATGACAAGAAAGAGTCTACAATTAAAGAAACAATAGAAAAAGATGAAGGCGGACTATTTGAAAAAATTATTGCAAAAATGATTGGTGGAGTTGCTGAAGCGGTGTTTGATTTAACAACAAATGAAAATTTTGGGGTGGGATTTAAAAATTATGATGAACTTGTATTTGGTAACAATCAAAATGATTTATCACCGTTTAATTCGGATACTTGGAATTTAATAGAAACCTGGTATTGGAGGATTGCTGGAATAGTAGGAGGACCAATATTAATAGCAATAGTAGTTTTAGCGTGGAAAATGATTATAGCTGGAATTAGTCCAGATAGACGCAGTGAAGCAAAAGATAATCTAATGCGACTATTTTTTGGAGCAGTAGCAATTACACTAGCACCTTTATTTGTGAAATTTATGCTAATGTTAAATAATAATTTGGTTGCAGCTTTGGTAAGTAATGCTCATGGAAGTTTAGATGATTTGTTAGGAAATTCATTACTTACAAATGTTAATACTGGAAATGCAATAGCAACAGCAATAGTAATAGCAATGTTTGCATACCTATTTGTAAAATTAAATATAAAATTTATAATAAGACAATTCACATTAATAGTATTTACAATATTTACTCCAATAGTTTCAGTATTTTGGATTATAAATAAAAGAACAATTGCAAGTAGTATATGGTTTGGTCAGATTATTATAAATGCTTTAATGCAATTTGTATATGCCTTTTTATTTCTAATTTATCTTACATTTTTACCATCAAATGCAGGATGGGCTGTTAGCCTTTTGTGGGGAATGATGATATTACCTTTACGGAGATGCATTACAAAATACAATGCAAAATCTTGTTTCGAGAATTGCGGGTATAAACAATGAAGAACTAGCAAATCGTGGAATTGGAATGGGAGCAGCAATGGGACAAACAGTAAGATCAATTGCATATCAATTTAAAAGTAATAGCGAAAATGGGGAAAGACCAGACTTTATTTCGATGGTGATGCAAAAATCCAACGAAAGTAATGTCACATCATCTATAAATTGTGAAAGTAATTCAAAAAATGCGATGTCTGAATCCAACTCAAGAACTATAACAAGTAATGCTGTGAAGACAGAAGATAAAAATATTAATAAAGACATTAGTAGAAATAATAGCAATTCAGGAGGATTAAAAAGAGCATATAATGTGGGAAAAGAATTTATGAATATGGGAATGTACATGGCAGAAGGCAGGAATTTTAAAACTAATACTACAGAATCAAATACAAAAAGATTTTATGATAGACCAAACATAAATGCTACAAGAGAGGAAGATAAAAAGAAAAAAGAAAATAATATTATAACAGTTGAGGCAGATGATGCAGATGATTAAAAAACAAATTAAAAAGAAAGTAAGAAAAAAAGTTGCTGGAATTGCTTTTATGATAATAAGACCTTTAATAGTTCCAATAGTAATTATAGGGATATTTGTTACATTTGTTTCTGGGATTACTGACATTTTGTATATTGGCTTTGATAATGATGATAAAGTCGATATGAAAAAAGAATTAGCGTATTATGATACAGAATATGATGCTCAAAGAGATAAAAATGAAGTAAAAGGTTTTTTTGAAAGTGTATGGGACTTTGTTAAGGGCATTTTTGGAGGTATGTCCACAGAAACAGACTGGCCAGTGGAACGGTTATTATAAAATAAGTAGTGGTTTTGGAAAAAGAGATGCACCAACAGCTGGAGCATCCACATTTCATGGTGGAATAGATATTCCAGCACCGGAAGGAAGCAAATTGGTTTGCATCATGGATGGAACAGTAGTTGCTACTGGTTGGGCTGGTGCTAGTGGATATACAATAACAGTGAAAAGTGATGATGGAATTTATAGATTTTCATACTCACACAGTTCGCCAGAATTTATAGTAAGTGTTGGACAGAAGGTAAAAAAAGGAGAAATTATTGGCAAAGTAGGTCCGAAAAATGTTTATGGTATTAATAATAATCCATACAAAGACAATAAAGGAAATCCAACAAATGGCGCGACTACGGGCTGCCACTGCCATTTTAGTGTTAGAAAAGAAGGAGAATTGATAGATCCTTTAGAGATTGTAAAAAAGGAGGAATTTATTTAATGATAGTTATTTATACAGGTATTGAAGAAATAGATAAGGAAATTCAAATGAATCTAAGAGATTCAATTATTGCACATTATAGTGATTATTTAATTGAAAGCAATACTTTTGAAGGTCAAACAGTTATTTTATGCCCACAAGCGATTGAGGGAGATAAAACAGACTTGCACGAATTTTTATTTATCTTAAAGCAGATGAATATGAGAGTTATTTTATTATTAAAAAACAAAAAACAAGAAGAAATAAAGTTAGCATTGCAATTAGGAATTTATGATATTTTATTTGGAAATTTTTATCCAAAACAAATAAAAGAATTAGTGGAAAGACCACGAGAATTTAGGGACATAGCAGATTTATATAAAAAAACTTTTAACATAAAAACAAAGAAGAAAAGAAGAATTAGTGAAGATAAATCTAATTCTTTTTTTAGTAGAATTTGAATATGAAAAAAATAAAAAAAATATTAAAGCTAACTTTAGTCGTTTTTATAAATATAATATTATTGTTTTTGCTGAGAATGATTACACCAAGTGAAAATGAAAATAAAGTTGAAAGCAAAACAAATACAATAATAATTAACAAAAATTTTTGAGGGGGGTGATGACAATGTAATAAAAGGAGGTGAACAGATTATAAAATCAATATTTATAAGATTCATAATATTCTTAGCCATTTTAATCTTAACATCATCACTTTATATAGGGGTAAAAATTATATTAGAAAACCAAAAAAGTAAAGATTTAAATGATGAATTAATTAATAATATAATTGTTGAGAATATTAATGATAATGAAAAGAATATGATAATAAATTGGAATAAGTTAAATGAAATAAATAATGATATAGTTGCATGGATTAGGATAGATGGTACAAACATAAACTATCCTATTTTGAAGGATAATGAAAATTTAAAATATTTAAAGAGAGCATATAGTGGAGAGTATAATAGCAATGGTTCAATATTTACACTTGATGAGAATGCATTTGAAAGTAAGATTACAACTGTTTATGGACATAATATGAAAAACGGTTTAATGTTTTCACAATTAAGTAAATATATGGATAAGAAGTTTTTGAATGAACATAAGACATTTAGCATATTCACTTCTAAAGAAGAATATAGGGCTACAATTTTTAGTTGCTATTCTACGAATGTGTATGAAGAAGAAAAAAGTATTAGAGATTTAGAATTTGAAGAAGAAATAAAATACTATAAAAAAAATAGCAAACATATATTACAATCTGATGTAAAAATCAAAAAAATTGTAAAATTATGTACTTGTTCATACTTGAATAATCGTTCAGTACCAACTACTGAACGATATTATATAGTTGCTTATCTAGAAAAAATCTAATTGAAAGCTCAAAAGTATTGATTTATAGAACAATATAAGATAAAAAAACAAAAAATATTTTTAAAATTACAAAAAAATCAAAAATATGTTATACTCATAGCAAGATATTTGTAGGAGGATTAAATATTGAGAAAAAAATTTTTAATTAGTTTTGTAATTCTAGTATTTTTTATATTGATTATACTATTTATATTATTTTTTGAAGGGAAAAATAATAGTACATCTGAAGTGTTAAAAGATGAAAAAAATCAAAATGCTAATGAGACTTGTAATAATAGATATTTTGAAAATGAAATGATTAATGTTATTAAAAATGAAAATGCAAATAATCAAGTAGCCAATAAAAATCCTGGTGAAGAACCTAATAATAAACTAATTCAAGAAGAAAAAAGAAAAGATAATAAGAAAGAAAAGCAAGTTGAGAATTCTAGCAATATACAAAAGAAAAATAATATAGTTAAATCTCAAGAAAAATCAAAACAAGAAGATAAAAAACAGGTAGATAAAAAGAATGAGAAAGAGGAAAATGAAAAGTCTGTAAGTTCAGAAAATGATAGGCAAGAAACCCAAAAAGAAGATATTAAAGAGAAAAAATACGACTGTTTAAAACAAGGGCATCCAATTAGTCCCGGTAATACAGGAAAGTGGTTCCCAACAAAGGAAAAAGCAATAGAATATTTTGACAAAGAGCAAGAAAAATGCGAAGAAAAATTATTAAATGGTGGAACTTATGAGGAATATGTAGCAAGTTG